>Ga0272444_10000398_pt1 | contig 47568 bp, 47 predicted proteins | sample SSMForm13_FD_201033 | JGI IMG/M metagenome (GOLD analysis project Ga0272444, IMG submission 201033) | Marine sediment archaeal communities from Little Sippewissett salt marsh, Falmouth, MA, United States - SSM-Form-13 | ecosystem: Environmental > Aquatic > Marine > Wetlands > Sediment ... | reverse complement strand
AGTAGATAGAGGATGTCTTCTTTATTTTTAATGTAATCATATAGTGATCCTACACTTACTCCAGAATTTTTTGCTATATCACGCATTGATGTCTTATGATAACCTTTTTTAGCAAAAAGATCTTGGGCTGCTCTAATAATTTGCGCCTGTTTTGTTTTTATTAATTCGCTCTTATCTATCATTTACAAAATCCAAAAAATGAAAAAAAGCAACGGAAAGGCATTATTTTTAATGCTTACGATAGCAAAGTTACAAAATTATTACATTTTAAGAACGCACAACGTTTTGTATTCTTTAATATATGCCTTTAAAGCAGACCTTAAAACACAGAAAGGGTGAAATGTGTTAGATTTTATGAAAGCCCTCTTTCGCCACTTAAAAAGCCTAATAAAACCTTCAACGTCGCTGGATTTTTTGATCAACCGGTCAGTTTTTTAAGTGAGCGAATAGGTATTCATTTATTTAGCAAAGCGAAACAAGCCATGTCAAGAGATTTTTGACAAGAAATTTTCGAGATCCCCCCTGACTGCTGGGCCACACCTTCCTAGCGTACGCCGAAGCACTACCTGCAAAAACGCTATATTTTAATGAAATATCAATTGGTTAACCGCAATACAGCAGAATGCCGTTTTTTTCCTCTCTCTTTTTGAATAGGGTGGTGTGTCATTATTTTCGATATAAACAAAAAAATTGACAACGCCCCTCTTCAGTGATAGTTTAGCGACCGAACATTCATTCGGCCTGCTTACCTTCGATAGAGACCCTTCCTGCCCAACTTAGATTCAGTTTGCGGAAGGCCTGCTCAAAACACAAAAGGGGGTAAATAATATGCAATTTAAAACCTTATTAATCCATAAAAAAACACAAATCGCTCATGTGCAACTGAACCGTAAAGAAGTGATGAATACCATTGATCAGGCAATGGTTGACGAGCTCTATGCCTGCTTTGAAGACCTTGACAAGAGTCAAGATGTGAGGACCATAGTATTGAGTGGTGCGGGGCGAGCCTTTTGTGCGGGTGGGGATGTATCGTTTCTCAAGGTCATAAGCAGCCAAAGTCACCTTGAAACCCGGGATCACTTGGCGGAGCTTTTTCGTAAGTTGACTTTTTTGACTCGTGTTCAAAAACCTATCATCGGCGCTTTGCATGGATATGCATTGGGCGCTGGCTTTGGCCTGGCCCTACTCTGCGATATGAGAATTGCTGCCGAAAGCACCACTTTCGGCACTGAGTTTCCAAAGATGGGTATTATCCCGGAAATGGGTTGCACCCACTTACTTCCATTGCTGACAGGTCTTGGCAGGGCCATGGACTTAGTCCTTACGGCCCGCCGATTCAGCGCTGCTGAAGCGGAGAGATTAGGGCTGGTCAACAAAGTGGTAAATGATGGAACCGCAGTGGATGCTGCCTTGGATTTAGCCCGCCACCTATCCAGCCTTCCTCCTTTAGCCGTGGGGTTAAGCAAAACCGCCTTGCGCCAGGGCGCAATGGGGAGTCTCGCCGACAGCCTATCCCTTGAAGCAAACATTAATGCGTTTTGTTACAAGACAGAAGACCACAAAGAAGCGGCTTCCGCCTTTTTGGAAAAGAGGAAACCCGTTTTCAAGGGGCGCTAAGGAAGAAAAGAAGACGAAATTGTCAAGCAGGTTCCAAACCAGAAATTTTGTAAAAACAAAAGCAAGGAGAAAATCGTGGTTGCTAAATTGGATGATATTAACAGGATAGCAGTTGTTGGGGGCGGAGGATCCATGGGCCATGGAATTGTCCTAGCCTGTATTCAGGGGGGCCCCTATGAGGTGATTATTCTCTCCAGAAAAGAGGAGACTTGCCAGCGCGGGTTACAATTAATCAAAGAGGGTCCTTACGGCCTTTCCAAAGCTATCGCTCGCGGGAAAATTACATCGGAACAGGCCAGTGAAATGTTTTCCAGGGTTAAGACAAGCACCGATTATGTTGAAGGACTCAGGGATGTTGACCTCGTATTTGAATCCATCATCGAAGACAGGGAACTAAAGAAGCAGTGCTTTCAAGAGGTGGAGAAACATGTGCCTGATCACTGCATCATTGCCTCTGGGACATCCGCAATAATGATTAGTGAAATGGCCGGGGGTATGCGTAGGCTTCAGAATAATCTCGTAGGTACCCACTGGTTTTTCCCCTCCAACATTATGCGTCTGGTAGAAGTAGGGTACAGCGAGCTTACAAGCGAATGGGCATTTCTATTAACCATGGATTTTTTGGCAAGAATTGGGAAAAAGCCCATAAGGGTCAAGGACTCTCCTGGTTTCTTTATGACGCGGTTTATAAATACCTACATTACTGAGGCAATACGTTTGGTAGAGTTAGGAATTGCATCCATTTCGGACATTGATGAAATGAACAAAGCAGGAAGCGGTTGGCCAATGGGAGTTTTTCAATTTCTTGACGACACAGCGTCATTTGATGCTTACTACCATGCGCAAATCTACCTACATGAAACATTGGGGGATAGATACATGGTTCCTGCACTGGCCCGAAAAGTTTTCGAGGCTGGTTACATAGGGAACCCGCAACTGAAACCGGGTTCAAAGGGGGGATGGTACGATTTCTTTGGAGAAGCAAAGAAGTGAGCTAAAAAAACTATAATGACATTCAATCAATAAGTATCGTTTATTATAATAATTAACATGACATATATCACTTTCAGGAGGATGGATTGAAATCATATTATCCCAAACGGGATAACCGGCTGAAAGAACAAGGCCTTGGAATGATCCACATATGTTACGGGAGAGGCTCGGGAAAGACAACCCGGTCAATCGGCCTGGCCGTTCGCGCCGCCGGGGCCGGCTTGCAGGTTCACTTCGTCCAGTACATGAAGTCGGGAGATTCAGGAGAAGTTGATATGTTTCACGTTATTCCCGGGATAATCTATTATTGCCCAGGGCCTCATCCATTTATAAAGCCGGGTGGACCGGAAAGCATTCACATTCATCACGCCCGAAAGGCACAGGCCCATGCAAAAGAGGCGATCCAAAACGGTGCTGATGTCCTCGTGTGCGATGAAATACTAAATGCACTCATCTTTGGTGTACTTCCATTGGAAGCGGTAGAGGAATTGATTGAGCGGTGTCGCCAAAGGGTCGAGCTCGTTATGACCGGAAGCGATGCACCCGACGAGATCATCAGGGCAGCAGACTATGCCACTGAATTCATACAAAAAAAACATCCTTATTACGAAGGGGTGGCAGCCAGGCGCGGCATAGAGTTTTAGGGCATGGTTCGAACATGATTGAGCTCACTAAGACCGCGCTTGAGACTGCCCCCCGAAGAAGACAACGGCGTCGTATGGTTGTGTGGTTTGAAAATATCTTTTTCAAATACATAGTCAATTCAGCCATTTCATTTTTTCCAGACGATCTTTAGACATCTGACCGGTAGAGCAACAACTCGGATAATTATGCAAGTGAGGTAAAAAAAATGAAAGATGTCGTAGTCGTATCCGCCTGCCGGACGGCCATCGGAACCTTCGGCGGTAGTCTTCGAGACGTAAACGCTGGTGCACTAGCTGCCGTTACGATGAAGGAAGCGGTAAAGAGGGCGGGTATCCGTGCGGAGGAAGTAGACGATGTTCGTTACGGTTGCTGTCTTGAGCCAGCGGACGCGCTGAATGTTGCGCGAGTGGGTTGGCTTCTGGCGGGATTTCCGGATAAGGTGACTGCGGTAACCATCAACAGGGTGTGTACTTCGGCCATGGAGGGTGTAATATCCGGTATGGCTATGATACAGGCTGGTCTGGCGGATGTCATACTGGCCGGTGGTACTGAGCATATGTCGGGGGTTGCCTATTCTGTGCCGAATGCGCGTTGGGGCTGCCGTCTTCAGGACCACACGTTCGTGGATACCATGATACATGCCTTACATTGCGGTTCCCATCTTCTCCCGCACCCTGAGGATGGACCGGTGAAAGAAGGGATGCCGCTTGAGTTGTTCAAGGGGAAGCCCTACATAATGGGCCAGACGGCGGAGCTCGTAGCGCAGCTTCACGATATCAGCCGGGAGGAGATGGATGAAGTCGCGCTAAGAAGTCACAACAATGTTGAGAGGGCTACGGTTGAAGGTGATTTCAAGGATGAGATTGTGCCTGTGGAGGTCCCCCGTAAGAAGAAAGATACATTGATTTTCGAAAAGGACGAGCACTTCCGCCCAAAACTGACCCTGGAGGATCTGAGCCGCCTTCCGCCAGCGTTCGTGCCCAAGGCAGGAAAGGTGACGGCGGGTAACTCGTCTGGTTTAAATGACGGTTCGGCCGGGATGGTGATCATGTCGGCCGAAAAGGCGGGTGAGCTGGGTATCAAGCCCTTGGCCCGCATCCGGGCAGTCGGCCGCGGTGCATGTCATCCTTCGGTGATGGGTTTAAGCCCGGTGCCCGCAGTGAAAGATCTGATGAAGCGATCCGGCTTGAAAGTGGGGGACTTTGAACTCGTGGAGCTAAACGAGGCCTTCGCGGCCCAGTATATAGGGTGCGAAAGGGAGCTGGGGCTGGACAGGGACAAGACCAATGTGAACGGCTCTGGAATCGGTCTTGGACACCCGGTAGGCTGCACTGGCGTCCGTATCATGGTCACCCTGCTTCATGCAATGCAGCGCCGGGATAAGTCATTGGGCCTTGCTACCCTATGCGGCGGAGGCGGCGTGTCTATGGCAGTAGCTCTGGAAAGGCAATGAAAACGAAAAACCTGGTCGTCTTCATTGATAGTAGACGCCTGCAAGTGCTTGCGAATCTTTGTGCCTTCAGATTAAACCAATACAAGCAATCCGAATCGAATCTTCAACCGAGCGGCGGGAAAGGTGGGGTTGTCGGCACCAAGACCCTCGCATGATTGACCACTACGCGGAGTTCCAGACGAGACCCCTCGAAGACGCACGAGACAGGGGACAGGGTTTCGATGGATTTGCATCCTATTTGACAAGGAGCACTAGTAAAAACGATACAGATTATGATTAATATTTGTCAGTTTTTATGTTTAAATGTGGCGGAGAGGGTGGGATTCGAACCCACGTGCCCCGCTTCTAACGGGACAAGTCGATTTCGAGTCGACCCCGTTACGACCACTTCGGTACCTCTCCGCTTTTGGCCCGCGGTTTTTCTCCTCGCCTGAAAGAAATCCTGCATCAGGCGTCGACACGCCTCCTCGCATACACCGGATGTCACCTCGATCCGGTGGTTCAACCGGGCGTCCTGCGCCAGGTTGTACAGGGAGCCCGCTGCACCCCACTTGGGGTCGAAGGCCCCGAAAACCAGGCGGGCGATCCGTGCGTTGAGTGCCGCCCCCATGCACATGGGGCAAGGCTCCACCGTGACCACCAAGGTGGACCCGGTCAGGCGATAGTTGCCGCATTGTGCGGCTGCTTCCCTCAAGGCCAGGATCTCCGCGTGGGCCGTTGGATCGTGGAGCGACACCGTTCGGTTGAAGGCGCGGGCCATGACCCTGCCTTCTGCGTCCGCAATGACGGCACCCACGGGAACTTCCCCGTGGGCCGCGGCTTTCCTCGCCTCGGAAAGCGCTTTACACATAAAAGCATAGACATCGAGAGACATGATGTCAAAGCCTTTATCACGTTTCCCCGGGAGCGTCAACACAGGGTCATGACGCTGCCTATGTCTCCATTCCCCTTGTTTTTCCTTGGCTTTTTCAAGAGACCTGATAGGCTGAAAACCCGGAATCGGGCTGGACGGAAAGGGCCCCCGAGAGGGTGCGCGAGCACCTTCCGGAAAAGGATCGATCCATGGACGGGTTTTACGAAACAGCGAGCGAGAAACACGTGGCCAGGGAAAAGGCCAAGGCCAGGAGCTTGAGAAAAACGGCCTGGTGGGACCGTCAGATCCAGCCCGGCGTGTGCCATTACTGCGGCCGGAAGGTGGGCAGGTCGAACCTGACCATGGACCACGTGGTCCCTTTGATCCGAGGGGGCCGGAGCACCAAGGGAAACATCGTGCCTGCCTGCAAGGAGTGCAACAGCAAGAAGAAGTACCTGCTCCCTTTGGAGTGGGAGGAGTACATGCATCAACTCCGAGAAGGGAGGGAGGAGAACGGGACCAAAAATACCGCCTGAAGAAGTCGGAAAGCGCTCCTTAGTCCGCCAGGCCCACCCGGACCGTCAGGCCCTCCATACGAGTCCCGGACCTTCCCAATCGCTCCGAAGCTCTCCCGCCGTTTACAGAGATCTCCAGGCGGTCGCTGCTTCCGAAGAGGGCCAGGATCTCGCCTTGAGGGACGTCCTCATAGCAGGCCTTCACCCCCTGTATCCTCATATCACCCACTTCGATTCGGGGTTCCCGATCTCCTGCGAAGGCTTTCACATCGTCTCGGCGCAGGTTGGTAATGAGGTTCCCGAACCGGTCCACCCGCGCGATCTCCCCGACGAGAAGACCCTCCAGTATTTCAGGCCGCGGACATTCGAGCGCCACGGGATCGAGAACCGACGCCCCCATCTCAGCCGTTCCCCTTCCGGACGCCAGGTGGGCGGCCACCGGGGCAAACACGTCCCTGCCGTGAAACGTTCGGCTCACGGGCGGGTGAAAGAAACGCGACTCGGTCAGATGCACGACGATCCGTTTCGGGTCCTCCTGAAGCAGGGGCCAGAAAATCCCGTTGTCCGGCCCCACAAAGAGGTGCCCGTTCGCCTCCGCCGCGATCGCCCGGCGATCCCCGCCCACGCCCGGGTCCACCACCCCGACGTGAACCGTTCCCTCGGGGAAGTACGGAACCGTATCGAGAAGCAGGTCCGCCGCCTCTTGGACCGCCCCCGGCCGAATCGCGTGGCTCACGTCCACCAGCGTGGCCTTCGGAGAGATCGAGAGGATGACCCCCTTCATGGCGGCCACATAGGCGTCCCGGTACCCGAAATCCGTGGTCAGGGTGACGATGCCCGATCGCCTCATGTCCCTTCGCCCACGAGCCTGGGCACGATGTCCCCGGCCTTGCCGTGAATGGCGTAATCCATGGCGCCGGACTGCCCGGTGGCTTCCAGGTTGATCTCGGCCACCGTGGCCCCGGCTGCCTTGGCCTCCAGGCCCAGGGATGCGGCCGGCTGGACGATGGCCGACGTCCCGATGACCAGCATGACCTCGCTCGAACGCGCGGCCTCCACGGCGCTCCCGAGCACATCCGGGTCCAGGGACTCGCCGAACCAGACCACGTGGGGGCGGAGAAGCCCGCCGCAATGCGCGCACGTGGGCAAGGTCCCCATGTCGGGGCTCCGATCCAGCACCACCCTCTCGCACTTCGTGCATCGGACCTTCCAGAGGTCGCCGTGGAGCTCGAGCAGGTTTCGGCTCCCCGCCAGGAGGTGGAGTCCGTCCACATTCTGAGTGATGAGTGTGAAGTGGGGAACCTGGTCTTCGAGATCCACCAGGGCCTGGTGGGCCGCGTTGAACGTCACCTTGCTGATGAGATCCCGGCGCCAGTTGTAGAACGCCCACACAAGCTCGGGATCGCGGGCAAAGGCCTGGGGCGTGGCCAGCTCCGTGGCCTGATAATTCTTCCACATCCCGTCGGCCCCTCGAAACGTAGGTACCCCGCTCTCCGCAGAGATCCCGGCCCCGGTGAGCACGGTCACGCGCTCGGCCCGCGCGAGCTTTTTCTTCAGCTTTTGAATGGCAATTTCCATGAAAGAAAAGGCTACTCGGGTTCCTGAATCAAGTCAAGATCGACGCGGCATGCGATAGGGATTGCCTTCTCTTCAGCGTTGCCCTATCCTTGCCTTTCTTCATCCAGAACCGGCGAGAGCGGGATGGATAGGACATCCCGCCCCGCAAATGCGATGGATTGTCGTTACACAGGCAGGGAGGATTGTTCGCGTTATGGAAGCAGCCACTCTCGTTCCCATCGGGATCATTCATTCACCCTACAAGGAACGAAAGGATGCCCCGTTTCAGGGCCGACACCAGGACGATCCGAGCACCCTGGAGGTGTTCGAACCCTATGAGCCGGGTCTCAGGCACGTGGAGAGCTGCTCTCACCTGATCGTGCTCTACCTGCAGGACCGGGGCGACCGCAACCGGCTTGAGACCCGCACCCCATGGAGTCCGGAGGTTCACGGCGTGTTTGCGACGAGGTCTCCCAATCGACCCAACCCCATCGGAGTCTGCACCGTGGAGCTGATCGAGCGGAAGGGGCGTCTCCTTACGGTTCGATGGCTGGACGCGCTGGATGGCTCTCCTCTGCTCGACATCAAGCCGTATTCGCCCGGCGTGGATGCTGTGCCCAACGCAAAAGTGGGATGGCATCGGCGAGGGGATTTCTCAAAGGACGCGTAGGCTCCGCTCAAACGGCTCTCCGTCCGCACAGCCCCGGCAGACGGCCCCGTGCGCCGCGGGATAGGCTTCCCCGCAGACGGGGCAGATGGCGATATTCCCGGTCTCTTTCTTCCCGAGCCACATCGGGTTGACCTGCACGGGCTGAACCGCCAAGTAGCCTTCCCCCGCCTCTTCGATCTCTTGAAACAGACGGGCCGTATCCTGACTTTTCTTGGGCTTGAGCTTCAGGAACCAGGCTCGGATCTCAGGCCAGGCTTCCAGGCGTTTCTCATCAATGTGAACCCGCCATCCTTCGCCTGTGAACTTGTCGTAAAGCGTTACCGCATACCGCCCGAGGTCCAGGACCTTCATCCACCGGTTCCCCGTACTGCAGGGGGTCAGGAGCTGGACCGCATCGGGCAGGCACTTTGAGGTCTCCACCAAGGCTTCGAAAAGCGTGCCCTGAGGAAGCTTGGATTGGGCCAGGGCCACCATGGCGCCGCCGATCAAAATACCCGGCGCCGGGTATCCGTGAAACTTGATGGCCAGTTCTTTGAACTGCTCCAGGGTGTACGGCCCAATGGTCCCCTCCGAAGGGTTCTTCTTCGCAGAAATAGATGCTCTCATCTGTTCCTCTGTAATCGCAAGATTTTCCTATCGGCCGGCATCCCCCTGGATGCAGCCGGGAGCGCAACATACCGTCGACCGATCGAAAACGAAAACCGCTTGGTTATGTTAAATTTAACCCAAGCGGTTTTATATGTCAATTTTAATAGAACACCGCTCCCAAGCGATCATTGGGATCGATCTCCGAAACAAATCCTGTGGTGCGGGGATGACCCGGAGGATCTCCGGCGTTTGAAAGGAGGGAGCCCGAGACCGCAGCACATGTCCAACGGCATGGAACCGTGGAACCTCGTGCGTCTCCCGATGACAAGAGAAACGAAGCGCTGGGACAGGGTCTTCAGAGCTCAGGAGGCGGAGGCGTTTTTGGAAGCGGATTCCGGGCGGAACACGTTTTCGAAGAGGCGGTCGGATTTCCGGACCACGCCTCGGTGAAACTGGACGAACTGCTCGAGCAGGGTCTCGGCAAAGGGGGTCAGCCGGGAACCTCCGCCCGACGTCCCTCCAATGCTTCGCACAAGCAACGGGCGCCCGAGCCGCTCTTCCGTGGCTTTGATGCGCCCCCAAACCCCACGGTAGCTCATGCCGAGCTCCTTGGCGGCGGCGTGGATGGAGCCGGTGTGCTGGATGGCACGTAGAATCTTCACACGGCCCATCCCGAATACCACATCGCCCGAATTGTCCACGATCCAGACCTTGGACCGAACGCCGTACGTTTTTGCCGGGTCTGACATACACTTAGACTAACACGCGGTAGACCGCCAGGCAAGGAGGATTGAAATTCCGTGATCGTGGCTCGTGGCAGATGCTTACGTGGCTCGTGATTCGTGTTCGTAAAAGAAGGACCTATGCCTCATTCAGCCACCTGCCCGAGCACCTGACCTTCTTGTACACCGAAGCCTCGAAAAATGGCTGCTGTTTGGTCATGTAGCGGAGGCAACGGGGAATCCGTCTCAAGGAGCGAGACTCAGAGGCCAGGAATCGAATCGGTCCGGCGGTCCCTGGAGTCCCGGACCTGAATGCGAGGGGCGAATCGGAGCCCCTGTGGCGCAACTCCCCGAAGGGTGAAACGCCTTCCCGAACGTCGACGATTCCGGCTCAGGGCGACCGGTTCAGACGCCACCGTACTCTGGCGAAGCGACGGCGAGAGGGATTCCCCCGGTGCCGAAGCGGATGGCGCCCTTGCTCTTCAGGGCTGCAAAGCGGAGGACCTTTTCCGCACCCTGAGCCGGCCCGAAGAAGCCCAATATAGTGTTTGAAAATCCCTCGAATTTGTGCTAACTGCTTTCGAAATCTCTTGTATTTTTTTTCTCAAGCTAAGCTCCGCCGGGACCCCCGGACGACATTTCACAGGAAAGGAGAAAGGGACATGACCGCACAACTGATCAAAGGAACCGACATCCGCGAGGAGATCCTCAAGGAAATCGAAGAGGAAGTCGCCAAGCTCAAAGAGGAACACGGCAAGGTACCCGGACTCGTGACCATCCTGGTGGGTGAGAACCCGGCCTCGATCTCCTACGTGACTCTCAAGATCAAGACGGCCGACCGTGTCGGCTTCAAGGAGGTCCAGGACAACCAGCCCGAAGACATCTCGGAGGAAGACCTGCTCGCCCTGATCGACAAGTACAACAAGGACGACAGCATTCACGGCATCCTGGTTCAGCTCCCGCTGCCCAAGCACATCGACGACAAGAAGATCCTCAACGCCATCGATCCGGACAAGGACGTGGACGGCTTCCACCCGGTCAACGTGGGACGCCTCATGATCGGCGGAGATGAGGTCAAGTTCGCCCCCTGCACCCCGGCCGGCATCCAGGAGATGATCGTCCGGGCCGGCGTGGAAACGAGCGGGGCCGAGGTGGTGGTCGTGGGCCGATCCAACATCGTGGGCAAGCCCATTGCGAACATGATGGTCCAGAAGGGCCCCGGGGCCAACTCCACGGTGACCGTGGTGCACACGCGCACCCAGGACCTGGCCGCTCACTGCAAGCGCGCCGACATCCTCATCGTGGCCGCGGGCGTGCCCGGGCTCGTCAAACCCGAGTGGATCAAGCCCGGCGCCTGCGTGATCGACGTAGGCGTGAACCGCGTGGGTGAAAAAATCAGTGAAAAAACCGGAAAGAAGATCGCCATCCTTCGGGGAGACGTGGACTTTGACGCGGCCAAGGAAATCGCGGGTTACATCACCCCGGTCCCCGGCGGCGTGGGCCCGATGACCATTACCATGCTCATGAAGAACACCCTGAACTCCATGAAGTTCCACCTCGGCCTCATGTAAACGCTGTTTTTGGGTCATCGAGGACGAGGAAGGGGGCAGACCGCCGGTGGGGACTGCCCCCTTTTCCATCCAACCGGCCGTTGCCGCATGAACCCTTCGCGGTTGTAACGCCATGGGCCGGGAGCGAGATCGAACCTCGAGCAGGGGAGAAGCAGACCTATGTTGATCCCTTTTATTCTGGAAAAGGCCGTGAGCCTGCACGCAGACCGCGAGGCCGTGGTCTGTGGGAAGCACCGGTTCACGTATCGTGACTTCGCCGAGCGCGTGCACGGTCTGTCGGGATTTCTGCACGCCCAGGGAGTGGGCAAGGGAGACTGCGTGGCGATCCTCCATCAGAACAGCCACGAGTTCCTGGAGGCCTACTTTGCGGTAGCAGGTCTCGGGGCCATTCTCAACCCCCTGAACACCCGGCTTTCCCCACGGGAGCTGTCGGCCATTCTGGACGACTCGGAGGCTGGCACCCTCATTGCCGCCTCGCGATTTGCAGACAAGGTGTCGGCCCTTTCAGAATTAGGCACCCGCATTCAGCGCGTGATCTGGGCCGGCGAGGGCCAACGCCCTTCCCCATTCCAGGACTTCGACTACGAGGAAATCCTGTCCTACAATACCGAGCCTCCGCCCACTCCGGAAATGGACGACGACCACGTGGCCCAGCTCTACTACACGAGCGGCACCACGGGCGTCCCCAAAGGGGTGATGCTGAGCCACCGCAACGTCTGTGTGCATGCGATGGCGGCCATTGCAGAGCTGCAGATCACGGACCGGGACCACTGGATTCACGCGGCCCCCCTGTTTCACCTGGCCGACGCCTGGGCCACGTTCGCCATCACGTGGGTGGGAGGCAAGCACATCATTGTTCCGGACTTCGACCCCCCGGAGGTGATCGCCCTCATGGAGCGCGAGAGGGTAACCCTCACCAACATGATCCCCACCATGCTCAACATGCTCACCCACACGCCGGGCGTGCAGGACCGGGATTTTTCCAGCCTTCGGGTCATCTTGAGCGGGGGTTCCTCCATCGCACCGGAAGTGGTCCGCCGCATCATGGACACCTTCGGCTGCGACTACATCCAGACCTACGGCATGACCGAAACCAGTCCATACCTCACCGTGTCCATCCTCAAGGAGCCCCTGACCCGGCTTCCCCATGAGGAGCAGTTTGCGTACAAGGCCCGGACAGGCCGCCCTTTTCTCGGGGTGCTCCTCAAGGTGGTTCGAGAGGACGGGACCGAGGTGGCCCATGACGATCAAGAAGTGGGAGAGATCATCGTCCAGGGCGACATTGTCACAAAGGGGTACTGGAAACGCCCCCAGGAAACGGCCTCGGCCCTTCGTAAAGGATGGCTGCACACGGGAGATATGGCTGTCGTGGACCCCGAAGGGTATGTGAACATTGTGGACAGGAAAAAGGACATGATCATCACGGGTGGGGAGAATGTCTATTCCGTGGAGGTGGAAAACGTGCTCTACGCTCACCCGGCAGTGCTGGAAGCCGTGGTCATCGGGGTGCCGGACCCCAAATGGGGGGAGGCGGTCAAGGCGGTGGTGGTGCTCAAGGAAGGGTACTCCGCCGACGAGGAAGAAATCATACGCCATTGCAAGGAACAAATCGCCTCGTACAAGGCTCCGAAGAGCGTGGACTTCGTGGATACGCTTCCTCGAACCGGTTCGGGAAAACTGTATAAAAAAGGCCTCAAGGACCGCTACGAAGCCCAAGCCGAGGGTCACGGCGCCCCATGAAGGTCCTCTACCTTGCCCTGTTCTGGAGCCTCTGGTTCCTGATCTTTTCCACCCGGACCTCGCTCTCCCCCCTGCTTCCTGTCATCGAGGACGAGCTTCTCCTGAGCCACGCCCGGGCCGGGGGGCTCTACCTGGCCCTGTCCATCGGATATACCCTGAGCCTCCTCCTCTCGGGAGTCGCGGCCCCACGGGTAGGGTACAAGCGTTCCATTCTGTTCGGCTTCGTTCTTCTCTCCCTTTCCCTGTTCTCCCTATGGTATGTCACCGGGTACCTCTTCCTGGCCGGGATCTTCTTTCTGGTTGGCGCAGCCGGAGGGATCTACCTTCCAAGTGCCATTCCTCTGATCACGAAGCTCTTCGACCCACAGCACTGGGGCAAGAGCCTGGCCCTGCACGACACAGCGGCCTCCATCAGCATCCTCTCCATTCCGTTCCTGACCACGCTGGCGCTTGGATTCTTCCCCTGGCGAGGGTTCTATCTCGTCCTGGCCGGCGCCAGCGTGGTGAGCCTTGTGCTGTTCGCCCTGGCGGTCCCCGATGCGCCCTGTCAACAGGGGGACGACCGGGGAAATCTGGCCGACATCATCAAAAGGCCTGAATTCTGGATCATGGTCGGCCTCTGGATGGTGGCAGCCACTGCGAGCATGGGCCTTTACAGCGTCATACCCCTCTTCCTGGTCAAGGAAAAGGGGATCCCCTTGGAAACTGCCAACACGATCTTCGGGTTTTCACGCGTGGGGGGTGTGGCGGCCACCTTGCTGGCAGGGTACCTCGTAGATCGCTTCGGGATCCGAAGGCTCCTTTTTTCCGTGTTTCTCATCACGGGGGCCTCCACGATCGGCATTGCGCTGGCCCCGTCGTTTCTGGTCCTCGTGATCATGCTCTTTGTACAGGCCCCGCTCTCCAATGCGTTCTTTCCAGCGGGGCTCGTGGCCATCTCCAGGCTGAGCCATGCAGGCGAGCGAAGCCTTTTTACCGGTGCGACCATCTCCGGGGGCACCATTGCCGGGATCGGCCTGGCACCTCTCTGCCTGGGCGCCGCGGCCGACGTGTGGAGCTTTCAAGCAGGCATCCTTGTGACCGGCGGCATCATCACGGCCGCCGCTGTCCTACCCTGCCTGCTGCGGGACATTTAATCTCTCGCAAAGCCGCGAAGCCGCGAAGAAAACATGCTTGATGGATCTTTTTTTCTTAGCGATCTCCGCGTCTTGGCGAGAGGGAACTATCCCGCTCTCTTCAGCTCTTCGATGATCGCATGCAGCACCTCATGGAGGTCCCCGACCACGCCGTAGTCGGCCTTGGAGAAGAACGGGGCCTCGGGGTCGTTGTTGATCACGAGGATGCGCTTGGCCCCTTTGCACCCCACCAGGTGCTGAATGGCGCCGCTGATGCCGCATGCGATATAAAGATCCGGAGCAATGCGGCTGCCCGTGAGGCCGATCTGATCCGAGTGAGGCCGCCATCCGTTGTTGGTGGCGATCCGAGAACCTCCCACGGCCCCGCCCACAAGCCCTGCCAGCTCTTCCAGGACGCTGTATCCTTCCGCGCTCCCCACGCCCCGACCGCCTCCGATCACGACGGGCGCGGTCTTCAGGGTGATCCCCTCGGTCACCGCCTCCTCCCGTCGGACCACGCGCACGAGGAGATCGGCCTCCTGGAGCTCAGGGGAAAACGCCTCCAGGACCGGAGCCTCCACAGCAGGCGCCTCCTCGGGCACCACCACGAGAGGCGCCACGGTCACGAGTTTCGGTTCACCACGAAGCACGGCCTCTTCAAGCAGGGTGCTCCCCCACCGAAGACGGGTCACCTCGAATGGGTCGCCCGGCCGGACCTCGGAGCAGTTCGACGCCATGGGCAAGCCGACCCGGGCCGCCACGTGCGCCATCACCTCGTTCCCTCGATCCGTGCCCGGGGCCAGGACCATACGAGGCTGTTTCTTCTCCATGATCTGGATCAGGGAAGCAGCCCATGCAACAGGGGCGTAGTCCTCCAGGCCCTCGTGTTGAACCAGCACGGCGCTCGTGACCCCATAGGACTGAAGGGTCTCGGTCAGGGGCCGAGCCGAATCGCCCATGAGTACCGGCACAAAAGGCATCTCCATCCGGGCGGCCGCGTCCCGGGCGAACGTGAGCATCTGGAGAGACGTCTCCTCCAGGGTTCCGCGATCGTGTTCGATGAGTCCCAGAATCATGACGGTATCACCTCCAGCGACTTGAGAAGTTCCACCACCCTGGGGGCGGCACCCGCGCCTTCACCGAGCATCTCCACCTGCTTGCCCTGGTCCGGGGGATGGAAAAGGCGCTGCATTTCCAGCATAGGGCCGGTGGTGTTGGGCTGAACGCGATCCACCGGCTTCTTCTTGGCCTTCATGGTCCCTCGAAGGCTGGGGTAGCGCGGGAGGTTGATCCCCTCCTTGACGGTGATCACGGCCGGCAGAGGGACCTCGTAGATCTCCCACCCGGAATCGATCTCCCGCTTGGCCACCACCTTTCCATTCTGGATCTCCATGGCCTTGACCCCGGTTACGCAGGGCAGGCCGAGTGCGTGTGCCACGCGAATGCCCACTTGAAAATCCCCGGTGTCCGCCGCCTCGTTTCCAAAAAGGAAGAGATCGTAGGCCTCTCCGGCCCCCTGCCGGGTCGTAATCGCTTCCACGACCGCATGCGCGGTCTCCGATGCATCCCATTCGTTCCCGTCGGTTTCCAGCAGGATCCCGCGCTCCACCCCGCGGGCCAGGGAGTCGCGAATCTGCTCCTCCGCCCCTTCCGGTCCCAGGGTCAGAACGGTCGTGTCGCCTCCGTCCTGCTCGATGCGCTGGACCGCCTCTTCGACCGCACACTCCTCGTGCGGGCTGATGGTGAATCCCAGGTTCCGCGTGACGATCGCCCTCTGGTCCTCGGTCAGCTCGACCTTGGCCCCGATGTCGGGCACGCGTTTGATACAGATAAGGATGTTCATGAGAGCCCTCCTGATCAGCCTTTCATGCGCTCGTTTTCCGGATCAAAGAGCGGCGCGCCTCCCACGGCCTCAACGGTCACCGGGTAGGTCTCTCCGAAGTACTCCACCAGGAAGCGGTTGCCCTTCTCCGCCCGATCCGGCGGCAGGTAGGCCATGAGGATGAACTTGCCCAGGGACGGGCCGGACCCGGTGCTGGTCACATAGGAGCGGCGCCCCTTGCGGTCCTCGATGGGATCGCCATCGAGGGTCAGCACGGGGCAGTGTCCGACCATGTACCGCTTCTCGCCCGAGGACGAGGTGTGATCGTTTACGGTCAGGGTACACAGGACGGCGGCGGGTTCCTCGTCACGGGCCTTGAGGTAGGCCTCTTTGCCTATGAAGTCCTGGGGCTTGACCTTGGGACGGGCCATGCCCGCTTCCACGGCATTGTACTCCGTGTCCAGCTCATTGCCGTAAAGCCGGTAGTTCTTCTCCAGTCGGGCCGTGGTCCCGTAGACGCCGATGCCGGCGGGCACCACCCTGTGCTTCTGACCTGCCTCCCACAGAATGTCCCAGAGGCGCCGGCCGCTTTCGAACGGACAGTAGAGCTCCCATCCGAGCTCGCCCACATAGGAGATGCGAAGCGCCCATACCGGCACGGCGCCGATGGTGATCTGCCGGGCCGTGCCGAAAGGGAACCCGCCTGCGGACATGTCGTCCTCCGTGACCGACTGGACCAGGTCGCGGGCCGAAGGCCCCCATACGCCCACTGTGCACAGTCCCGATGTCCGGTCGTGGAGCTGGACCGACCCGTCTTCGGGCAGGTGATCCTTGAACCACTTCTTGTCCACGCCGCCGTGTCCCCCGCCCGTGATCACTCGGAAGGCGTCCTCGGCCCGGCGCACGATGATCAGGTCGGACCGGATGCCCCCGAAGGGGTTCAGGAGCAGGGTGTAAACCGCCCGGCCCACAGGAACGTCCATCTGGGAGACAGCCATCTTCTGCACGTAGTCCAGGGCCCCCGGGCCGGACACGTCGAAGATGGCAAAGGCGCTCAGGTCGATGATGGCGACGCGGTCCCGCATGGCCAGGTGCTCGGCATTGATAATCGGTGACCACCACCGGCCATCCCACTCATTGGGTCGATCGTTGACCCGGTCGCCATACTCCTCCAGGAGCTTCTGATTGGACTCGTACCAGTGGGGCCTTTCCCAGCCGGCGGTTTCAAAGTACACGGCCCCCAGATCGCTCGTCCTGTCGTGGAACGGGCTCAATCGCATGTCCCGGGAGCTCAGCCACTGCTCGTTCGTGTGCACGATCCCGTAAGTCTTGTTGAACCCTTCCCGGGCCCGCTCCCACACATGGGTCTTGGTGCGGGCGTACGGGTAGAAGCGGGCGATGTCCACCTCGTTGGGGTCGATCTCCGGGGCGCCGTCCGTCATCCACTCAGCCACCATCCGCCCGACTCCGGGGGCTTCCTTGATCCACACGGCGGCCACGGACCAGAGGCCCTTGACCTCGGGCGTCTCCCCGACCACGGGAGCGGCATCCGGCGTGAGCGAGATCAGCCCGTTGATGGCGTACTGGATCTCCACGGAGTCATGGTCGAGCATCTCGGGCAGGAGATCCAGGGCCTGCTCCAGCTGAGGCTCGAAGTCTTCCCCGGTGAACGGCATCTCCGTGGGGGAGAGCTTGGCCTCGTCAATGGAAGGGATCTCATTGGGATCATACAGGATCGGACGATGGGCATAGGAGCCGATCTCCAGGTTGGCGGCGGCCTGGCGCTCGTACATGAGGGTGCTCATGTCCCGAAGAATCGGGTACTCGATCTCCCCCTTGGCCTGGGCAAACTGCGGGACAGGCCCCGCATCGATCATCTGGTGACCCACAGGGACCAGGGGGATGGAGGCGCCCGCCATCTCGGCAATGCGCGGGCTCCACACGCCGCAGGCGATCATCACGATCTCGGCCTCAACGTCGCCCCGGCTGGTCTTCACCGCTTTCACGCGGCCCTTTTCCACCTCGATATCCAGGACCTCGGTGTTGGCAAAGACGCTCAAGGCGCCCATTTCCTGGGCCTTCTCCCGCATGACGGTGCCGGCCTGAAGGGAGTCCACGACACCGCATGAGGGGGTGTAGAACCCTCCCAGGATTTTCTCTTTGTTCACCCAGGGGAACAGCTTCAGCACGCCGTCCGGATCCAGGAGCTCGGCTTCGATTCCCCAGCACTTGGCCGAGGCCATGCGGCGCTTGAGCTCCTCGAGCCGTTCCGGCGTCTGCGCCAGCTCAATGCCGCCGCTCTCCCGGTGCAGGCCCATGGCCTTGTACTGCTCCGTGCTGTCCAGGGTGATCTGGGTCATGGTCCTGCCGTGATCCACGGGAAAGATGAAGTTGGATGCATGTCCTGTGGATCCCCCCGGGTTAGGCAACGGCCCCTTGTCCAACAGCACCATGTCCTTCCATCCATTTTTTGCAAGGTGGTAAACCACGCTGTTGCCGACGATGCCGGCTCCGATGACGACCACGCGCGCCTGCTTGGGAAACGTACTCATGGCTCCTGTCCCTCCCTGTGCATTCCTAAAGGTGGTGATCTGGAGGCCGACGACCAAGATCAGGTGCGTTTCACCCCTCGGTGATCCGTCGGCCGGTGAAAATGCTTCGCTCGCACATTCCTCACCCGCTTTCAGCGGGACTGCGGGCAAATTCAATTTCGTGGTTCGTGTTCGTGGATCGCATAAAACGGCATGCGTCCCGAGAAGTCCCTACCACGTGAGCTGGCTCCGTATGTGTTCAATGAAACGTCTCGTGTGCTTCTCCAGAATGTGCGCGCACGCGTCTTCGTCGCGCGCTTCCAGGGCCTTCAGCAATTCCTCGAACTCCCCAGGCAGTCTGCCGTAGTAGTCGTCATCGGCCCGGGAAAAGGTCCAGATCCGCACGGCCTGGTCCCGAAGCATGCCCAGGATCTTTACAAGGACGTCGTTCTTGGTGGCCTGATTGACGAGGTCGTGCACCTCCGAGTCGATCCGCATCAACACCTTGGGATCCTTTTCCGACTTCATTCGGTCAATCAGCTCCCTCAGGCGATCGAGCTCTTCCTGCGTGATCCGCGCCGCTGCCAGCTGTCCGGTCAGGCGCACCAGGAACGATCGGATTTCAAAGACATCCTTGAGCTGCTGAAAGCTCACCTCGGAGACGATCGTGCCCTGATTGGGAAAGATGCGCACGAGCCCTTCCGCTTCGAGCCGGATGAGCGCTTCCCGCACCGGGGTCCGGCTGACGCCGAACTCCTCGATCAGTTCCTTTTCGCGCAGCACCTGCCCCGGCTCGTAATCCAAGAGGACAATGCGCCTTTTGATCTCCGTGTATATGGAGTTTTCCGCCATGTCTCCCACCGATATATTGGTTGAATATTTTTCTTGCAATTCATTTTGTACACCAGTATTCTCTTTCAAAAAGGCGTTGTCAAGCCAAAAACAACGGAATGAACATCGCCCTCACGCCCGTGGCATTTGAATCTCGTCTAGCTCCCGCTTCAGCGGGATGGGGAATGCGCGAGCGAAGCCTTTTCGAACCCTCCCGGAACGCACGCTGCCGCCCTTCCGGGTGAAAAGCAGGAGGTCCTCATGGCCACCCGAGAGATCCTTTGGAACATCCCGTTCGCCGGCGAGGTCGTCCTGTACGTCCTGGCCGCCGTGTCGCTGGCTTTTTTCGGATACGGCATCTACATGAACGCACGCCGCGTCCTGAGCGGGAAGACGCTGGCCGTATCCTGGACACGCATTCGCGGCCAGGTGGGCCGTTTGCTCGGCGATCTTGTTTTCAACCGGACCGTCTCCGAGAAACACCCGCTGGCCGGTGCCATGCACCTCGCCATCATGTGGGGCATGATCGTGCTGTTCTTGGGGACCGCCGTCGTTTCCGTGGAGTACGACCTTTTTCAGAAAATTCTGGGCCGGAATCACGGTATCTGGTTCGGGGGCTTTTTCCTGGGCTTCGAGGTCGTACTGGACGTCTTCGGCGTGCTGCTGATTGCAGGCCTGGGGATCGCTCTGTTGAGGAGATACGGATTGAAGAGGCCCCAGTTGAAGCGGCAGCGGTCAGACTGGATTCTGCCCGTCTGGCTCCTGGGGATCGCCATGACCGGCTTTTTTGTGGAGGGGCTGCGACTTGCGGAGACCTCTTCGCACCTTCCCTATGCCCCGGGATGGTCACCGGTGGGGTATGCCCTTTCCCTTCTCTGGACCGACGCAGCCCCTGGCGCGCTCCGATCCTGGCACGCCGGCCTCTGGTGGGTCCACGCCGTGCTGGCCCTGGCCGGCCTGGCCTACCTGCCTTATGCACCCAAGGCCATGCACATGCTCACGGCCGGGTTCAACCTGTTCTTTCGGGATCTGCGGCCTCGAGGACGCCTTGCGCCCCTGGACGTGGAAGGCGCCTTTGAGCGAGACGAGGTGCTGGGCTTCGACACCCTGGCAGAGCTCTCCAGAAAGGACCTGCTGGACGTGGCGGCCTGCACGGAGTGCGGCCGTTGCGAAATCAACTGCCCGGCCCATATCGCCGGCAAGACGCTCTCTCCGCGTGAGGTGGTCCTCGGGCTGCGCCGCCAGGTCAACGAGGAACGGCCAGCCCTTGGAAAGCCCGCAGAGGCCCGCCGAATCCTGGGGACCGGGATCGAGCCCGGGATGATCGAGGCCTGTACCACCTGCATGGCCTGCGTGGAGGCCTGCCCCGCCGGCATCGACCCCTTGAGCAAAATCCTGGAGCTTCGGCGTAGCGAAGTGATGATGCAGGACGCCTACCCGGAGACGTTTGCCGAGGTGTTTGCAGGAATCGAGAAACGGGGCAATCCCTGGAACGAGCACCCCACAGCACGACTGGACTGGGCCAAAGGACTTGAAATCCGCACCATGGCCGAGGTGACCGAGGCTGGAGAAACCGTGGATTACCTCTTCTGGGTCGGGTGCTCCGCCGCCTTTGACCCGCGGAACCAAAAGATTGCACGAAGCCTGGTCCACATCCTGAACGCGGCCGGCGTATCCTTTGCCGTGCTCGGCGAGGAGGAGCGATGCACCGGCGATCCGGCCCGTCGCATGGGCCACGAGTACCTCTTTCAGGTGCAGGCGGAGACGAACGTGGAGACGCTGGCGAGCTATAAAGTGGAGCGCATCCTCACCCTGTGCCCTCACTGCTACAACACATTTGTCAAGGAATACCCGGAGTTCGGGGGCCACTACCGGGTGGTACACCATGCCGAGCTGATTCGCGACCTGGTCGCGAGCGGCAGGATCTCCCTGAATCGGCCGGTCGAGGGTGTGGCCACCTACCACGACTCCTGTTATCTCGGCCGTCATAACCGCATCTTCGACGCGCCGCGGGAGATCCTCAAGCAAATCCCCGGCCTGAAAACCGTGGAAATGGAACGGTGCCGGGAATACGCCATGTGCTGTGGCGCGGGTGGGGGGCTCACCTGGATCGAGGAGGATCAGGACAAGCGCGTGAACGACCGCCGTGTGGACCAGGCCGAAGAGGCCCTTCGGGACCGAACAAGCGAAACGCCAGCCGTTCTCGCTACAGCCTGCCCCTTCTGCATGACCATGCTGGAAGACGGCCTGGCCGCCCGGGATACCGACCTCCGTGACCTGGATATCGCTGAATTGGTGGCCCGGGCCATGGGCCTGGAGGCGTAGAAGAACCTGGAACTACGGTGAAACCCGTTCCGGCTTTCCAGGGCGCACTAAAGGGTGGATGAAAAATGGGCCTCGGAGGAATGGTATATTTCGTCGGGAAAGCGCTTCGCGCCTGCCATTGAAATGTCAAGCCTCTCCTCCAATTCCTTTCCCAGGGTGTGAAACCCCTGTAAGTCGAATCCGCACCGGTTCTTCATCCGAAACGCCTCTTCACAAGGAAGTACGGCTTCCGGGGGATCCTCCGCCTCAAACCTTCCGGATTCGCTTCTCAGCGCGAAAAACGCGAGGGTATCCGCGATTCTCCGCATGCGTTCATCCACCGACTCCAGGTAGTCTTCGGAGACCTCACCGGAGGATCGGAGTCTGGACGCCATGAGAGGCAGGAGCGGCTTGCGGCTCACTTGAACGACGGCATTTCGCTTCAGCCATTTCACCACCGAATCCCTTTCGGAGGCGACATGCGCAAACTGCTCCGTAAGGGGGCAGTGCCGCTCCTTGATCACCGTGCGCGAGTCCGAAGGAAGATGGATCAAAACACAACGGGGATTTACGAGGAGATCGCCAGCGGCCTTAAACTCCATGGCATCCGTATAGCCGCCCGCACAGAACAAAGCCAGCTCGGCCACTCGGGCGTATGTCATCCAGTAGGCCTCGCTTTCACCTACGTTCAGGGCCTCGAGTCGATGAAGGCTGCGCTCGAGAACCGTTTCGTTCAGCCTGAAAGAGGCGGCCTCGCATTCCAACTCGTGATTGAATGCCGCGATCCGATCCCTCTCTTCATGAGTGATGATTCCTGATGGTTTCCATTCCATCCCTGATCGTCCCCCTGATTCGCCCGCCGGCCGTGTTCGGGCGGAAGTATCCGCTGTCTCTCCCGAGAAAATGGACCTGCGCAGGCACTTATATCATTTTTGACATAAGCTGACTTTTACATCGCGTTTCGGACGGCGTCAAGCAAAACAGGCAGGTTTCTGAACGGGGATATCCACACGGCGGGCAGGGGGGATGCGTGCCGTATCAAAAAAAAGGCCGGAGGCCTCAGCCAAGGCTGTGGTAGAGCTTACTCCGGCATTCCGGGCAGATGCTGTGACTGAACTCCGCATCGGACCGGTCCGAAATGTAGGTCTCCATGGGGACCCAGGTCCCATTGTCCTCCCGAATGCGCTTGCAGTTGGCACAAATGGGCAAAAGGCCTCCGAACGTTTTCATCAGGCTCTTCTCCAGGGCTCGCACGCGTCGGCTCAAGGTCTGGAGAAGCTCCATGGCGATGGAAGGATGGGTCCGAATGGCTTGCAGCAAGGTCTGGCCCTCAAGAGAGAGCAGCTCCGTGTCCTCCAACGACACCACACTGGCCGAACGAACCAGATCGTCGATCAGGGCCATTTCCCCGACGTAGCTGCAGGGGCCGATCTCAACGAGCACGCGCTCACCGGGTTGCCCCATTTGAATGATCACGGAGGCGCAGCCGCTGACGATCATGTATAGCCGGTGATCCAGCTCGCCTTCTCGAATGATGACGTCCCCGGCCTGAAGGTGATGCTCCTCGGTAAGGCCTGCAAGATGCTCCAAGTCCTTTTCTCTCAGGAGGGAGAAGAGCGGGACGCGGCTCAGGAAGTCGACTTTGTCCATGATGCTCCTTTCTTCACCGCCCTTCCCCGGGCGGGACGCGTGCAGAGCGCCTCGTGACGAGGGCTGGAGTGCTCTCATCTTTCTCCACGTTCTTCTGCCATGAGAAGAACCTGGAATCCTTATGTCAACGCGTCCCTTGAAGCAGCATAGGATGAACCGGGGAAAGGGTCAAGCCGAACCTTTTCAGGTCAAGACCCCTGCTTTCGACGGTCCTCGGAAATCGCCCATGAACGGGTTTGTATGCCCGGACCGAGGTTGGGAGGAAGCCGCCGCCTGAGTGTGAGATGGACAGGCGAGGCAGGTACGGTCACAATGAAAAGCGCGGGGAGGCCAGGTCATTCACCCAGGTAGGCCTGGCGGATCTTGGGGTTGTCCAGCAGGGCCTGGGCCCGGTCCTCCATGACGATCCGTCCGGTCTCCAGGACGTACCCCCGCTCTGCAGTCTGAAGCGCGATGTTGGCATTCTGCTCCACCAGGAGAATGGTGGTCCCGTCCTTGTCGTTGATTTCCTGGATGATTTCAAAGATCTTTTGCACAAAAAGCGGGGCCAGACCGAGAGAAGGCTCATCCATGAGAAGCAAGCGTGGACGGCTCATCAACGCCCGCCCGATGGCCAGCATTTGCTGCTCTCCGCCCGAGAGCGTACCGCCCCGCTGCCTGCGGCGCTCCCGCAACGCCGGAAAGAGCGTGTACACGTGGTCCATGTCTCTCTGGATCTGGTTGCGGTCCTTACGGAAAAACGCCCCCATTTCCAGATTGTCCTCTACCCCCAGGCGTGGAAAGATCCGCCGCCCTTCAGGAACCTGGCACAGCCCCATGGGCGGAAGCTTTGCCGGAACCGTGCCGTGAATGGGCCGGCCGTCGTAAAGGATCTCTCCTCCTTGACACTTCACGATCCCGCAGATCGTCATCAACGTTGTGGTTTTCCCCGCCCCGTTTGCCCCGATCATACAGACGATCTCACCGGCATGGACCTGGAGGGAGATCCCTTTCAGGGCCTGGATCCGACCGTAGGCCGACGACACCTCCCTGAGTTCGAGCATGGGCTCCCGAGTCCTCATCCGCCGGCCCCTCCCTTTTCTTCCGATCGTCCGCCCACGCGCTTGGCCGGGATCAGGCCCTTGGGACGAAAGATCATCATGGCCGTCATGGCCGCACCGAACGCCAGCATGCGATAGAGCTCAATCTCCCGGAACACCTCCGGCAGGACAATCAGCGCCAGGGTCCCCAGAATGATCCCGGGAATGGACCCCATACCGCCCAGCACCACCATGGAGAGCACCATGGCCGACTCGATGAACGTGAAGCTCTCCGGGCTCACAAAACGCATGCGCGCCGCAAAAAACGCCCCGGCCAACCCCCCGAATATCGCACCCATGGCGTAAGCCAGCAGCTTCAGCATGAACGTGTTTACGCCCATCAGCTCGGCTGCGGTCTCGTCCTCCCGTATCGCCTCCCACGCCCGACCGATACGGGAGTAGTTCAGACGGTGCACCGAGATCACGGTGAGCACGGCCAGGGCGAGAATGACGTAGTAGAGCAGGGGAAGCTTGCGCAATGCGATGTGTACAAAGCTCAGCCCGTCGGAAAAAGCTGGAAGGTATATCCCCGGCGGCTTGATTCCCAGCAGGCCGTTCGGCCCCTGGGTCAGCGTCATCCAGTTGTTCAGAATGATCCGAACGATCTCCCCGAACCCCAGGGTCACGATCGCCAGGTAGTCCCCGCGCATCCTCAGCGTGGGATACCCGATGATGCACCCGGCGATGCAGGAGAAAAACGCCGCCACAGGGAGCGCCAGCCAGAACGACAACCCAAAGTGAATGCTCAGCAGGGCGTACGTGTACGCCCCCACCCCGTAAAATGCGATGTAGCCCAGGTCGAGCATTCCGGCCAGGCCGATCACAATGTTCAACCCCAGGCCCAGACAGATGTACACCAGCACGTTGATGGCTACGTCCTGGGCATAGCGGTTGGTCACCTGCGGAAACACCAATGCCCCGATGAGCACCGCTGTGATCCAGACCCAACCGGGCATCACACGGCCTGCGGTCGCCGTCCGATCCCGCAAACGAGCCACCGGCCTCCCGATCCAGGCGAGCGCCCCGCGCTTGTGCAGCAGATAGAGCACCAGGATAACTGCGGTACCCCCGAACACGTACAGCCACACCGTGAACGCGCTCTGAATCGAGAGCGTCCCGTCCTCGTGAATCCCCAAGAGCGGCCACAAGAGACAGAACAGCCAGACCAGGCCGATCGCGTAGGCCTTCCACAGCTTTTTGTACTCCCCCTCTCTCATGATTTCCGCCGTCGCGACTGCATGCCGAGTGTTCCCTTACGTATACGCCGATGCACGCTGGGGCCTAAACCCGCGTGTCATCCACGTTCTCCCCCATGATGCCCGTGGGCATGAAGTAGAGCACCGCAATCAGGATAATGAACGCGAAAACATCCTTGTACTGACCCGAGATGTACCCTGCCCCGAAGATCTCCACCATGCCGATGATCAATCCCCCGATCATCGCGCCGGTCACATTGCCGATGCCGCCCAGGACCGCTGCTGCAAAGGCCTTGATCCCCGGGACGAATCCCATGTCGTAGCGTACCGAACCGTAGTACAGCCCTACCATGATCCCTGCCGCTGCAGCCATGGCCGCGCCCAGGGCGAACGTGATGCTGATGATCCGGTCGCTGTTGATCCCCACCAGGGCGCTCATGACCTTGTCCTGCGCCGTCGCCCGCATGGCCTTACCGATGCGGGACTTGTAAATCAGAAAGTTCAGCGCCACCAGGAGGACCACGGTGACCGCCACAATCACGATCTGAAGGTAGCTCACGCGAATCAGCCCGTACTCGAAACCGCCCTGGCTGAACGCCGCCGGGTACGGTTTGTCGTACACCCCCTGGGTCAACATCAGGCCGTTCTGAAGAAAGATGGACATTCCCAGGGCGCTCAGCAGGATGGACAACCTGGAGGCGTAGCGCAGGGGCTTGTAGGCCACCTTCTCCACGGCCATGGCCAGAAACGCGCAGTAAACCATGGCCAGCGCCAGGGAACCACTCAGACAGATCCAGGGGTGCGTTTCCATGAGCCCCTGGGATGCCAGGTAGCTCAACACGATCACCCCCATGTATCCGCCTGCCGCAAAAAACTCCCCGTGGGCGAAGTTGATGAGCTGAATGATGCCATAGACCATCGTATAGCCCAGGGCGATGAGCGCGTAGATGCCCCCCAGGGTCAGGCCGTTGATCAACTGCTGAAGAAAGAATTCCATAAAGGCCGTGTCCGTGATTCGTGGTTCGTGGCTCGTGGCTCGGTCGGCCCCGGATGCGGGGGCCAGGCGTCGAAAGGGGCAGCCCGTTGGGCTGCCCCTCGCTCCCCTAGTACAATTCGCCTGTGGCGGGGTCCCAGAAGTTGACGAACTCCCCGCCTTTCACCAACTGGACAATGTAATTCGAGCTCGAGTCGCCGTTTTCGAAGAACTTCACGCGCTTCGAAGCCCCATCATAGTCCATGGCCATGATCTGCTCCTTGATCTTCTCCGGATCCGTAGATCCTGCCTTCTTGATCGCCGTCAAGAGGGCATAGGTACTGTCGTACGCATAGTGCGAGTACGCGCCGGGCTCCCCGAACATCTCCGTGTACTTCGCATAGTACTTCTTGAACGCCTCTTTGGTCTTGTCCACATACCCGAAGGTGAAGTAGACGCCCTCTGCTGCATCCTTTGCGATCTTGATGAACTGCGGGTGGTAGACGGCGTCCTGGGCCAGAATCGGGCACTTCAGTCCGAAACGCTTGGCCTGAATCGCCATGAGGCTCCCGGACGAGGAGTTCTGGAGGCTCATGTAGAACAGGTCGGGGTTCGCCGCCTTGATCTTCGTGAGAACCGCGGAAAAGTCCTTGTCACCCTGGTTGACGTGGTCATGGCTCGCCACCTCAATTCCCAGCTTTTCGCACTCCTTCTTCACGTTTTCCGCCAGGCCCTGGGAGTACGTCGTCTTGTCGTCCACGATGTACACCGTCTTTGCCTTCAGATAGTCCTTGATGAACTTCCCCGCCGTCTTGGACTGGTCGTCGTCCCGACCGCACATGCGAAACATGTAAGGGAGGCCGCGTTCCGTGACCTTCTCGTTCGTGGACGCGGGCGTGATCATGGGGATGTTCTCCTCGGCAAGGACCTCGGATCCCGGAATGGTCGAAGACGAGCAGTAGGCCCCCACGACACCCACCACTTCCAGGTTCAGCAGCTTATTCGCCGAGGCTACCGCCTGCTTGGGATCGCACGCCGTGTCCTGCGGGAACAGCTCGATCTTGTCGTATCCTGGAACCCCGCCCTCTTCCTCGATCACCGCAATGGCCGTCCGAACTCCGTTGGCAATGTCGTTGCCGTCCGCTGCATACGGTCCCGTCAGCGGGCTCATGGATCCGATCTTCAGTGTCTCGGCCGCCACCCCCGTCGCTGCAAACGGCGCCAGAATCATCATCAAACCCAGGATCATCGCGATTCGTCTCTTCATTCCTCACTCCTCCTCTTCGAATACATGGTTTTTTCCACTCCGGCACAAATCAGCCGGCCCTCATCCACATGCTCGAGGGTCAGCCCCTTACGCCGCAGGCTGCCCCAGGTACGCCTCAATGACCTTGGGATCCCGCTGAATTTCCTCCGGTTTCCCTTCTGCGATCTTTATCCCGTAATCGATGCACACAATACGCCTGCACACCCCCATGACCACCTTCATGTCGTGCTCCACCATGAGCACATCAATGCCCATCTCAGCAATCCGAACGATGGACTCCATCAACGTCCGGCTCTCAGCCGGGTTCATTCCAGCCGCCGGCTCATCCAGGAGCAAGAGCTTCGGCTCCGAACTGAGCGCTCGTGCGATCTCCAGCCTCCGCTGCAAGCCATAGGGAAGGTTCTGAGCGACTTCATGGGCATATTTCTCTACGCCCATTGCAGCCAGCGCCTCCATGGCCCTGTCGCGGATTATCTTCTCCTCTTCCCGCTGAAAGCCGGTCCGAAACACGGCCCTTGCCACCCCGGATCGCGAACGGCAGTGCTGGGCGACCATCGCGTTCTCCAGCGCGGTCATGTTGGTAAATAATCGAATGTTCTGAAAGGTGCGAGCGATCCCGCGGGAAAGGATCTGGTGAGGCCGCTTTCCAAGGAGACTCTTCCCCTCGAATCGGACGTCTCCGTGGGAGATCCCGTAAACCCCGGTGATGACATTGAACACCGTGGTCTTTCCGGCCCCGTTCGGTCCGATGAGCCCCACGATCTCCCCGGGGGCCACGTGAAGGCTGACCCTCGACAGGGCCTTCAGTCCGCCGAACCGTACGCTGATTTCCTCAAGCTCCAGCTGGGACATGGGGCTCCATGGAAGACGCCTGCCTGCACAAGACAGGGAGGCTGAATAGGTCTACCGCTTTTTCCGCCAGGCTCCTCGTGGGGCACAAAAAGTCCCTGCTCACGCGCAATCGCTCTCCAAGATGGTGTGGTCGCTCCCGCAGACGGCCCCTGGGCAGGGCGCCACGGGCAAGGGGCCGGACGTGTTTGATCTCTTCACCCCGGGTAAGGCCCGTTTCCATACAGAAATGGCTCTTTTCTGAATTGGAAACTCGCAAGTGCCCGAAAAGCATTTCTGGACGGGCACAAGGCTAGGGCACCATAGTCAAAACCTCTGATCCTGTCAAGCGCGGGGGTCTCTCGGGTGGTTTCTCATGGAGAAGGACCTCAACAAACGGGGGGCAATGCGGTGGGAAAAAGGGGTTACAGGCCGGGAGATTCCGAATCGCCCGGGGGGTTAGTCGTCCTCGTTCTCTCTTTTCAGGGTTGGGAACTTGAAATACTCGATTCCTTCCTCTTTCAGGGTCTTTTCCTCCTCTTCCGTGGCGGCTCCACGAATGCTTCTCTTCTCTTTCACCCCGTAATGCATCTTCAAGGCTTCTTTTGTGAAATCGGAACCGACGTCTTCGAAGTTGGCGGCGATGTAGTTGGCCACATCCCGGATCAGCTTGTGGTGGTCGATGCCGTTCTCCGGCTGGTCCGCCGGGCGGACCCCGCTTCGAACCGCCACGGGCGAGAGGATGCGGCGAATCCTGGTGTCATTGCAATACGGACAGCTCACCAGCTTCTTCTCTTTTTGTTCTTCAAAGGATGCACTGTCCCTGAACCATCCTTCGAAGGCATGCCCGTTGGCGCATTCCAGGTCATACGCGATCATGAGGAACGTCACCTCAAAGCGGGTTTGACAACAAAAGGGATGAAATCTTACTCAAAAACGCCTAATTACCGTTCAGCGTACAGGACGGCCAGAATCTTGGTGGGCTGTTCCCCGTGGCACTTCACCAGGTGCGGTACCGTGGAATCGTAGTAGATCGCGTCCCCCGGATCGAGCACGTGAATCTCTTCATCGAGCCGCACTTCCATCTGCCCCTGGAGGACGAAAATGAACTCCTGCCCGTCATGCGTTGAACGCTCTTCTTCGGTCTCCGCAGGATCGAGGGTCACCAGAAAGGGCTCCATGTGCCGATCCCTTTTGTGCGGCGCCAGGGATTCGAACTCGTAGCCGTACTGCTCGCCCTTGGTCGAATCGTGCCGGGACACCACGCGCCGGTCCTGGCTCCGAACGATGGTAAAGGGCCGGTCTTCCTCTCCCGAGATGAGGTACCCCATCTTCATTTCCAGGGCCTTGGCAAGCTTGATGATCGTGCCGAGAGGCGGCGCCACGTCACCCGACTCGATCCGTTGCAGCATGCCCTCGTCCAGGTCGGTCCGCTGCGAGATGTCGCGAAGGCTCAGCCCGCGTTTCTCGCGAACCGCGCGGACCCGTTCCCCGACATTGACCAGGACGTCTCCCCCGCCCTTCGTTTCCTGCTCGATGCTCTCCATGAAGTCCCGTTCCTGGTCCTTCATGGCCGAATCATCACTGATCTGCCCCAGAAAATCCTCGTACCCTTCGGCTTGGTCCGACCTGTCCCTCTCCATCGTCATGGCTTCACCCTATCCGAGATTCCTGATGAACTCCGAACCCTTGTCCATGGCCGCCCGGTTTGCCGGAATCATTTTATGATATCGCACATCCAGGGCAGGGTAAAGGGCTTTCTTGAGTGATTTCAGGCTCACCACGCGGCTTTTCTCCACAAGGGCCCCCAGGATGACCATGTTGGCGAGCTTCTCGTTTCCCGCCTCCATGGCAAGCTCTCGGGTGGGCACGCCCACGCACTTCAATCCGCGGAACCGAATCTCCTTTTCCGGCACCAGGGACGTGTTCACAAGGAGAAGCCCTCCCTTTTTCACCCGCGGCCCGAACTTCTCAAGGGAAGGCAGGTTCATGACCACGGCCGAGAACGGGCGGTGGATGATCGGGGATCCGATCTCCTTTTCCGAGATGACGACCGTGCAGTTGGCCGTACCGCCCCGCATCTCCACGCCATACACCGGCATGTATGTGACCCTTTTCTTCTCCTCCATGGCCGCGTACGCAAGGAGGTTTCCCATGAGCAGGACCCCCTGGCCACCGAAACCTGCGATGATGCTGTCAAAATACATTATGCGTTTTCCTCTTTAAAAACCCCCAGCGGATAGTAAGGGATCATGGTACGGCTTACGTGCTCCGTGGCCTGTTTCGGCGTCATCTTCCAGTTCGTGGGGCACGCGGACAGAAACTCCACAAAACCGAAGCCCCGGTCCTCCAGTTGAACCTCAAAGGCCTTTCGCAGATACCGCTTCGCACGCATCAGGTTCTTGGGAGTGTCCACGGCGCATCTCGCCACAAAGGAGGTCCCGGTGAGCCCGGCCATGAGCTCGGCCATGCGAAGCGGGTACCCGTTGACCCGGGCTTCCCGGCCGAAGGGCGTCGTCGTGGTCTGCTGCTCCAGCATGGTCGTCGGTGCCATCTGCCCGCCGGTCATACCGAAGACAGCATTGTTCACGAACACCACTGTGATCCTCTCACCGCGGTTGGCCGCATGAACGATCTCCGCCGTGCCGATGGCCGCGAGGTCCCCGTCGCCCTGGTAGGTGAACACGAAATGATCCGGGCACGCTCGTTTGACCCCGGTGGCCGCCGCTGCAGCACGACCGTGAGGGGCCTCCAGCACATCCACATTGAAGTAATCGTACAGGAAAACCGAACACCCGACCGATGCCACTCCGATCGTCCGTTTCTGCACGCCGTACGAATCGATGCATTCCGCCACCAGCCGATGAATGACCCCATGGTGACACCCCGGGCAGTAGTGGAACGGGATATCTGCCAGGGATCGAGGTCTCTTGAATACCTGTTTCATTTAACCAATCCTCTTTCGGTACACCTTGCGTATTTCCCGGTAAAGCTCGTCCGGGGAAGGAATCGATCCAGGGGGTCGGCCGTAGAAATCCACCCCCTCCGTGCCCACAGCGAGTCTCAGGTCTTCCACCATCTGCCCGGTGCTGAGCTCCAGAGCCATAAACCGCTTCACACGGCCGGCGATTTCCCCCAAAGCGGCGGAAGGGAACGGGTAGAGGGTAATGGGCCGAAAGAGGCCCACTGCCATACCCTTGTCTCTTGCCATGGCGACCGCGTTCTTCAGAATCCGCGCCACGGAGCCGAATGCGACCACCACAAGCTTCGCGTCCTCCACGGAAACCGTCTCGAAACGGATCTCCTTATGCATTCGACGGTACTTACGATAGAGCATCCAGTTATGTTTCGTAAGCTCGCCGTCGTTCAGATACAGGGACTTGAGACGCCTGGGCTTCCGCCCGTTTGCCCCGGTGAGCGCCCACTCCTTGACTGCATCGCGCACGCGATGCTTTCCGGGCAGGAGGGGTTCTTTCATCTGCCCGAGCAATGCATCCCCCAGAATCAAGACCGGGTTCCGGTATCGATCCGCCAAATCGAACGCCCTCATGGTGAGGTCATAACACTCCTGAACCGAGTGCGGGGCCAGGACGATGGTACGGTAGTCCCCGTGTCCTCCCCCTCGCGTGGCTTGAAAGTAATCGCCCTGGGAGGGGGAGATCCCCCCGAGGCCCGGTCCACTGCGGCTCATGTTGACGATCACGCCGGGAATCTGGCTGCCGCACAGGTAGGAAATCCCTTCCTGCTTGAGGCTGATACCGGGGCTCGATGACGAGGTCATGGCCCTGGCGCCGGTAGCTGCGGCCCCCAGGAGCATGTTGATGGAAGCGATCTCGCTCTCGGCCTGAATAAACGTTCCTCCCGCTTCCGGGAGGTGCCGCGACATGTACTCGGGAATGTCGTTCTGAGGAGTGATCGGATATCCGAAGTAGAAACGACAACCCGCTTCGATCGCACCCATGGCGATCGCCTCGTTGCCTTTGACGAGAAGCATTCTGGACCTTGCCAACGGTCTTCCTCCTGAAATGCCAACGCCCCGGTACCCGGGGCGCAACCTTATTGAAAGTACACTTCGATTACTTGTACACCAGGATGGCCACGTCCGGGCACATCTCCGCGCAGATTGCACAGCCTGTGCAGGAACCCTTGTCTGAAAGAATCACTGTGGGGTAACCGTTTCGGTTGATTCGAGTCCCCAGTGCGATAGCACCTTTGGGGCATACCGCGATGCACAGCCCGCACCCCTTGCACCGTTCTCTTCTGAGCTTGATCGTTGCCATACCTGCCGCCACGTTCTTAATTTCACAAAATACGGTTGTTTCCACCATCCACGAAAAGGCCTTCGAATTGCGCCTCGACCCGAGTTGTGTCTTCCCTTCAAGCGTCCGGAAGGCGGGCCCGTCCTGCGGCGATCACGTCTCCAGGACGAAAATCACCTCCATGCGAACGCGATACTCGGAGAGCTTACCGTCCACCACCGACACCCGCTGCTCGATCACGCGCATACCGGTGATGTTGCGCAAGGTGGTGTTCGCTCGCTCGAACCCGGCCTTGATCGCTTCGTCGAAGCTGATAGGGGATCCGGCGATAATTTCGGTCACCCTGGCCACTCGTTCCATATCCTGCCTCCTTACACGATTCACGGGGCACCGGCGAAGGCACCCTCCGCGGCTCGGGAACCTCTGCCCTCCTTTAAGCCGCTCCTGTGGAAGCGCCTTCGGCGTTCTCCGGCCATTCGAGTTCCGTGAGCAGCTCCCTGTTCTCCTGCATGTCCTGCTGAAGCAAACGGCACAACTCCAAACCGACCGGACCCGGCAGACCCGTCCCTACGGGGTTTCCATCAAATCGAACAACCGGCACCACATTGATGGAGGTGCCCATGAGCATCACCTCCCGTGCTTTGCAGGCCTCCTCCGGACGTATTCGGTCAAACCGGACATCCGAGACGTGCTCCTTCCCCATCCGGGTCTCGGCCAGGGCCCATACCCTCTGGACGGTCGTTCCGGCGAGAGTCCTTTCGAAGCCCGGGAACTTGAGGACACCGTCTTCGGACAGGATCCCGACGTTCTCCGTGGATCCTTCGGTCAAGTACCCCTCTGTGTCAAGCGCTACGGCATACGGGCAGCCGGCCTTCAATGCCTCCATTTTCATCAGCACATTCGGCAAGTAGTTACACGACTTGATCCTGGCGAAAAAGGACCGCTTCGTGGGAATGCTGCTGGTGATCACACACGTTCCGTTCTTTATCACTTCGTCGGGGACGGCCTTGTACCGCAAGACCGTCACGTACAACTGGCTTTCAGGGCAGTCGAACGGATTCGTGCTGAAGCTTCCCGGTCCCCTGGAAAGGACGATTCGAATGACGCAGTTCCTCTGGCCTCCGCGGACCACCAGGGCCCCGATGATCTCTCGAACCCGGTCGTAGGCCGGAGGGAAAGGCAGTGAAATCGCGCTCGCTGATTTCTCGAGCCTTTCCAGGTGGGCCTCCATTTGATAGAGTCGGCCCCCAACGCAACGCATGGTATCGAAGACCCCGTCCCCTCGATGCACCAGATGGTCGTCTACAGGAACGGTCATCAACGCCGGATCCACCGTGTACCCTTTCCACTGGCTGGAGTACATGGCGAGGTAGTTCGCCTGCCAGGGCTTGGGAACCTGGTCGACCCTGTCGAAAACATTCCCGCGTGTGACCTGTGTGAATTCCATGTGCCTCGTGCCTGATGATGGGGGGCGTTGTCGTAGAAAAAAACTCACCTCGAAACCCGGTGAGTTCGAATCCCTTCGGGTCTGTCGGTCGGTGTCCGCGTCGAGCCACGCCTTGACAGCCCCTTGGGGCGCACTTATGATGGATTTTTTTCGAGCCCTGCTAGAGTAAGCAAAACCGAACTGAAAAATCAACGGATTTTTCAACGAGCACCTCATCCGGCCGGATACGGTGGAGGCATGCATGCGCGAGAAACAGCACGTCATCGACGACATGACGGTCAGGGACACATGGCGGATGTTCCACATCATGGCGGAATTCGTGGAAGGCTTCGACGTCCTCCCCGACGTCTACCCCGCCGTGAGCATTTTTGGATCGGCCCGAGTGACCCCGGACAGCGACACTTACAAAATGACGGAACAGACCGCCCGGCTCCTGGTGGAGTGCGGATTCAATGTGATCTCGGGGGGAGGACCGGGGGTTATGGAGGCCGCCAACAAGGGCGCCTCCGAGGCCGGGGGGCGTTCCGCGGGCCTGCACATTCAGCTGCCCAACGAGCAGCAGCCCAACCCGTATGCCAACGTCCGCCTCGAGTACCGCTACTTTTTCATCCGCAAGGTGATGTTCATCAAGTATGCGGTGGCATACATCATCCTGCCCGGCGGCTTTGGGACACTGGACGAGCTCTTCGAGGCCATGACCCTGATCCAGACGGATCGAATCCGGTCCTTCCCTGTGGTGCTGGTGGACTCCGGCTACTGGCAGGGCCTGGTGGACTGGATCAAAGACACCCTGGTCGCCCGGGGTGCCATCTCACCCGAGGATCTGGACATCTTTACGGTTGTGGACCGACCCGAGGACGCCGTCGGCATTATCAAGAAGACGGTGGTTCTATGACGTGATCCCGAAGGAACGGAAGCTTTTACGGCAAACCGCGGCCGACCTGGGTGTCCATCTGGTGGAAGCCCATTTGAACGCCTTCGGGATCTACCTCGACGAGCTCTGCCTCTGGAATCGGCGAATGAACCTCACCGGCCTCCGTTCCCGGGAACGGATGGCGGTGGAGCTCCTGGCAGACTCCCTGGTCCCCGTCCCCCTTCTTCCGGATACCGGGACGATGCTTGACGTGGGCAGTGGAGCCGGGCTCCCGGGCATCCCCATCAAAATCCTCAAACCCGGTCTTTGCATCCACCTCCTGGAGCCTTCCGAAAAAAAGCAGGCGTTCCTGAGGCAGGTGATCCGGATTCTGGGCTTGAAAGGCCTTCAATCCTTTCGAGGGCGGGCTGAAGACTCGAGCTCGGAGATGTTCTTCGAGGGCTACGATGTGGTCACGGCGCGCGCTGTGGCAGGACTTCGGGAATCGGTGGCCCTGTGCGCGCCCCATGTCCTTCCGGGAGGTATGATGGTGGGGTTTTCAGGGCAGCACCGGGAAACCGCGCTTTCCGATGCTTCAGATGCTTTGAGGGAAGCGGGTCTGGAACTGGATGCTTCGGTGTGCTATCGGCTTCCGGGGACAAAGGGCGAGCGCCACGTCCTGCTCTTCCGCAGGCGTCCTACTTCTTGAGCATGGCCAGGATGTTGACGAGTTGGAGATCGATGTATTTTTCAAGGGAGAGCCGCGACTTGAAGTGCCACGACTTGAGAATCCACATGTGGGCCATGAGGATGATGTTGTAAGCCGTCAAGTCTATGTCCACGTTGCGGAAAACGCCCTTCTTGATCCCCTCCTCGAGGATCCCGCAGAAGATGGTGGAGACATCCACCTCCAGCTGCATGACCCGGGCTCGGGAGGCCTTGTCCAGGGAGCTGGATTTCTGGTAGAGGAGGAGGGCCTTTTCCTTGTGCCGGTCCACAACCCGGAAGTAAAGGATCACCGCAATCACCAGCTTTTCCTCCGGGTCCTGGATGTCACGAATCTCCCGGGTCAAGCTCTCCTGGAAGATGTTCAGCACATCTTCCATGATCATCCGCATGATCTCCGACTTCTTCTTGACATAACTGTAGGTCACCGGCAGACTCACGCCCGCCTTCTCGGAGATCTCTTCGATGCACGTGGCGGTGAATCCCTTTTTTGCATAGAGCACGCTGGCCGTATCGATGATTTTTCTCCGCACCTTGTCGGCCGACTCGATCTGGTCCAGTACCGTCAGCTTTCTCTGTGAAACGTCCATGGTGCTCTCCTGCTCGGGCTGCGAAGTCGGAAATTTAGGGACCCGGGCGGCGACGCCCGGATCCCGCGAGCGCAACCCCTACTTCGTGTATTTGAAGGAAACGTTGATTCTTGTTCGAAAGCTCTTGACCTTTCCGTTCTCAATGCTCAAGTCCAGCTTCGTAACTTCGGCGATCCTGAGGTCCTTGAGGCTCTCTCCAGCGGTCTCTATAGCGGTTTTCGCCGCCTCCTCCCATGAAACGTCCGACGTGCCCACCAACTCGATGATCTTGTAGGTGCTTCCAGCCATGTCCTTCCTCCTTTCAGGAATCGTTCATGAAAATTCGGGGCAAGGAATCGCGTTTCCTTCACCTCCTTTCCCATCCTCCTTGCCTTTGCTTCCTATTCCCGATTGCGGGCCTCAAAAAACGGGGGCCTCTGTCCTCCTCCCCCCGGAACCCATGCATACGTAAACGATCCCTCAGGGTCGTGGAACCTTTGCCTGAAAACCGGATAGCGGCATGTGGAACGAACGCTTGCCCCTTGCCATCCCACCGCTTCCCTACATGGCTTTCACCCTGTCCGACGGGCATCTCGATGGTTTTCACCCCGCAGAAGCACCCCTGCCCCGGCAGACCTCTAAGGCGACAGCAATTTTATTTTATTCTCCTTCTTTTCATAGGGGCTGTCAAGGCGGAAGCCTTAAACGGCTCGCCCGATATACGCGTCCACGGGTATTCCTTCGAACGGTAGAATCTCCTTGTCCACCGGTTTCGTCAGGATAGACGGGTGGTTTGGAGAGTTGCGGATTGACAACGGGTCGTTTCGAGGATAGAGTCCTTTCTCGTTCACGAACCCATTCGCGGAAAGCCCGTGGATAAGGGTATCGCGTGTCCGGTGTCCGCCGTTTCTGGCGGGTGAAAAGGGAAGGCGGTGGAAATCCGCCGCAGGGTGGTCACTGCTGTGATCCTGGCACCGCTTGCGGTGTTCTGTTCTCCGTGCCACGTCCCTGGAACCTTTCAGGGTGAAAAGCCACTGCGACTCGAATGAGAAGCGGGAAGGCGAGGATGGAGCGGGAAAGCCAGAAGACCTGCCGGACGCGAAAGGATGGAGCCGCCATTGCCCCATTCAGGTCCAGAAGTGGGACCTGAATGGGGCTTTTTATTTTGAACGCCTCGGGGGGCCGGGGGGACGTTGGCTTCCGCAGATCTTTTGGAAACGGAGGAACCCGCATGGACTGGAGAGAAACCGCGAACCGAATTCAACCGCTCTCCCGGGAGTGGCTCGAAACCGCCTGGAATCGACTCGATGACCTGACCAAACCGAAGAGGAGCCTCGGCCTCCTCGAAGAGATGGCGGCCCGGTACACGGCCATTCGGGAGGAGACCTCCCCGTGTATCACCGGGAAGGCGGTATATGTCTTTGCCGGGGATCATGGGGTGGTGGCCGAGGACGTGAGCGCCTACCCGCAGGAGGTCACCACCCACATGGTTCGCAACTTCCTCGCCGGCGGTGCGGGCATCAACGTACTGGCACGCGCCGCCGGTGCCGACGTGCACGTGGTCGACATCGGTATGGCCCAGGGCCTTCCCGACGCCCCCGGCTTGATCCAGCGTAGCGTTCGAAGGGGAACGGGGAATCTTCTCCGTGAATCGGCCATGACCCTGGAGGATGCAGAGACCGCGATAGGCGTGGGCGTGGAGATGGCGCACGCGGCCCGCGTGCACGGCGTAAGCGTGGTGGCCACGGGCGATATGGGCATCGGGAACACCACGCCCAGTTCCGCCCTGTTCGCCTCCCTTCTGCCGGCTGCGGCCGAGGACGTCACCGGCCGGGGCACGGGTCTGGACGACGCAGGACTCGCCCACAAGATCGATGTCGTTACCCGGGCACTCGAACATCATGACATAAAAGCGGATGACCCGATTGGAGCGCTCGCCGCGGTGGGCGGTCTGGAAATGGCTGCAATCTGCGGGCTGTGCCTGGGCGGTGCGGCCCTGCGATTGGCCGTGGTGGTGGACGGATTCATCTCGAGCGCAGGGGCCCTGGCAGCCATGCGGTTCAACCCCGCCGTGACCGACTATCTCTTTTTTTCCCACTGTTCTGTGGAGAAAGGGCACCGGGTCTTTTTCGAAAACGAGGGGCTCCGCCCGATCCTGGACCTCGATCTTCGGTTAGGGGAAGGCACGGGAGCCGCCTTGGCCATGCACATCCTCGAAGACAGCGTGCGCATCTACAACGAAATGGCCACATTCGCGGATGCGGGAATTCAACCCGGCGCGTGAAATACCGTGTGGCGTGAGAAGGGCCGTGTTCGTGATTCGTGAGTCGTGTTCTCAGGACGGAGACTCGGGGTGTACGGCCTGAGTGTTCGTTCGGCCCGCGAGTCGAGGAGAAAGGAGAGTCATGCAAGGACTGATCACGGCGTTTCGAACCCTGACCATCCTTCCTGTCCCGGGGCGGGAAAGCGAGGACTTTGCCGCATCTCTCCCCTGGTTCCCGGTGACGGGTCTCACCCTGGGTGCCCTGCTCGCCATGGCGGGAGGTCTTTGGGTCCGCTACCCTGGCACCTGGTTCGAAGGGGCAGCGTGCCTCCTGCTGGCCGCGTCTGTCCTGCTCACCCGGGGGCTTCACCTGGACGGCCTGGCTGACTGGGCGGATGCCATGGGCGGGCGCCCGGAAAGAGAGGTGCGGTTGACCATCCTGAAAGACCCCAATCTCGGGGCATTCGGGGGGTTGGCCCTTGGGGTGGTGCTCCTCGCCAAGTGGGTTGCCCTGACCCGACTCCTCGCCCTCGGCGCGATCGGCTGGATCGTTCCCGCCCTGATCGTTTCGCGCGCCATGATGGCCGAGCTGATCGCCACACTGCCCTATGCACGCAGTGGGTCCGGAACGGCCGGGCCGTTTGTTCGAGGGGCCACGGGCAGGCGGAGAATCGCGGCCCTGCTGATCGGGTTTGCGCTCTGCTTGGCGTGGGGGCTTTCAGGGATCCTCTGCTTTTTCCTTGGCTGGCTCGGAACGCGTCTCTTCGCATTGCATTGCAGAGCTACCTTCGGCGGTGTCACGGGCGACCTTCTCGGCTCCCTGAATGAGCTCCTGGAAACCGGCCTGCTTTTCCTCCTGTGCGGCTTGCCCCACAGGGGAATCCTCTGGTATAGCTGGCTGGACCTTTTGGTCTAGTTTCCAATTGAATCGCCCCGCAGCAAGCTTGAGGAATGCGCGAGCGAATATAAAACTGCTCCTCCGAAGGTTTCCCATGAATGACAAACAGAACGCCCCGCTCCCCCGAAGCGATCTTCATCATGACCATGGTGGTCAGCCGAATCGGGAGTTCACCCGCCTCTCGGTACCTTCCGGACCGGTCATCGACTTCAGTGTCAATGTGAATCCCCTCGGGTTTCCGGACATCCTTCGCCGACGATGGGCCGATCTGATCGACGGCATCGATCGCTACCCTTCGCTGGAGGGGGATTCCATCGCCCGTTTCCTGGCAAAGCGCTTGGGCGTTCCCCGAACTTGCGTGCTTGCCGGGAACGGTTCCACAGAGATGATCTATCTGATCCCCCGAGTCCTGGAGCTCGGCCGGGTCGCGATTGTCACGCCGTCCTACCACGATTACTACCGCGCATCGGTCCTGGCCGGGGCCGAGGCCGTGTGCGCCCCTTTGTCGGCAGAGGACCAATTTCGAGCCCCTTCCCATGAGACTCTCGAAAACACCCTCGAAAATGCGGATGCCCTGTGGCTTGGCAATCCGAACAACCCCACAGGAACCCTGTTCCCTCGTCGGCTTCTCGAAGAGACAGCCTCGCGGTTTCCCGAGAAGTGGCTCATCGTGGACGAAGCCTTCATGCCGTTTCTGGAGCCCCGGAATCAGGAGAGCCTGGCCGGGCCCTCGTGCCCGAAAAACGTTCTCGTCATTCACTCCCTGACCAAGTTCTATGGCCTTGCGGGACTGCGGCTCGGCGCGGTCACCGCCTCTGAAAACGTCATCAAAGCCCTTCGAGATGCCAAGGAGCCCTGGACGGTGAACAGCGTAGCGCAGAATCTGGTTCCCCTCCTCGAGTCATGCACCGGGTATGAGGCCGAAACCCGCACACTGGTGGCTTCGGAACGGCCACGGCTGTTCCGTGAGCTCGATGCCATGGAAGGACTGGACGTCTTCCCGTCGCACGCCAACTTCCTGCTATGTCGGCCGAGAAACGAAACGAGCCCGGATGTGCTCATCCGCGAGCTCCTGTCCCAGGGGATCTGTGTTCGGGACTGTCGAAACTTCCCCGGTCTCGAATCGGGGTACTTTCGCATCGCCGTGCGCACCCCTCAGGAGAACGATCGCCTTCTCGAGTGCATGGCCCGGCTGTTCTCGGCGTGAGACAGGGCCTTCGGGTAGGGGTTTCATTGCGCGCAGGAATGTCCTATGCATGAACCGGCCGTCCTGATGCTGATTGCCTTTTTCCTGGATCTCCTCATCGGGGACCCACCGTACCGCCTGCACCCTATTCGCCTCCTCGGCCGATGGATCGAAATCATTGAAAAAGGATTAAGGCGGTCCTCCCTGGAGGGGCGAACCGGCGGCATCCTCCTGGTGCTGCTGGCTTCGGGAGTCTTCATTGGAGCCTTCCTTCTGCTCTCCAGCGCCGCAGCACACATTCATCCCTGGGTGGCCCTCCTCTTTCACCTCTACGTGGCCTACTCCGGCCTGGCTCTCGGAGATCTCCTGCACCACATCCGGCCGGTGATTCACGGCCTCGAAGCCGGAGACCTGGCTGCTGCTCGCCTCGCCCTTGGACGCGTGGTGGGACGGGATGTGGCCTGCCTGAATCACGAGGCCGTGGTCCGTGCCTCCGTGGAAACCCTGGCTGAAAATTTTGTGGACGGTTTTCTCAGTCCCCTTTTCTGGTACGCCCTGGGGGGAATCGCGGCACTCGGCCTGGGGCTGCCACCGACCCAGACAGCCCTCGGGGCCCTGCTCCTCTTTAAGACGGCCAGCACCCTGGACTCCATGGTCGGATACCGGAACGATCGTTACGAGCGTTTCGGGTGGGCCGGCGCCCGCATGGACGACGGGATGAATTTCCTTCCGGCCCGACTCTCGGTCCCCATCCTGTTCTTGGGGGCCTGCCTTTCGGGACTCCCTCCGTGGAGGGGGCTTCGTTCCGCCCTCCGCGACCGCCTCCAGCACGATTCCCCCAACGCCGGTCATCCGGAAAGCTTTGCCGCTGGAGCCCTCGGCATCCGCCTAGGGGGGCCCACGCAATATAACGGGGAGCTTACAAACAAACCCTGGCTAGGTGAAGCTCATGATGGAGCCGACATCCGCCATATCTCCTTCGCTACCACCCTGATCAAAAGATCGGCCTGGATTGCAATGGCCTTGCTGTTGAGCCCTTTTCTCTTCCAGTAGTCCGTCAATCCACCATCATTCAGAATCCCCGCCTTTTGACGTCACCATCCGTAGAACGGATGATCTTGAATCACTCCTTGTTGTTTTCAATAAATTTCCCCTGCGACATCGATATTTGCTTGACTTTTCCTCCTTTGTCCTGTAATTGCCTTTAAAGGATATCGTAATATTGTTCATTCAGCAGGAAAGGAGCGCGTATGGCCACCACCGCCAAGCAGATCCAGTTTCGGCTGAAGCAGCAGAAAAAGAAGCTGCAGAGAGTCAACAAGGAACTCACAGCGACGAAAAGCAATGTCAAAAAACTGGAGACCCAACTGAAGAAGGCCCAAGCGGCGGAAAAAGCAAAAAAGAAAGCCGCGCCCAAGAAAAAGAAAGCGGCTCCGAAGAAGAAAGTCGCCAAGAAGAAAGTCGCCAAGAAGAAAGTCGCGAAGAAGAAAGTCGCTGCCAAGAAGAAAAAGAAGTAGCCACGCTTATTCTGTATACAGCAATGGGGGCAAAAAAGGAGCCACATGCCCAAGGGGGTGTGTTTCCTTTTTCTGCCCCCATTGTTTGTATACCATCGATCAGGCCTTTGCCGATCCTTCAACAGCAGCCAGGCATAAGGAACCCTGAACCGACCTATAAATAGGCCTGGAAACAGCATAAAATACGACAGATCCCTCAGCGATACCTCCCCTACTCCATGCCTTACACGCGCCCCGATCCCGACTCGAAGAGGATGCCCCAGGCCTTCATTTGGGCGCGCATTCGATCCAGATGAGTGCCCCTCCAGTAAATTCGACCGCAAGACGGGCACAGCCGGAGACAGGACCCGTGCTGAAAAAGGACGTACTCGGGCACACGATCCTTTGCCGAATCCGGGTCCGCGGCCCGAAGCCGTTCGTTGCAGACCGGGCAGCGCTGAAACGAAGTGTTCGGTTCCGGTCGAACGCCTCTCTCCTCCATCAACTGTCGGAGCTGCTCGTGAACGTGGTCCGATCGAATGAACACACCGTCGACATGCCGCCTCATTGTCTCCCGGCACCGGGTGAGTAGAATTCGATCCTCGCCCCTCAGCAGAATCTCCACGGCACCTTTTGAGTACGCCCGCTCGTAGTGCGTATCGTACCCGAAGATACGAAGCCACTTGGCCAGGCGCCCCAACATGCTGTCGGCGAGGAATCGCTCCCGCTTGTGGGTACCGTCCGGATTCACGTTGACCCCGTGCTCAGGATTGTACTACGTTTCCCTTATCGGTCTCGGGAGGGCCTTCAAAAGCCCCTTCGCCGTTTTGCGATTATCACTATATCGACAACGCGCTTTGCAAACAAGACGCAGGTCCAGCACCTTACAAACCTTGTCGCAACGGCCAAACGGCTGTATCGGCGGGAACATGCCATGGATAAAATTCTCATTCGAGGAACGCGTCCCCTTGAGGGAAGGGTTCGCATCAGCGGTGCCAAGAATGCGGCCCTGCCGATCATTGCCGCCTGCCTCTTGAGCCCCGGAGAGCACTGTCTTCAGGGGATCCCCCGCCTGAGGGACATACAGACCATTCGAAACATCATGACCGGCATGGGGACCGCCTTCCGGGAAACCGACGACGGGCTCGTCGTGGACACCTCGAATCTGTGCGAGTACGAAGCCCCCTACGATCTGGTGAGGACGATGCGGGCCTCCATTCTGCTCCTGGGACCCCTGCTTGCCCGGCTGGGCCGCGCCCGAATCTCCCTACCCGGTGGATGCGCCATCGGGGCCCGTCCCGTGAATCTTCACCTGAAGGCACTGGTGGCCATGGGAGCGGACATGCACCTCGACCGAGGATACATCCATGCGCAGGCCGAGCGCCTTCAGGGTGCTCAGGTGTTCTTCGACATTCCTACAGTGACCGGCACGGAAAACATCATGATGGCCGCAGTGCGGGCTCATGGGCGGACAGTGCTAAAAAACGCGGCAAGAGAGCCTGAGGTCTGCGACCTGGCCGACATGCTCCGCACGATGGGTGCGCGTATCGAGGGGGATGGGACCGATACGATCACGGTCGAAGGCGTCCAGGAACTCGCTCCTGCGCGACATGACGTCATCCCGGACCGCATCGAGGCCGGGACGTTCATGATCGCCACTGCCATGACAGGCGGGGATGTCCACATTGAAGGTTCCCGGCCCGAACACCTGTCCGCAGTCATTGAAAAACTCCAGACCGCGGGCGCGAAACTGGAACCCGAGGAGAACGGCATCCATATCCGCGGACCGGAAATCCCCCTCGCCGTGGACATTCAAACGATGCCCTTTCCCGGATTTCCTACCGACCTCCAAGCCCAGTTCATGGCCTTCATGTCCGTGGCCCGAGGGTCCAGCATCATCAAAGAAACCGTGTTCGAAAATCGATTCATCCACGTCAGCGAGCTCAAGAGGATGGGCGCGGACATCGAGATCGACGGTCATCAAGCCCTGGTGCGAGGCCGGGACCACCTGCTCTCCGCCCCGGTGATGGCCACGGACCTGCGCGCAAGCGCCTCCCTGATTCTGGCGGGCCTCGTGGCGGAAGGGGGAATCACCGAAGTCCGGCGCATCTACCACCTTGACCGAGGATACGAAGCCCTCGAAAAAAAGTTTCAGCGCCTGGGTGCGGACATCTGGCGAGAAAAGGCCTGACATGAATGAGCGTCCCCTGGTCCCGATTCTCGTAGCGTTTATCGGGGGCCTGCTGGCGGCGCAAACCCTGCCCATCACCGACCCGTCCCCTTTCCTCCTCCTGACAGCCCTGCTGACGCTCCCTGTGCTGTCCGCTGCTGTTTTTCTTCGACGGCGAAGATCTCTCATGCTTCTTCTTCCCGCCTTCTTCCTGGCGGGGGCCTTCCTGGATCTCGCAGACCGTCCCGAGCGCCTGCTCCGCACGGCAGCATTTCAGGAAAAGCATGTCACCGTGGAGGGCACGGTGCTGGAGCCATCCCGGCATTGCCGGGGCGTCACGCGGTTTCCATTCCGTGTGGATCGCCTCATCCCGGACATCCTGCCCCACGCGCCGGATGAGAAGGTTCGGGTCTCGGTGTACGGTCCCAACCCCGAAGTCCGCCCCGGTCAATGCATCCGATTTCCGGCGAGGCTTTCCCCTTTCCGAAACTTCCATAATCCCGGGGGCTACGACTACGAGGCCGCCATGGAGATCAAGGGCTTTTCCTGCGCAGCATCGGTCTCGGACGGCCGGCGCGTGGTCTCCATGGGGCGGGGGACCTTGGGCGGAATCCAAGACGCCCTCGAAGGGATGCGTGCACCGCTTCGGGCCTGGTTTCACCGCGAGCTCAGACCCCCGAATCGCGGCTTGATGCAGGCCTTGATTCTCGGAGAACGCCAGGAGATCGCACAGGATCTTCGAGAGGCCTTTCAAGTAGCCGGGCTGGCCCATATGCTCGCCGTATCCGGTCTTCATGTGGGCCTTGTGGCCTGGCTCTCCTTCACGATCCTGTACGGGCTGCTTTCACGATCCTACGTGCTGCTCCTCGCCACGAATGTCCGAAAAGCGACCGCAGCGATCACCTGCCTTCCTGTGATCGCATATGCCCTGGTTGCGGGCTTTCACGTTTCCACGCAGCGAGCCCTGATCATGGTGCTGGTCTATCTCATCTCCATCCTGGTCGATCGTGAGAAGGAAGTCTGGTCCACCCTGGGGCTTGCGGCCCTGTTGATTCTGGCCGCCGATCCGCGCGCCCTTCATACCCTCTCCTTCCAGCTGAGCTTCGGTGCCGTCATAGGCATTCTATGGCTTGCTCCGGCCCTCTACCGGCGCATCCCCAACCCCTTCCATTCCGACGGTCCGTCCCACAGCCTTTTGAATCGGGGATTCCTATACGCGGCAGGTCTTCTGTGTGTCACCCTGAGCGCAGTGGTGTTTCTATTACCCCTCACGGTCTTCACCTTTCACCGCATCTCCCTCGTAGCGATTCCCGCCAATCTTCTTGCCTCTCCGCTCCTGGGCCTGTGGATCCTCCCCCTTGCACTCATCGCCGCTGCCACGTACCCATTGTTCCCGTCCATTGCGGGGCTCCTGCTTCAGGGTGCATCCCTGGGGCTCGACACCATGACGGCGGTCGTGCGGTTCCTGGCCGGTTTCGACCTAGCCTCCGTCTGGACCCTCGGGCCCACGGGCTTCGAACTGGTCCTCTTATATGGCGTTTTGATCTTCGGCATATTCAGCCTTCGAGGCCGCTTTCGACGCCTCTTCCTGGTCCTCTGTATCGTCCTCGTCCTGGACGCGGGGTACTGGGTCTACGACGCGCGCCTGCGACAAGACCTCCGGGTGACCCATCTGGACGTGGGGCAAGGGAATGCCGCACTGGTCCAATTTCCAGAGGGCGTGCGGATGCTCATCGACGGGGGCGGCTTCCGGCTCGGAGGATTCGACGTGGGAAGGATGGTCGTGGCCCCCTACCTCTGGCGACACAAGATCGGCCGTATCCACTACCTGGTCCTCTCTCACCCCCAGGCGGACCACATGAACGGACTGCACTTCATTGCCGGACACTTCGCGCCCCAGGAGCTCTGGACCAGCGGAGACCGCACAGACAGCGAAAGCTTTCATCAATTCATGGAGATCGTGGAGGAACAACGAATCGCCATCCGAACGCCCGGAGATTCCGGAATTCCGAAACGCATCGCCGGGGTGGATGTGGATATCCTTCACCCGCCAGGCTCCTCCATCCACTGCCCGGAGGACCAGCTCAACAACCGCTCCCTGGTCCTCCGGCTTTCGTTCGCGGACACCTCTTTTCTCTTTCCGGGCGACATCGAGGAGGAGGCCGAAGCAACCCTGGGGGCCCGAGCGGGCCGGCGACTGAAAAGCGACGTCCTGCTCGCCCCCCATCACGGAAGCCGCACGTCCTCCACGAAGCCATTTCTCGCACTGGTCCGGCCCGCCTGGTGCGTGATCTCTGCCGGGGCCGGGAATCGGCACGGCATGCCGCACCCCGAAGCCCTGGACCGCATGCGGGAGACGGGAAGCCGGATCGTTCGCACGGACCAGGAAGGTGCGATTCAGTTCATCGCCTCGCCCGGAGCCCTGCACGTGGAGGGGTTTCTTGCAGGGCCATTGCAATGAAAAAAATGCGGCTTATCATATAGAGTAGTGCAAAACGAACATTGAGGAGGAACCACATTCATGAAATGGAATCTGCGCATTCAAGCCTTCGGGATCACTCTGGCGGTCCTGCTCCTGTTCTCGGGATGCCTCTCCTTTCCCGGGTATGGACGGATCGCACGTCCGGTGGAAAACGTGACCCTCCAGGACCTTGTAGATAACTGGGAGGCCTTCCATGTCACCTATTGCGGAACCCGGCCGGATCGGCCCCTGGGCGTGATGTTCGACCCCAAGGACGACCCTTACCGTCTGACCGGCAAGCGATGGAAGCCCATTCAAGATGCAGGCGCCTTGAAAGAAACCCTCGTGTGGCTCGAGGCAACGGACCATATTCCACCTGTGCCTCGGCTCTGGCGAATCGTCGGGCCGAAAGGGGGATTCTACGGCTACCTGTACACGGGGAACGAGCCGGTGGTGATGCGCGCCATCGACGAAAACACCCTGTACGTCATGGAGATCACCGAGCAACACTTCAAGACCCCGGATCAGAACGGCGGCGCAAACTGAGCCCCGGCAGACGAGACGGACGCGAGCCGATTCGCCCTCCTGCGTTGCGTTTCCTCGGAGGATGCGTGAAGCGCATTACGGAAGAGGTGTTTCAGGTCGGAGGAGGCGGTCTGACATCCCCGGAGGATGCGGCCGTCTACCTCATTCGAATCCATGGGGAAGCGGCCCTGGTGG
>Ga0272444_10000397_pt1 | contig 47625 bp, 37 predicted proteins | sample SSMForm13_FD_201033 | JGI IMG/M metagenome (GOLD analysis project Ga0272444, IMG submission 201033) | Marine sediment archaeal communities from Little Sippewissett salt marsh, Falmouth, MA, United States - SSM-Form-13 | ecosystem: Environmental > Aquatic > Marine > Wetlands > Sediment ... | reverse complement strand
CTCCCGAGGATGTCCTTCTCGACAGCAGGGGACCGGACGGCCAGCCGCTCGATTTGTCGGCAGTGTCGATCTCGACATCTACCCGAAACGCCGATGCCGAGGGGGTGATATCCTTCAGTCCGCCCCTTCCGGACTACGCCCGTTACTACGTGCGTCTCAGCGGAGTCTCCGGTGCCGACAGCAGCAGCCTAGCTGGAGACGCGGACAGGATACTGACTGCCCTTGCCGGAGACGTATCTGGGAGCCTGGTGGTCGATTCTGCGGATATGGATGCGGCGCGCGCCGCCAGATCGGCGCCGATTGACATCGGCAATGCACAACAGGTCCGGGCCGATGTGTCTTGCGACCGGCGCGCGAACGTGACGGACCTGTCCCGAGTCAGGGCGCGGATCGGCAATGACGCAAGCGCAATCGCCGATCCCGATGCTGCCGGGCAGCAGGTCCATCAGGAGCAATCCGGATACGTCGAATTCCAGGCGGAGAACTACCATGAAACCGTCGCGGGAACCGACGGCCACCTCTGGCAGCCCGTGACGACCCCTGAAGGTTTCCTCGGCGAGGGAGCGATGCAGTCCCTGCCCAACACCGGCGCCGACATCGACACGGATTACGTGAATCTGTGTCCGCACCTGGATTACCGAGTGAACTTCCAAACCACCGGGACCTACTATGTCTGGTTAAGGGCCTATGCGCTAAGCGACGCCGACGATTCCTGTCATGTCGGTTTGGACGGCGCGGCCGCGCCCTCGGCGGAGCGCATCACCGGGTTCGCCTACGGAGCTTGGGATCATTGGGACTGGTCCAATTACTCGTCCAGCGCCGGCCAGGCGACAGTTGAAATCGCCTACACCGGAGAGCACACCATCAATGTTTACATGCGCGAAGACGGGCTGATAGTTGATAAAATAGTGCTTACCAACGATGACCAGTTCGTCCCAGCGGACTGAAAGTCGCCCAACGACGTCGTCGCGGAGTAATGCCATATGTGGAGAGTTGCTCTAGGCGTTTCATTGGCGGCGCTTTTGTTGACAAGCGCCTCGCTCGCTCAGGAATCTGCCCGGCTGTATAACCTCAAGACCACCACGGACAAGGCGGACGACCTCAGCTCCGTCGATGAGTTTCTTGACGACGCGATCGAGCCGGGCATGACGGACGAGCAGAAGTGCATGGCCGTGTGGGAGATGGTATACCTCAATCGCTTCTGGAACCCGAGCACCCGTTGCGCGCTTCGGAATGAACTGGGCGGGGTTGACCCGATGATTCAGGTGCATTGCTTCGCACCGACAATCTGCCAGGAAGACGCGGAGGTCGCAATCGCCTTCTGGGGGAAGCTCGGATACAGCACCCGCATGTGGCAACTTGGCTGGCACACCACTCCGGAAGTCTATTACGGAGGCAGGTGGCGCCATTTCGACCCGACCCTGGGCGTGATCACGAGGGATGAATTCGGCGAGGTGGACAGCGTAACGACTCGCACCGACTACTGGAGGCCTGAGCAGTGGGGCACTTCATGCCCGTGGTACGGGCCTAGCGCCTACGTCAGCCACACCGAGGGATACATAATTGGACACGAGATGGGCCTGATGCTGCGACGCGGCGAATCGCTGGTGCGCTATTGGTACCCGCTGTCACTTGACCTGGATTACTACAGTCCCGGCAACAACGGCGCGCGCCCGTGCGATCGCGGACCAACCGACGGATATGATAAGACTTATCTCGAAATGGCCATGGAACTGGCTGACTGGCGCTTCGAGATGCTTCCTTACGACGCTGCCTATGCCAACGGCGTATGGGTATACGAGCCCGACTTCGCCCGCCCGGACTGGGCCGACATGCTGGAGCAGACCGAGAACCTTGACGCTTCCACCGGCGCCGGCGGACAACCGTACCTTCACCCCTCCACCGCGGGACAACCTTCGCGCGGTATATTTCGAATCAAGAGCCCGTATGTCCTCACTGGCGGATGGATAACCGGAAGGTTCTTCTGCGAGACCAGCCAGGAAGTCATTCGTTTGTTCGTCTCGACCGATTGCGGTAATACGTGGGATATGATCTACACCAAGACCGATGCAGGCGAGCAAAGCGCATCGATTCCGCTGGTGGGGTCTATCAACAGCAAGTTCGACTGCTTGGTCAGGTTGGAATTGCTCACCGCGAGCCATCCGGAAAGCGTCACCGTCGAGCAGTTGCGATTCGAGGTCAATCAGCAGAACAGCCCGTTCCCGCTTCCTCCGCTCAAGCTCGGGGACAACTCGGTAGAGGTTACTGTTGGCGAGCAATTGGACAGGCTGACGATCAAGCCGCCCCTCGATTCGCCTGATTACCGAGACTACATCATCTCCGAGAGCAACATCGTCACCGCTCGGGAGGCGGGCCAGTCCAGTTGGGTCCATGGCATCTGCGCTGCAACGGCCGGTCAGGAAAGCTACCTCATCTTCCGTGTGGACACCATCGGCCAGATGCAGCGGCTGCGCGTGGGAGGTCGCTTCGCCGACGACAATACCAACAACAAGATGTACTACTCTTACAACGGTTCCGACTGGACGGAGATGCCCTGGACCTACGGATACGCAGTCGAAAACACCGAGAACTCCGCCCGAACGCGTATAGGAAACTGGGAGACGCTTGATTCCATCGCGCCCGGAACGCAAACGATCTGGGTTAAGTACTGGTTCTTCCGCAGCGCGGGTCAATCCGGATCGGCGCTGCAACTGATGGAAGGTTTGCGAATCGATGCCGACTATACACCACCGTCCTCCGGGCCTGTGCCGCCGGTGGAGGTGACATACTGTTGGACAGAATTCAACGCAGGCCAGGAGACTATCAAGACGCACAACCATACGGTCAGCACCTACCCGACCAGCTACGACATAACCGTTGGCGGCGACTCCGAGCCGATCATGAAATGGTACAAAGTCGCATACGCCAATGCCCCGTCGCCTTGGCCTGAGGTTGATGCTGGCCAGGGCCAGACGATCATCCTTCCGGAAGACACTGCCTATCTTGCCGGCTTCACCACCGACGACGGCCTGCCCGATCCTCCGGGTTCTGTGAGCACTGTCTGGGCGTTGTATAGCGGACCGGAACCTGTCGCCTTCGCAGACGAGCACGCACTCGACACCGCGGTCACCTTTTCTGGGCCGGGCACTTACGTGTTTCGCCTGACCGCTGACGACGGACTCTACCAGCCCTATGACGACGTGACCATCACCGTAACCTATGCCGATACCAACGGGGGGCTGTTCTCGCATTACCCGTTCGACGAAGGTGCCGAAGATGTCGTCGGTGCAAATGACGGCACGCTGAATAACGGTGCGGCTGTGGTCTCCGACGGCCAGAGGGGCAATGTGCTGGAACTGGACGGTAGCGACGACTACGTCGATCTGCCCAGTCACAGCATGACTTCAGGCCGCTTGGAAGTGACGCTAACAATGTGGGTAAACCCGGATGAGTGGGTATCGTCGAACACGATCTACGACGAATATGGCGGCGATTGGGGGGAATATTGGCAGTTTTCTATCCTGGAAGGCAATTGGTACACGCGTGACGCCTCAACCGGTTCGATGGGCGGACGCGATAACGATATATCCGTCCCTGCACCGGGTACGGGGCAGTGGCATCACCTTGCCTTTGTTTACAGCGTCTCCGAAGGCATCAAGGCCACCTACCTTGACGGTCAGGTCCACAGCTCAACGGAAGTATCCGTGGACCCGCTGACCACTAGCAGGGCGGGAGCGCGTCTGGGGTATCCGTGTGACGGAAACTACTATGACGGGCTCATCGATGACGTGCGATTCTATGATAGGGCGCTCAGCGATACCGAGATCGGCGCCCTCGCCGAGAAGATCTTCCAACTAGCTGTTCGCGGGGGATCTGGCGGAGGGATGTACGCCGAAGGCGAGGTGGTGACGGTCGCCGGTGTTGCGCCATCAACCGCGTATGTCTTTGAGGGGTGGATCGGAGACACGAGCGTGCTGTCCGATTCCGGCGCTGCCGAGACGACCGTGACCATGCCCGCAGCGGCGGTGGAAGTGACGGCAGTCTATGGCCTGCGAGTCGATCTCAGCGGAGACGGGTTCGTTGGACAAGCGGACCTGGACATTGTCCTTGCCAAGTGGGGATGGACGGTCGATCCGTCCGACCCCGCCGACTGCAGCGGCGACGGATTTGTCGGACAGGCCGACCTCGACATGCTGCTCGAGGACTGGGGCGAAGGCGAATTACCCTAAAGTACCGCGTAAGCGGAGTCCGCAAGGGGGCTGTCTTGGTTGGGCGGGCTTTACTACAATCATCTCATGGCCAAGCAGCGGATGTTCGTGGGTTTGTCTTCGGGCTGGTCGAAAGGAATCGACGCGGCGCTGGTCGCGATCAGCGGACGGCGCGAACGGATGAAGGTCGCTCAGGTGGGCCAGTGCCATCACGTGCTTCACGACGATGTGTCCGACCGATTGCGAGAGGCCGGAGAGGGTGAGGCCCTCATGGCAGGGCGATGGGCTCGCCTGGACACCGACGTGGGCGACCAGCTTGCCCAGGCGACAAGCAAGCTGATGTCAACTTGTGGCGTCGATGCCGCGGGCATCTCCGCGATTGGCTTTTCAGGCTGTGCGGTCCGCACTGAGGGCAGCATGCAAGACCACTCTGCCCTTCTGGGAAGTGCGGCCGACCTCGCCGCGAAGACCTCCCTTCCGGTTGTCGGCGGATTCCCCTTATCCGACATCGCTGCGGGGGGAATCGGCGGGCCGATGGAGGCCTGGCCTGACTGGCTGGTTTTCCGACATCGCCGCCTCAGCCGCGTTGTTGTCCATCTCGGAGGCGCTGCCTCGATTACCTTCGTGCCTGCCGCCTCGGACCCGTCCGACGTGCTGGCCTTTGACGTGGCGCCCTGCGGGATAGTCCTGGACCGGCTGGCGGAGCGATTCTTCCACAAACCGTTCGATGCCGACGGCGTCATCGCCGCAACCGGGAGGATGTCACCGGCGCTTCTGAACGAGCTTTACGCGGCGAGCTTCTTCCACCAGCCGCCGCCCAAGCTTGCCAATCCGCATGAGTGGCCGGGGCAGTACATCGACCGCGTTTCGATCATGGCGGAAAAGCACGGGGTGGACCCTGCCGGCCAGATCGCTACATACACCGAGTTGATCGCGCGGGCTGTTTCCGAGGCCATCGCCGGACTGACGGAGCGCCCACACGAGGTTATATTGGCCGGAGGCGCTGCCAGGAACATTCACCTTGCCGCGAGGATCAGGGCGCTCATGAGCCCGTCGAGCACCTACGCGATGGACCGCTATGGCTTTTCAATGGTGTCTTACAAGGCCGTCTGCTACGCGGTTCTCGCCGCAGCCCGGATTGACGGACACCCCGCCCACTGCACGCGGGCAACCGGGGGCAGAGGCCATTCAATTCTGGGGGCAGTGTGGTTGCCCCCTGTCCGTAAGAATAAGTGAGTAATTCAGATGCAGACAGGTTTGTGCGAGTCGACTTCGGTAGGAAGGTGGGGTAGTTTCGGCGATGCTGGCAAGGTGCGATGCGGGTTGAATACCTGTGCAGTTTACGGCTGGCATGTGTTCACATTAGGCCCTGACAGCCAGCCCATAGGTGCTCCGTCAACCGGTCCGGATCTGCGCGTGACCACTGTCAGAACCGGATGGACAGGCAAGACGATGCTGCTCACTTGTGGAGATGCTGCCCAGCGTGTTGACCTGCGGACCAGCCTTCCGGGACCTATGTTCACTCCTGCGGGAAGAAAATGGGCGTTCGATTGGACGATCAAGGGCTCTCCGCTTGAAGTGGTCTCCCTGCCGGACGGAAGGAGCATCAAGGCTTGGGGCGTGATTGACCGCCCGCCGCAACTGATGCTCGCCAAGGGGCGGTCGTCTCCCGTCTTGGTAATCACCAGCTCGCCGGCTGAGCGTTTGGCCATAACAACGCATGAGAACTGGCGTTTTGACTTCGACCGGGCCAAGGTACGCATCATGTTCGTTCCTTTGCTTGAGGAATGCGATTCCCCAAGGACCGTGCGCGATGCACGTTTGTGGCTGGAACTAATTGATTCCCCACCGATTACCTGTCGCGAGTACTTCAATATCGACCGGAACATGCTGGCCATTCGCAGCGATTTTGCAGACAGCGAAGGTAATCCGACCAAGCTGGCGCCGTTGTCGCCTTCTGCCGCGTTGTGCGGAAGCGCAAGAGGTCTGCAGTGTCTGCCGGAACACATCCCACTGCTAACAACACCGCTTGGGCCTTACGGCGTCACTCGTGGGCCAAGCTGCACTCGCACAATCCAACTAGACTGGGCAAGGGCCGTCGTGAGACCGACTCGCAGCGTGACCGGTGAGCTGAGCCAAGTTCCCAAGGAGCTTACGTATCCTGGTGACGTCAGTTGGGATGAGTCTACTCCGATGGACGCTTTGTTGTGTTGCAGGCAGTGGGCGCCTTTGGCGGAGATTTGTCCTTCTGATATGTGGCAGGAGGTTCGGGCCCGCTTTGAGGTGCCTTCGGCGGAGGATTTCAGGGCGAGCCTGGCGAGTTTTGTCGAGCCCGCCAACGGGAGATCCTGGCAGAAGGACGCGTCGCTTTTCGAGCATTGCGGACAGATCTCCTATGATACGGATTGGTACAACGGTCTGACCCTGTCGGGTCTGCAGCGAGCGGCGGTTTGCGCTGACGAGACACTTTCCGGTCCTGCCCGCAGACTGTCCAGTCAGGTCAGGTCTCAGAGGGCGAATATGCTCGCCTATATGGAGATCTACTGCGATTGGGCCTTGGGCGCTGCCTGGACAGACCCGCGCGGAGGCGTGTGGGATCTGGATTGTTCCCACAATGGTCTTGAGGGCGTCTTGGCCGAGGCACGGCTGAGAGAAATGGAGGGCGACAAGTCCGGCAGTGACTACGCCATGTATCTTGCCGGGCGCATGGCTGTAAGCTTCATCGCTGCTATGGATATGGGACAGCTCTGCTATCGACTGGGAACCTACGTCAGACGGTCGGAGAACGAACCGGGTGCTGAGGAAGACATCTACTACATACGGACATTTAGGGAGACCACTGGAGCCGTTTGCGTTACACCCCTAAGCCGATGTCCGGTGATCCCGGCTCCCGAATTCCCCGAATACTGTGCACTCGTGAGGGAATACGGGCCTTTGCCGCGCATGCGAGATCTGTCCGAACGCTATATTGAGGAGAATCCAGGACGCTATGAAGACTGGCTCGGTTTCTACCTTGGAAGCGAACTGGCTGAGGCGGTCCGTGCCAACGACCAGACGCTGGGCTTCGGGCAGGAAAGGCGAACGCAAGCGGCAGTGTTCTATCACGTCGCGCACGATACATCTCTGCGCCTCTGGGTGCTGGGACAGAGTGGCGATGAGGTCGAGGGCCTGCATAAGATTCCCATGCCCCTTTCCAGCCAGCTCTACTGCCGCGCCAACGCCAAGCTGGAAGTGTCTGGGATCTAATTGGCGCCTTCTGCACGAGGCCAGTTTCAGGCCAGATGCTTGCTGGTCGTCCCATAGCTTCTTCGACCCCATGCCAGCCACCACAAGAACTCAAAGGGCAGCATTATCAGCCGGAACAACACGGCAAGCACTATCAGCACCGGAAGACCCAGCGCTAATCCGACCAGAAGCACCACCGCGCCGCCGAGAGCGGCAAACACTATCATTCCGACCCAAGGCAGCACGGTGAACAAGACCATGATGATTACGACGGCTGCGATAGCCGCTCCTGCCGCTGCCGCCAGTCCCTTCACAACGGGACGCGTAAGCGTCCATGTGCTCGAAGCACGGCTTGCCGGTCGAGGCGACCTGCGTTTGTGTCTTCGACCGTCTGTGGGCTGGACAGGCTCTCGCCTGGGCGGAGGGGGAGGGTCCTGTCGGCCCGTGTAACTGCTCCGTCCCACTCGAGCATCATCGTCTATCTGAAGCGACTCACCGTACTCGACCACCTCCACGTCGCTTCCCGGCCCAATCTTCACATTCCTTCCACGGACGGTGTTGCACCGCGTGTCCTCCAGGTGGATCTCGTCGCCTTCGATGGTCTCAACCTCAAGCCCGCCGGAGTAGCCCGGCCACCACGACTCATCCAACCATCCGCCAGTGGTTCCGCGAGCGACGGTTACCTTCGTTCCGCCGATCTCGCGAACGCTGCACCCGCCTCGCGGAGATATCTGGACATCTTCGGCAGATAGTAGTCCCGATATGGTGAAGGCGCCGCTTCCGCGAAACTGCTCCGCCTCAACCTGGCCGCCAAGCTTAACCGCCCCGGAGACCCGGCATGTGTCGGCCTTCGTAGAACCATCGACCTTCCCGGCGCCGCTGTATACCACGCTGTCGGCATGAACGTTGCCCGGAAGTTTGAATGCGCCCGATGCTGAGAACTGCCGGGCAGTAGAGTCCCCCGTGACCTTTGTCGCTCCGGACAGGTCGATCACGTCGGCCTCGATGCTTCCGTCTATCTTGCCCGCCCCGGAAACCAGGACACGTTCGGCGCGTACATCTCCGTCTATTTTCCCCGCGCCGGAAATGGACACGTCCTTATAGTCCCCACCCGGAGACGAACCGACGCCTGAGATGCTCACGCTGGGTCTTTCCTGTGCGTCCATCTTCATTCCTTCCCTATTCTACGAGGTCGCGGAGGGCGACCTTTATCTCCTCTATCAACTCGTCCAGGTTGACCGTTTCCAGGACCTTCATATTCGAGTCGAAGATACACCTGCCTTCGTGAAGAACGGTCGTGGTCGCGCCGCTCCCGCACGCGACGGTCAAGCGCCGACCGCTTGCCGGGTCCAGCTCGGAAAAGCCTGCAAGCAAGGCCTCGACCGCCAGCGCGATCTGCACCTTGCCGAGAACCCCGCCTCCCAGCATTCGCTGTGCCATCGACAGGCAGACAACGTCGAGGAAGCTGAATGGTTGGCCATCCCGTTTTGCCGGAAGCAACTCGATCGCTCTCGGTGACAGCCAGGCCATCGCGGCGACTTCCTCACTTCGGTACTGCCGGTCGGTCAGGTCGGGTGAAAGCGTCCTGGCGATTTCCTCAAGCGATGCCTTGTCCCGCATAGAGATGATGCGCTCGATGCGTTTGAGCACCTTCTGACGGGGCAGGAAAGTCTCCTGCCCGGTGAAGGTTGATCGGCGGCGGAACCAGGCTTCGGGTATCAGCCCCATTCGCTTCCAGCGATAGAACTGCCCGTAGGATATGCCCGTCTGAGCAAGCAGGTTCTTCTTTGATATCTCGTCGTCTCTGCCGGCTTCGCGGTGGAGGCTGTCGCGTTTGAGCTTTCTCAGTGCCAAGTTTCGTTGTCCTGCTTGCCAGCACCGTTGCGGGTGGCTAGCCCCCGTGATCGTCGGGCGACCAAGGCGGCCCCGATCACTTCCGAGCGCAGCCGAATTTTATGCACGTAACATAACACTGTTATGCTAACATCTCAACTATGTTCTGGCCCACGGTGAAGGTTTTTTTGCAGTGTTTTGTATGGAGGCGTGGCCGAACGCGGGGTCCCTAATTGCCGGCGAACAAGTGCGATGCCTCCTTGAGCGTTGGCTGTTCGTCGATACCGAGTTCTGCAAGGTTATTGACCCACTCATGCTTGCTCATGCCGGTCTGAAGGGTGAAGTCCCTGGTGTTCAGGATGAAGTACCCAGATTCAGCTGGCTTGTCCATGCCGTAATGCTGGAATGGTTCTGTTCTGTCGGCGAGTTGTAGATGGCCGTATACCAGATCGCTGGTGAAAGCGAGGTCTGTGACATTGGTAGTTACCGCGAGGTCACCGGGCACCTTAGGCGTAAGGCCAAGGGGTGTTGTTATGTAAACCTCTCCCGAGTGTATCTGCGCCAATCGGTAACCGTTCGGCAGCGGATAGGCTGGTGGTCGCATGGCCTTGCCCCAGACCAACACCGCCCAGAAGGCGACCAAGGGGAGGACCAGGATTGTGGCCACGGCCAGGTGCAGGCGCCTCGTCCGCCCGCCGGTATCGAGTGCGTCTAATGCTGGTTGTCTGTCTATGATCTTGACACCTCACGGTGACTGGCTCGCCGTTGGCCTGCAGTTGGGAATATCTACGGGCAGCGGAGCCTGATGGTTCTTCCGAGAAGGCAAGATCGTACCGGAGCAAGGATGCCTGAAGAGTGATGCTGGTTGGGCAGGCCGCATTCCTAGGGCAGCGTTCCGTTGCCCCAGTCGTCGAGGACAATGTCCAGGTCGGCCTGTCCGACGAAGTCGTCTCCGCTCGGATCGGCGCGCGGATCGGCGGGGGGATCGTCGCCCCAGTTGTCCAGAACGATGTCCAGGTCACCCTGTCCGACGAACCCGTCATCATCGAGGTCTCCGGGCAGAGCGGACAGGTACGTTGCCGTGATCTCGCATGAAGAGGTGGGAATGGTGTAAGTAGTCGCCGCCGAGAACGGATCTGCAATTCCGGCCGTATCACCCACCCACTGGTCGAAGGCCGCTCCGGTCGGGGCCGCATCGGCCGAGACGTCCACGACCGTGCTGTAAAGATATAGTCCGCTTCCGCTTCCGCTGTTGACTGTCAGCGTATAGCCCCAACCGTAGGTGGCGGTCACGGAAATGTTGACTGCGGGCATCGTCACCGTTGTGGAAGAGGCATATGCGTCGGAAACATAGCCGATGTCTCCGATCCATCTGATGAACAGCTTTCCGGAGTCCGGCGTGTCTGCCGAGATCGCCACGACATCGTCAGGGTCGTAATTCCCCGAGCCGCTGCCGTTGGTCACCGTCAGCGTGTAAGCCAGCCCATTGAAAAAGGCGTCCCATGCGTCGTCGATAAAGTTCGACGCGTTAGTGGCGAACAAAGCAGTCGATGTGGCATTCGCCGTCGAGTTCGGATGCGAATCTCCGCTGGTCCCGCCGTACTCGGACCGAAGGCGGTTGGGGCGTGTGGAGTGGCTATCCGAGTAGGCGAGCACGTCGAACCAGTCGAAAACGGCCACGTTGTTCAGCCCGGGGTTCGCCGCGTTGTAAGACGTCAGCCAGTCGTTCTTCAGCCAATTGTTAAACACGCGCGCTCGGTGGGCCTCCGTATCGTTCGTCGCGTCCGACGGCGCGTAATGCCTCGGTGGGGCGGTAACAGGAACGAACAACACCTGAGGGTTCTCGGCGAAGATGTCCTCAAGAGGCTTGTATGTGTATTCCCCGTAGGAATAGGTGTTCCCCGCCCCCGACGGATGACGATAGACCGCTTGGTAGTTGGCGATTGTCTTGGTGGAGGTGAACGGGTCTCCTCCGCTGCCGTCGGAGGTTATGTTGCTTGCGGGGTAGCAACTCTTGAACATGATAATCATGTTCGTCCCGTCCGCGCAGCCGTGTGACTTGGCTCCTGCCATGTAGTCGTTGAACCAGCGGACCCAGTGGTTCATGTCGGTCCTGTCACCCGGCGCCGGGCCTAGGGAGTCGGGTCGACCGGAATCGGGCAGGACATCCGTGGCGTAGTAGATGTCGTTCCGCTCGTCGATGTAGTTCTTGGCCAGAAGTGCGTTGTGCAGGCTGTTATTCAACCAGTTCCTTCCACAGGAATGGTGGATGAAGACAAGGTCTTCGTCCGCAGCGGCTGCAAATCCGACACAGAGACACAGCGATAACAGCGCGGTGACGAGGCGATTCATTTACGTCCTCCTTGTGTTGACTGCATTAGACCGCTGGCGGCAAATTGGGCGAGTCAACGTAGCACAAGGCCAATATGTGTCATGGCTTGCGCTATTATTGCATTCATTCTAGTCCAGATCGTCACCATCGTCAAGGATTCTCGACACGTGTGGAAGGCGCATGCGGACGACAGCCTGTTTGTGCTTTTGTCCCGGCTGTCGATCGCTGGTAGGCTTGTCGGCAAAGCGGGAGATAATCATGGTTAGAATGCTTAGTCATTTGTGGGCAAGCACTTCCTGTGTAGCTGCAGTGCTCGCAGTGTTTTTGATCGCGGCCGGGTGCGAGCGGTCGGGCGAGCGATCGGTGAAGTTCGCGCTGCCTGCAGAGGACGACCCCGAAGGCGTTGCCTGCAGCGCTTTCCAGCGGGGATTCCCCATTTCAGCGCGCGCGGCAGAGAACGCTTAAGTTGTTGCGAAAAGCCGCCACCGCCATCCGACCTGGACTTCTTGATCGGAGACCAATTAGATGCCCTCAATGATCGCGAGGCTGTGGTATATAATGACGGCTTCTATCGGCGGCGACCGCCGCGGAGACCTATGGGCGATCTAAAAGTAATGTCGAACATGCGGCCTCAAGGCGATCAGCCTCAGGCCATCGACCAACTTGCCCGCAACATCCAGGCAGGTCAGTCACACAACGTCCTTCTCGGGGTCACAGGAAGCGGAAAGACCTTCACGATGGCGCACGTCATCGAGCGCGTGAACAAGCCCGTGCTGGTTATCAGCCACAACAAGACCCTGGCCGCTCAACTCTACGAGGAATTCAAGGATCTGTTCCCACAGAACGCGGTGGAGTACTTCGTAAGCTACTACGACTACTACCAGCCCGAAGCTTACATTCCACAGCGCGACATCTACATAGAGAAGGACGCGTCAAAGAACGAGGACCTCGACCGGTTGCGGCTGTCCACGACCACGAGCCTGTCTTCCCGAAGGGATGTGGTGATAGTGGCCAGCGTTTCGTGCATATTCGGTTTGGGCAGCCCGGAAGAGTATAAGCGGATGGTCGTGCCGATACGTGTGGGCGATTCCATTGAACGTGATGAACTTCTGCGCGGGCTGATAAACCTCCAGTATGATCGCAACGACGTTGACTTTCGCCGCGGGACGTTCCGCGTCCGCGGAGACACCGTCGATGTGTATCCCGCCTACGAGCAGTTCGGATACCAGGTTGAGTTGTTCGGCGACCAGATAGACGCGGTCCACCTGATAAACCCGACATCGGGCGACATCCTAAGTTCGACTGACCAGGCGTTCATATTCCCGGCGGTGCATTACGTTGCCCCGGAAGACACTATCGAGCGGGCGGTCGCGTCGATCAAGGAGGAGCTGGAGAACCGGCTTATCACGCTTCGCAATGAAGGTAAGCTTCTGGAGGCGCAACGGCTTTCCGCGCGGACTCGCTATGACTTGGAGATGTTGGTGGAAGTGGGCTACTGCCCCGGGATCGAGAACTACTCTCGTCACCTTGACGGACGCCAGCCGGGACAGAAGCCTTACACGCTGATAGACTACTTCGGTGGCGACTTCCTGCTGATCATCGACGAATCGCACGTGACGATCCCGCAGATCCGCGCGATGTACAACGGCGACAGGTCCCGAAAGGAGGTGCTGGTCGAGCACGGCTTCCGCCTTCCGAGTGCCTTGGATAACCGTCCGCTACGGTTCGAGGAGTTCCAGCAGATGTGGAAACAGGTGGTCTTTGTTTCCGCTACTCCGGGCGACTGGGAGTTGACCGAGTCCGGAGGGGAAGTAATCGAGCAGATCATCCGCCCGACCGGGCTTGTGGACCCTCCCGTGGAAATCAGGCCCGCAAGCGGGCAGGTTGCCGACCTCCTTACCGAGATAGCCAGGCGTGTGGAAGCAGGGGAGCGGACGCTGATAACCACCCTCACAAAGCGCCTTGCCGAGGACCTGTCTGAATATATCAAGCAAGCGGGCCACCGCTGCAAGTACCTGCACAGTGAGATCGATACGCTGGAGCGTGTGGATATCCTGCGCGATCTGCGCGAGGGCAAGTTCGACGTGCTCGTGGGAGTGAATTTGCTCCGCGAGGGACTTGATCTGCCTGAGGTTTCGCTTGTGGCGATACTGGATGCGGACAAGGAGGGATTTCTCCGTTCCGCGACAAGCCTGATCCAGACAATAGGAAGGTGCGCTCGCAACGTCAACGCGCAGGTATTTCTCTATGCCGACAGGATGACTGCCTCCATGCAGAAGGCCATCGACGAGACCACCCGCCGCCGGGACGCCCAGCTTGCCTATAACTCCGCAAACGATATCACGCCTCAGACGATACGCAAGGCGATCCGCACGGGTCTGGCCGACCAACTCCGCGCAAGGCAGGTCGCTCGCGAGGCAATCCATGCATCTGAGCAGGAATTTGACACAACCGAGCTGCTTGCCCAACTCGAAGCCGAGATGCTAGAAGCGGCCAAGGCACTGGAGTTCGAGCGGGCGGCGGTTATCCGCGACCGCATCGAGGCCATAAAGGGTCCAGAGGTCGCTAGAGGGGACGACCAGGACCGCCCGCCCAAGAAGACCGGACGGAAAGGTAAGACCCAACGGTAGCCTTCATCCGGCGACGCACTTTGCGCCCGGTGTGCGTTCAGGTATTCTGTGGGCAGGAGAGATAATATGGCCGTCAGCCCCGACAATCCAGAGATGCAATGCCTCAAGCGCTTACTGACCTTCGCCCGCACCGAAGACCTTGGCGAAGCGGGGGATGTCACCAGTTCGATTGTTCCCGAAGTTGCCCGCGCGACCGGTGTATTCGTTGCCCGGCAGGAGTTGGTGTTCTGCGGAGGGGCGATGCTGGCGACAATCGCCGCCGAGTATTCCGACAGCCTGCAGACGGAAGTGGCCGTGTCGGATGGCGATATGGTAGGGGCGGGGAAGGCCCTGGCAACGTGGTCCGGTCCTGCCCGGTCGATACTCGCGGCAGAGAGGGTTGCGCTGAATTTCCTTCAGCGGCTCAGCGGAATCGCGACACTTACGCGCCGGTTTGCCGATGCCGCAGAGGGGACCCAGGCGGGGATATACGATACCCGCAAGACTACTCCGGGCTGGCGCGCACTGGAGAAATACGCCGTCCGCGCCGGTGGCGGTAAGAACCATCGTATGGGGCTTTACGACGCCGCGCTGATAAAGGATAACCACCTCGCCGCTCTGGCAAGTGACACTGGATCGGATCCGATACCGTCGCTTGCAGGCTTGATCGGCGAACTTCGCGATTCGCTGCCTGTGGGCGCGTTCGTCGAGTTGGAGGTCGATACATTCGATCAGTTCGTGGACGCTCTTTCCCTGCCGGTGGACATCATACTGTTGGACAATTTCCGTACCGACGACCTGCGGGAGGCGGTGAACGCCCGCAACCAGAGGACCCTTGCCGGCAAGGTTGCCTTAGAAGCGAGCGGGCAAGTAACACTTGGTACCGTTCGCAAGGTAGCCGAGACTGGAGTCGATCGGATTGCGATCGGGGCGCTGACCCACTCGGCCTCGGCGGTGGATATCGCCTTAGAAATGGAAGTTCAGTAGGATGCAATCGGCCGAGAAGGTCCTGAAGATGCTGTATGACCGGAGGGACGCTTCCATCTCTCTGAGAGAACTTGCTCTCGGGTCCGATTGCAGTCCAGAAGGTCTGGAGGCAGCATTAAACTGTCTGTGCGGGCGTGGTCACCGAATACAGATTTCGCCGGACGGTCTGGCCAGGCTGAAACAACCCATTGCCCTTGACGAGGGCCTGATACAGCGAGGCCTTGCTGCAGGCAGGATAGGCCGCCACGTGATCTGTTTTGGCGAGGTGGGCTCGACAAACGACGTGGCGTTCGATTCCGCTCGACAAGCAGATAGCGACGGATTGGTCGTACTGGCCGAATCGCAGACAAGCGGACGCGGAAGGATAGGGAGGACCTGGCACGGCGAGCCCATGTCCAACATCATGATGTCGGTATTGCTTCTTGACGATCGTCAAGAGCTGCATCTGGGCGCGTTGACAGTGGCGGGGGGGGTGGCGGTGGCAGAGGGAATCGATGAGTATGTCGGGCTGCCGACCCGCCTCAAGTGGCCCAACGATGTTCTCCTGGACGGAAAGAAGGTCTCGGGCGTTCTGACAGAGGCCCGGCGGATCGCCGGCCGGCAGGCCGTTGTCGTCGGTATGGGAATTAACGTTAACTCCTGCCCGCCGCCGGAGCAGGTTGCCCGTCCCGCAACCTGCATCGCGTCCGAGGCCGGACATCTCGTCGAACGTACAGAGCTGATCCGGGCCGTAATCTCCAGGCTCGAATGCTGGGTCCGGCAGATTGTCCAAGGTAGGGGCGAGGGTCTGCACAAGGCGTGGGCGTCGCGGTGTGACATGATCGGAACCAGGACGACCGTGGTCTGTTCCCAGAGACAATACACCGGAAGGGTGCTGGACATAAGCCCGTTGGACGAACTGGTTCTTGCACAAGACGACGGGCAGTGCGTGACTCTGCCGGCCAAGGGATCTACGTTCCTGGACGGCAAATGTTGACTGCGCGACCATCACAGACTGTCTTTGGCACTTGCTGCAGCGGCGAATAATGAAGCCCGTTCATATCGACAGAGCGGTGGTCAGTTGGCTCGCTGGCTCGCTTTCCATCTGGTGCTGGTGCTTGGTGATCCTCTGGAGTTGGGCGCTTGAACCCTCCGGAGGGTCCGATTTTGCCACGATCTCAGCCGGACTTGCGGCATTGTCTGTGGCCTCCGTTTTGCCCGGAAGAGCAGTTCGCGCCACCAGGCGCGTATTGACCTGGATCGGTATGGGCGAGTCGGTCTCGGCTGCTCTGGCGTTGGGTGGACCCAGGAGGTCTCGACCGGAAGACGCAAAGGCCATGATGCGGTTGCTCGCCTCGATGTCGATCATGGCCTTTTTCGGAGGGGTGCTTACGTCAGCAGCAGTCGTTGCCGGTGGCATCGTGATGGATCGGATGGCCGGACAGTTTTCCCTCTCCGACCCTGGTTGGGCGGTGGTGCGCCTAATGATTAAGTTCCTTGGCATGTTGCCGATGGCCATGGGTGTGGTCCTGACATTCCTTGCCTCGGCGATGGTCCGTGCGGGGTCGGGCAGGGACATCTACGCCTCCATCTTCAGGCAATGGCTCTGGGCAATGGCGGGCGGATCGGCAGTCTTTGCCGCCTGTTGTTGGGCTGGGATGAATGTCGTGGCCTTGTCTTCGGTTTCCGGCCTGTCAGTTCTTGCCGGCGCGGCGCTGACGTTCCAGCGTCAAGGTTTCACGGTGCGCCCAGGTGCCGCACGCAAGCCCGTGGAGACTCCCGGAGGCAGCAAACGATTGAGCGTCGCGTTTGGCTACGTGGCCATCTCATCTGCGGGTGCCTGCCAGGTTCGTATCCTAACCGACATTGCGGGTGTGGGGACGGTAGGCTTATTGCTATGGGTTTCCATAACAGTCGCGCTGTTGGGGTGGTTTCTCCGGCGCGTCGATCGGAAGTCTCGCCCCCCCGGGCGAGGGCAGATGATCGGGGCAGTAATCGGCACTGTCTCCGGTCTTCTGCTGCAGATGTCCATGGTGGTATGCATGAGCGGCAGAGGGGTTTTCGAAACGGTTTGCTGGGCATTGGCTGGGATGGCTCAGGTTCCACTGGCGGCACTGGTTGCCGTGATCGTCTCCCGCCAGAGAAGGTTGTTCGCCTATGCCGGCGGAAGGGCGAGGGGGTATTTGGCCGCCACGACCGGCGGGGCGGCTGCGGGTATCGCGGGTGTGCTGGCGTTGGCGTGGCTGTCGGTCTGGACGCCAGCTTCCGCCGGCCCTGCGGTAGTATTGGTGGTCATTGCGTTGGGAATCTGTGCCGGTGGAATCATCAGAGGCGTCGTCAGGACAGACCAATCAAGAGAGCAGTTAAGATGGACTTGCACTGGCGCAGTTCTGATGCTTGCTCTGGCGGCAGCGATGCTTCCGGAGATGCGATCTCACAATTGGGGCAAGGGCGTCCTGCAACTTGGCGTGTGGCTTACGCGAGTGGCTTCGGTGCATTCCCATGGCGGCGGGGTCACGGTCATGCCTGCCCAACCGGTCCTCACAAGCTCGGAGATCGACCAGTTAGCGGTAAGGGCAATGCTCACCAGGCCTGGTAAGTGGCTGGCAGCAGTGGTCTCAGATGACGATGTCCCGATGAGACTACCCACCAATTTGTCCCTTACGGTCCTGCTTGCCGACTTCAGCGCGGCTCCCGCAGGCGAGTGTAAAAGTGGTGATGGAGCCAGGCAATGGCAGAGGCTTCAGGTGGAGCAACTGCGCCTTCGCGAGTTTGATGGAATCTACTTCCATTCGCTGCCTTCATGGCATGTGGATGCATGGCGACACTACAGCAGGAAATCAATGATGGCTGTTCTGGGCGCTTCCAAGCCGGATGCCCCGGCGATGCTTCGCCTGCAAGCGTGTGATCGCAGCATGCCCTTGGCGCTTGCCGCGGTCAGGGCGTTCGAGCAGATCGTGGGACCCTGCCGTGTCTATGTGAAGTTGCTGCCGAACGCCGCGGATTTGCTTGCCATTACCGAAGTACCAGGTTTGCCTCCGCAAGTGAGCCAATCCGGCGTGTCGTCCGTGCAATCGAGACGGCTGTGGTATGAGTGGCCTGACATCAAACCCCTTGAGTTGCTCTCGATGACCTGCCGCCAATCCAACAGGCCGTCAATCGCGGAGTTTGCATCTCGTCTGGCCCCCCCGGTCGGTAGTACGCCGGTTGGGGGTTCTTAGGGGTTAGGGCGTGGCTTTTCGTTTCCGCCTGACTGCGGTAGAATCCGCCTGTGGGTAGCACTGAACAATTGGCGACCAAGGTGAAGATGTGGGCAATCGAGGAAGGCTTCAACGCTGTGGGCATCGCCCCTGCCGGGGTGGTGGTTGGCAGAGATCGCTTTGAGGAATGGCTTGCTGCCGGCCATTGCGGGGGGATGAGCTTCCTCAAGCGAGACCTGCAAAAGCGGTTCTGCCCGCAACTTCTGCTGGAAGGCGCCGAAAGCGTGATCTGTCTTGCTGTCAGCTATGCGCCGGGGCACCGGGATGCGGAAACCGTCGGCCGGTCGTCGGGGTTTGTTGCTAGGTACGCACGCGGCCGCGACTATCATAGGTTGCTCAAGAAGCGATGCAGGGCGTTGATGGACCGTCTTGAGCATGAGGCGCCCGGTTTCTGCGGAAGGGCCTGTGTGGATTCTGCGCCGCTGGCTGAGAGGTCGCTGGCTGCTGCTGCTGGTATGGGTTGGATCGGTCGCAATGGATGCCTCATAGTGCCAGACCTGGGAAGCTACATTGTCCTTGCCGAGATCGTCTGCAATCTCAAGCTTGCCCGCGACTATCCGATCAAGTCCCAATGTGGAGAATGTGACGCCTGTGTCGCTGCCTGTCCGACTGGGGCGCTGCTTGGGGACGGAACTCTGGATGCAGGCAGATGCCTCAGCTACCTGACAATCGAACACCGAGGTCAGGTGGATAACGAATACTTGAGCGATTGGGGTCTGCGAGTATTCGGCTGCGATACCTGCCAGGAAATTTGTCCGCACAACCGGTCGGCGCCACCCGGGGATGAGCAACTCAGAGTTGATGGTCGGCTGGGCGATCAGTTTCGGGTATCTTTGCAGGAGGCGTCTCTGGCGGAGCTTCTGTCGTGGGACGAGGGGAAGTGGGATGAGGCTACGACAGGTTCGGCCACGAGAAGGGCAAAACTGGACACGTTGCTCCGGAACGCAGCTATCGCATCGGGCAATAGTGGAAGGGCGGATCTGGTCGGGCCGCTCCGATATCTCGCCCGAAAATGGCCCGAATTGGCAGAGGTGACCGACTGGGCCATCGCACGCCTGAGTGGCGACGGTCCCAACGGAGATTGACGAAGGCGTCTCGCGAGCTTATAAAGCCTCTTTGTCGGAGGCGACCAGATGTCCAAGAAGAAAAAAGTGGATCTGCCCAGGATCGAGGCGGCTGTCAGAGAAATTCTTGAAGCGGTGGGTGAGGACCCGTCGCGTGAAGGGATGCGGGACACTCCCCGGCGGGTGGCGGATATGTATGCCGAGTTATTCAGCGGCATGTTCGAAGACCCCGCCGTACACCTAAAGGTTGACTTCACTGAGGAGTACGACGAGATGGTCGTGCTCAGGGACATACCCTTTTACTCGATGTGCGAGCATCACCTGCTACCGTTTATGGGGAAGGCTCACGTTGCCTATATCCCGAACGGAAAAGTCGTCGGGGTCAGCAAACTAGCGAGAATAGTCGAGTGCTTCGCCCGCCGTCCCCAGGTTCAGGAACGCTTGACCTATCAGATTGCCAGGATGCTGAAGGACCAGTTGGAGGCAAGGGGAGTGGGGGTGATCATCGAGGCTACGCACACATGCATGACCATCCGCGGGGTCAAGAAGCCCGGATCGGTCATGGTTACCTCGGCGATGCTGGGCACGTTCAGGAAGAACCTTGCCACGAGGAACGAGGCGATTAGCCTTTTGACCGGCCGAAGGCACGAACACTTTTAGAGCAATTCTCCGAGCTGCTAGGATTTCTGCACGTTGCTTCTCAGGCCGTCGCGCAGTGAAGGTCCTCTCCGGTCGAGCCTGGCGCGAGAGACAAGCAGCCAGACCACGAAGACCGTCCATGTCAGTATCGCCACCGGAACAAGCACCGGCAGCGAGATCTGGCTCACCTTTGCCAGGGGCGTTCGTCCTGCCTCCGGTTCGCCTATGAGGATGTGGGGAGCATAGACTGCCCCGCCAACCAGCACAGCACCCAGTCCTGCGGTGAATGACTGGCAGATCGCGCATACCCACGCCCAGGAGATGCTTATTTTCTGTTTTGATCCCAGCAGGACGAGCACCATCGAGCCCACCAACCAAGCCAGCCCGACGATGTCGATCACAAATCCGGTGTCCACGAAGAAGATCTTCACTGCCCGTGTGACCGTGGGCAAGGACATGTCCGTGAAACGCGCATAGTCTATGAATTGCTGGACGAGCGCTCTACTACCTCCGGCGATAAGAGACCAAACCAGGTAGGAAAGGCCCGAGAAGACGATTGCCAGTCCGACGTCCAAGCGCGAGGTTTTGCGGAGTCTGCCAAGCATGAGGTAATTACACCGCGCATCTTGCCGCTGGTCAAAGCAAACTGCCCGTTTGTTGATTCCAATGTCTCTATCCAGGGAATGGATTTTCACCAGGATAGAGGGCCTTATATGGTAACGGTGCACTGATGTCGGGGACGGCAAGCATGGAGACTGCATCGAAGAGGGCCCGTCCGCATATGTCGAACGCGACGGCAGCGTGGTGCGGAAACCTTTTGGCGATGAGCACATGGCGATAGAAGCGTGCAAAGCCCGGTATGGCGACAATACCGATGCTCCCGAAGCTGGCGGGTGGAATGTCCAGGATGTTGCCCTCGGCGATGTAGCTTGTCAGTTCTCCGTCAGCAGTTGACTGAAGGCGGAAGAAGGTGACCGGTCCGGGCCTGAGCCGGCCTTCGAGCGTGCCGCGTGTGATATCAGGCTTAGACTGTGGCCCCTCCATAAGTCTGTGCATGATGACCTGGTAGTTCATGCGGTAATCCTTCATGCATGCACTTGGTGTGTTGCCACAGTGGAATCCCATGAACAGGTCGGAAGGTTCGGCATTCATCAGGTCGGTACCGGAAATCATGTCTTCTGGGACAGTGTTGTTGATGTCCAGAAGCGTGGCTGGGGCGTCGCTTGCCAACTGGCAGAGATACTCGCTAATCGCTCCGTATATGTCCGCTTCGCAAGCCACAGGGTAACCCTTGCCTGCCAGGCGAGAATTCACGTAGCACGGCACGAAGCCAAACGCCGACTCGAACGCCGGCCAGCACTTGTTGGCGAAGATGACGAATTCACGTGATCCCAGGTTATTCTCGGCGAACCTTGTAAGTGCGACCTCGAAGCGAGCCATCTTGCCAAGCAGGTCCGGATAGCTATTGGCGGATCCGAGTTCGTCGGCCATGTCCTCGGCAGCCCTGACCACTTCTGGATCGTTCTCACCCACGGCTTGGAAGAGCTGAAGCAGGTCTAGTTCACTGTTTTCCATCACCTCGACCCCCAGATCGTAGAGCCCCTTTATCGGTGCGTTGCAGGCGTAGAAGTCTTGAGGCCTAGGCCCGAAGGTGAGTATTTTCAGCCCTTCTACCCCTAATAGCACCTTTGCCACCCTCTGGAAATGCGAAACCATAGCAGCGATCTGCTTGGGCTTGCCGAGGGGCATTTGTGGAACGTGGACTCGCACGTTCCGCAGGCCAACGTTGTAGGAAGCGCTTAGCATTCCGCATAGGGCATCGCCACGTCCGTCCATGAGGGCATGGCCGGATTCCTCGGCAGCGGCGCATATCATGGCCGGTCCTGTGAAACGCTTGGCGAAGATCGAGATCGGGCCTTCAGGCCCAAAGTTACCCAAGTATATCACGACTGCGTTGGCGCCCGCCTGTTCGAGTTCCGCCAGTGCCTCGATCGCATCCTTTTCGGATTCGACTATCTTCCTGCAGTGGTACAGCCTTAGCCCCGCTGCTTCGCAAGCCTTCACTACCTCGCCCAGACGGTTGCGTGTCAACTGGATTGGGAAGCAGTCTCTGCTGACGCCCACTATCGCCAGCTTCACCTCAGGAGAATTTCCGATTCCTGCCATCGGCAGACCTGCCTTTCTTCCCGGCAACTGGTCAATATGAATTGTTGCGTTGACGACTTGGCCATAGTACACGAATGCACACCCAACCTTAAACCTTCGTGGCTCCTGAACAGGAGCAAGAGATGAAGACATCGCATCCGGTGTTACTGATGGCCATGGTGGCCCTGGCGATCGTGACTGCCCTGCAGCCATCGATGGGTCAGAGTATGGATGCAGCTCGGCCAGCTTACGTACCTAAGTATGGCGTCTTCGAAGCGGCGCTGAAATGGGAGGGGGCCTCTGAGAATCCGTTCAGTGACGTGAAGATGCACGGCAGCTTTGCCAAACCTGGCGCCGGCCTGCCTGTTCTCGTGGAGGGGTTCTACTGTGGAGAAAGTGAATGGCGAGTTCGCTTCATGCCCCAACAGCAAGGGCAGTGGCCATACTCGATCGTCCTAACCGGCCCGGACGGGACGGTAGCGACCAAGTCGGGCGAGTTTGTGTGCAAAGGCCAAGTCGGGCACGGTCCGGTGCGCATATCAAGGCGCAACCGGTTTCGCTTTGAACATGCCGACGGAACGCCCTTCTACCCGATTGGTCTCCAGACGTGCGGTTACTTCTAGGTAGGATCGGATGGGCCAACATCTGACGGCAAGTGGCGAACGGTCTCTGCCGAGAAGTGGTGTAGGGAGGTGCAGGGAGGCGTCAATCTCGTCCGCTGGCAGTTAGGCGCCGGGACAACCGACGGTTGCGCTCTTCCGTTGATTTCTGTTGGTGGTCGGGCGGACCTTTATGACCTGAAACTAGCGCAGACGATGGATGACCTGCTGAAGCTTCAGAAGGCACATGGCCTCTCGCACATAATGGTCCCTATGCAGGACATGAGCCTGTGGCAGGATAAGCCCACCTCATTCGGTGCGACTCGCCAGATCGAAGGCTATAAGTCCCTCGCTGCCGAGAATCTTCCACTACAGGAGCAGTACCTTCGTTACGTCGTTGCTCGCTTCGGCTGCTTCGTGGATATCTGGGAGATGTTCAATGAAGACCTGTGTGCCCCGAACGATTACCTGGCGCATCTCGCTCAGATAGTGCGCCGGGTCGATCCTTACGATCACATTGTGACCACCAATTACCCGCGCCCGCAGGAAGACTGGTGCGAGATCATATGCCCGCACAAGTACTTCCGCATTCCTGCCGGCGGGGTGGATGTGTACCTGGCCAAGGAAATCGGGCGATGGAAATCCTACGGTAAGCCCGTCCAGTACACCGAGGGCGGAAACAAGGGGTGGCTGTCCAACTATGACCCGCACAAGTGGCGGGTAGCCTATTGGACGGCTTTCATGAACGAGTCAGGCATGCTTGTCTGGAGCATGTCCGGTAGGAAGACCGATCCCCGAGTGAACCGTGGTGGCGGAAACGCCAATGCCTACATAGGACCGGAAACTCGACAGGCTTTTCGCGTACTTAACGAGTTTACCCGTAATCTGCCCGTGGACATGAGGCCAACAGATACCGGCCGCACCGAAGAGCACGACAAAGTCCGCACGTACGGGCTTTCCAACGGGAAGACAACGGTCATTTACGCCCATCACTTTGCGTACCGAAAGCTTCCGCTCTCGGCGAATACCAAGCTCGTGGTGGAGACCGGACCGGGCAATTTCACCGTCAAATGGATCAACCCCGCCGACGGGAAGATGATCGCCTCCGAGAGGTGTGAATCAGCAGGCCTGGTGCAGCGGGTGCAACTGCCGCGATTCAGGATCGACGCTGCCTGTCGAATCGACCGCATCGACTAGCCATCGACGGTAAGTTTGTCGAGCAGGCCCGAGTCGCTCTGGGCAGGGGGAGCCACCGCCTTTGCCCTGTAAAGGACGTGTGGGCTGACCACCTTGCTGACGCCCTTGTTGAAAATAGGCGCAAGATGAATCTGAGAGCGTGTAACGTACAAGTCGCCTTCACTCGAAATCGCTATTGAACCCGGCCAACTCAGTTCGGGTCCTCCGGCGACTACCTGTATCTGGCCGGCGTTATCTCGGTGTACTATCGCGTTTGACTCGACGGCCGTCATAAAGAGAGTACCTCGGTGGCTCACTACCATGCCTCCCCCAACGGGTACCGGTCCGACAAGTGCTACCGACTCGTCAATTTTGCTGTCGGGCATCGAGAAGTTCCGCAGCCCCGATGTCGGGATCCGGTACAGGCGTTTTGCCGTGAGGGCCCTGAAATAGAGCGTCTCCTTGTTCGGGCTCAGGGCCAGACCATCGGCGTGCACTTGGGGCACGCTTCCATCGGCAAGGGTCCAGGGCATTCCACCGATCACGGGCGCCACGCCAGGCTCGGCCTTGGTTGAGGCATGTCCGGCCAGTACGCGGCGCGAGCGACTTGTGTTCAGGTTGACGACGATTATGGCGCCCAGACCGGAATCTGTGATGTAGGCGAAGCCTTTTCTGGCATCGACCCTGACATCGTTAAGGTAGCTATCTTTGGGGGCGATGGTGGAACTAAAGCGCACTGAGCGCTCTATCTGATTGCTGGAAAGGTCAATCAGCACCAGCTTGGCGGCATTTGGCACGACGCCCTCAAGTCGCGGCTTGCCTGAATCAAGCACCCAAAGCGACCCGCCAGGGTCGGATGTGTCTATGTAAACGCTCTGGACTGACACGAACCGCTGCCTTGGGTCGTCGCCTTCTGTCCAGCGATTCGTTTCTTGGTCCGGATAGGGCCTGTAGCTCCCATCGGGCAGGACCTCTGCTACTGAGAGGTCATGTCCGAGCGACCAACGCGGGAAACTAACGAAGACCCTTTTCTCACTAGAGACCGCCACGCCAGTGCATTGTCGCATGCCAAAGTCGGCGACTTGCTCGAGGGGGCTTTTCTTATCGCAGCCCGGCAGGCAGAGCATGGCCACCGTGGAAACGAAGAAAATGGCGTAAAGCCTGCTTTGACGCGCCTTGAGCATATGGGTTCTCCTTCTTGGGTGCGCGCTATACTACAGCAAGCGACAACTCTGCAATAGCCTCGATTGTGGTCTCCGGAAGCAGTACTCCAGATCAGTATTGCCTGCCTCGCCCGCCGCGCATAGCGGGTGCGCCCAACCGAGTGTCTAAGGTTGGGCTCTTTCCCCCCAGTGATACAGCACGATGTCGAGATCGGACTGGCCAACCATGTTGTCTCCGCTGGGGTCCGCTCGCGGGTCAGCAGGCGGGCTGTCGCCCCAATTCGCCAGGATGATATCCAGGTCAGCTTGGCCGACAAAACCGCTGGCATCCAAGTCCCCCTCAACCGCCGAGACGTACATTGCCGTTACCTCGCAGTCCTTGCTAGGCATGGTGAGTGTAGTTGCTGGAAAATGAGGTTCGGCAATCTGACCGGTGTCTCCGGTCCACTCATCGAAGGCCATGTTTGTCGGGGCCGCATCGGCCTGGATGTCAACGACTGTTCCGTACAGGTAGAGCCCGTCTCCGGTTCCGTTGTTTACGGTGAGCTGATACCCCCAAGCATAGGTTGCCGTTACTGATACGTCCTCTGCGGGCATGGTTACTGTTGTGGCCGGCTGCATTCTGTCGGAAATGTGCGCGATCCCTCCAATCCACCAGGCGAACAGCTTGCCCGAGGGCGCAGGATCGGCGGAGATTGCCACTACCTCCCCTTCGTCGTACTCGCCCGAGCCGTTGCCGTTGGTGACAGTCAGCGAGTGGCTCACTTGCCCGATAGTGATCGGATATCCGGATGCGCTCGCGGCGCCTTCTGCATCGACGACGTAGAGATACGCCGAAGCCCCGTCGGCAAAGGAGCCTTGGTTGACCGTCGCCGTGATCGAGCCGCTCGACCAGGAGGTGGGAATCTGGACTTCCCGATGTGTGCAGCCGGACCACGTGGAGGCGTTACCGATCTCTACGCGGGCTCGCGTGTTGTCAATATAAACGTCGTCGATCTGGAGTTCGAACTGGCCTTCACAGTTGGCCGCCATCAGCCCGAGCAGGACCGTGTCTTGGAGGAATGTTTCGCCGGCCGCCCGGGTCATGATGTCGTGATGAGTCTGCGACCCGATTCCGACTGCTGCCACGTCGCAGGCACCGTCCGCAACACCCGGAGTGCTCACCTTCTTATACATGTCCACGCGGAGCCACGTATCGTACTGCACGCTGGCGTATCCGAGGTTCACTGCGGGAAGACCTCCTCCCGGGCTGTAATGTAGATACCCCGACGTGCCGTACCGCGGGCAGATGTTGGAGAATCCCGAATCGCCTGTTCCGTTATAGACGCCTCCCCCGGCGGCTGCGCTGGATGAGTTGATGCGGGACAGCTTGATTACCGCGTAGTCGGTCACGTCGGCATGGGTCATGTTGATCCAGTATGCAACGAAGACTTCATCCGTAGGCGCAAACTGGAAGTAATTGGTGCTGAAGCCAGTCATGCTGAACGGATCGTTATACGCCGCCAGAACACCGGAGTGGCTCGTGGCATTGTTGTAGATGGCGCTGCCGTAGTAGTATGGAACCCACGTGGGATCAACGCTCTGTAGCGTGGCCCCGACCGTGCCGTTCTCAAAGTCGTCCCACTTAAGGGGGGCTGCGATAGGCTTGTTTCCGAATCCGCCGCCGGAGATGGCGATGCCTTCGCCGGGCGACATAGCTCCCGACACGCCGGACACCGACGGAGCGGCACAGACCGGCACACACACGGCCAGAAAGATGCTCAATATCACAAGGCTTCTCAGGGCAACATTCATCGCTTCGTTTTCCAATGCCATACCGGAACTGCTACCTGAGCGTGCCTTCCCCCCAGTGATACAGCACGATGTCGAGATCGGACTGGCCAACCATGTTGTCTCCGCTGGGGTCCGCTCGCGGGTCAGCAGGCGGGCTGTCGCCCCAATTCGCCAGGATGATATCCAGGTCAGCTTGGCCGACAAAACCGCTGGCATCCAAGTCCCCCTCAACCGCCGAGACGTACATTGCCGTTACCTCGCAGTCCTTGCTAGGCATGGTGAGTGTAGTTGCTGGAAAATGAGGTTCGGCAATCTGACCGGTGTCTCCGGTCCACTCATCGAAGGCCATGTTTGTCGGGGCCGCATCGGCCTGGATGTCAACGACTGTTCCGTACAGGTAGAGCCCGTCTCCGGTTCCGTTGTTTACGGTGAGCTGATACCCCCAAGCATAGGTTGCCGTTACTGATACGTCCTCTGCGGGCATGGTTACTGTTGTGGCCGGCTGCATTCTGTCGGAAATGTGCGCGATCCCTCCAATCCACCAGGCGAACAGCTTGCCCGAGGGCGCAGGATCGGCGGAGATTGCCACTACCTCCCCTTCGTCGTACTCGCCCGAGCCGTTGCCGTTGGTGACAGTCAGCGAGTGGCTCACTTGCCCGATAGTGATCGGATATCCGGATGCGCTCGCGGCGCCTTCTGCATCGACGACGTAGAGATACGCCGAAGCCCCGTCGGCAAAGGAGCCTTGGTTGACCGTCGCCGTGATCGAGCCGCTCGACCAGGAGGTGGGAATCTGGACTTCCCGATGTGTGCAGGCCGACCATGTGGATGCGTTACCTATCTCGATGCGAGCTCTCGTGTTTGACATGTAAACGTCATCGAAGTTGTGCCCGCCATTACAGTCGTTGATCATGTGCCCGACCGCCCATGTGTGTGTTCCGCTGTACCAGGGATTGGGAACCCAGTCGTCGTGTGTCCATTGGAATACACCGTCCATCCAAACGGTGAACTCGCTTGGGCTGTCGTCCATCCATATCTCGATTCGATGCCATTGCCCGTAACCGATCGAGTTAGGCGAGCCCCATTGTGTCGAGCCGCTGACCCGCTGACTCTCGGAGTATCCACGGATCATCGTGTTGTCCCCACCGGTGGCCAAGTAGATGTTGTCTTCGTGAATATCGCTCCATATCCGCCAGAACTTGCCGCCGTCGTTGCCCATCGTCGGCTGGGTGAGCATTATCCAGAAACTGCTGTAGAACTCATGGGTGTCGGGTTTCGTGAAGATGCGAAGCTCCCCCAGGCGAGTGCCATTGTAGTACTTCATGCCATGGTAACTACTGTTCGGCTTGGTGTTGGTTGTCCTAAGTTGCCAAACATTCAGGTTGTCGATGGTGAAATTACCGCCCTGAAGCGAGCCCGTCTCGAAATCTTGCCATCCGTTGCACAAGAAGCTCTGGCTGCCACCGTAGTCGGCGTGCGATCCGAATCCGCTTCCCGAAATGACGATTGGCATCCCGTGTTCGACGGTTCCAGAAACGGTTGTTACCGAGGGCGCTGCCTCTACCTGTCCACCGAAAGCTGCTGCGAGAACTGCGCACCACATTGCCAAGCGATTGCTGCTAAAGTCCATTGGCTCATATCCCTGTTTTGTCATGCCGAGTATAGGCCGCCCACTATTGTACCCGAAAACCGCTGAGGGAGGGACCCAAGAACGCTTCGGTCTCGGCTCTCCTACTTGAGGACCCTAACAAGTAGCCAGGACACCTGAGATCAGCAGGATGGCCAAGCCAAACAGAAGCCATTTGCCCCAGCCGGAATGCCCTCCGAGGCGCGGCGTTACATACTGGCCGCAGTAAGGGCACCGCTCCGCATCTTCGAAGATTTCCTCTCCGCAAACTGGGCAGGGGAGCGTTTCGCTTTCATCATGTCCGCCCAGTTCGTCGAGATCGGCCTGTTGCGGGCCCTCATCGATCATCCGCTCACCTGCGATTGAGGCGACCCTAAGCTGCTATTGAGTACGCCGGGAGGTCCCGTCGGTTCTTCGCGAGACGACCAGCCAACCGCAGTCAGGAGCATAGCTGCGCTACCAGCAACTGCAAGGCGCCTTCTGGGTCGCCCCCGGTCTTCATGTCCACGTCGGCAGCTTGCAGTCTGCGGAAATCCCTCTCGAGTTGTCGGAGCGGACGCCTGGAAAGCATTCCGAGGAACTCTCTGCCGCGGTATCTGGGAACACCTGCCGCCTCGCACGCTTGCTGCGGCCTGGCTCCTGCGGCCATGGCCTGTTGAATCCGGATTGCCTTCCGCAGATGCCATGCGAGCATCCCGAGCGTCTTGAACTCCTCTCCTCTCCGGGTAACAGAGCCAGCTAGAGCCTTCAATGCCGAGGGGATGTTGCCGACAGTGATGGCGTTGGTCAAAGCGAACGCCTCAGGCCCAGCTGTCGCCGTGACTATTTCGGCGACGTCTTCGGCATTGATCTCCTTGCGATCACCTGTATAGACAGACAGCTTCTCGACCTCGTTAGCAATGGAACCGACGTCATCGGCGATCCACTCCAGCAGCAGCTCCACTGCTTCTGGGGAGATTTGCTTGTCTCGCTTGGTTGCCAACTTCCTGATCTGCCCGGCTATGTCCGCTCGACGAGGCGCCGAACAACTGATGGCCTCTCCGATGTGCGCCACAAGCTTGTAGAGACGCGTCCCTTTCTTCCACGTTGTGACGGACAGGATGAGCGTTGAATGACCTGAAGGAGAGTTGAGGTAGTTCTCAATGGCAACTCTATGTGTGCCTATAAAGGCATCGGCATTGGTAATGACCACGACCCGATGCGGAGCGAGGAACGGCAACGTGCGGAGTTCATCGAGGACTTGGGGCAGTTCAGCCGAAGAATCGAACGAGGACACCGCAGTCTGAGGATCAGAGTCACCGATCAGTTGCTTGATCAGCAGCTTGCGATGCTCAGAGTGAAGAAACTCGTCGTTTCCATGAAGTACAAAGACAGGTTTCGAGTCCTTACCGGGCATGGACGAAGGATAACAGACCTCGACATCCTATGGTAGGCAAAGAATCAAGTATAGACGTCTTCGTTCATGTGCCGGTTATTTTGAGGCCAACCCGAAGATGAGTCTTCCGACCCTCATTCCGGTTGAGCTCTTCAGAAGGGCCTGCATCGCTCGTTGACTGACAGCATCGTGTTCGTTGATGGAGTAGAATATCTCCTTGCCGTTCCTTCGCGTGGTGACCAATCCCGCCATTCTCATAAGCGCCAGGTGATGTGAGACTGTCGATTGCGGCATCCGCAAATGCTTCACGAGCCAGGTGACATTCCGTTCGCCCTTCTGCAACGCCATGATAATGCTCAGGCGCGTCTCGTCACCCATTATGTGGAAAAGCTGAGCTAATGCTGCTACGTGATTGCTGCGTCTGGCCATGTGGACTCTCCTTGCTCAGGCACTTACAGGCAAGAGGACGCCTGGCTGTTTAGTGGGTTCTCTGATTGGCTGGTCAGGGCTGTCTGCGATACATAAAGCATATTACTGACCATTTAAACGGTAGGGGGATTCTCGCCGTGTGCTGTAATTTACTGTGAGCCAACTAGTCCGGCTTGTAGGACAGCCGGTGCCGGAAAACGGAAAACACGCCGGGGCCGAAGACGGAGAGCTGCTGTTGGCTGGCCCATCGTCTCCGGCTCCAGCAGAGCATATAAGGCATCTCAACGCCCATAACTCTACATGTTTTTGTTGCGGTAGGCTTTCCAGAAGATCAGAAGCGCGACCAGCAGAACGATGGGGATAATCTGCCAAACCTGAAAAATCCAGATCTGCTTGGTCAAGAAAGACGCTAGCATAGCAAACTCCTTTGTCAGTCCTTGTTAATCGGCGATCCCGGCATCTGGACTTCTACCGAGGAAGCCTGACCGCGAGTTTCTACCTCTGCAGTCACTAGTCGTCAAGTAAAAAGTGCGCTGTTAGGGGACACGCATTCGCACGTGTCAAGGCCGCCATCTGTCGCACCAACAATGGCGGCGAGTGGATTTGAACCACTGACCCAGGGCTTATGAATCCCTTGCTCTGCCAACTGAGCTACGCCGCCAGCCTCTTCCATTATCATTACCTCTGGCTATCGGCATTTTCAAGATGATTTGGCCAGTGCGCCGTTTCCGGTCAGAATAAGGCCTGATTCTCGCGGTCCCGTGAAGAACACTAGCTTGGTGCAGTTGTTGTCCGGGCAGGCGTCGTCGGACGCGTGAAGGGACTGTGTTCAGCAGGCTGCGTCGAAGGCGGGACAGGCCCCGGGTTGCGTGCCTCGGATCGTTGCTGGTCTGTCATGACATCAAGGTAAATCGTTCTGAGCATCTGCCTTCGAAGGCGGGCTTGCTCACGCCAGTTGTCCGTCTTGATCCGCTCAGCCGCCACCATGTTGCACAGCTCGCTTATTTCGGCCCTCTGCGCGTCCGTGAAGGTCAACCTGTAGAACCACATTGCCGAACGGTTCAGTTCGAAGGCCTCCTGAGCGATCCTCTGATCCTCGGTTAGCACCTTCTGGTGTACCGCCTTGAGCAATTCCTTCCTTATCGCGGTCTTCTCGCGCCAGGTTGGCGCGGCGATCCTTCGAGCGGCGTATTCACTGCAAAGCAGCTTGGCGGTCGCCTTCTGCTTATCTGTCATGCCGGCCTGCTCGTATGTACGCATCACGGTCCGAAGCAGGCGCCATGCTTCGTGGGCGACCTTCTGCTTCTCGGTAAAGGTTGAGGCTACGACGTCAAGTTCGTTGACGAAGATGCTGTTTCGCTCCTGCAGAAGAGGCTTGAGTTGGGTCTCCAGGCGTCGGATTCGGCTCCTATTGCCCGTTTTGCGAGCTTCGGCGACTTGGAGGGCGAGCGACTGCAGTTGCTTTTCTTTCCCGGAAAGCCACTTAGCCTGCTTGGCTGCAAGTTCCTCAATCTCTGCGCCGATTGCCTTCCACTGCTGGTCGGTCAGTCCGACCGCCTCGGCGATCTCAATGACCTCTCGCCGCGGCCGGTAGCGGAAACCTTCCTGGCTCGCCGGCGCGGTTTCTGGCTTCGGTTCCGAGCGAGTGCTCTGGCGGGTAGCCGGACCGGAAGTGCTCCTGGAACCAGCCCGACAGCTTGACGTCGTCAATGCCGCGAACGAAATTGCCACTAGGCCCGCCGCGCACGTGAGTATAAGCACAGGTTTTCTCATTGTAGCAATCTCCACCAGTCGGTCATGACAGCCAGGCCGGGACCTGACTCCGATAAGAATACCCCAAAGGCCAAGGCTCTTGAAAGAAAAGCCCTGCCATCGCGCAGGAGTTGGCGTAGAATCTCCACGGACAGCCATGCAAATACTGGTCCTTGCGAGTTTCATGATCGTCTTGGCCCTGCGGGGCGCCTCCTCCGGAGACGGGTCCGGCTGGCTGCTTTGCTTGGTGACCGGAGGCTATGTCTTGATTGCGTTGGCGCTTGGGGCGCTGAGGACAGGCCTGTTTCTTCACTGGTCCAAGCCCGGCTTTTCTCTGCCCGTTACGGTCGTCAAGCTGCATCGCCTGCTGGGGATGGCCATCCAGCTCTGGCTTCTGGGAGGGCTGGCTGGGCTGATTCGCCTCGGGCTGGACGGGTGGGTCAATGGGGAACTCGGTCTGGGGCGACTACCGATGGTGGGAACGTTCGCTCTCCTGCTGCCATTCTTCCTCGCACTGATTCTGGTTTGGGCGGCGGACTACCCGTTCCATCGGGAAACTTGGTGGAGACGGTCTTCACGTTCGGGGTGGACGCTGGGTCAGTACCTTGCCTACAACATCCGCCATCAACTTCTTTTCGTGGCCGTGCCGGTGGGGCTGATTGTGCTGGTTGCCGACTGCCTCGACCTGTACGTTTCTGATCTTCTGCCGGGAAGCGTCGCTGACTATGTCCTGGCCGGGGCGGGCCTGGCATCTGCGGTGGCAATACTGTGTTTTGCACCCTTGATGATCGTTCGCATATGGAAGACGAGTCGCCTACCAGCAGGCGAACTCAGAAGCGGATTGGAGGAAATCTGCCGTCGTCTGGGCCTGGGATACAGGGACATCCTCATATGGCAGTCTGATGGAGTGATCACAAACGCGGCGGTCATGGGGTTTGTCGGCCCGATGAGATATATCCTGTTGTCCGACGGGTTGATAGAGCAGATGGGCAGAGAAGACGTAAAGGCAGTCTTTGCCCACGAAGCGGGGCATATCCTCTACAAGCATATACCCTACGCTGCCATGTTCACCATGGGATTGGTGACGATGTGCGTTTCCGCCGCGTACGGGATATGGTCGCTTCTGGAATGGCCGGAATGGACAGCCGGTGCGCTAGCTCTTGTAATCTTGGCAATCGTATGGGCGAATGCCTTCGGATGGATCAGCAGGCGGTTCGAGAGGCAGAGCGACGTTACCGGGGCCTGGATATCCGGGCCGAGCGCAGAAGATGATGATCCCGAACGGATCACCCACGAAGGAGCGGCCGTATTTGTCAGGGCACTGCACAAGATAGGGCATTTGAACGGTATCCCCGCTCGCCGGCGCAGTTGGAGGCATGGCTCGCTGGCACAAAGAATTAGCTATATTCTCTGGCTTGGGAGCACCGGCGGCACCCGTGGGCACATTGACACGGTGGTGCGGCGCATCAAGGCGATGGTCTGGGTTGTGTTCCTGATCGGCCTGGCCATTGGGGTCCTCTCTGCCCTCACCAGCGCTGGCCCTTTCCTATGAACAAGATGGTCTGGCGGGAGCATAAGAGCTATGCCGGATACAGCAGTGGCAGTAGTCACGGGCGCGTCGAGCGGAATAGGCCGCCAGACTGCGATCGAACTTGCACGGCGACGTTATGTTGTCTTTCTGGCCTCTCGACGGTCCGACAAGCTCCAAACCGTTGCCGAAGAATGCAGTAATCTCGGCGGGCAGACGAAGGTCTGCACTGTTGATGTCTCGGACGGCAAGCAGGTCGAATCGCTTGTCGCCCGAGCGACCGATGAGTTTGGCAGGATAGACGTGCTGGTCAACAACGCCGGGTACGGAATCCACGCTCGCGTTGCCGAAACTACAGAGCGTCAAATGCGTGAAATACTGGATGTCAATTTCCTCGGTGTCTTCCATGGGTGCAAGGCGGTGGCGCCCGTCATGATATCTCAACGCAGCGGACACATCTTCAATGTCTCGTCGGTCATCGGCAAACGAGGAACGCCGTTCAGTGGGGCATACTGTGCGACGAAGTTTGCAGTGTGCGGGCTGACCGACTCGCTTCGCGTGGAGATGCAGCCATACAACGTCAAAGTGACCAGCGTCTGCCCCGGCCTGACGGATACGGAATTCTTCGATAAGGTCGAGGGCGGCTCGCGCAGGCACAAATCCAGCTTCCGCGCGGTGCGCACAATGCAGCCGCCCGTGCATGTTGCAAGAAAGATCGTCCGGGCGATCGGGAAGAATACTCCGGAAATGGTCTTCACGCCCGGAGGCAAGTTCCTGGTTCTGGTCTCGGCGCTTTGGCCAAGGATTGCCGACAAGATGATGCGCCTTTACCACGACGACCTGATCGGGGCGTCGGGAAGTTCGCAGAGGGACAAGCCCCAATGAACAGTATCGAGACAGCACTTTACCTAATTGAGTTGGCGACCGACGGCCCGGAACTCTGGCGTTTCACTTCAGCGCAATCAGGTAGGTCGATGGAGATGCTCGCGCCGCTTGCGGAGATAGACGGCAAAGCATTCAGGCTGTCGGTGGAAAGCTGGTGCAAGGATGGGCCAGCGAAGCAGGCGCCCAATGGGGTAAGTGAACACTGCTTTGCCGGTTTGGTGACCGGCCTGGAGGGTCTGACGCTGCGGATTGTCTTCCGGGTTGCCGAAAGCAGCCCTGTCATCCGTTTCCGGTATATTCTGGAATCGACGCAGCCGCGCCGGATGACCAAGTCAACTGGACGGGATCGGATGGAGTATGTTTCAGCGTCTCTGTCTGGCCTCGACAGGGCGACGGAGGTGCGGTTCGGCGAATTCAACGAATTGTCGCACAGCTACTGCCTTTCGGAGCGGCAGGTCGGGCAGGGCGATTTCGAAGCGGGCTTGTCACTGATTGGACCCATGCTCGTCGCCGGAGACGGTGACTGGACGGTTCTGCTGGCATATGAGCACGGTTCGCAGGTCCCAGACGCCTTCCTTAGCTTCAGGCTTTCGCCGGATCGCCGGATCTGTCTGGAAGCTGTGACAGGCAACTACTACGACGGCAGAGCCTTGGGTCCGGAAACTCCGTTCGAGAGCATCTGGCTCCAGGTCGCCGGTGTGGATGGCGACCACCAGAAGCTCGCACGAGAGTACCGTCGATTTATCCTGGAAAACCAGTGTCCTAACCGCGAGACGCGCAAGCCCTATATCTTCTATAACACCTGGAACTGCCAGGAGCGGGACAGATGGTCCGGAAGCGGGAAATATCTCGGCACAATCAATGAGGAAAGGATGCTCGCCGAGATAGACGTTGCCGCTCGTATGGGCATCGAGGTGTTCGTTCTGGATACCGGCTGGTACGTAAAGACCGGGGACTGGCGGATAAATACAGACCGTTTCAGCGAAAAACTGGGCGTCATCAAGAAGCGGCTGGACGCGCACGGAATGAAGCTGGGACTCTGGTTTGACCCAACAGCGGCGGCTGTTTCGAGCGAGATGGCTGCGTGTCATCCCGACTGCGTGCAGGTTCGCAACGGTGCCGAGGCACCTCTTCGAAAGATATGGGAGACGGAATCCAGCCACACTATGTGCCTTGTCAGCCGGTACGCCGACGCCTTTGCCGACGAGCTGATTCGATTGGCCAAGGAAGTGGGCGTTACGTACTTCAAGCTGGACGCGATCACGCAGCGAGGCTGCGACGGGGCGGGGCACTTCCATGGGTCTGAAGGCAACTCACAGGCAGAGCGGGACGACTGTTACGCCTTCGAGGTAGGACGTTCGGTGCAACGCATAGCCGCCAAGCTCGCCGAGAACTGCCCGGAGGCGATCGTCGATTTCGACGTGACCGAAGGCTGGCGCTACTTCGGCCTGGGCTTCCTCGCCGTCGGCAAGTACTTTCTGGTCAACAACGGGCCTTACTACTTCAGTTACGATGTCCCGACCCCTCCTCCGGGCAACAACAATATGTTCTTCCACCCCGGACCTGCCCGGACTTGGATCTGCCGCATGCCGTTGAGCCTCGACAAGTGGGTCCCGTCGGTGCTCTTCCTGACGCATTACCTTCCGGACGACCCGACCGGCTCGCAGATTGTCAACCTCGCCTCAATGATCTTGGGCCAGAACGGCATTTGGGGAGACCTGACAAAAGTTTCCGACGAAGGCGTGGAGCGAATCGGCAATATCATCCGTCTTTACAGGCAGGTCCGTGACGACATCACAGAAGCCTACCCTGCCCGCAGCGGCGCTGTCGGCGGGAGCCCCGAGATTCACGAGAAGATTTCCCCCGGCGGGCGAGGCGCGATCTGCGTGTTCGCCAATGCCAAGGGCACTTACCAGTATGTCTCGCGGAATAAGGTGGTCGGCACGTTCTGGGCGACTGAGGGGGCATCTGTGGAATTGGACTCCGCAGGTCGCGCCAAGCTGGAACTTGCCTTCACCGAACCAGGCGCACACATAGCACTGTTTGGAGTGGACCTGCGGGAGTAAGCCTGTTTCAGAGATGGGATTGGGCAAGACTTGCCGGCCCTTCAGGCAGAGGGAATAAGTGCTTAGTCCAGCGATTGCTGATGATTGCATTTTGTCTCAAGGCTTTTTTGGCATGTGGTTAGCATATGGAGTGGCCTTCGAAAGGGCAGGTTCTAGGCCCCATCGTTTACACTGGAGTTTCGAGAGTAGGCAGGAAGGTCTTGGCCGTGTTAAACTTTATGTATGCGATACGACGCCGTGGTATTCGACCTGTTCGGAACGCTGGTTCCAAGCCCGTCGCCCGAGCCCTTTATTGTGGATCATCGACGGACGGCTGAGCTTCTGGGTGTCGATCCGGACGCCTACCTCCAGGCATGGTACGCCCAGCCGATGTCGCTGCGGAGGTCCATCGGTCTGTTTGCCGATGTGGCCCAAGCCATCCAAGCAGTCTGCGACAAACTTGAGGTGGCGATCACCGACGAGCAGATGGCTGATGCGGTCTCCCGCAGGATCGAGACCACGCGCCAGGCGTTGATGACGCCTCGCCACGACGCCATCGACACGCTGGACAGCATAGGCGCGAAGGGATTGAGGCGCGGCCTGATTAGCGACTGCAGCGCGGAGGTCCCTGAGATCTGGCCGGAGACACCCTTCGTCGGTAAGATCGATGCTGCGGCGTTCTCAAGCAAGGAGGGTATCAAGAAGCCCGACCGCAGACTCTACGAGAATGTCTGCTGGCAGCTTCATCTCCAGCCGGACCAATGCCTGTTCGTCGGAGACGGAGCATGTCCGGAACTCACCGGCGCCCGCCAGGCAGGGATGGATGCCGTGCTAATCTGCCCTCCTGAAGAGGCGGATATCATTCTCGGTCGCGATGAAGGCAAGAACTGGCAAGGACCGGTGATATCGGCTCTCGGCGAAGTTCTGGGGATGATCTAAGCCGCCACAGTCGCGAAGCCAGTCCGCTTGCGTCAGGAGGAAACATTGTTGATACTCTCTGCTGCTTTGCCGTGTGGTCTAAAGGCGCGTCTTTCTTCGCCCACGAAGGCAGCAAGTGGATAGCTTTATCAGCACAATAACCGACCTTTCCGGGCAGCTCTGGTACATCTTCTACACGATTGTGCTCCCGGTGTTGCTTCTTGCGTCCGTCGGTTGGGTCATCCAGCGCAAGGCCGGGCTGGACATGGCAACGCTCAAGCGGCTCAACTTCCACCTGGTCATTCCTGTGATGATCTACTACTCGCTGGTGACCAGTACGCTCGACTGGCGGACGGCGGGGAAGGTCGTATTGTTCACCGTTGCGATGATTGTCGCACAGAGCGCGCTGGCGTACCTGGTCGGATGGTTAAAGCGGCTACCGAGAGACATGCGCGGCGTGCTGGTGATGACGACGATGTCCTATAACTCCGGCAACTTCGGGATCCCGCTTCAGGAGATGGCCTTCAGCCGCGCGGGGCTCGGGGGGGCGGCCATGCTTTACCAGGCCATCGTCATGATCACCCAGAACCTCAGCAACTTCACATGGGGAGTGTTCGTCCTTGCCGGAAGCGGAAAGGGCAGGACACTCAGAGATAACCTGGTCCACATCGCGACGTTTCCTCCGATATTGGCGATCGTCGCGGGTCTTGCGACCATACAGATCAGGAACTGGATCGGTCCGGACGCCGCCGGAATGCTGACCCAGCGACTGTCGCCGATATGGCAGGTTTTGCTTTACATCAAGAACGCTTTCATAGCGGTCGCACTTTGCACTCTCGGGGCGCAGCTGGCGACGGTTGCGCGCGGTGGGAACAAGTACCCCGTAAGTGTAAGCGTGATACTGAGGTTGTTGGCCGGACCGGCGATCGGTCTGGCAATGATCTATGCGTTCGGATTGACCGGTTTCATAGCCCAAGTAATGCTCATCAGCACCACGAGCCCGACGGCTGTCAACTGCATGCTCCTTTCACTGGAGTTTGACAACCACCCGGACTACGCCGCAAGGGCGGTGTTCTACTCGACGTTGCTCTCACCCATTACCGTTACGCTCGTCATATACCTGGCCCAGGGAGGCCTACTGCCGGGATTCTGACGGGCCGGGCATGAGGAGTCTGATAGTCATGGTCAGAAAGACGACTGTCGCCATCGACGGAGAGAATTTCCTGATAAACGGAAGGGCGATCAATGAGGGCAGGACCTGGCGCGGCCACAATATCGAGGGGCTGCTGCTCAACTCCCGCATGGTCCAAGGCATATTCGACGATCTGAACCCGGACACGCGGAGCGGCTTCGACTATCCTGATGGCCCCTGGGATGCCGCCAGAAATACCCGCGAATTCATAGAGGCCATGCCCGATTGGGCTGCCTGCGGACTGGGGGGATTCACCATCAATTTGCAGGGAGGCAACCCCGAAGGCTACGGTGCCGACCAGCCGTGGCACAACTCTGCCTTTGAGTCAGACGGTAGCTTGCGCGACGACTACCTCGGCAGAATGGCGGCCATTCTCGACAAGGCCGATGAACTGGGGATGGTCGCGATTGTCGGGTACTTCTATTTTGGCCAGGACCAGCGACTTGCAGATGAGCAGGCCGTCATCAGTGCAATCGAGAATACGACCGACTGGCTTGTAGGCAAACAGTATTCGAATGTGCTCGTGGAAGTCTGCAACGAGACGGACGTTCCCAGGTACGAACACGAGATACTTACGCCGGATCGGGTGTGCGAACTTGTAGAACTGGTGCGGGTACGCTCTGAGGGGAAGCTGCTGGTGAGCGTTTCCATGAGCGGAGGGAAGGTCCCGCCGTCGCACATCGTCGAGGCTGTGGACTTCGTGCTGATGCACGGAAACGGAGTGGAGGATCCCAACCGCATCCGCCAGATGGTGAATCAGTGTCGAGCGTCTGATGCATATCCCGGCCAGCCGATTGTCTTCAACGAGGACGACCACTTCGGCTTCGACCAGCAGGACTGCAACTTCGCCGCCGCAGTCAGCAGCCGCGCCGGGTGGGGCTACTTCGACAGGCGAGAGGCCGGCGAGGGGTACGATGAAGGCTATCAGTCAGTCCCGGTTAACTGGCGGATAAGTTCTGCTCGTAAGAAAGGCTTCTACGGCATGGTTGCGGAGATGACCGGGAGCAGGTTGCCTGAGTGAAGCCAATTAGCGACAGCACAGAGGCCTACTTGCGACAGACGCGCCGGTTCGGCATAATTGCCTGCTAGGAGCGAGGCCATGAAAGCGATAGTGGCGACAGGAATCTGTGTCCTGGCGGTCTGTGTCGCCGGGTGTTCAAAGGGAGCCGGGCCAATGGTGATAATCGAGACATCGATGGGCCAGATCAAGGCTGAGCTTTGGCCGGACGAAGCGCCGGAGACGGTCGCCAATTTTTTGAAGTACGTCGATGACGGATTCTACGACGGACTTATCTTCCACCGCGTGATAGACGGATTCATGATACAGGGCGGAGGGTTCACGCCCGATATGCGCCAGAAACCCACGCGCCCCAACATCAAGAACGAGGCTTCCGCCGACCTGAGCAACGATCGCGGGACGCTCGCCATGGCCCGCACTCCGGAGATCCATTCGGCGAGTTCGCAGTTTTTCATCAACCTCGTTGACAATTTCGGCCTAAACCACAAAGGCAAGACCCCTCCGGAATACGGTTACTGCGCGTTTGGCAAGGTCGTCGAGGGCATGGAGGTAGTGGACAAGATCGCCAAGGTCAAGACGACCACTAGGCATCCCCACGGTGATGTGCCTGTAGAGCCTGTCATCATCAAGTCGATCACCCGATTGCCATGAGTGCTCATAGACCGAGCCGTCGGGTTGCGCTTGACGGGTCCCGACGAAACTATCGGTTTACCTCTTCTATGGAGGTCGGCGGTTCTTGCGTCCTCCTGCATGGGTAGTCGCAATGAGCAAGCTGACACCACCGCATGGCGGAAACCAACTCAGGCCTCTCCTGATAGACGACAGCACCGCCCGGTCCGAACTGATCGAGCAGGCTGAGTCCTTGCCCAGTGTGATCGTCAGTTCGAAGGAAGCATCCGACCTTGTCATGCTCGCCACGGGGGCATTCACTCCGCTGGAGGGGTTCATGGGCCTGGCCGATTACGACAGCGTCCTGACCGAGATGCGCCTGGCAAACCGTGTGCTCTGGCCGATACCCGTAACATTGGCAGTCGGGAAGGGAAAGGCGGACCAGTTCGGCGAAGGAGACTCGCTTGCCCTCGCCTGCCAGGACAGCGGGCAGATCCTCGCCGTGATGGAGCTTCGGGAGAAGTTCAGCCCTGACAAATCGCGAGAGGCCCAAGCCGTCTTCGGCACGACCGACGACGCCCACCCAGGAGTCCGATCCGTCCGCCGGCAGGGAGAAGTCTATCTTGCAGGCCCCGTGCGAGCGCTGAGCGAGGGACGGTATCCTCTGAAGTTCCCCGAGTTTGCTCGCCCCTCGGAAACAAGGCGGATATTCACCGAGAGGGGCTGGTCAACGGTGGCCGCGTTTCAGACCCGTAACCCGATACACCGCTCGCACGAGTACCTGACTAAGGTGGCTCTCGAGATCTGCGACGGGCTCCTGATACATCCGATCGTCGGCAAGCTCAAGGAAGGGGACATCCCCGCCGAAGTCCGAATGGACTGCTATCGCGCAATGATCGACCGATACTACCCGCCCGAGCGAGTCGTCCTGAAGGTCTATCCGATGGAAATGCGCTACGCCGGGCCGCGAGAGGCGATCCTGCACGCGATCATCAGGCAGAACTTCGGCTGCAGCCACCTGATTGTCGGCAGAGACCACGCCGGGGTCGGAGACTACTATAGACCATTCGATGCCCAAGATATCTTCGACTCTCTTGAGCCTGAGGATTTGCAGCTTAAGCCCATCAAGATGGACTGGGCGTTCTGGTGCAAAAAGTGTAAGTGCATGGTCTCTTCGCGAACCTGCCCTCACGACGGCGAAGATCGCCTGATGATAAGCGGAACGCAATTGCGAGAGATGCTCTCGCAGGGCGTCAGGCCCCCCGAGCAATTCACCAGGCCCGAAGTGACAGACATACTGCTGGACCACTACTCGGCCCGGTAGGCTGGTCGCTTGGGCGCTTCTGCCGTGGGGCTCCAAATCTGCCCGGCTAGCAGGTATAGTCTGGTAATGAACGAGCCCACAGCGCATCCGATTGTGGTGCTGCCAAGCGACGGTCAGTTCGGAAGCATCGAGGTGTCCTGCAACGGTTCTTGGACAGCAGGTGCGCGCCGGCGCATCGAGATCACTTACAACGTAGGACCAACCGGGCTGCCGCAAGGTAGTGTAATCAAGCTTGCCCCGCCAAACACCGCGTGGGATCAGCCCCTGGTTCCCTTCGCCCGTTACTGGGATGATGTAGAGGAAGGCGACCACGTTCACTACGTCCCCTTCAAGCGCGTAAATACCGTTGCCGGAGTCCACTCCCGCGGGAAGGCGCGGGTGCATCTTAACGTGGATGAGAGAATGCTGGCCGAAGGGGTGTCCTCGGAAGTGGGGTTTTGGCGCTGGTGGATTTCGGCGACTGTCGAAGGTGACGACCTCGCTTGCGGTGATCGGATGACTATTCACTACGGGACTCCCCTTCATGGTGAGCAGGACATCCAGCTACAGAAATGGGCTGGGGACGTCTGCTTTGTGGCCTTCACCCGGCTTGCCGGACAACGCAAGTTTCACCAGGTGGGCGGATCACCTTACTACGTAGAGGTCAAGCCGGGTCCGCCGGCAAAAATGCGCGTGGTGATTCCGTCGATTATCGGCCCGGGCAAATCGCTCTCGGCGAAGGTGTCCGTGACGGATGAGTGGGGATGCATTCCCCTATCCCCCTTTGACGGAAAGGTAGCCCTCGCGTGCCGGGAAGGATCAGGCCAACTGCAATTGCGCAAAGCGAACTTCGGTCGAACGGAACTGCAGCCGCAGAATGGAAACATGATCAGGGTCTCCGCACAAAGCGAAGGATTTCCTGTCGCCGAGAGCAACCGGGCCCTGGTCGAGGACTCGGACTTGAAGCTCTACTGGGGAGACCTGCACGCCCAGAGTCGCTACCACGTATTCAACTACGCCTCAAGTTTCTCCTACAGCGATCCGGCCTCCAGCTTATCCAGTGGGGAACCGGAGGAAGTCTACGCATATGGACGGGATATCGCCGGACTGGATTTTGTCGCCATCACCGATCAGGGCGGGATATGCAGTCCGGCATGGGAGAAGACCCAGCAGATGGCCGCTGAGTTGTACCAGCCGGGAAGCTTTGTCACCTTCAAAGCCTATGAAGCGGGCGTGCTGAGCGGGCATAGGAACGTCATCTATGCCGATGCCCGAGTCGAAGGCCCGCAGGATCCTCGCACGTTCAAGCTTGATCCCGAGGACCTCTACCGCCATTACCACGGAAGGCGGGACGTGATAATGATCCCGCATCACGTGAAGATATGGACAAACTGGGACTATCACGATCCGGATCTCGAGCCACTCGTTGAGGTTTACTCGACTTGGGGATCGAGTGAGAAACCTGGCGTTGACGAGTACTGGGACAAGGGTATGACGCCCGGAAGCGCCACCCAGGCGGCTTGGGCTCGCGGGTACAGGATGGGCGTAGTTGCTTCCTCGGATTCGCATGTTGGCATGCCAGGGCGGTCTGTTCCCAACGGCGACAGGCAGTGGTCATGTCAGAATTTCCGCGCAGGCCTGGCCGCGGTCTGGTGCAAGGAGCTTACGCGGGAATCCGTCTTCGCCGCCTTGCGAAACCGTTCCTGCTACGGCACGACCGGGGCCAGGATGATAGTGCAATTCGATGTCAACGGGCATCCGATGGGGTCTCAGGTCCGGCTGGAAGATCCGGGGCAGCCTTGCAGGATTCACGCTCGCATAGTCGGAAGCGATCGCATCGACCATATTGAAATCGTCAAGAACAACCGTGACGTGCACCGTGTTGTCCCGGCCCGATCCGACGAGGTGGAACTGGAATGGATTGATCCGGACCCATGCCTGAACTCGTGGTATTACCTGAGGGTTACCCAGGCCGACGGTCATCGAGCCTGGACAAGCCCGGTATGGGTTGACGCAGGCTGAGTCTTGCCCAAGGTCACTTGTCTATCTCCCAATGCCGTCCAGTATCGCCATGTCATCCGAATTTGAGGCAGTGTATTGCTCGCGCTGGCGGCGGAGCGTTGACAGGTGCTCCTCCACATTGCTTGTTGTGATTCGCGTTCCGAAATTCGAGGCCCAGTCTTCGACCGGCAGAGAATCGCCGATCACGCGCCTAAGCACAAGCTGTCCAAGTTCAGACTTGTAGTGAGACGACTCCCAGTACCAGTTCATGTCCGCAGGGTCTTCGGCAGGGGGAACGGGCTCGGCGTTCGGGCCTGCGAAGGAGGTGAAATCCCATACGGCGACCGGTATGGAGAAGGACTCCTCTTCCTGGCTGACTACCGCGACCAGATCGCGCTTGAATCTCTCGAAGTCCAGCCAGAGGCCGGCCTGGCGTATCGCCTCCAGTTGCAGAGCGTGGACAGGCGAGATTGCCACGGTCAGCTCCGTACCGTTGGCCAGGCATGTGCGCACGAGCCGGCGAAAGCAATCGACGCGGGTTGGTGAATACAGGTAATGCGCGTACATTCCCTCAAGGAAGTTTTCTAGTGTCCGCTTGAAGCGATACCTGGCTGTGTACTTTGAGCGGTGACCGATCCCCAGGGCGTGTCCGGACTCGTCATACCTGGAGGGCTTGGATCGGGCCCAGTCTTTGAGCACTTGCCACGATGATGCAGTCGCGTGGGCGCCAAGCAGGCTTCCCGTGTGGTACTCGGCCAGACTGCGATCTGTGTTGAAACGAGACTTGGCGAATCCAGACTGCGGGGCGCGGTTCTCGTCGAACATCAGAAAGTCCACCATGAAGATCACCCGTTTCGGACGGGAGACCTCTGCGGCGTACTCCATCACGCCGGCCAGCTCGAGCAGATTCGTGGCCGTCAATGCTCCGTTGATCACCCGAGCGCCTTCCCACAGGCTGTCGCTGGGGTCGATTCCCACCTGCGCGCGGGATGAGCCCAGTATGACAACGTCCCAAGGCCCTCTGCGAAGCATCTCTGCCTTGGCGATCCGGTCCCCGAGTTTGGCCCGGTGGCCGCGCAGCGCGTCTATGTTCACGGTCCTGTAAGCGCCGAATGGGTCCACGACCAGGTTCAGTGCAGCCACCAGAGCCATGCCAAGAAGGAAGACAAGGCTGCAGTAGCTCAGGTATTTCTTGTGAAGCTTCGACAAGCTGTTATCTCTTGGCAGGCGTATTCTGATTCAGAACTGCCAGTATATGAATTCGCTGACCTTGGTCAGGCTGACAATGGTCACGATGGCCACGATCGCCACGGCCAGCGCCGCGGCCGGTGTTGGCCGCCATCGGATCCTGGGCTCGCTGCTACCGTCAAAGGCGATGCGGCCTTGGCGGGCGGCGTACCCAAGCGCGGGACGGTATCGCGCGAGGAGTTGCTGAGTGTTGGGCGCCCAGCCGCAAATGACGATCATAGCGAGGACCCATTGTCCGGCTTTGAGGGTGTCGAGGTTTGCGGCTTCCAGAAGTTGACCGGTAACCGACAAACCGTTCATTCCGGCCATGCTCGCCAACATTCGTCCCGCTACGGGGAAGCTCTCCGCGCGGAACAACACCCAGGCAAGCGAAACGGCCAAAAACGTCACTGTCCGCGCCGTAGCGGTGGAAAGCCAGTGTCGCCTGTCGAGGCCCACTCCCAGCGAACGCATCACCGTTCGCCATGCATGGTTGACCATCAGAAAGACGCCGTGCAGGGCGCCCCACAGCACGAAAGTCCATCCCGCACCGTGCCACAACCCGCCAAGCAGCATGGTTATGAAGACGTTGATGTACCGCCGAGTCTTGCCCTCGCGGTTTCCGCCCAGTGGGATGTAGAGATAGTCGCGCAGGAACCGCGACAAGGTCATGTGCCATCGCCGCCAGAAGTCGATGATGCTGTTGGCCTTGTAAGGGGAGTTGAAATTGAGCGGCAGCCGGATGCCGAATATCCTTCCCAGTCCGATGGCCATGTCCGAGTAGCCGGAAAAGTCAAAGTACAATTGGAAGGTGTAGCAGAAAGATCCCAGCCAGGCTTCACCGAAGCCCGGAGACGTTCCGGATGCGGCACCGTCGAAGACGGCGTTGGCGTAGATTGCCAGGCTGTCGGCGAGCATCACCTTTTTGAACAGGCCGATCACGAAGATGGTGACACCAATCGAGAGATTGTCAGGCCGGGGGCGAAGATTGCCTGACCTGGCGAATTGAGGCAGCATTTCCTGGTGGTGGACTATGGGCCCGGCAATCAGTTGCGGGAAGAACGTGACGAAAAGGCAGTAGGACAGGAAATCCTTACGGCCGACCTTGCCCTGGTAGGCATCGACCAAGTAGGCGATCTGCTGGAAAGTGAAGAAGGAAATGCCCAGAGGCAGGAAGATGCGCCCTAGAGTCCAATCCGCGCCGACCAGTCCGCCCAGTGTGCCAACAAAGAAGTTGGCGTACTTGAAGTAGCCAAGAAGCGCCAAATTGCCCGCGACACCTGCGGCGAGGGCAAGCTTGCGGGAATTGGGCGACCGCGCCGTGGAGTTGAGCAGCAGGCCCACTCCGTAATTGGCCAACACCGATGCGGCCAACAGCAGCACGTAAGGGGGGTTCCACCAGCCATAGAAGAGCAGTGAACACAACACCAGCCAGGCAAGGGCAGTCCTTGGTCGGTTGAGCGAGTGGATCAGGAAGTATCCGCAAACGACCACAGGGACGAACAGGAATATGAAACCGTATGAGTTAAACAGCATCCTTATCGCCTGCCAATTCCGGCTACGCTTGGGTCCTTCAGATTACAACGATGGAAGACATCGACAATAGCAGCATCGCCTCACCCGAGCAAGCTTGCCGGGCGCAGCCCGATGGGAAATCGCTTGGCTATTCGCTTCGAGGAGCCTATAGGAGTTGAATTGGAACATATCAGGCCTTTGCTCTTCGAAGAGAGCCTGGTGTCTGATGCAGAGCCCGTAGCGATGGGATCGAACCGACCAGAACACATCGCATACGGACCGCACCGACCGGAGACCGAGGTATGCAGATGAATCGGAGATTGGCCTATGCTCTGGCAGGTTGCGTGTTTGTGATGATGGTCGCGTCGGCAAGCGCCGCCGATCGCGACAGGACGCAACAACAGTTCCGGTGGCGCTTCGCTTCGCCGGGGAGCCAGGGAATGTCCAGGGCCCGTCTTGATGACCTCCGGAAGGTGCTCGCGGCCAAGAAGACCAACGCGCTGCTGGTGATTCGAAATGATCGGATCGTGTACCGGTGGTATGCAAGAGGATACAATCCGGGCAAACGCCACGGCACTGCTTCCCTTGCAAAGGCGTTGGTTGGCGGCATGTCGCTTGCCGTCGCAATGAGCGACGGGATGATCGGCTTGGATGATCCTGCCTGTAAGTACGTGAGGCAGTGGAAATCTGACCCGGTCAAGTCAAGGATCACTGTAAGGCACTTGGCGACGCATATGTCAGGCATTGAGGATGCCGAACTATCCAAAGCAGAAGCCGAGGCGATTCAGGCTCGCGGAGATGTGCCGGACGCCGGTCACATGGCTCTTCCAGGCTGGAAGGGCCGGTTCTGGAACCGCGTGCCTGAACTGTTTGTGCTGGCTCGTGACCGGGCGCCGGTTATCTCTCCGCCCGGGTCGGAATTCCACTACAGCAACCCGGGAATGGGCATGCTCTCTTACGCGATCACCGCGGCCATCCAGAAAGGCCTGCACAAGGATGTGCGCGCCTTGCTGCGTAAGCGGGTCATGAAGCCATTGGACATATCAGACGAGCAGTGGCAGATCGGATACGGGCAGACCTTCCACACCGACGGGCTCGATCTCGTTGCAAACTGGGGCGGGGGAGAGTTCACTCCTCTCGCCGCCGCGCGGATCGGCAGAGTCATGCTGAGAAGGGGCGACTGGCAGGGAAAGCAAATCATCAAGCCCG
>Ga0272444_10000396_pt1 | contig 47671 bp, 42 predicted proteins | sample SSMForm13_FD_201033 | JGI IMG/M metagenome (GOLD analysis project Ga0272444, IMG submission 201033) | Marine sediment archaeal communities from Little Sippewissett salt marsh, Falmouth, MA, United States - SSM-Form-13 | ecosystem: Environmental > Aquatic > Marine > Wetlands > Sediment ... | reverse complement strand
CCCGTCGCGTCGACCAAAACGAGGGTTCGTCTGTCCCGTGGGCCTGGGAAGCATGCGGCGTCTAGCGGTCGCTGTCGTCCAGCGGGAGCCGTGCTTGGCGATCGATCGGTTCAGGCTGCGGGAGCTCCTCAGGTGCTGCAGTTGAGTCCTTGAGTCGTCGCAGCGCCGGCATGAGACGGGATTCCATGGAGCCGATGGATTGGTTGTAGGAATCGACTGCCCGCCGGAGCTTCTCACCTACATCGGCGAACGGCTTGACGACGTTCAGAAAGCGTACATATAGCTCTCGTCCTTGATCTGCAATCGAGCGTGCGTTCTCCTCGATGTGATACTGCTGCCACCCAAAAGCAGCGGACCGGAGTAGTGCAAGGAGTGTCACTGGCGAGGCGACTAGGATTCGCTGAGTAATCGCGTACTCGAGGAGCGATGCATCCTGTTCGAAAGCGGCTGACAGGGCAGACTCGAATGGCACAAACAACACAACGATTTCAGGAGCCGTTTCGAATTGCTCCATGTAGGACTTCTTTGAGAGTGCTTGAACACGGGACCGCAGTGCTTTTGCATGATCGACAAGCTTCTGAGTGCGCGCTTCCCCTTCTGACTCCATTGCACTCAAGTACGAGGCGGCCGGCGCCTTGGCGTCTATCGGGATAATCCCTCCGCTCGGCAGCTGAACAACCATGTCCGGTCGGCCTTGTTCTCCGGAGACTTGCTCGTGGAAGTCTACGTGTTTCGTCATTCCCGCAAGCTCAACGACACGGCGAAGCTGCAGCTCGCCCCAACGGCCGCGGACGGTCGATGACTTCAGTGACTGCTCCAAGGTGACGGTCGCCCGCTGCAACGTCGACTGTGCATCCCCGAGCGAGCGGAGCTGCTCGCCGAGCTTCTGGTAGGCACCCTCGCGCTTGCTCTCGATTGACCGGACGCTCTGGTCCATTTTGTCGAGCGATTGAGTGAGCGGATCGACGAGCGTCTTCAGCTCACGCTGGGCGTGGACCAAGTACTGCTGCGAGTTCTCCGAGAGGCTCTTGCTCGCCAGGGCGGCAAACGCCTCGCGGAGCTCGTCTTTGGCGCGCTCGGTCCAGGCCAGCTTGTCTTCGTTCGCCTGGCGTTCGGTCTCCAGCTGTGCGAGGCGGATCCGCAGGCCCTCGGCTCTTGAACGACCCCGTGCTTGCATCACGGCCGCACCGACGGCGCTACCTATCACGAGACCGACAGCCAGCATCACCCACTGCATCAGGAGAACCTCCGATGATCGTCGTAGAACCGGGCGGCACACACCGGAACCGTTGTAGCCTATCCGCAATCGTACGCGAAACTCAAGGGCCGTCGCGTAGATCGACCGATCCCGTCTCGCCGGTGAATCCGCGCGAGTAGTGGGCGCCGACTACGTCGACTCGGACGATGGCGAAGTCCGGATCGGAGGGCCCATCCGGCCAATCATCTCGCCACTCGTCATCCCACAGAGCCGTCTTGCGGTCGGGATCATCCGCCACGGTGGCGGTTCCGTGGAGGCAGACGTAGTTGAAGCGACGAGAATCGACGAACAGCAAGGCGACGTGAGCATCGCGTTCGATCTGACGTACTTTGTCCGATGTACTCGACGTGGCGAACCAGAGCGTGCGTCCATCACGCGCCAGTACGCGCATCGCCCGGCCGTGCGGATACCCGTCCAGCCTGTGAGTGACGAGTAGCGGAAACGGGATGGAGTCGACGAGGTTCCACAAGATCGGCGGGATGGGGGGCGATTCAGACCGCCCGGCGGCTCCTGTCGTGGAGGATGCGACGTGCACGACGATTGTCGAAGACAGCGAGAACGCTTGGATGACGTCGTCGATGAAGTCGTCGCGCACGAGGAGAATCGGAATGACCTTCGAGTCTAGCGCATCGCGGACCGACGCCGCGTGACCGTCCCCCGCGATCTCCAGCCGACCGATCTCGTCGACGACCAGGACGTCGACCGTCCGGATCGCGGCAGTGATGGTACGTTGGGCGAACCGCAGGCCGTCGCGGGAGAGGAAGTACCGCCCGACGGGAACGCCGGGCGGTCGCAATGTCGCCAGACTGCGTTCACTGTCGGTGGCGAGATCGCGTATCCGGTATCCTGTTGTTTCCTCGCCGTGCATCACTCGGGGAGCCAACACGCCGCCCACCTTCAATCCTTCTTCTCGAAGGAGCCGAACGGCGCGCTCGGCCGTCCGGGTTTTTCCGCTGCCGATCGCGCCTCCGAGAAGGATCGGCGTTCGGGTGTTGGACCGTACTTGCGCCAACACCCGATCGACGATTTCGTGTTCGAGCGGAGGCCCCGGCAACGGCGTCATCCCGTCAGGTTCTCCAGCAGGCCGACCTGCTCGTTGAACGCCTCGATTTGCACGTCGATGTCATCGACCAGTGAGTGGATACGGTCCCAGTATCCAGGGTAGTCGTACCATTGTGCGTCCAGTTCCTCGGCGGATCGCCCCATCTGCTCGATCCACGTGTAGTACTTCAGGTTGTGGATCCGCTTCCGTTCGCGGTACCCCAGCTCGAGTGTCGCGTCGGTCTTCATGCCGAGGAGATGGGCTTCGTAGTCGACTGCGGCATCCGTCTGGCTGTACGGGCCGTGTGCTTCGTGCAGTTCCCTGAGACGGCTCTTGTACAGCTCCATCGAGTCCGTTAACACCGTGAGGACGACGTCCGAGCCGTCCAGTTCGTAGTACTTGGCGAACTTGATCGCCGAGAGAAGGTTTGCAATTCCGGAGATCCCGAGGAGATCGAGCTGCTCGACGAGCCCCGTTGGGACCCCGCGAGATTGCAGGTACCGACGCCCCGCATCCTCGTTGAACAACCGAACGAGGCTCATTGTGTCCTCGTCGTCGATGGCAATCACCATGTCGGTGTTGCGGACGTTGTGAATCCACGGGACGTGCTTGTCGCCGATTCCCTCGATACGATGCCCGCCGAATCCGTTCTCGAGCAGCGTCGGGCACTGCAAGGCTTCGCTGACGACCAGCCTGCTGCGCGGGAAACGCTCCTTTAGGTAGTCGCCGCACCCCATTGTCCCCGACGATCCGGAGGTGAGAACGACTCCCGCGTACTCTGCGTCTCCGAGTTCGGCGGCAAGTACTTCTTCCATGGCGTGGCCAGTGACATCGTAGTGCCAAAGGTGATTTCCGAACTCGTCGAACTGATTGAAGATCATCACGTTGTCACGCGTTGCTTGGAGTTCATTGCATTTCTGAAAGATCTCCCAGACGTTCGACTCGCAGCCCGGGGTGGCGATGACCTCGCCGGCAACCTTCGCCAGCCACTCGAATCGTTCCTTGGACATCTCCTCCGGCAGGATTGCGATAGACTCGCACGCGAGAAGGTTTGCGTCGTACGCCCCGCCGCGGCAGTAGTTGCCGGTGCTCGGCCAAACCGCCTTGTGGAACGTCGGATCGAACTGCCCCGTCACCAGACGCGGGACCAGACATCCGAAGGTGGCTCCGACCTTGTGCGCTCCGGTCGGGAACCACTTCCCGACGAGCGCGATGATCCGCGCAGAGACGCCGGTCAACTCGGGGGGAAACTCCAGGTAGTTCACACCGCCGAAGTTACCACCGTGCGGTGTCGGCTCGTTCTTCCACGTAATGCGGAACAGGTTGAGCGGGTGTAAATCCCATAGCCCGATCTCCTTGAGTTTGCCGACGATCGAGGAGGGGATCTTCTCCGGATCTCGCATCTGCGCGAACGTTGGGATGATGATCCCCCGTTCGCGGGCACGCTGTGCCGTCCGCGTCAAACGCTCTTCGTTTCTCGTTAAATCGATCATAGTCCCTCCCGGGGAATGCATTCGTCGTTGTGTCCGTGCAGGGGCAATGCTATCATGCTGTCTGACCGATTCGCAAGAAGACCGTAGAGAAGGGCAGATGAAATGCACGATCTGGCAATCCGAGGAGGGATGGTCGTCACGCCGTATGCCGCGTTCTCGGCCGACATCGGAATCGATGGAGAACGCATTGCAGAGGTAGCAGATCGTGTGACCGGCCGCCGAGAGATCGATGCGACTGGCCAGTTGGTCCTCCCCGGTGTCATCGACGCGCACACTCACATGGAGCTGCCGGTGGCCGGTACGGTGTCGAGCGACGACTTCCGGACCGGTTCGATCGCTGCCGCATTTGGTGGCGTGACGACGCTGATCGACTTCACGGTCGGTGGGCCGGATCGCTCGATCCCCGAGGACATCGAGTGTCGGCGGGTTGACCTGTCGGACTCGATCGTCGACGTAGCTCTTCATGGCGAAGTCGTCGGGTGGCACGCTGGGCGTGAAGGGGAATTCCGGGACGCGTGCGAACTGGGTGTAACACATTTCAAGTTTTACACTGCATACGCGGCGTCCGGACGCCGAACGGCTCCTCCGGCACTGAAGGCGGCGTTTGCAGCATTGGCTACGCTGGATGCGCTGGCGTTGGTCCACTGCGAGGACGAGACGTTGATTGATTCCATCTCCGGTCGTCTACCGCGTGATCGGCTTGGCAGCATGACGTCTCTGGCTGAGGTGCGCCCGGCGGAGTGTGAGCAGTCCGCTGTCTCGCAGGTCGGACGAATCGCTCGGGATACCGGCTGCCGAACACACGTCGTTCACTTGTCCTCGGCGCTCGGACTCGAGGTCCTGCGGGCTTGGATTTCGTGGGGTGCGAAGCTCACGGCGGAGACCTGCCCGCAGTACCTCCTGCTGACGCGGAGTGCGTATGAGCGGGAGGATGGACACTTTTTCTCCGCGGCACCGGCGTTGCGAACGTCCGCTGACAACGACGCGCTCTGGTCCGGGCTTCGAAGCCGAGACATCGCTCTCGTAGCGACGGATCACTGCGCGTTCACCCGTGAACAGAAGACATGGCGCGGATCGTTCATCGACCTTCCGTACGGCCTTCCCGGAGTGGAGACGCTGTTGCCGCTCCTCTATTCAGAAGGTGTTCACGGCGGGTCCCTCGCGTTGACCGACATCCCTCGCCTTCTCTCACAAGCGCCCGCACAGCGGTTCGGGCTGTTTCCCAAGAAGGGGGCCGTCGAAGTCGGTTCGGATGCCGATCTTGTCCTGTTCGATCCGGACGAGGAGTGGACGCTCACCGCAGGCGACCTTCATATGAACACGGACTTCTCTCCGTACGAAGGGCGGCGGGTCCGCGGACGTGCGACGACGACGGTCGCGCGAGGGGAGGTCCTCGTTGAGGGGGGAGAGTGCCGGGCGAGGCCCGGTCGTGGGCGATTTGTTCCGTGCGGCCTTCCTGCGGAGGTGGCGTAGAACGGAAAGCGCCTTGTAAACACCGGTTGGGAAACCTATCATACAGCTTGACAGGATAGCGAAAGGACGAGACCCCGTGGCGTTTGAAAGAGTGAAACCGCGCAAAGTCTCTGCCGTCGCCGCCGAACAGATCGTGGAGGCGATCCAGCAGGGAGACTACCCGGTGGGAAGCAAACTACCCTCCGAGTTTGAACTTGCCGAGCAGATGGGCATTAGTCGACCATCGATTCGCGAAGCGCTGTCGGCGCTTCAGGCAATGGAGATTATCGAGTCTCGTCCGGGAAGCGGTAACTACGTCCTGCGTGCCCCGACAGCGCTGGACGAGGACGGGACGCTGCACATGATCGAGTGCGAGGCGGGATGCCTGGAGGTCATGGAAGCGCGCGAGGTGCTGGAACCACCGGTGGCCGAGTTGGTGGCGGCGAAGGCGTCTTCGGATGAGGCGGAGCAGTTGAAGCGGATCCTCGATGACATGGCGGAGCACGCGGCCGGAGACGACTTCGACGCCTATTTCCAGGCGGACAAGGCGTTCCATCAGGCGCTTGCGGAGGCCGCCGGGAACCCGCTGGTGTCGGCCGCTCTTCGACCGCTGGTACAGACGATGGACCAGCGCGTGTACAAGGAGTTCACGCGTCACTACTACCTGAGAAACGTGGATGACCTGATGCAGGTCGTGGCGCTTCATCGGGAGATCCTCGACGCGATCGTGGCGGGCGACCGGTTGACGGCCCACGAGCGGATGGCCGAACACTGGTCGCGGATGCGGGAGATCTGGGAAGCGTAAGACAAGGGCTCTCGGGCCATTGTGGCTCGAGCGGGTTCGCTTCCGGAGCCCATGAGTCAGTGTCCTGCGAACGATGGACTACGAGGCGGAGAGGTGATCGGATGAACGCGGAGAAGAAGCTGGTTGTCGTTGCACTCGGAGGCAATGCCATCCTTCAACCCGGACAGCGCGGCACGTTCGAGGAACAGATGGCAAACGTCCGCACGACGTGCGAGCAGCTGGCCCGTATGGTGGAGTCGGGGGCGTACAAGATCGTTGTGACGCACGGGAACGGCCCCCAAGTGGGGAACATCCTTCTCCAGAATGAGGCGAGCAAAGACGTCGCGGCTCCGATGCCGCTGTATGTGTGCGGGGCAGAGAGCCAGGGGCTCATTGGGCTGATGATTCAGCAGGGCCTGGGAAACATCCTCTCCCAACGGGGCCTCGGAACCATACCGCTCGCAACGGTCATCACGCAGGTCGTTGTCGACAAGGACGATCCCGCCTTTGCGAACCCGACCAAACCGGTCGGCCCGTTCTACGATGAGGCGCAGGCCAAGGCGCTAGCCAACGAGAAGGGATACGACGTTCGAGAAGATGCCGGCCGTGGTTGGCGCCGGGTCGTTCCTTCGCCCGATCCCATTCGCATCCACGAGAAGGCTGCAATCCGGCAGCTGGTCGACGCGCGGTCGATTGTCATTGCATCGGGGGGCGGGGGGATCCCGGTACTCAGCGATGGCAAGGTTCTGACGGGTGTCGACGCGGTCATCGACAAGGATCTGGCCGGAGAGCGACTCGCAGCTGATGTTGGGGCGTCGATCTTCATGATTCTCACGGACGTAGACAGCGTTCGTCTGAACTACAAGAAGCCGACGGAGACCCGCCTGCAGCGCGTGAGTGTCACCGAAGCCAAGGCGTACGCCGCGGAGGGGCACTTCGCGAAAGGTTCGATGGAACCCAAGGTTCGCGCGGCTGTTCGCTTCGTCGAAAGCGGCGGAGAGCGCGCCATCATCACATCGTTGGATAAGGCGTTCGACGCGCTGGAAGGGCGCGCTGGAACGACAATCACCAGGGAATAGAAAACCATAAGGAAACCGTTTCAAGGAGGCAGTACCGATGTCCAACACAACGCTTCGTGGCCGAGACTTCATCACGTGGCTCGACTTCTCTCGCGACGAAATCGAGGCAATGCTCGATACAGCGCACGATCTGAAGCGAAAATTCATCCGCCGGGAGCCGCACAAAGTGCTCGAAGGACAGACGCTGCACATGCTGTTCTACAACACGAGCCTGCGCACGCGGAACTCATTCGAGGCGGGCATGACGCAGCTGGGCGGGCACGCGCACTTCCTGCAGCCGGGCGCCGTGTACACCCCCGCGCTCAAGGGGGAGGAGGTCGCCTACTCGACCGAGCGAATCAGCGACGTCTCCCGCGTGCTGGCAGAGATGGGAGACGCAATCGCAATCCGCATCTACGGCAAGCCGACCGGATGGGAGTACGGGAAGGGCGACCGCATCGTCCGCGAGTTCGCGGAATGGTCGAAAGTCCCGGTGATCAACATGGAGGACGACAAGTACCATCCGTGTCAAGCACTGGCCGATGTGATGACCATGCAGGAGAAGCTTGGGCACAACCTGCAGGGGAAGAAATTCGTCATGAGCTGGGCGTACTCGGGCTCCGTCGCCAAGCCGCTTGCGGTGCCGCAGTCCGCGATCATCTCGGCGGCCATGATGGGGATGGACGTCGTACTGGCCCACCCGGAGGGACTCGATCTCGATCCGGAGGTTCTCGACGCGACGAAGAACCTCTCCAAGAAGAACGGCGGTTCGTTCGCCATCAGCCACGACATGGATGCGTCGTTCAGGGATGCGGACGTCGTGTATCCGAAGGCGTGGACGGTTCAGCCGACCGACGGGTCCGGATTGATGGACGAGTCGAAGGCGAAGCCCGTGTTCGAGGCCAACAAGGACTGGATCTGCACACAAGAGAAGATGGCGTTGACCAACGATGCCATATACATGCACTGCCTGCCTGCCGATCGGGACATGGAGGTCACCGACGATGTCATCGACGGACCGAGTTCCGTAATTATCGAAGAGGCGGCAAACCGTTTGCATGCGCAGAAGGGCATGATGGCGCTCATCATGGGCTAGGAGGGTGCGAATGAGTTGGTTCGATCTAGCAGGACGGGACCTGATCAGCGAGGTGGACTGGACACGCGAGGAATACGACATCGCGATGACGGTCACGGATCAGTTGAAAGCCGCCTACTACAGCCGAAAGCCCCATCGGACGCTCGAAGACAGGACATTCGCGATGATGTTCTTTGCGGGCTCGACGCGGACGCGGATGTCGTTCGAGACGGGGATGACGCAGCTTGGCGGCCACGCGCAGTTCATCAACCCGTCAACGATGCGTTTGTCACTTGAGGACAAGCCCGGAGCCGGTGAGACGGTGAAGGACACTGCCATGGCAATGGAGCGCTTCTGCGACGGGATCGGCATTCGCCTACTCGACGATGCGATCGATCACTACGGGTTCGGGGACGAGGTGATGCGCAAGTTCGCAGAGCACGCGAAGATCCCGATTATCAACATGGCATCCGACATCAATCACCCCTGTCAGTCGCTGACCGATATCTACACGATGCATGAGAAACTCGGCGGTGAGGTGAAAGGGAAGAAGATCGTCATCATGTGGGCGTACACGCCGTGGATCCGCGGTCTCTGTTCGGTTCAAGGAACGGCGCTGATCTCTTCGATGTACGGTATGGACGTGGTCGTTGCGCATCCGCCGGAGTACGACATGGATCCCGACGTGATCAAGCAGTGTCGCGATCTGGCTGACGCTTCCGACGGACGGTTCACGGTCGAGAACGACCTGGACAAGGCGCTCGCAGGGGCCACCGTGGTCTTCCCTCGGAATTGGTTCACCAAGGACCGATACGTGATCGGCAAGGAGAAGGAACATGAGATTGCGCTTCGGTACAAGGATTGGTGCTACACGGCCGAGAGACAGCGGAAGCACTGCGATCCGGGCTACCTTCTTCAGTGCATGCCGGTAGATCGCGGAAACGAGGCCGAACCGGAGGTGTGCGACAACGATCGGTCCTGGATCTACGATCAGGCGGAGAATCGGCTGCACACGCAGAAGGCGATCATGACCCTCACGATGGGAGGTCGGCTGTAGCATGGCGGATCGTGCGCCCGAACTGATCGGCCAAGGCGTGCCGCGACCGGACGCCGTGGACAGAGTCTGCGGCCAGGCGCGGTACGCCGATGACCTGTTGTTCCCAGGCATGCTTCACGGTGCGGTGGTCCGGAGCGAGCACCCGTACGCACGGGTGCTGGGGATCGACGGGTCGCTGGCTCGTGAGGCGGCCGGCTTCGTGGCCTTGGTGACCGCGGACGCCATTCCGGGCGAGAACGTCGTGTCGGTCATCTACGATGACCAGCCGGCGTTGGCTGATGGTTTGGTTCGGTACGTCGGCGAGCCAGTCGCGCTTGTTGTCGCCGAAACGCGCCGCGCTGCACGGGACGCGGCGCGGCGGGTACGTGTGTCCTACGACGTGCTGCAGGCCGTGACCGATCCTTTGGCCGCACTTGCGCCCGGTGCTCCGGTGATCGTTCGTGACCCGGCCGCTGCTGAGGGCGGCGGGAATCTGTTCAATGAGATGAACCTCGTCAAGGGCGACGTCGTGCGGGCGTTTGCAGGCGCCGACGTCGTCGTAGAAGCGGAGTACGACACAGGGTACCAGGAACACGCATACATCGAACCGCAGGGAGCGGTAGCGATTCCGGACGAGGCCGGCGTGCTGACGATTTACGGATCGATGCAATGCCCGTTCTATGTTCAAAAGGCAGTGGCTCGCGTCGTCGATCGTCCGATGTCGAAAGTCCGTGTTGTCCAGACGGCGACCGGGGGTGCGTTTGGGGGGAAGGAGGACGTTCCATCGCTTGTCTGTTCCCTTGCGGCTCTCATGGCGCTTGCGGTGCGCAGACCGGTGAAACTCATCTACGATCGTGCCGAGGACCTCTTGACGACGAGCAAGCGGCATCCGGCGCACGTTCGGTACCGCACGGCTGCCCGACAGGATGGGACATTGGAAGCAGTCGACGTGCAAATCACGTTGGACGCCGGCGCGTACCAGACCCTATCGTCGGCCGTGTTGTGGCGTAGCCTGGTCACAGCGGCCGGACCGTATCGGATTCCCAATGTTCGTGTCAATGCGCGTTCGGTTGCGACAAACACTGTTCCCAACGGCGCATTCCGTGGCTTCGGGTCGCCCCAAGTGATCTTCCCTCACGAGTCGCAGATGGATCGGCTGGCGGAGCACCTGAATCTCGATCGGCTAGACGTTCGACGTCGCAACGTGCTTCGTGTGGGTGACGAGACGTCGACCAAGCACCGCGTGTCAGCAAGCGTCGGGGCTGCGGACGCGCTTGAGCGCGCTGCGACTCTTGCAGAGTGGGCGGCTCGCCAGGAGCGGGTCGAGGCCTTCAATGGGGCCCATGCCGATCGACGGCGCGGGGTCGGCGTAGCCACCGTCATGTACGGTGTTGGGCTGGGGGGCAAGGCTCCGTTTCTCGACAAAGCGGGCGCGACGATGAAACTGGAGTCGGACGGGTCAGTCGGGGTGGCGATCGGTACGGTCGAGATGGGCCAGGGACTGACGACGGCGGTGCAGCAGGTCGCCGCCGCTGCATTGGGTATCCCGATGGAGTGGATCCACATTGCCCCGGTTGACACGACGCGCGTCCCCGATAGTGGACCTACTGTCGCGTCCCGGGGAACGATGATGAGCAGCCTTGCCGTACTCGATGCGGCACGGAAGCTGCGGGAGCGAGTGGTCTCGCTGGCTCGGGAGCTGGGAATCGCCGAAGACGTGGTCCCCAGCGAGTGGAAACGAATCGCCGGCGAGTTCTGGATGCGAAACCGCGACCCGGCGGTTGAGGGTTGGGCAGCGACGGAACCGGTAAGCTGGGATCCGGAGACGGGACTCGGCGATGCCTATCCGGTGTACGCGTATGCGACGCACATCGCGGAGGTCGAGTGCGACACCGCCACCGGCGAGACAACGGTGGTGGACTTCGTCGCGGTACACGACTCGGGAACGATTCTCAATCGGTCCCTGGCACAAGGTCAGGTTCACGGTGGCGTCGCCCAGGGCATCGGGTTCGCGTTGATGGAGGAGATTCCTCAGCGAGACGGACATCTCGTTGTGAACGGATTCACGACGTATCGTCTTCCGACGGTGCGGGATGTCCCCGACAAGCCGATCGTCGACTTCGTCGAGGAAGCATTCGAAGCCGGGCCGTTCGGCATGAAAGGGATCGGTGAGGTGCCGCTGATGGCTGCTCATGCTGCAGTCGCCTGTGCAGTAGCACACGCCACCGGGTCGCATCCCGATCGCTATCCATTGGATCCGGTCGGCGTCGTGCGGCTTCTCCGAGCGGGGTTCGCGCAGGGCGATTCGGTCGACGGGCGGTCCGAAGAGGAATGAAGCGAGGAGGCGATGGACGCCTCCCCGCGACGTTGTGCATCACGTGTTCGTCGTTCGATTCTAGAGACCCAGCATCGCGAGCAGGGCACTCCAGTCGAGATCCCCTTGGAGGACACTGTCGAGCGTTGTGACGCCCAGCATGCCAAGGATCGTGCTGAAGAAGTTCGTAATCCCCTCTGCTGGTGACGTCATGATGATCGGCATCAGGGAATCGGCGAGCGACATGCCGAGCGACTGCGAAAGCCCCTCGAGGAACGCGGCGTTGTCGGCGAAGAACTGGTTGAAGCCGGCCATGAGCGCGTCCGGATCGCTCTCGCGGAGGTGGACGATCCCCTGGCCGAGGAGATACCCGAGTTTGTCGACGGTCGTGAAGATTGGCGTGCCGACAGCTCGCTCCCCATAAAGCCAGACGATGTACGTCGGAACCGCGTCCATCGGCTGGAAGTGGAGGGTCAGGTTCCCGTACGGAATCAGCGTGCCGACGAAGTCAAAGGAAGAGCCAATCGCGTCTCCATACAGGAGCATGTCCCCACCCAGCGCGATCGAGTATGTGATCGTCACGTCCTGATCGAATTCGATATGCAGAGCCGTTACGTCGGTCTCCGTCGTGTTGTCGAAGAACCAAACTGCTGAGTCGATGGTCGGGTACGGCGCCGGATACGCCCAATTCCCCGCTGCGACTCCCGTAAGTGAAAGACAGATCACCACCCCAAGGACCAACCAACCGGTCTTGCTCCTCATCATGTTTGCCTCCTTGCAGATACACAGGTTGAGGCATTCTAGCGTGAACGCCGGGATTCGACAACGGGCACGCGGACGCTGCCGAGGAATCCGTTCTGTTAATCGGATCTCAGTTGCGCAATGCGTTCAGCGACGGCGAGGTCATCGGCGGACGTGACCTTGAGGTTGAACGGGTCGCCGGCGACGGTGTGCACGACGTGCCCCTCTGCGAGGACTGCCGCGGCATCGTCCGGCAGGTCCTCGGGATGAGCCAGCAGACACACCTCGATCAACTGCCGATTGAACCCTTGGGGGGTCTGCATGGCGTATAGGGAGCGTCGATCCAGCGCGTCCGTGCACAGCACGCCATCCGCTGCGTAGCGCAGTGTGTCGGGAATGGGGAGTGCCGGAACACAGGCGCCATGCTCGATCGCTCCGGCGAGCACCTGTTCCACGAGGGTTCGCGGTGGAAACGGCCGTGCGGCGTCGTGAATCAGTACGACACGACCGCGGGCCGCCCGGACCCCCTCGAGAGACGAGTCTCGCCGCGTCGTTCCGCCAAGGACAACCCGGTACGGAACACGGACGCTCGAAACGATGCTGCGAACATCATCCTCTTCGCCGCTTCGCACGACAAGAATGAATTCCTCGAATCGTTCGGCCCGGGCCAGGCGCTCGATCGTTGTCACGAGGAGCGGTTTCCCTTCGATGGAGAGGAAGATTTTGTTGCGATCACTCCCCACACGTCGTCCCTCTCCGGCGGCAAGAACGATAGCGGATGCTTGCATCCTAGATCTCGGACGGTGTGCCGGTGAGCTGAACGAGTCCTGTCCCATCGGGGGACACCGCATAGAGCTGCCACGTCTCCGTGCGATCCGAGTTGAAGTAGATCCGCCCGTCGCTTCCCCAAAACGGGTTGATGTCGCTTGCCTCGTCGGTGGTCAAGCGGGTCAACGTCAGCTCCTCGACCGCAAGCACGTAGATGTCGTAGTTGTCGTTACGCCCCGATGTGAACACGATGGCGTCCCCCTCCGGCGACCAGATGGCCGAGAAGTCGTCTGCGTCATTCTCGGTCAGTCGACGTTCGGCCCCGGTGGCAAGATCTCGCGCATACAACTCCAATTGGTCGTCGATGGGCGACTCGTACACAATCGTCGTGCCGTCGGGAGAGAGCGCAGGTTCCCAATACGTTAGCTGCACGCTCTCGCCGCCTCCGAGCAGGGTGCAACCTGCCAAGCCCATTGCGAGGGCGCCGGCGGCTGCGACGCCGATCCAGCGGAAGACCTTTGCACCATCCGATGTCATCTTTCGCATCGTTGTCTCTCCCCGGCCGGCTCGTCGAGCAGCGTTCGTCCGGCCTCTTGTTTGCAGGGTGCTCTCCATCGTTGTCCGATGTGACGACAATCGTCCTCGACGACAGCCCTGACACGATCGCCGCTGTCGCGGACACCCTGGTGTATCTCCTCGCCGCGATCGATGATCCGAAGATTGATTTCCCCCTGAGAGGAACCGCGTCTCACGGCACGGGCCAACTCGTTGACGTTGAGCTTTCCAACGCCACCGACCGGAGCTATCCATTCGTGATTGTAGTCTGTGGCCGTCGGGATGGCACGTGGTTGCCTGCACTGATGCGAATCAACCTACGCCCCCCCTTCGCAGGGTGTTCGTTCGATCGGTGACGTTCCGACGCGCTCCCCCTGTGCGTATTCGAGACAGGGGCTCTCTTGGAGCATTCCCGGTTGGTGCAGGTGTGCAATCTGCCCGCACCGGGCCCGCATCGGATCCTCCGATACGGCAGGGAGGCGGCGTCCGCGACCGCCTCCATCGAGCGCTGTGTGTGTTGCGGTCTTGCTTTCACTACAAGACTTCGCTATTGTGTATTGAATAATCGGGCGGTCGCCCGACGCGGATGGGGGGGTCACCGCTGGCTGCCGAGTGGACCATTCGGGAGGTCCTCAATTGGACTCGGGGATACTTCGAGGGCGCAGGGATTGCGCAGCCGCGCCTCGAAGCGGAGATCCTTCTCGCGCACACCTTGGGAGTCGACAGGCTCCACCTCTACCTCTCACCGGACAAGCCACTGACGCGTGATGAGCGGGAATCGTATCGCAGTGCAATTAAACAGCGACGATTGGGTACGCCCCTCCAGCACATCATTGGGGAAGTCACGTTCTACGGGCTCCGCTTTCGCGTGCGTGCCGACGCGCTCGTCCCGAGGCCGGAAACGGAGGAACTGGTTGACTACATGCTGCGTATGGTTCCTCGTGATCGGCCGATCCGCTGTCTGGATCTGGGAACCGGGAGCGGTGTTCTGTCCGTCTGCCTTGCGCGATACCTCCCGGAAGCTCACGTCACCGCGACGGACATCTCGTCGGATGCACTACGGTTAGCGAAAGAGAACGCTGAATTGAACGATGTATCCGAGAGGATCGACTTCGTTGTGAGCAACTGGTTCGCGTCCGTTGATGGACGGTACGACCTGGTTGTGTCCAACCCCCCGTACGTGGCGGAAGATGAAATGAGCACGCTTGCCGTCGAGGTTCGTGAACACGAGCCGCGTGTCGCGTTGGACGGTGGAGAGGACGGACTCGTGCAAATCAGGGCGCTGATGGAGAGGGTGCCCTCCTTCCTTGCCCCGGAGGGAATTGTCGTGATCGAAGTCGGACACGATCAAGGGGGCAGGGTTTCGAAGATGATGGCGGGGCTCGGTCTGATCGAGATTGGCGTTGAACCGGATCTGACGGGAAAGGATCGATTCGTGGTGGCGCGATGTCCCTCATGATTCAAGTCTCGGAGCTTCATTTCTCGACAGATGATGGGATCAAGGTCCTCGATGACGTGCACCTGCATGTCGACCAAGGGGATCTGGTCTACCTCTACGGCCCTCCGCTGTCCGGGAAAAGCTTGCTGCTTGGGCTTCTCAGCGCACACATCCCTCCGCAACGAGGCCAGATTCTCGTCAACGGCCGTAACGTTACGCGGCTGAGTCGACAGAAGACGCTTTCTCTGCAACGGCGGATCGGATTGCTTCCGCAGGGGTTCGTACCGCTGCCTCGAACGGTGATCGGAAACCTGACATTCAAGCTGAGGCTTCTCGGCAACTTCCAGGAACAGGCGGAGGAGAAGGCGCTGTTCGCACTCGAGACGTGTGCCCTCCTGCATCAACAGGGTGAGGACGCGGAGGCGCTCTCCTCGGCGGACCGACTTCGCCTCGGGATCGCCCTTGCGTTGTGCGATGATCCGTTGCTTGTCCTGTTGGACGACCCACTCGATGGACTCGACCCCGAACAACAGGGACAGATCTGCCAGTTGCTTCGTCGGCTGAATACGGTTGGCAGAACAGTCCTTGTGACCGGACGCGTCACCATGCCACCGCTCTCCGCCGAACACGAATTGATGCTCTCGGAAGGGGCGGTGATTCCGACGTGAACCCATTCTTGCTCCTGTTCCGTGAGCTCCTGGGGACCGTCCGCGCCCGCGCGGCGCTTCACCTGCTGCTCGTCGGCGCGTCGATCCTTCTGTTCTTGGCGGCGATGTCTCTGCTTCTGCTGAGCAGGACGGCAGCGGAAGAGGATGTGGTGTTCGCCGACAATGAAGTTCTGGTAGTGCTATCGGCTCAGCTCTCTTCCTCGGCAATCGACGAGCTGTACCTTGCTGTTCGCGCGTGGGAGAACGTGCGAAGCATCAACCTCCGCTTCGCGGAGGACGTCCTTCCCGGTGAGACCGGTCCACGCTTGCTGATCAACGCTGTCTCCCCGGAGGCCGCCGTCGATCTGACGGAGGAACTGGCCGGCATCGCCGGTGTGGTTCGCGTGGAGGGCCAATCGATCGAATCGGCTGATCTCACGGGGATTCCGCTTCCTGTTGTGTTTCGCATGGGGCTGCTGGGAATTCTGGCGCTCGGGCTGGCGGGTTGTCTGCTGTTCGCTCGGGTCGGTTTCCGCGGGTTGCTTCGGTCGTTCTCTCGAGAGATCCGGCTTCTCAGGCTTTCGGGTGTGTCTGAGCGAACGCTGATCCGGCCTGTTATTCTGCTTGGGGTGCTTCTCGGGCTCTTGGCGGCGTTCCTCCTTGTGTTGATGTGTGCTGTGGCGCAGGCCGTGACCGCGGCGACAGCAGCAGGGTTCCTCGGTTTGGCGACATGGGGAACGGCGATTCAAACCGGCGTTCTGGCACTGGTGATCGGCGCGGTACTGGGCGGTCTGGTCGGAGTCGTTGGAGCAAGCATGCTGTCTGGCCGTGAGTTCCGCCCGTTCGCGTAGCGCACCGTTCCAGCTTGTGTTGTGGGGCTCAGTCCGGCTTCTCTTCTTCTCCAACGCAGTATGCAGGCCCATCCGGATCGGTCCTTTGTGAGTCGTCCTGCACGGCGAAGTCCCGTCGGTGTCGGATACGCGCTACGCCCCGGCTGACGAGGTAGTACAAGCCGACGGCCACGAAGATCATCTCCGCAAACTTGTACACCAGCGAATATGCCACCACGCCTTCACTGGAGATTCGGGGAAGAATCAGGTGAAAGACGCCAATCATACCCGCCTCGCTTGTGCCTAACCCGCCCGGCGTAATCCAGAGGAAGATCGACAGCAGGATGTTGAGCATGAAAAGGACGGAGAGCTGAGGAAACGTGAACGTCGTGCTGGAGGCGAAGTAGAAGAACACCTGGGGTCGGATGTACACGAATGCGGTGGCCAATGTTTGCAGACCGAGAACGGCAATGGTCGCTTTCCAGTGCCGAGTGAACGCGTAGTGGACTTCATCTTCCGTTTCGCACACCTTGTCCGCCGCCCTCGTCAGGCCGCTTTGCCATCGGGGGAATACGCGCCGCAGCAAGCGAATGATTCGGCTGATCCACTTCAGGTTGCCCGCGAAGTTGATGAGCCCAACAAGGATCCAGAACGTGATGAACGCGATTCCGCCCAGGTAGAGACGCTTGTCATCGGCCGGGATCGTGGGACTCAGGAGCGCGTAGAACGATCCCAGAATGATGAACAGGATCATGCTGACTCCGCTGATGAAGCGTTCTACGATGATTGTGGCAAACACGCGAGTGGTTGGGGCCGTCGACGCTCCGGAGACCATCAGAGCACGAACAGGCTCGCCGCCGAAGTACAGCGTTGGCGTCATGTACGTGACGGCATGACCGCTCAAGCGTGCGCCGATCACACGGCGGAACGGGACGATCACGCCGTACGATCGGAGCAGGATCCACCAGGAGAGCGTCCACAATGAAACCGTCAACGTCACGTTGGCAATCACCGTGAGAATGCCGCACGCGCCCAAGTTGGCCATCTCGCCCAGCGTTCTGCGCCAGCCGACGTAGTACAACACGGCTGCAAGGATCCCGAAGCCGATTACGACTGACGCGAGGAAACGAAAGGAACTCTTGACGGGTTTCGACATGGCGGCAGTCTAGCCGGTGGGGTCTTGATCGTTCAAGGACGAACGGCGATCTGCGGCTGGCTCTTCGTCGAGGAGCGATCGCACAAGAGAGAGCGCGGCGACGGCGGCGTCGTTGCGTATAGCGTTGCGATCGCCGGAGAGCATGAGCCGTCGGCCGCGAACGTGGTCCCGGGTGGCTGCAGCCAGGAAGACGAGCCCGACGGGCTTCTCGCGCGTGCCACCCGAAGGGCCGGCGATTCCGGTTATGGCTACGGCGATGTCGGAATCGAATCGGGTACGGCAGCCCGACGCCATGGCAATCGCGGTTTGCTCGCTGACGGCTCCGTGTTGGGCGATCGTCGCCGACGGGACATCGAGCAGGTTCACCTTCACCTCGTTGTGGTACGCGATGATCCCTCCAAGGAAGAACGCGGATGCGCCGGGGAGTGCAGAAAGAGAGTGAGACAGGTCCCCGCCGGTGCAGGATTCGGCGACCGCGATGGTCCTCCGCTCAGTCGTGAGGCGCCTTCCGAGGGTCTCTGCGAGATCGATGATGTTCAATGACCGTTCCTTTCCCTTTCCGCTGCCGTTGTAGCACACGCATGTTGACACCGTTCCTCAAGCGGACACTGAGCGCAGCGTGGGTGCCGCGGTCGACAGATTGTACGCCCGAGCTCGATCGTGTGGAGGTGTAGGCCAATCATCATCGAGACGTCCGGAGGGAGAATTGCGTTCACTGTGCGGTGCAGGTTCTGTCCTTTCCCGACGAGTCCGACGCGGAGTAGAACGCGCCGGATGTGCGTGTCAATCGGAAAGAACGGTTTGCGCAATGCGAACAACACGACGATGCCCGCTGTCTTCTCCCCGACTCCGGGCAGATCGAGCAACCACGCCATGGCATCCTGAGTTGACTGGGGGCGGAGGAAATCGAGCGACAGGTCGCCGGCGGTGTGAAGAACCCGTTGGACTGCGGTCTGGATGGCCTGTGCCTTCTGTTTCTGAAGGCCGGCGATGTGAATCGAGTTCTCGATGTGCTCCGGATTCGCCTGGGCGGCGGCCTCCAATGCCGGGAACTGCCTTCTGAAGGTGGCGTACGCGCGATCCCGGTTTCGGTCTGTCGTGTTCTGCGACAGAATCGTGAGAACGAGGGTCTCGACCGGATCGGGCAGAGGGAGGCGGACGGCCCCGAAGTGGGCCGTAAGCCGATCGGACATCCACCGTGCAACTCCTCCCGCCGTCATGCCAAGCGGAGGATAGAAGACGGCGGCGTGGGCTTCAACTCGCTCGCGCAGCGACACCGCGGTAGAATCCGGCGGGTGATTCGATGATCGAAGCACGAACGGATACGGATCTGGTTCTACGCCTTGCGGACGGGGAAGATCTGATGGAAAGACTCCGGGGACTCCGCGGGATTCGGTCGGCGGTGATTGTCGGAGGGATTGGCATGGTCCGATCGGCGCGTCTTGCCTATTGGGACGGGCAGGCATACGAGCCGATCGAAGCCGATGAGCCACGAGAGCTGCTTTCGATGCAGGGGACGATTGCGCTGCACGACGGCGAGCCACTCGTTCACTGTCACGTAGCTCTCGCGGCCCCCGATGGAACGGTTCGAGGCGGCCATCTCGTGGGGGCTATCGTGCACAACACGGCGGAGATCGTCTGTCGAATCCTGTCGGAGATCGTGCTGGAGAGGAAGACCGAGAAGACGGGAACGGTCGGCCTCTATCCGCGGACGATCACCTAAAACGACGAGAAGACCACTTCCCCTCGAAGCCCGTTCAGGAAAGCGTTTCCGTCGACTCTCGAACGGCCCGCACGTTGGATCTCTCGGACTTCGAGGAGCTCGTCCTGGCATGCGACGAGGAGGCGACCGGTTTCACGAAGGACTGCGGAGCCCGGTTCACGTGCTCCGGCGGAAAGGCCGGTTCGGGACGTTGCGTGGATCTTGATTGGCTCGTCGGCAAGGACCGTCCAGGCACCCGGACGGGGGGTTGTGCCGCGCACGAGATTGTGAACGTTGCGCGCGGGCTGCCGCCAGTCCAGTCGGCCGGTATCGCGGGTGAGTCGAGGCGCGAGCGAGACGCCTTCGGCCGGCTGAGGCGCGGGAACCAGCGTACGGCTTTCGAGTCCGGACAGCGTGTCGAGAATCACCTGGCCGCCGAGTGTCGCAAGGCGGCGCTCGAGTTCACCGGCCGTCTCATCCGGATCGATCCCGATCCTCTGTTGTTGGAGAACCTGGCCGGTGTCCATTCCTTCGTCAATGACAAATGTCGTCACGCCGGTCTCTGTCTCGCCGCGAATCAGCGCCCAGTGAACCGGCGCAGCACCACGGTATGCAGGCAGGAGCGAGGCATGGATGTTGATTGTCCCCAGCGGCGGAATCCCGAATACGGAGTGCCGAAGCATCTGACCGTATGCCGCGACGACGAAGACATCGGCGCGTGTGGCCTTCAAACGCGCAATCGTATCCGGTTGGTTGACGCGCTCGGGACAGGTTGTCGCCAGATCCTGTTGCGCTGCCTGGACGCTTGTCGGACAAGGTGCACTTGCTCTGTGGTGTCTCCCTTTCGGCCGCTCCGGTTGCGTGACCACGAGGCAGACGTCGTGGTGGTTTGTGAGCGCCTTGAGCGCGGGACAGGCAAACGAAGACGTACCGAAGAAGACGACCCTCATTTCTCCTCGTCCGTCTGCGACCGTCTGTACGCCTTGAGGAGACTCTGCCGCTTTGCAGGAGACAGGTGATCGAGGAACAGTCGACCGTCCAGGTGGTCCATCTCGTGCTGGATCGCTCGTGCGAGCAGCCCCTCTCCCGTGACCTCCACTGTGTTGCCGTCGAGCGTGGTCCCCCGTATCGTGGCTTCCGTTCTGCGTGGAACCAACGCCGCCACACCGGGCACGCTGAGGCAGCCCTCGCTGGATTCCTCAACGGCTCCGGAGGTCGCCACGAGTTCCGGATTGATCAGGATGTGGAAGTCACCGTCGACGTCGAGGACGATAATCCTCTTCGATACGCCGATCTGCGGGGCAGCCAATCCGACGCCGTCTGCTCGTACCATGGCCTCGACCATCCGCTCACAGATCGCACGAATCTCCGGCGTGACCTCGTCAACGGGGGCCGCGCGTTGGCGCAGGACTGAGTCTCCGAAGGTCTGTATTCTCATGGGTCTCCCTTGCTTGTGCCGTGCCAGCATTATAAAGTTGGTGACGAAATGCTACAAGGGAACGGCACTTCACAGTCCGCCATGCGGAAGATTCTTGATCTTGAGGAATCGACAGGGTACGCCGATCGTGCTGTGACCTGCGGCCTGGAGGCATACATTCTTCGCAGCATGCCGGACGCGGTGTCACTGGTCGCCGGCTATGCTCAGCTCGACGCACGGCAACGAGAGCAAGCAGTGAAGCGGCTTCGCAAACGCCTCAGCCAGCCAGCGGCCGGTCAAGGGAAGCCTGCGACGAGCGTCCGTTCTCCGGTGCTCACTCTCAAGGGGGTTGGAGAGAAACGGGCGGCAGCGCTCAGGCGTTTGGGGATCGTGACGGTGGAGGATCTGCTCCACTACCTTCCTCGCGCGCTCGAAGATCGATCGCGGTTCACTCCGGTCCGGTCGGCGAAGCCCGGGGACTCGGTGGCAATCCGCGGAGAAGTGATGGCGATCGACGTGCGGAAGATTCGGCGCGGGATGAGCGTTGTCAAGGCAGCTGTCGGCGACGGGACCGGGTTCCTCTACGCGGTGTGGTTCAATCAGCCGTGGCTGGCGAAGCAGATTCGGCGAGGAGATCGGATCGATCTGTTCGGCACAGTGGAGCGAGAATGGGGAGAGTTCCAGATTCGATCCCCCGTCTGGGAACCGGAAGCGGCGGGGGTGGAGATCGGCCGGCTTGTTCCGATCTACCCGGCAACGGAAGGGGTGAGCGACCGGTATCTGCGAACACTGATCGATCAACAGCTCCGATTGCTGGGAACCGAACTGACGGACGTGGTGCCAGAGTCAATTCGGATCGAAGCGGGCATGCTGCCGAAGGCCGACGCCATTCTGGCGATGCACCGTCCGGAGAGCGTGGCGGTGTTCGACCACGCTCGTAGGAGCATGGCGTTTGAGGAGCTGCTCCTCCTGTATCTGGGCCTACTCGGTTCTGTACGCAACATGCCGGGTGCCTGTCACGTCACCGATGAGAGTCGAATTGCGAGCACATTCCTTGCAGGGGTGCCGTTCACTCTGACGTCATCTCAGCGAAGAGCGGTGGCCGAGATTGAGTCCGACATGAGACAGCCGCTGCAGATGCGCCGCCTGTTGCAGGGCGACGTCGGGTCGGGCAAGACCCTCGTGGCGATCGTCGCCGCACTGCGTGCGGTGGACGCGGGATTCCAGGTTGCGTTCATGGCGCCGACCGAGCTGCTCGCCGAGCAGCATGCCATCGGATTGGAGCAGCTGCTTCATGGGTTGCCCGTTCGGACGGCTCTTCTTACCGGGACCGCAAAGGACAAGGCGTCGATACGAGAGGATGTGGCCACCGGTGCCGTCGACCTCGTGATTGGCACGCACGCACTGATTCAGGAAACGGTGGCGTTCCGCGCTCTCGGGCTGGTGATCATCGACGAACAGCACCGGTTTGGTGTGGCCCAGCGATCGTCGGTGGAGGAGAAGGGGCATGCGGTCGATCTGCTGATCATGAGCGCAACGCCGATCCCACGGACGATTGCCATGACGTTGTACGGGGAGTTCGATGTGTCGACCCTTGATGAGTTCCCCCAGGGGGCACGGCAGCGGACGACCACATGGGTAGCGGAGCGGCAACGCGAAAAGGTTCTCTGCGATGTTGAGACGATGCTAGCTGATGGCCGAAAGGGGTTCTTCGTCCTCCCGCTCGTTGAGGAGTCGGAGAGCGTAGATGCGAGAGCGGCGGTGCAGGCGTTCGACGAGCTCGGCGAGCGCTTTCCGAACACCGAGATTGGCCTGGCCCACGGCCGGATGCCGTCGGCGGAGCGGTCGGCGGCGATGGAACGGTTTCGCTCGGGGGATGTGCGGCTCCTCGTGGCAACGACGGTGATCGAGGTCGGGATCGATGTTCTCGACGCGGACTTCATGGTCATCGAACACGCCGATCGGTTTGGTTTGGCGCAGTTGCACCAGCTGCGGGGGCGAATCGGACGGGCGGGGCAGCCGGCGACATGCATCGCGATTGCCGACGCGGGGACCGACGAGGCGCAGAGCCGTCTTTCCGCGTTCGCAGCGTACGACGACGGCTTCTCGATTGCGGAGGAGGATCTGCGGATACGGGGACCCGGTGATCTGCTTGGGACACAGCAACACGGGTTTCTCACGCAGCTTCGAGCTGTGGATCTGATCCGCGATGTCGATCTCATGGCTTCTGCGCGGTCAGCGGCACGTGAAGTACGAGACGAAGGGGTTCCCGCAGCGATCCGCGACGAGGTCGAACGGCGGTTCGGCGACGTACTGAAGTGGCTGAACGTATAGGCGGAGGGCAGTCGGGACCTAGTGGGTAATCCGCGTTCCGATTTGGATCCCTGACGCGAGGTCAGCGAGCGCGCCGGGACGATCCCACGAGAACACCTCGATCGGGAGACCGTGTTCTCTGCAGATCTCGACAGCCACCTGATCCATGACGCCGTAGCGATTCTGGAGGAACTCCTCGTACGTCAGTTCTGTGATGAGCTGTGCGTCCGAGTGGTCGGCCGGATTGCGGTCGTATACGCCCGGTACGTTGGACGCCTTGGCGACAAGGTCTGCGTGGATCGCGGCGGCGCGTATCGCGGCGGCTGTATCGGTGGACACGAACGGGCTTCCCGTTCCCCCAGCGAAGATCACGATTTCGTCGCGGGAGAGTGCCGTGACGGCGTCTCGGATGGAGATTGGAGCGAGTCCTTCGACGTGCACGGCAGACTGCACGAGCGCGGCTTTGCCGACAGCCTCGAACGCGGTGCGTAGAACCATCGCGTTGAGCACCGTCGCCAGCATTCCCACGGAGTCCGCTTCTACGCGATCGAGCCACGGTGCGCGCGCGCCGCGGAGGATGTTCCCGCCTCCGACAACGATTGCTGTCTGCAATGGAAGCGGCGCGATCTCCCCTGCGACACGTGCAAACGATTCAGGAGAAAGCGCGCCGTTGCTGGACTTGAATGCTTCGCCGCTGAGCTTCAGCAGGATGCGAGAAGGGGATCTGCGCATTCCGCGACCTCGATGGCAAACCGAGCAAACTGCTTGATGCGGATGTTCTCACCGGTCTTGGTGCGAAGGTCGGCGAGCATGTCTTCGATCGTGTCCTCCGGGTTCTTGACGAACGGCTGTTTCACCAAACACCGGTCTTGGTAGAAACGCTTCACGCGCCCCTCGATTGCCTTCTCGACGATCTCGGCCGGCTTCCCCTGCCCTGCAAGCTGCGTGCGGAACTCTGCGTTCTCCTTCTCGATGACGTCTGCGGGTACGTCCTCCGGAGACACGTATATCGGCGCTTCGCTGGCAATGTGAAGCGCGACGTCGTTGGCAAACTGAACGAACTCCGCGCTGTTTGCAGCGAAGTCCGTATTGCAGGCTAGCTCAACGAGCACGCCGACCTTGCCGGTGTGGTGTACGTAGGCGACGACACGGCCCTCGCTCGCTTCGCGACCGATCTGCTCCATCAGCTCGAGTCCCTGTTCGCGTAGGATCTCCTTGGCGCGCTCGATGTCTCCATCTGCCTCGGTGAGTGCACGTTTGCAGTCCATCATGCCGATGCCGGTCTCGTCACGGAGCTTCTTCAGGTCCTCAATGTTCATCGGAGTCCTCGTCTGCCTTACTCTGCTCGCTTGCCTCGCTCGGTTTGCCCTCTTCCTGTCCGCCGCTCTCGGCTTCCGCCGGCGTCGGCTCTGCGCCGATGTTCTCGTCCTCGGGCTCACCGGAGACGTCTTCTGCCGACACCGGCTTCGCACTTCCCGCGGCTGGCGGCTCTTCGGGGGCATCCTGACGTCCCTCTCGCCCTTCCAGCACAGCGTCGGCGATTCGGGCGGTGATCAGCTTCGTCGCTTTGATGGCGTCATCATTTCCAGGGATCAGAAGATCAATCGGGTCGGGATCGCAGTTCGTGTCGACAATCGCGATGACCGGGATCTTCATCAGGTTGGCCTCGCGGACGGCATTGGCTTCTACGTCCGGATCGATCACGTACAGGAGATCCGGCTTGCGCTCCATGTGCCGCAATCCCTCAAGATTTCGTTGTAGCTTGGCAAGTTCGCGACGGAGACGGCTTGCTTCCTTGTTCGGCATTCGCTGTACGGTTCCATCTTCGATCATCGTCTCCATCTTCTTCATCCGATCGATGGACTGGCGGATCGTGCTGAAGTTCGTCAGCGTACCGCCGAGCCAACGGCGGTTGACGTAATGGGCCCCGCACCTCGCGGCCTCGTCTGCAATCGTGGCTTGCACCTGCTTCTTCGTTCCGACGAACAGGATCTCACCACCGTTGCCCACGTGGTCTCGAACGGTGTAGTACGCCCTCTTAAACATCTCGACCGTCTGCTCGAGGTCGATAATATGAATCCCCTTGCGCTCGGTAAAAATGTACCGAGCCATCTTGGGGTTCCACTTTCGCGTGCGATGCCCGAAATGTACACCGGTTTCGAGCAGTTCCTTCATGGTCAGTACTTCCACATCACCCTCCGATGTTCCAGGTTTCGCCGGAGTATAGCAAACCGCCTAACCATCTTCAATCGAGCCGTCTCCAGACGACGGAGAGGGGGGACATACGGTGCTGGTCTGAGTCGAGCCGGCGAGCGTATAATGCGTCTTGGCATGGCCATGCGAGAGATCAATCGTTCACCGCTCGAAACTGCAGCCTCAAGGGAACTTCCGAAGAATCTCGAGGCCGAGCAGGCGATTCTTGGTGCGACGTTCCTCGATCCGGACCGCTGTGTATCGGTGATCGTCGAGAAACTCCTGCCGGAGAGCTTCTACTTGGCGCAACACCGGGTGATCTTCCGCGTGATTCGAGAGCTGTTCTCGCGGAGCGAGCCTGCAGACATCGTGTCCGTGGCGAACCGCCTGGCCGAGCTGGACGACTTGGAGCGTGCGGGGGGGCGCATGTACCTAAACGAGCTCCTTGATCGTGCGACGACAACATCCTCCCTCGAGTACTACGCAGACATCGTGAAGCGGAAAGCGGTTCTGCGCGGATTGATCGATGCGGGTGGTCTGATCTCCGAGCTCGGGTACGATGAAGCGAGCGAGACGGACGAAGTGCTGGACAAGGCGGAGACACTCATCTTCGACATCACGGCGACGACCCTCGACCGCTCCTACGCACTGATCAGCGACTTCCTGTTCGATCACATCGAGTTGCTCGAGGAGATTCAGCGCGACCCGGAACACCAGACCGTGCGAGGCTTCTCGACGGGATTTCGAGGGCTCGATGAACTGACATCGGGACTGCAGCCGTCCGACCTCCTGATTGTCGCCGGACGACCGGGCACGGGGAAGTCGAGTTTTGTGTTGAGTCTGATTCGCCATGTTGCGATTCATGACGGCGCGGTGGTCGGCGTGTTCTCCCTTGAGATGACGAAAGAGCAGGTCCTCGAACGACTCCTGTGCGGCGAGGCGAAGGTGAGTCTGCACCGCTTGCGGGGCGGCTACGTCCCGGCAGCGAAGTGGCGAGACATCGCCCATGCCGCCAGTCGCTACCAGAAGTCCAAGGTGATCGTCGATGACTCGCCGGCGGCCTCGATTCTCGAGATCCGAGCGAAGGCAAGGCGAATGCAGGCACAACATGGATTGGACGTGCTGTTCGTCGACTATCTGCAACTGGTGGATGCGGGCGTTCGTTCGGACACCCGGGAGCAGGAGATCGCGTACATCTCTCGCTCGCTGAAGAAGCTGGCCCGTGAGTTGTCCGTGCCGGTGATCGCCGTGTCTCAGTTGAGTCGAGCAGTAGAGCGGCGAGAGTCGAAACGGCCGGTACTCTCGGATCTTCGCGAGAGCGGCGCAATCGAGCAGGATGCCGACGTCGTGATGTTCATCTACCGCGAGGACTACTACGCGACGCCGCCCGACCCGGCACAGGCGTCCGGCCAGGGTGCCGGCACCGAGGCGGAGATCATCATTGCCAAGCAACGTCATGGACCGCCGGGGACGGTGAAGGTGTCGTTCAACAAGGCGTACGCGAGCTTCTATCCGTGGACGGCTGAGGAGGGGCCGCCGTTCTAGGGCGGTGTGGTTGCCCGCCGCCGTCCTTCGTATAATCGCGGCCGACGCCACTCCAGGAGGCAGGTTATGGGATACCCAGCAGAGTACCGGTATACGAAAGAGCACGAGTGGGTGCAGATCGACGGTGGCCGCGTGCGAATCGGGATCACCGATCACGCGCAGAAGGAACTCGGCGACGTTGTCTTCGTCGAGCTTCCGGCGGTCGGAACGAAGGTCTCGGTTGGTGACAACCTCGGCACGGTTGAGTCCGTCAAGGCCGTCAGCGACATCTATGCTCCGGTGAGCGGGACCGTCGTCGAGATCAACGACGACCTCGAATCGGCGCCGGAGACGATCAACACCGCTCCGTACACCGACGGATGGATTGCGGTTGTCGAGCTTGCCGATCCGTCGGAGCTCGACGGACTCCTCGACGCAGCGACATACGAAACCTCACTTGGGTAGGCCGGATGCGCTACATCCCGAACACCGACGCCGACCGGCGCGAGATGCTGGCCGCCATTGGCCGGCCGTCGCTGGACGCCCTGTTTGAGGACATCCCTCAGACGGTGCGTGATCGGTACGTTCCGCTTGGCCTGCGGGCTCACAGCGAGGTGGACGTCGTTCGGCTGTTTGCGGAGTGGGCGAACCAGAATGCGGTGACCGAACTGGTTCCGTTTGTGGGCGGCGGGATCTACGACCACTACACGCCGGCCGTTGTGAAACACCTCGCCGGCCGTTCCGAGTTCTACACGGCGTATACGCCGTATCAGCCGGAGATCAGTCAAGGAACTCTGACCGCAATGTTTGAGTTCCAGACGATCGTCTGCGAGCTAACCGGTATGGAGATCGCGAATGCGTCAATGTACGACGGCGCCACCGCAACGGCAGAGGCGGCACTGATGGCCGAGCGGATCCGCGGCAGAGGGCGAATCGCCGTGTCAAAGGGCCTATTCCAGCATGTGCGACGGGTCGTTGATACGTATTGCTGGGCGGCTGGAATCGAACGGGTGGATCTGCCGATCGGTGAGGACGGGCGCACGGTCGTGCCACAGAACGAGGCGGACGTCTCGGCAGTGATCCTGCAGACGCCCAATGCAGCGGGCGTTGTCGAGACGTTGCGTGGCGTCAAGGAGGCGATTGGTGACGCGCTCCTGATCGTGTCGGCGGATCCTGTATCTCTCGCCGTGTTGGAGCCACCCGGCGCGCTCGGAGCCGACGTGGTGACCGGTGAGGGCCAAGCGCTGGGTTTGCCGATGGGGTTCGGGGGACCGCTGCTTGGCCTGTTCGCCACACGCAGGCAATACCTTCGCCAGATGCCCGGACGTGTCGCCGGGCGCACCGTCGACGTGAACGACGCAACGGGATACACGATGGCGGCACAGACCCGGGAACAGCACATTCGCCGGGAACGGGCGACGTCGAACATCTGCACGAACTCTGCGCTGTGTGCACTCATGGCCACGATGTACGCGGCAACACTCGGAGCGGACGGCCTACGAACTGTCGCGAAGCAGTGCTTGGCCAAGGCCCATGACCTGGCGGACCGGATCGCAGAGCTTCCCGGATTCTCGCTTCCTTTCGAGTCGGCGTTCTTCAACGAGTTCGTCGTGTCGACGAGCGAGCCGGCGGCGGCAGTCGCCGCGCGGGCCCGAAAGGCCGGCTTCCTGATCGGCGTGCCTGATCTCAACATGCCACACGTGCTGGGAGCCGGCGGGGGCGTTCGCATCGCCGTGACCGAGAAACGCACGAAGCCGGAAATGGATCGGCTGATCGCCGTCCTGGAGGGTGCCGCGTGAACACGATCTTCAACTGCCGATGTAGGGGGCATCAGGAGGGGTTGTTCCCCCTCCTCGACGTGCCGGAGCGGGAGCCCGGTACGGTGCTCGGCGATGCCCTGCTGCGCACCGTTCCGCTACGGATTCCGAACCTGAGTGAACCGGATGTGGTCCGCCATTACACGAAGCTCTCGAAGTGGAACCACGGGGTTGACGATGGCTTCTACCCGCTGGGAAGCTGCACGATGAAGTACAACCCGAAGCTTGGAGAAGACCTGGCGGGTCTGCCGGGGTTCGCCGGACTTCATCCGCTGGCCGGGGACTCGGCATCGCAGGGTGCTCTCGCGCTGCTGTTCGAGTTGACGAGCCTGCTGCAAGGCATCGCCGGACTCCCTCGTGTCTCGCTACAGCCTGTTGCGGGCGCACACGGAGAGCTGACCGGGATGTTCCTGATGAAGCGCTACTTCGAAGAGCGCGGCGAGACGGGACGGCGGCGTATCCTACTTCCGGACTCGGCTCACGGCACGAATCCTGCTTCGGCGGCCCTGGCGGGCTTCTCGGTTGAGAGCATCCCCTCCACGGACCGCGGGACGATCGATCGGGCCGCGGTTCGCGCCGCCCTGGATGAGACGGTGGCCGGGATCATGCTGACGGTGCCCAACACGCTCGGCTTGTTCGAACCGGACATCCTCGAAATAACGGACGCGGTTCACTCCGCCGGTGGGCTCTGCTACTTCGACGGAGCGAACCTCAACTCGTACCTCGGTCGAGCCCGGCCGGGTGACATGGGTGCGGACGTGTTCCACTTCAACCTGCACAAGACGATGTCGACCCCGCATGGGGGCGGCGGCCCGGGGGCCGGACCGATCGCTGTGTCCGAGACGCTGTGCGAGCTGCTTCCGGTTCCGTGGATCGAACGGATCGACGGCAGGCTGTGTCTTACCTGGGATCATCCGCGGAGCATCGGGTCGGTACACTCGTTCTACGGGAACGTGCTGGTCGCCGTGCGCGCGCTTGCCTACCTGCTGCAGCTTGGCGACAACGGTCTTCGTGCGGTGAGCGAGAACGCCGTTCTGAACGCGAATTACCTTCAGGAGCGACTGAAGGCGACGTACGAACTGCCCCACGACACGCTGTGCAAGCACGAGTTTGTCCTGTCCGGGAGAGGGCTTGCGGAGGGCGTCAGCACGCTGGACATCGCCAAGCGATTGATCGACTACGGGATCCATCCGCCGACCATCTATTTTCCATTAATTGTCCGGGAAGCGTTGATGATTGAGCCGACGGAAACGGAGGGAAAGGCCGAACTCGATCGATTCGTCGATGTTATGGAGCGCATCGCCGCCGAGGCACGCGAGACGCCGGACGTCTTGCACCACGCGCCGCATACCACGCCGATCGGACGACTCGACCAGACCCGCGCGGCTCGAGACCCCGTGTTGACGTATCCGTTTGACGAAGCGGAATAGGGTCCCCGGAGCACGCTGCCCGGAGGTCGCCTACGCCTAGGTCGGCGCGAGGAGTGACTTGATCTGACGGACCAACGCATCGGCCGTGTCCGTACATGCGGTTTCGTCCTCCGCTTCGACGGTGACTCGAACGATAGGCTGGGTTCCGGATGGCCGGACGATGACACGGCCGCCGCGTCCCAGGGAACTCTGGGCCGATGCAGCGATCGCTTGCAGATCGTGATGCGGAATCAAGGTCGAATCCGGGCACGGGACGTGTCGATGAACCTGTGGGTAGAGCACGATCCCGGCTGCGAGTGAACCCAGTGATCGGCTGGCCCTGTGCGCAGCCTCGAGGAGCTTGACGGTGGTCAGAATGCCGTCACCGGTGGGCGTGTGGTCGCGGAAGATGATGTGGCCGGATTGCTCTCCACCCAGCTTCGCGTCGAGACGATCCATTTCGCTTGCTACGTTTCGGTCGCCAACATCGGTTCTCACGAGCTCGATTCCCTGCTGATCCAGCCAGGCATCGAGTCCGGCGTTGGTCATTACCGTTGCAACGACGAGCCGAGGGGTCAGCGTCCCGTCACGCGACATGTGTTGTGCGGCAATCCCCAGCATGCAATCGCCGTCCACCGTCCTGCCTGATTCGTCGACGAGAAGGACGCGATCGCCGTCTCCATCGAACGCGACGCCGAGTTCGGCGTGGTGTTCACGGACCGCCGATCGAAGAGCACGAAGGTCGGTCGAGCCGCACTGGACGTTGATCTTCGTTCCGTCGTGTGACGCGTTGAGTTCAATGACATGGGCGCCGAGGTGCCGCAGGACATGCGGAGCGATCGCGCTCGTCGCTCCGTGTGCGCAGTCGACGACGATCGATGTTCCGGTCAGGTCGATTGCATCGGAGTCGATTGCCCCGGTGAGAAACGCGGCATAGCGAGTCGCGGCGGCGTCCAGAGGCCGGATGGCTCCGACGTCGTTCGAGCGGCCTACCGGGTTCCGCATGGCTTGCTCGATCGCCAGTTCCGCTGCGACAGAGAGCTTACGGCCGGTCGGGTCGAAAAACTTCACGCCGTTGTCTCCGGGAGGGTTGTGCGAGGCGCTGATCACGGCCCCGAGATCCGCCCGCTCGTCCTTGATCAGGAAGGAGATGGCCGGGGTCGGAATGATGCCGGCCAGCGACACGTCGATCCCCACGGACGCAAACCCAGCGGCCAACGCAGCCTCGAGCATCGGTCCGCTCACCCGTGTGTCGCGACCGATGATGACGTGGCCACCGGGTGGAACGTGAGCCGCCGCGGCCGCTCGCGCAAGATCGAGCGACAACTGCGGCGTGAGGAGATCGTTGGCGCGGCCGCGCACGCCATCCGTGCCGAACAACCTCGTCATCGAATCATCCACCCCGCGGCGGCCGAAAACATCGGCAGCGGAAGTGCGATCGGATAGAGAAATTCCCCGGCAAACGTGATCTCGACCGGCGAGGCGGGCGCGATCCGGTACGCCAAGCCGACACCTGCGGTGGGCGTGGGGAACAGGCTGCCCGGATTGAAATACGCCAGTCCGCCCGTCGCTCGCACGTAGACGGCGCTGGTGTCGTTCGTGGCGGTGACGGGGATGTCGACGCTCAAGCACAGCAGTGCCGTGCCGTCGGCGGCAAGGAAGAACGCTCCGGTTCCGACGCCGAATGTCAGCGACGTGGTCGCTTCGAGACCGAACAGAAACGGACCGCCCGTCCACGGAAGTGCGATCCGAACACCGACCGAGCGGAAGAGACTCTCCGACTGGGCTGTGAAGGCCATCGAAGCAAGCAGGGCGAGCACAATGGCCCCCTTGGAGACCCGTTGCACATTCATCTCAGCAAGTCTAGCAGAGCAACGGTGCGAATGCGACCTACGGTACGCGCACGACGTCGCCAACTTCGACGTCCACCGCGTCGACCGGGAGTGCATAGGAGACCGTCTCCCGGACGTCGGTGAGTATGATCTGTCCCTTGACCACCGACTCGCTGCCAGCCGAGTCAGCCGATAGCACAACCAATGTTTCGCCGACGGAGATACCCGACGTAACGCCCAGTGTGATGGCGAGTCGTCCATCTGGAAGGACTGCAGCAATCTGGCCCACGGTCGCCGACTGGGAGGACCCGGTGATCTCCTCTGCCTGCGAACCGGCCTGCGGTTCCGCGGCGGAGAGTGCGAGCACGTCCTCTGTTGCGGTTTCAGCGGAGAGAGCGATCACGTTCGGTGCCATCCGCGAGGCGAGTTCAACCAGCGCGCAGTGCAGCGCGCTTCCGACAAGGGTTTGATCGAAATCCGTCTCACCGACGGTGATCTGCTGGAACTCCGCTGTGTCTTGCATGTCCGGGCGAACCTGGAAGTTCGTGTACTCCAGTACGACATCCCCATCCGAGATGCGGGCCGAGTAGATGCCTGGGCTGACGGGCGTTCCGAGCGAGTCGGTCTGGTCCCACGTCCACTGCACGCACGCACCGGTCTCCATGTACTTCCAGCCGAGCCAGCGGAGGAACCGTCCGCCGGAGGTGAAGACCTCGACGCTATACCATCCCGCCGGTGCGGACGCGTTCCGATAGCTGAGAAGAACCGGCTGCCCCAAGCTGTATCCGTCTCTGCGAGCACGAAGCCCGCCCGTGCACACGGCAAGCTCCTCGGCCGCTACGAAAAGGCTGCCCAACTCGACGGCGAATCCGGGTCCGCCCTCCCGATAGCCAGTGGCGGCATACGAACCGGCGAGCGTCCCGGTCTCCGTAGAGTAGACATCTGCGGCCAGTTCGACGTCCGCTGCCCCGCCGCTGAGCCGAAGAAAGCCGATGTAGAGTGATGCCTCCTTGATGTTGATGGAGCGTATGGTTCCCTCGATAACGAACCCCGCGCCCAACGTGCGTCCGGCGGCAATCAGGTTCCCGGTGGGATCGGGGGCAAGGCCGAGGTTCTGCAGTGTTGCCTCCACCTCATCCCAATCCACCACATCGAACCCCGCGCTGTCGAGCTCGAGCGAGAGAAGGGACGCAACCCCTTCGTCGAGATTGAGAAATCCGGAATGGCTTTCATCGGAGAACGGGGCGACGATGACACGGTGAAGGCTGCCTGGATTGGCGAACGTCGGGATCGTCGCCAAGACCAAGGCAACTGCGACTGCGACAGAACGCACCGTGTTCGATCGTCGTATGCCTCGCATGCTTTTCATGATGACTGCAAAAGGTACACACAGTCTAGCCAAACGTTTCATGGCGCGCCTCGCCGAGTGGCCTCGCCCCCTGTGGCTAGACATCGCTCCACGTCTCTCCCGACTGCACCTTGACGCGCAGCGGAACGTGCAGGGGCATGACGTTCTCCATGGCGTGCTGGAGTTCGGGGAGAACGACGTCGATTGCGTCCTTTTCGATCTCGAACAGCAACTCGTCGTGTATCTGGAGGATCATGGCACACGGGTGGCCGCGATCGACGATCAGCCGGTCAACGTGGATCATCGCGAGCTTCATCAGGTCGGCGGCCCCGCCTTGGATGGGCGTATTGACGGCATTCCGGCGGTCGAAGTTGCGGCGGGCGAGGTTCTTCGATCGAAGGCTCGAAAGCGGACGTCGTCGTCCGAGGAGCGTCTCGGCGTAGCCGAGTTCCGTCGCGGTGTTCACCATCGTCTCCAAGTGCTCCTTTGCGCGTGGGTATGCGGCGAAGAAACGGTCGATGAATCCCTTCGCTTCCACGCGACCGATCCCGAGATCGCGCGCCAGACCGAATGCGCTGATCCCGTACACAATCCCGAAGTTGATTCGTTTTGCAGTGTCTCGCTGCTGTGGGGTCACGTGGTTCTCGTCTGTGTCGAATACGTACGCGGCCGTCCGGCGGTGGAGATCGGCACCGGAGGCGAACGCATCAACGAGCGCAGGGTCCTCCGACAGGTGGGCAAGAAGGCGAAGCTCAATCTGTGAGTAGTCGGCAGAAACGAGCACATGGTTCGGAGGTGCGACGAATGCCCGGCGGATCTGTGCCCCGAGTTCCGTTCGCGTGGGGATGTTCTGCAGGTTTGGATCCGATGAAGACAGCCGTCCGGTCGCAGTTGCTGTCTGATGGAATGACGTGTGGATGCGGCCAGTCTTCGGGTGGACGGCCTTGGGCAGCTGGTCGACGTACGTCGTAAGAAGCTTCTTCAACTCGCGATGCTCAAGCAGCTTGGCCGGAAGCGGATGCAATCGAGCGAGTTCCGCCAGGACGCGCGCGCCGGTCGACGGACCGGTTTTCGTCCGCTCGATCACCGGGAGTCCCAATCGCTCGAACAGGACCTCGGCCACCTGTCGGGGGGAACTCGGATTGAACGGCGTCCCTGCGAGGGCGTACAGGTCGTCTTCCGCCTGTTCGAGGCCGTCTCTCAGTGTGCGCCCTTGCTCGGCCAGCGTCGAGCAATCGACGAGCATCCCGTTGCGTTCCATTCTTGAGAGGATTGGGACCAGAGGCATCTCGACATCTTCGAAGAGGCGGGCTCCGCCGACCGTACGCAGTTGCTCGCAAAGGATCGGGTACACGCGTTGGACGACGTCAGCGTCTTCGCCGGAGTATGCCGTCGCCTGGTCTACCGGTACGGCGGCGAACGAGCCGCCCTTGCCGGCCACCTCCTCGTACGACGTCATTCGATAACCGAGCTGCGTCTGCGCGATCTGATCGAGGTTGTGTCGGCGTTCTTCCGGGTGTGCGATGTGCGAAGCGATCATGGAGTCAAACGAGACGTTACGAAGCGTCACGCCGTACCGGGCCAGGATCGTGAGATCGTACTTGATGTTCTGCCCGATGATGGGAATGCCGTCGTCCTCGAGAACCGGGCGGAGGACTTCGAGAACCTTGTCGAGGGGAAGCTGGCTCGGCGCGCCGAGCGCGTTGTGCCCAATCGGGATATAGGCGGCTTTGTACGGCTCAGCGGACACGGCGATTCCGACGATGTCCGCCTCCATTGGGTGCACGCTCGTCGTCTCCAGGTCGATCGAGATGCGCTCGGCCTTGGAGAGCATCTCCACCACGTCGGCGAGCGCTTCGGCGCTGAGGATCGTTCGATAGTCCGCCGGCTGCGGCGGATCCGTAGAGGGGATGGCCGGCGCCTGCACGCCGAGGTCGAGATCCAGCGACGCGGTACGAAACTCCACCTCCTCGAAGAACTGCTGCAAGTCCTTGATGTTGAGGCCGCGCAGTCGACAGCGATCGACAGCGTCGCCCAGCTCGACGTCACGTTTGAGGTGGACGAGCTGTCGAGCCTGGTGCGCTGTAGACGCATGCTCGATCAGGTTGTCACGGACACGAGCATTCCCGATCTCGCTTGCGTGACGCAGAATCTCGTCAAGGCCGTCGTACTGAGCAAGGAGCTTCACCGCAGTCTTCTCGCCGACCGTCGGGACGCCGGGTACGTTGTCGGACGCATCGCCGACGAGGGAGAGCAGATCGACGATCCGCTCCGGCGGGACCCCGTACTTCTGGCGAACGCCGTCCGGATCGAGGAGCGTGTAGTCGTCCGAACTGCTCCTTCCGGCGGGGCGAAGGATCACGATGCGGTCGGAGACCAACTGCGCCATGTCCTTGTCCGAGGTCACGATGTAGCAGACGTAGCCGGAAGCGGCGGCCTGTACGGAGATCGTCGCGAGAACGTCGTCCGCTTCCACTCCGGACTCACAGAACACCGGGACCCCCAACGCCTTGAGGAGAGTCTGGATCCGGGGCAATTGGATTGCCAGATCGTCCGGCATGGGCTTGCGGGTCGCCTTGTATTCAGGGTATTGGGCATGCCGGAACGTCGCCCCCCCGGCATCGAACGCCACCGCGACATGCGAGGAAGGGTACGCGCGCAACGTTCTAAGGAAGGCTCGCCAGAACCCATAGATCGCCTGGACCGGCTGGCCGGAGCGCGTCGTGAGTTCGCGGATTGCGTAGTACGAACGGTAGGCAAGGGAGTGTCCGTCGAACAGAATCATCCGCTGCTCATCCAACGGCGCGGGCAACCGGAGAACGGTCTCATACGTAGGCATCGGTAGAGGCACCAATCTGGCTGGAATCGAGAAGACAGCACAGCGCAATGGCAAGGCCGTCCGCCATGTCGTCGGGCTTGGGAATCTCCGAAAGCCGGAGGAGTCGCTGAACCATTGCTTGGACCTGGAACTTCGTGGCCTTTCCGTATCCGGTGATCCGTTTCTTCACCTGCAGGGGCGTATACCCTCGAACGGGTAGCTCGCCAGCCGCCATCAGCAAGACTCCCCGGGTCTCCGCCGTACGCATTGCCGTCTTGGCGTTGGTGGCGAGAAAGACCTCCTCGATCGCGACCTCGTCGGGTGCATACGTCTCGACCAGTGCGCGTGCCTCGCGGTAGATCGCGGCGAGGCGCTCGCTTCGCGGTGTCCCGCTCTTTGTTGTGATGGTTCCACCGGCGACGACGTCCCATCCGTCGTGGGTGGCGCGGACGACGCCATACCCGGTGATGGCCAACCCGGGATCAAATCCGATGGTGATCCGTCCGACGGTCATTTGAGCCGATCCCCCACGGTGGTACGTCCGGTGTCCGTAGCGCACTGATGGTCCGGGTCTTCGTTTCGATCCGCCCCACACGTCGGGCATAGGCCGCGACAGGTTGGGGTGCAGAGCACGTAGGGATCGCGCGCCGACACCACGAGTTGTACGACAGGTTCCCAGAGGTCGACGGTCTCGGCTCCCGGGGGAACCGGAACCTCGAACGACTCGGTCAGAACCACCGTCGAGACGACGGGCTTCAGGCAACGGTCGCAGGGCTGAACGACGCGTGCCTCGATTTGCACATCGAGATATAGGGTGCCGAGCTGTGCGAATCCCTCCCCATCCAACGTAATGAGCTCCACCGAACGCAGATCGTCTCCTTCGAACGAGGGGCCGGTCATACTGTGATGGATTGGAAGTCGACGGCCGGACTGATCGACGAATCGACCGATAGCCAGTGCACTGCTGCTATTCATTCGCGCGCAGGCGGAAGGCCACGTGTGCCGTCCGCCGTCCCTCCTTTACGTCGTGAACCCTGATGATGTCTGCCCCATTGGCAATCGCAATCGCGTTGGCGGCGATCGTACCCTCCAGCCGGTCCCCTGCATCGACGTCCAGCAGCCGTCCGAGGAAGGACTTCCGGGAGACGCCGACAACCACCGGAGAGCCCATAGCGGCGATCTCCTGCAGCCCGGCGAGCAGTGCCAGATTGTCGGACAGACGCTTGCCAAAGCCGATTCCCGGATCGACGAACAGATGATCGTGAGGGATGCCCGCTGCTTCGGCAGCGTGCTTCCGTTCGTCCAGGAACGCACCGACCTCAGCGAGTACGTCCGCGTACTCCGGGGCCTCCTGCATCGTCTTCGGGACCCCTCTCATGTGCATCAGGATGGCGTACGCGTCGCAGCGTGCAACGACATTGGCCATCTCGTCGTCGAGTCGAAACGCGCTGATGTCGTTCACGATTGAGGCTCCGGTAAGCAGCGCCTCGTGAGCAACGGCGGCCTTGGTCGTATCGACGGACAGCAGGACACGGCTTCTTCGTCGTATCCCTTCGATGACCGGGAGGATCCGTTCGATCTCCGTCTCCGGGGACACCGGGTCGGCTCCCGGGCGGCTGGATTCCCCACCGACGTCGATGATGTCCGCGCCGTCGGCTTCCATGCGAAGGGCTCGCTCCACGGCCTGCGATGTGTCAACGAATCGCCCTCCATCGTAGAACGAGTCCGGTGTTACGTTCAGTATTCCCATGACCAGCACACGGTCTCGTGCGCGGATCCAATCCGAGAGCCCGTCCATAGGTTCAAAGTATACCACGCATGGCGACAGGCGCGGACGGGCGAGTTGACGGATTTGCAGTAGGCGTCTACAATTCGTTTCACGTGTGATGAAGAGGAGTGATCACGATCGCTAAGGTACTGCTTACAGAGACATTGGAAAGCGTCGGGCACGTCGGTGAGGTCGTTGACGTGGCGGATGGGTATGCTCGCAACTACTTGTTTCCTCGACGGCTTGCGGTGGAGCCGACCGAGCACAACATCGCAAGGTTTGCAGCGCAGAGAGCGGCTCACGAAGCGGAACTGATGCAGCGGGAGGAGCGCGCCCGCCTGATCCGCGACCGCTTGGCGGATGAGGTTCTGGTCTTCGTGCGCAAGGCGCACGACGACGACCGTCTGTACGGGTCGGTGCGTGTGGAGGACATCACCGCGCAGATCAAGGAGCGGATTGGGGAACACATCGAGACCTCTCGCGTGCAGCTCGAACAGCCGATTGACACGCTTGGTGCCCATGCTGTGTCGATTGCGCTGTACAAGGAGATCGCTGTCGAGATCCGTGTTCGAGTTGATGAGGAGGGTTCCGAGGAGGAGTAGCCGGTGACGAGGGGGAGCTGGCTTCCTGGAGTTGTCGTCCTTCTCTTGCTGATCGGCGCCGGCGCCGTGGACAGTGAGGTTATGGACGCGAGTTCTCTGTACATCAACGGAGAGCTCGTCAGCTTCTCTTCCACCGCTGCAATCGACGGCGTGTTGTACGTCCCGATCGATGAGGCGTCGCCGTACCTCGGCGCAGAGTGGTCGGTCGTCTCGGATGAGGGGGGGCTCCTTCGGTGGAATGGGGGACTTCGTTCCGTGGCCGTGGAGTCTCTCGAGATCATCGAGCAGGCGGCTTGCATCCCTCTTCTTGAACTTGTCGACTGGACCGGCGGCGACACGTATCGGATCGGCGATGAGTTCCACGTCACGACATCTCCTGTATTGCTGAGCGAGGTCGAGGCTTCCGACGAGGCGTTCGTCCTGCGCTTCAGCGGGTTTGCACCGCAGCACACTGTGTCCGAGGTCTCTGACGCGATCGTCTTGCGGTTTGCGAACTGCGAACTTGATATGGTCCCGCGGACAATCGTTCTCCCCGGCGGACCGTTCACGAGCGTACGCATCGGCCGGGACGGATCGGCGTGCCGTGTCACGCTGTATCTGCGCACGCCCGGGGAACTCCAGGTCGAGCGACTGCTCACCCCCAATACGTACTCGCTGACGTTGGGTGTTGGAGACGTGGCTCGCCGCATCACCACGACGGGTGTGTCGGCTGGCATCACGCTGACCGAGGCCGAAACGGTGATCGCCGGTGTGTCCGCACGGGTGATCACGACGACGATTGCGGGGTGGCGTGCGTTGTACCGTCTGGTTCCCGCGGTCGATGCGCTGGACAGCCAGGCCAGCGGCCCGCTCGCGGAGTGGCTGGACGAGGCGAGGGGCGTTGTCGCGGTGGGGTGGACGGCGGAGAGCGGGCTCGTTGTGATCGATGGCATGCCGATCCGCGCGGGTGCAGACGATGTCTGGGCGCTCGGCGCCGACCTGTTCGGGCGGTTGTCCGCGTTCGCGCCGCAGATCGTATGGACGTTGTCGTTGGGTGGACGGACTGTCCCTGTCACGGGTGTGAATCGACCGATTGCGTACGATGAACTGATCGTGTACTCGCCGGGCTATGTGGGGGCGATCTCGTCAGGCGGCATCCCGGGAACGTTCACCGTGATCAAGGTCCGTGACGAACAAGTGGTCTCCATCTATCGGGGCGGATTCACGATTGGTGATCCGACGGCGACAGTGATCGTCGCCAGCGGCGAGATGAAGGCATACCTCGCAGGAATCCTACTTGGGGATCGGATCCGGATTCGGTGCTCGCTCGACGCGGAGGGCACCGACTACCGGCACGCGGCCGGCGTCGAAGGGGTCCTGGCGATCGATGGTGCGTGGGCTCTTTCTGGTGACGCGACCTACGAGTCGGCGGCGTGGTCGATCGTGACGACCGACTGGCTGGGAACCCTGTCGTTGATTACGATAACCGGAACTCAGGATGAAGCCTTCTCGTCATCGGACATCGCGGACTACCTCGCACAAGCGGTCGTTGGGATCAAGGACGCTTGGGTCCTCAGCACATCCGAACCCCTCATCCAAGCGATCCACACGGAGAGCACCGACTGCACCTTCGGACCGAGCGAGCCGATCTCGACGGCTCTGTGCTTGATACCAGTCCACAAATGAGACGTCTGGCTCGCGACGTCCTTCTGATGATTCTTGCCACGGGGATCTCGCGTGTGTTCGGTTTGGGACGCGAAGTGGCTGTGGCCGATCGATTCGGGTTGACCGCCGCGTACGATGCATTCCTGATTGCGTTCTTCCTTCCGCATACCCTGCGGCAGCTGTTCGCCGAGGGGGCCCTGTCGGTTGCCTTCGTTCCGTTGTACGCGGAACAGCGGACGAGCAGCGAGAAGGACGCACACCGGTTTGCGTGTAATGTGATCTCTTGGCTGACTCTGGCGCTGCCGATCGTTGCGGGACTCGGGGTCTTGGCGGCTCCACTTCTCGTTCGTGTGTTGGCAATCGGGTTCTCCGCCGAGAAGCTGAACCTCACGGTGTTCATCGCTCGAATCGTGTTCCCGTTCATCATTCTGGTTGGGCTCTCGGCGGTGTTGATGGGGATACTCCAAGCTCATCGGCGGTTCTTTGCTGCATCGCTCGCTCCTGTGTGGTCGAACATCGGGATGATCCTCGGGGCCGTCGTGCTGGCCGCTGCGTTTCCGGCAAATCCGATCATGGGTCTCGCCGTGGGATTGCTGGTTGGTGGGGCAGGCCAGATCCTCGGTCAGCTTCCGTCGCTGCGTGCGATCGGATTTCGCTTCCGGTTCGTGCTGTTTCCGGTGCATCCGAAAGTATGGTGCCTCCTTCGGCGGATGGCTCCCGCGGTGTTGGCCCTGGCAGTTACCCAGATCAACTTGCTCGTGGACAATCAGCTTGCCTCTTTCCTCGAAGACGGAGGGATCTCTGCCCTCCAGTATGGGATGCGCTTGTTTCAGCTTCCGATCGGCGTTCTTGGAGTCAGCGTAGCCACAGCCCTTCTACCGAGGTTCGCCACGGCCCACGCCACCGGCGACGATGCCGCCTTCTCCGACTACTTTGGAAGCGGACTTGTGGCATCTCTCTTCCTCCTGCTTCCGGCAATGGCGGGGTTGTTGGTTGTGGGACCGGATCTAGTCCGATTGCTCTTCGAACACGGGCAGTTCCAGGCGATTGACACGGCCAGAACGACGCACGTTCTGATGGCGTATCTCGTCGGCCTCGTTCCGTACGGCCTCGTTTACGTGCAGACACGAGCAAGCTATGCCCTTGGGCGCAGCGGGATTCCGTTGATTGCGTCGACGTGTGCCGTTGCTGCAAACGTCGTGCTTGACCTGCTCCTTGTTGGAGCACTGCAGGAGACCGGCTTGGCCCTGGCAACCGCAGTCGCCGGTGTCGTGAACGCTGCGGTTCTCGCGTTCCTGCTCCGCCGGACCGTGCGGCTCTCGAGGCGTCGGTGGCGGGAGGTCGGACGAACGATTCTGGGCACGCTGCTCGTTGCGGCCGGCGCGCTAGGCAGCCGATGGTCCGTCGCCTCGCTTGGCCATCCTGCGGTGTCTGTCGTCGTGCCGGTCGTCGTGGGGTGTGCTGTGTACACCGCGTACGCATGGTGGACCGGGTTGTGGGCAGGCGTCGGACTCGGGCCGCGCGACGTAACGCCCTCCTAACCAGGGTCGAGATGCAGGTATCCCGCTTCCTGGCGGGCCCAGCGATCAACGGTCAGGAGCCGCTCGAGTGAGAGGCGGCCATCGCTGCTCTGCCACTCCCGCGTCCACGCGCTCAGGATCTGTCGGAGACCGGCGGCAATACCGAGGAACGGAATGGCGCCCTCCAGGAAGCGGTCAACCAGCACCTCGTCGGCTGCGTTGATTGCGGCAAGAGCACTGCCTCCTGCCCGGGCGGCGTCCAGAACGACTCGGAAAGCAGGATACCGGTTGGGATCATGAGCACGAAAGGCAAGGGATCCGATCTCGTCGAAGTCGAGCCGGGGCAGGGCGGTTGCGGTACGATCCGGAAACGTCAGGGCGTACTGGATCGGAATCCGCATGTCGTGGGTCGCGAGCTGGGCGATCACCGATCCATCCGTGTATTCCACCATGGAGTGCACGATCGACTGCGGGTGAACGACGACGGAGATCTGCTCGTACGGTGCGTCGTACAGGTAGTGGGCCTCGACGACCTCGAACGCCTTGTTGACCATGGTGGCCGAGTCGACCGTGATCCGAGGGCCCATTGACCACGTTGGGTGGGCAAGGGCGTCCTCGGGTGTCACCGTCCGGAGGTCATCGAGCGTACGATGGAGGAACGGACCGCCGGATGCTGTGATCAGCACGCGCCGGACGTCGGATCGCGTGCCGGCCTGAAGACATTGAAGAAGGGCACTGTGTTCGCTATCGATTGGTAGCAGGCGGCCGCCCCGTCGCAGCGCTTCGCGCACGAGGGATCCGCCGATGACGAGGCTCTCCTTGTTGGCGAGGGCCACGGTTCGATCGGACTCGATGGCAGCGATCGTTGGGATCAGTCCTGCCGCTCCGACGAGCGCGTTGACGACGACATCGACGTTTGGAAGCTGTGCCAACGTCCGCGGTGCATCCTCTCCACAGAGGATCTCCGTGGTTGGGTGGGCGACCCGCAGCGCGGCGGCGTCGGTCTCCGATCGAATCGAAGCGACCTTCGGTCGGAAGGCGTTGATCTGCTCCGAAAGCAGCCTGCTGTTGCCTCCTGCAGCAAGGGCGATCACATCGATGGGCCGTCCGCTGGCGCGCAGCCGTTCGACGACATCGAGGGTCTGTGTCCCGATCGACCCGGTGCTGCCGAGGAGGACGAGGCGGATGATCTGCTTGCCCATCACGCTGCGGGGGCGGGAACGAGGCTGTTCAAGAGCTCGCTCAATTCGTCTCCGGCGATCTCCTCGCGTTTTAGGATCTCCTGAACCAGCCGGTCCAGCTGCTCTCGGTGTTGCTTGAGCAGCTTGACTGCTCTCTCGTATGCCGTTGTCAGGAGCTTGCGAATCTCGCGGTCAGCGATGGTGGACATCTCCTCGGAGTGCTCGTTTGATTTGATGATGTCTTCGCCGAGGAAGACGTTCGTTCGTTCTCGTCCAAGGTTGATGGGGCCAAGTTCATTGCTCATCCCCCACTCGATGACCATCTTGGTGGCTAGGCGTGTTGCTTGCTTGAGATCGTTGGCAGAGCCAGCGGTGAACTCGTCGAACGCAACCTCCTCGGCAGCACGTCCGCCGAGCATCCCTACGAGAACGTCACGGTACTCGGACTCCGTTGGCATCCAGCGCTCCTCCAGAGGAAGTGTCTGTGTTACTCCCATTGAGCCGTGGGATCTAGGAAGGATCGAGACTTTGTGCACGACAGTGCTCTCCGACTTCAGCAGATGCCCGAGCAACGTATGGCCGCCCTCATGGTAGGCGGTGACCGTCCGTTCCTTCTCGGTTAGCGTGACGCTCTTCTGCCGAAGGCCAAGGAATAACCTGTCTGTTGCTTCTTCGAAGTCGGCCATCTCAATGGCTGCTTTGTCCTGACGTGCTGCGAGCAAGGCGGCCTCGTTACAGAGGTTCCGAAGGTCAGCTCCAACGAAGCCGGGGGTTTTGCGCGCGATGATCTCCGGATCGACATCCTCAGCAACTTGACGCGTTCGCAGATGCACCTTGAGGATCTCGACTCGGTCCTTCTGCGCCGGATACGGTACTTGGACACTGCGGTCGAATCGCCCCGGTCGCAGGAGGGCGGGATCGAGAACATCGGGACGATTCGTCGCGGCAAGGATGATGATCCCCGTGTTGGACTGAAATCCGTCCATCTCCGCCAGCAGCTGGTTCAGTGTTTGCTCTCGTTCGTCGTGCCCTCCGCCGAGACCGGCCCCCCGCTTGCGGCCGACGGCGTCGATCTCGTCGATGAAGATGATGCAGGGTGCGCTCGCCTTCGCCTTCTCGAACATGTCGCGTACTCTTGCGGCGCCAACGCCGACGAACATCTCGACGAAGTCCGAACCGCTTATAGAGAAGAAGGGGACCTGGGCCTCGCCGGCGATCGCCTTGGCTAGAAGGGTCTTGCCTGTACCGGGTGCGCCGATGAGTAGAATGCCCCTTGGGATCTCCGCGCCGAGTCGCGAGAACCGTCGCTGGTCCTTGAGATAGTCGACGATCTCTGCAACCTCTTCCTTAACTTCCGTGTTTCCAGCGACATCGGCGAACGTGATCTGCGTCGAGTCCGGCCGAACGAGGCGTGCTTTGGACTGGCCGAATGCCAGTGCGCCGCCACCACTCTGTGTTCGGCGCATGATGTAGACGAATACGGCAACAAGAAGGAGTATCGGTAGAAGAGAGATCAGAAGGGTCGTGAACAAGCCATTGGACTCAGGCTGGTAGTCTATGTCTTCAACGTGAAGGTTGAGCGTGTCGTGGTATGCTGTTTCGTCCTCCGGCAGAGAGGCCTTAACGTATGCAGTCACCACATCGCCAGAATCCGTGCTCACAACACTGTCGGACTTGAGGATCGCTTTGGCGATATCATCCTTGATGTCCACGCTGGCGACCTTGTCCGACTCGACAAGCGTGATGAACTCACTGTAGTTGATGGAGGTCCAGTCATCGGTGGTGATGAACGTCTGCAACACGAGCAGGGACACGATCACGATGATCGTCATGAGGGCGATGTTGCGAAGGTTTCGGTTTCTGAGCTCCCGCAACGGGTCTTTGTCCATTCGTCGATGCTCCTTCGTCGTTCGGCATGATTGTAGCACCCGTCCTTACGGGCGTCAAAACGCTGTTAGGGTAAGGGTTGCACGCGTGAGAGTCTCGGCTACCTTCGGGTGCGTCGCTTCCACACCTGAAGCTTCGGGAAGCCCCGTTCTTCGCCACGGATCAATCGCTGAATGTTCGTTCGATGTGTATAGGTGATGAGCGCTGCCAGAGCGGCTGCGAGGCCAATGAGAAGCCACGACACGTCAACGTCCGTCCACGTTGCGAAGAGAATGCCGGAGAGCGGAAGGACCCATGCACCGAGAAGGGATCCGAGCGACACCTGGCCCGTCCACACCACGGTGATGGCAAACGTGCCAATGGCGCACGCCATCGGAAGCGGCGCGACGACGAAGAGCATCCCCGCTGCTGTGGCGACGCCCTTCCCTCCGCGAAACCCGAGGTATACGGGGAAGACATGTCCGAGTACGGCGGCCAAGCCGCAGAGGAGCGCAAGCGTCGGTGGATCCACCCAGGTCTTGGCGAACGGTATCAGCGGAACAAGGGCGGCGGTAGCACTTCCCTTTGCTGCATCGAGGACGAGTACGGACAGTCCTGCCTTCCAACCCAGAAGCCGCCATGTGTTTGTCGCTCCGGCGTTTCCGCTTCCCTCCTTGCGCACGTCAAGTCCGTAGAAGAGGCGCCCGACGATCACCGAGAAGGGTATCCCGCCGAGCATGTACGCGATGGCGAGGTACAGGATAAGAGTCAATTCGATCTCCTCATTCTGCTGGCATCTTACGAAGCACAGGCGTGTACTGCAATCCCGCTGTGAGAGGCGATCCGCCGCGCTGGAGGTGCGCGGCGGATCGCCTTCTGGGAGCCATGAAACCGGTCGTTACGGAAGGACGGTAATTGGAACGAGGATGGCCCGTCCCCCTCCGTACACGACCCAGATGCGATGCTCCCCGGGCTGGAAGAACCCGGAGTAGATGGTCAGGAAGTACTCCGTGTCCGTGGACACGCCCGAAAATGAGAACAGCGCGATGGACGGCTCCGGCACGGCGCCTCCGCCGCCCGCCGTGTCGATCTGTGTAACGTAGAGCCACGGCCAACCGGTTGTCGTGCGCTCCGCGCGGGACAGCTCGAGCGTGACCTCAAGGATGTCGCCGCGCACGATCTCGCTGGAGCTCACAGAAACGGTCGCCGTCAACTGCTCCAGTGACTGGCTGTTCAACGTGTCGGCGGTGGCCACGAGCGGACGGCCGCTTGCGTCCAATCCGTCCGTCACGATACCGGCGTTCGTGTGCCAGTTGTCGGGGCTATCCAGTTCAAGCGGATTCGTCCGTTCCATGGTTGCGTGCGTGGAGGCGTTGCCGTCGACCCACGCACTATCGGGGGACGTGTGCGCATTGGCCGTGTCGACGACTTCTCCGACCGCGTTGATCAGTTGGATGATGTCCCCTTCGTCATGAAGCTCCATCGCGTACGGCTCTTCCGTGTCGTACACGATGTCCGCCGTGCGGTTGGAGATCGTGTTGTCGCTGATCCGCTCGAGAATCAGGTAGCTGCCATCATCGTCAAGCGGGCTCGCGAGCACGCTCCACGAGAGGCTGTCGTCCCGCGGGATGAACTCTGCGGTGGACGCTGCATCGAAGCCTGCACGTTCGCATGCCGAGACCGTTGCTCCCTCAAGGATGCCTTCAAGCTCGACGATCACCCACTCGGCCTCCTCGTCTGACGTCTCATCCTTGAGGCGCCACCGAAGAACCCAGCCGGCCAGATCGACAGGCTCTGTCCCGATATTGCGGAGCTCGATCCACTCGTTTGTCGGGTCGGCCGCCGTCCCGGCCCACGCAACTTCGTTGATGATGATGCGCTGCGTGCAGTCCGTGACTTGTCCACCAGCACCACCCGAACGAGCTTCCAATGTCACGGAAGCATCGTCGTCCTCGGAGACGGTCGGCGCGTTCCCCGGCTCCGAGTCCACGTCGGGTTGATCGGCGTTCACGACCTGGGCGAGGTTGGTAAACTCAGCGGCCTCACGAACCGTCGCAAGGATCTGCAAGGTTTCTCGATCCCCTTCGTCAAGAATGCCGACAATCCAGATCCCTGAGATCTCGTCGTACGACCCTTGGGAAGGAATGGCCCGCGCGAACTCGATCTCGTCCGGGAGGATGTCCTGGACCCACACCTGAGACGCCTCGCTGTATCCCGGGGCGTTCTCGACGGTGATGATGAAGCTGATGACTTCGTTGATCTCGGGCGTCGGGTTGTTCACGGTCTTCGTGACCGAGAGGTCGACCAACGCAATCTTGACCCAGGCCGTGTCCGTGTCCTCGACGGGGCTGCCGGATTCGTCTTTCCCGGTTGCAACGGCAGTGTTCAGCGTGTCCACGGTGAGGATGGTTGATGCCGTGTAGCGCCACGTCTCCCCGACCTGGAGGATGAGGTCTCCGTCGTCACCGCTTGCCGGTCCACTGATCGTCCCCAGCTTGTCGTCGACCAAAGCGATCCCGTAGAGCGGCGCGGTGCCGGCGTTGCTCACCCTATAGGTGTACGTCACGGTCTCACCGGGCACGATCGTCGGCTTGTCGACGATCTTCTCGAGGGCGATGGCCGCTCCCCCGATGACCTCGACGGAGTGATCATCCTGTACGCCCGGCGTCTCGTCCGAGTCAGCCGTCGCTGTGTTGACCAGCGGACCGGGCAGGTCGCCCAACGAAACGGGACCGTACGTCGCGTTCGTCGTTCGGACGTCTCCAGGGGGCAGGGTGCCGAGGTCCTGCGTGAGTCCAAGCATCGGATCAGTCAGCGTCACGTTGTGCAACGTCAGGTTCCCCGTGTTCGACACGGTGATCGTGTAGTTCACGGTCTCGCCGACCGAGATTGGCCCGCCGTCCCCCGTCTTCTCGATCGCCAGCGCCGGTTCCTGTGGGATCATGACGGTTGCGGTGTCCTGATCGGTGACCTGGGCGCTGTTGGGCGCGGTCCCGGTGACGTCGGCGACGTTAACGATCTGTCCGGCGTCGACGTCGGCCTGGGTCACGGTGTGCGTCGCCTGTCCGGT
>Ga0272444_10000395_pt1 | contig 47702 bp, 50 predicted proteins | sample SSMForm13_FD_201033 | JGI IMG/M metagenome (GOLD analysis project Ga0272444, IMG submission 201033) | Marine sediment archaeal communities from Little Sippewissett salt marsh, Falmouth, MA, United States - SSM-Form-13 | ecosystem: Environmental > Aquatic > Marine > Wetlands > Sediment ... | reverse complement strand
ACCGTGATCGTACGTGCAAACGCTGACGCGCCCACACCGGCGACCAGGAGTCCGGCCAGGAGGAACAGCCCCCACCTTGCAGAGATCGTCTTCATGCAACCCTCCTCCATTGATGCAGCTTCCGTTCTGGTTTCCCGCGTCTGATACGGCGCACCGGAAGAACCGCGGAACAGCATGGGGTAACGCATCCTCGGCCCACCAGCGGTCGATCCAGCTACACAACATACCATGAAGGTCGGAGGAAGTTTCGGAAGGGCCGTTGAGACGAGACATCTCTCGAGGAGAACGAGGACGTTCCAAAGGAGAAGGTGCGAGGGGCCGGCCTCGGCCGTCCCCTCTTCTGGAGTAGCGCGCAGCCCCGGTTACTCGGACGCCAAGGCGTCCACCGGGTTGAGCCGTGCTGCGCGCCACGCAGGCCAGACGCCGGATGCGGCGCCGAGGAGGAATGAGAAGCAGAGCACGCTCGCGACAAGCCAACCCGTGACAACGGGGGAGAACGTTCCCACGCCGAGCGACGGGCCGAGTATTTTCGTGCCGAACAGGCTCAACAGCCATCCCAGACCGAGCCCGAGTACGCCGCCGATCAACCCCATGAGGCCCGAGTCAATCAGAAACAGCGTCATGACCTGACCGTCTCGTGCTCCCACGGATTTCAGAATGCCGATCTCGCGTGTTCGCTCGAGCACCGAGGTGTACATCGTGTTCATCAGTCCGACTCCGCCGACAATCAAAGCGACAGCCGCGATACTCGCCAGAACGGTCTGAATCAGGCCGAGCGTCCCTTGGATCTCGTCCGCGACCTCTTGAACGGAGATCGGCGTCCCGGATGCCCCCTGTTCGCTGATCGCGACAGAGATTGCGACCAGGGTCTCGTCGATGGATGTTCCCGGAGCCACGCGCGCGATTGTCACCCAGGAGGTCACGGATGTGGCCGCGAAGACCTGCGAAGCGCGCTCGTCCAGCACGAACAAGCTGTCGTCCGTGTTCGTCATTCCGGTGAGCAGGGCAGTTGCCATGCCGCCGGATGTGAGGCTGTCCGTCAGTCCTTGACCGGAGAGAACACCTTCCTCTTGTTCCTCTTCTTCACCAGCATCGGAGGAGCTCCCGCTTGGCTCGAGGATCCCCACGACGGTGAATGGAACATCGGCAATCGTGATCGTCTCACCAACAAACACGCCAAGGGTTTCTGCCGAACGTGCGCCGACAATCACCTGATTCTCCGCGGTGCTTGTGAACGTGGTTCCTTCCGCAACCTCGAAGCCTCCCAGTACCGAGGCAAATGACGCGAGGAAGTTGAGCGAGGGCGTGGACACGCGGAGATACCCCGTGATGGTTCCCGTGTCGATCGCTTGGATCTGCGTTCCCAGGCTTCCGGCCTCGATCAGCGACGACACCTGCTCCAGCAGCTGCGCCGTGTCAAGAGCCGCGGCCGACGTCCTGGAGATCATCCAGTCCATCGGGGATGCTCCTGCGGGTTCGTCGTCTGATCCCGCGATCTGACCCGGGTTGAAGGCGCCGGTGCTTCCGGTTGATGTCTCTTCGTCGTATTCGCCGCCAGCGAACGCATCCGGTGAGAACGTCTGCCCCGTGCTGCTGGCTGTATCAGGTGAGTCCGTAGCCCGGGCCGCTGGCAGCGTCATGCCCAGCCCGCCGACCATGCCGGTTCGCCCTTCTCCCCTAGTCATACCCATCATTCCGGTATTCCCGGATGTGATCAGGATGATGTCGTACCCGATGTCCTCGAACTGCTGAAGCACGGCTTCCTCTACGCCGGTCCCGATCGACAAGAGTGCGACCACGGCCGTGACGCCGACGAGAACGCCGAGGATTGTGAGCCACGAGCGCGTTCTGCGGCTGGCGATGTTCTTCAGTGCCAGACGGAGGAGATTCGCTTTCATATGGCCCCCTCCGCGACTCGGCGCGACTCGACGGTCCCGTCGCGCAGGTGTACGACAAGGTCGCCCTTCTCCGCAATCTCTGGGTTGTGCGTCACGACAAGGACGGTCTTGTCATTCCCTGTTAGGTCCTGAAGTAGAGTAAGAATTCGATCTCCTGTCATCGTGTCGAGGTTTCCCGTCGGTTCATCTGCGAGGACGATCGACGGATCGTTGATCAGCGCTCGGGCGATCGCGACACGCTGCTGCTCCCCGCCGGAGAGCTTGGTCGGACGGTGCGTCATCCGTTGGTCGAGGCCGACCTCATCCAGGGCGACCTGCGCGCGGATCTGTGCCTTCTTCTGGGATCCGCCGCGAAGCAGAAGAGGAAGCGCGACGTTCTCCAAGGCGGTGAGGTTCGAGATGAGGTTGTACTTCTGAAACACGAACCCCACCTGCGATGAACGGAAGTCCGCCCGTTCATTTGACGTGAGCTTCGTCAGGTTCCTTCCGTCGTACTCGACGGACCCTGACGTCGGGATGTCGAGGCATCCGGCCAGGTGCATCAGGGTCGACTTGCCCGAGCCCGACGGGCCCATGATCACAGCGAACTGCCGTGGAGGAATGCTTAGGTTCACACCGCGCACGGCCCGCACCAGCGTCTCGCCCATACGATAGGTCTTGGTGACTTCATTGAACACGAACACGTCATTCCTCCGCGGGCTCGTAGATGAACTCGATCAGTTCGACGGAACTGAACATGCGAAATGGCTGCTCATAGGCTTCGTTCGCGTCGTCTGTCACGTCCTCATACTCCAGCTCGAGTATCGGGAAGATCGGGAGAATACTGCGGATCTCGAGGTCCGTCGGCAGGGCGAGGTTGATGGTTACGTTGCTGTAGTCCGCGTGTGTGTACGTCGCATAGATCACTTCGACGCCTGCAACGGCGCCAATCTCGCCGATCACGAGATACCCGCCGTCGGGAAGGACCATCTCGCTGCTTGGTTCCAGGGTTTCGTCTTCTATGTACTCGAGTGGCGAGAGATCAATGGCCCCCCCACCGGAGGTGGGCACGCGGAATCCCAGTCCGCCGAGCGAGATGCCGTAGAACGCAATGTTCACGCCGGCCTGGCTGACGACATCCACGCTGGACGACTCGACGACAACCGTCCCGTCGTTCTGCGGCGTGATCTCCGTGGTGGTGGTGGAGTACCCGCCTATCCCTTCACGCTGCACGCGATAGGAGTACTTAATGTGTCCTCCGGTATACTCCGCGCCGCTGAACAGCGTTACGTCACGCGGGCGATCGTCCGCGGACATCGCGTCCTCCGGTGTGTCGTCTGTCTGGGCGCACGCGACCGATGCGCCGACGGCTAGTGCGGCCAACGTTGCAATGAGTGTCCGATTCCATCGCTTCATTCTCTGCCTCCTCGCGGCTTCATTGGGAAAAGGGTGGGGCGAGCTTCTGGGGGGGTTCGGTCAGGCTTGTGGCAGGATCATGTCGTTCGCGCCGCTCACGTACGCGCCCGTGTGGATGCGGATCGAAAGCTTCCTAACTGTTCTGACTTGACAGAACATTTAGAATTGGTATCGTCAGCAAGCGCCTGAGTAGGGGGGGTCGCAATGGCACAGGACCGGGAGAAACGAAAGCGATTCATCGAAACGGCCGGAGACATGCTGGAAGACCACGGGTTGTCTCACATGGCGGGACGTGTTTTCGGCGCGCTACAGGTATGCACTCCACCCCATCGTTCCATGGACGAGTTGGCCGATGAGTTGCGGGCGAGCAAGGGATCGATCAGCATGGCGACCCGCATGTTGATCGGCCTTGGTGTGATCGAGAAGGTGAGCATTGCCGGACACCGGAAGCACTACTACCGCGTTCGATCCGGCGTGTGGATGAGTCTTCTTGTCCAGCGAGCTGCGCACATCAAGGAGCACAAGGAGCTTGCCGCCGTCGGACTTGCCGCGCTTGAGGGTGAACCGGCGGCAGCCAAAGAACGACTTCTTGAGATGATGGCTTTCTTCGAGTTCGTTGAGGAGGAGATTCCATATCTTGAGGAGCGTTGGGCACGTCGCTACCCTGCGATTCGCAACGCTTGGGTCAGCAAAGTTGCAGGCGAAACGTGAGGAAGAGAAGAGCCGAAACTGCTCTGTTGCTTACGCTATTGGCGGCGACGTCTGTCGGCGCGCTTTCGGTAACCGTTCGGTACGCTCCCCGCCTGTTGGTTGTCGACTCGACGAAGAGCCTCCTCTCGACGATGTGGGTGGCCGGGTTCGTGGCGGTCGTGAAGTCGAGCGAGTTGCCGGAGGTCGACGTCCGGCTCAGTAATGTGCCGGGCGAGTACGATGAACCACTGAGCGGTCAGTGCCCGGGCAACGACGTCGAACCGTACGACTTCGTCGTGATGGTTCCGCGCGGGCTCGACGACGGGTCGGCAACATTGATCTGGATTGTCTCCGACGGTCGGGTGTGCTTCTCGCCTGCCGAGCAGGTCGGGATGGACGTTCTCAAGAAGACCATCCGTCAGGCATTCGCTGGCGTTGCTGAGTCGGTGGATGTATCCCAGGACCTCTTCGCCGGCTGTCTGTGGGCGCTATACCGGAACCAAGGGTGGATACGATGAACCGACTCATTCGACTGGCAGTGGATCATCCGGTATGGATGATCGTGGCGGTCGTCATTCTGACTGCCGGGCTCGCGTTTCCGATCCAGTACTTGTCCCAGGAGACGAACTGGGAGGAGTTTCTTGAGGATGATGACCCGATCATCGTGTTGATGGACGATGCGGAGGCGCGCTACGGATCGACCATGGGCATCATGGTCATGCTTCACAACGAGGCCGGCGTATTCAACGCCGGCACGCTCGGCAAGATCGAGAGCATGTCCGATGCACTGGAAGCAATCCCTGGGGTCAAGTCCGTTACGACACCGCTCAACTCGCAGACGATCGTCGGAACAGAGTCGGAGGTCAGCGTGCGCACGGCGGCGCCGGGCGGCGTTGCACCGGCAAGCGACGAAGACATGGAGACCTTCCGCTCCCGAATCCTGGCAGACGAGAACCTCACTGGAGGCGTGATCAGCGAGGATGGAACCGCCGTTCTGCTCAACATCGAGTTGGAGGTCGGAGCGGATGAATATGCCGTAACGCCCGATGTCGTCTCGATCGTCGATGAGAAGCAGGGCGGCGGCGATACGCTGTACATCTACGGTGATGCCTACTTCGATACGGTGATGAGCGATGAGATGATGGTGGACCTGCAGCTGCTCTTCCCCCTTGCCATCGTACTGATGGTCGCGCTGCTGTTCGCCAGCTTCATGACGCTTCGTGGTGTGCTCCTGCCGATTGCGATTGTCCTGCTGTCGGTGATTGCGGCGATGGGGGCAATGGTTCTGCTCGGGTATCCGATGACGATGGTGTCGTTCATCGCCCCGGTCCTGCTCCTCGCCATCGGGATCGCCGATGCGATTCACGTCTTGAATCGATACAACGAGGAGATCGCCAAAAGCGTCGACAAGCGACAGGCGATTCTCACAACGATGCAGGAGATGAAGGGACCGGTCGTCATGACGTCGTTGACCACGGCGACAGGATTCTTGTCGCTTCTCACGGCGTTCTTCCTCCCGCAACGGCAGTTTGGTATTGTGACAGCGATTGGTGTGCTCGCGGCCATGTTGTTCTCGCTTGTCCTGATTCCCGCAATCCTCTCTCTTCTGAAGAAGCCGCGCGTCCGTGACTTGAGCAAGGGACGCGGCCCGCTCGTTCGTGTCCTCACATGGTTCGAGCGCATCGTCGTCCACCATCGCAAGGTGGTCATTCTTCTCTCCTTGGCCGTGTTTGCTTTCATGGCCGCCGGGATCCCGCGGCTTCGTGTCGAGACCTCGAATGAGGAGTTCCTTGGCAAGGAGCATGAAGCCGTACAGATCCTGGACTTCACATCGGAGTACTTCTCGGGGGACATGAGCATCATGGTGGAGTTCGATACCGGACGACGGGACGGACTAAAGGAACCGGAGGTCCTCCTTGCGATGGTGGCTTTCGAGGATTTCCTGCGAGACAACGGAGTGAGCAAGACGTACTCGCTGACAACCCTCGTGCGTCAGATGAATCAACGATTCAATGCCGATGATGAGGCGTTCTACGCGATCCCGGACCAGCAGAACGTGGTGTCGCAGCTTCTGCTTCTGTTCACGTTCCAAGGGGGGACGTTGGGTGACATGGCCCTCGGCGATTTCAGCGCCGGGACGGTCACCGGCATGTATCGGATGGAATCGTCGGAAACGGTTTCCGGTCTGGCGAACGCTGTCCAGACATACATTGACACGAGCTTCCCGGCAGGGGACGGTCTTACGGTCCGTATGATCGGAGCGACGACGTTGACCGATCGGATCTTCACGCAAATGACGCGCAGTCAGCTGGTCGGTCTGGCAACAACCATCGGGGCCGTCACGGTCCTGGTCATGCTTCTGATGGGATCGATTGCGGCGGGACTGATTGCGGCGATACCTCTTGTCCTGACGGTGACATTCTCGATGGGGATCATGGCGTACACGGGGCAGCCACTCGACATCATGTCCCTCATGGTTTCCGTTGTGGCGGTCGGAATCGGCGTCGATTACTCGATCCACTTCCTCTCACGCTTCCGGCGGGAATACCGCGTTGATCAGGACGGCGAGCGTGCCTTGCAGGCGACGATCCAGACGACCGGAAGAGGCATCACGTACAACGCGTTGACGGTCGCGTTGGGGTTCTTCATTCTGATCTTCGCGTCGTTCAAGGGGGTTCGGATGTTCGGTTGGCAGATTGCGCTGACGATGTTCGTCAGCGCGTTGTCAGCGATTTCGATCATCCCGGCGATTCTGGTGCAGTGGCGGCCGAGATTCCTTTCGCGCGCCGCGTGGAAGCGAGGCGGCTAAACCCCATGGGGGTTCAGGTGCGTACGAAGACGATAGGAGGAAGAAGAATGTCGATAGCAAAGAGACGTGGAGTTCTGATTGCGGCGCTCGTTCTTCTGTCGGGGCTGGCCGCTGCCGCCGCGACTGCCGATGAGATCCTCGACCGGATGGAAGCCGAGGCCGATCGGTTGGCCGACGGCAGCATGGTGGCAACCCTGTCGTTCGAGACCACGTATTCGTACGGTTCGCCGTCGACGTACACGCTGGGGATGCTCTCGAAACCCGACTACTCGCTGATCTACTTCATTGAGCCGCAGCTTGACGCCGGGACGATGTACCTCTTCGTCGATGAGGAAACCGACGCTGGGAAGAACACGCGGTTCTGGATCTACTTGCCGGGACTGGGCGTGGTCAAGGAGCTTGTGACCGAAGAGGAGCTCTCCGGCGGGTTTGCCGGCAGCAGTCTCTCGCTGTCGGATTTCTCCGGAGAGGATGCTCGAACGGACTACGATGTCTCGTTGGTTTCCGAGGAGGACCTCGCGATTGGTGAAGACACGCGAGCAGCCTACGTCCTCGAACTGATTGCGAAGGACGGTGTGGACAGCGACACGCCCCGTTCTCTGATGTGGATAGACACCGAGTCGTACGTCATGCTGAGAATGGAAGCGTACAACGACCTCGGACACCTTGACACAATGCTCGAGGTCGTCGAGTTGGCGGACTTCGAGGGGATGATCACGTATGCCGAGATGCGTACGACCGATGTACTCGAGGAGAGCGCGACGGTCATCGTCGTGCTGGAACGCCACCGGCCGGAGGGGAAAATCGCGGATGAGGTCTTCCTGCCGGAGGCCCTGACGTCCTTTGACCCGGTTGAGTGGGGATTCTGACCGAGACGGTGAACGAGCGCGTCGCGCTCTCGGCCCCCCGGGTCTCGTGGTGCGCGAGCGCGCGATTACGGGAGAATCCTACGGATCAGCGAGCAACTGCCGGGCGGCATGAAGCGCACGAGCCGCGAGTTCCGCGATCTGCGGGACCTCGCCGTCTTCTTTGGATGCGGCCGCCCGCTGGGCTTCGGCGATTCGATGCAGGAAGTAGAACGCCGGCAGAGCGGCCTCGGCACTCTCAGACAGGGGGCGAACAGAACGGTATCCGGTGAGCAGCGCATCGATCAGCTCGTCCCCGTTCCCGCGTGACCGAAGGTCGAAAACAAGACGGCTTAGGTCGAACGCGAAGTGTCCCCACGTGCATCGCTTGAAGTTGATGAGTCCAGGCTCGTCGGAGCCGCGGCACACGACCTGACTCAACTGGAGGTTGCCGTGGATCGCGCCAGCGACGGAGCTGTGGACGCCGAGATCGCGCATCATCCCGGCCAGGACGTCGAGGGCCTTGCGGATGGTGCAGAGGGCGTCGTCGGGGTATTGCGTTCGAAGCGCGGCGCCGTCGGCGATCGATCGGACGTCGTCTGCCGTGACTCGTGGCGGAGCAACGTCGGTCGGCCAGCCGTATCGCCCTCCGTGACAGTGGAGCCGAGCAATCGCCTGCCCGAGCCGAGCCGCGTCCTCTGGTGGGAATTGGGGGCCGGGGGAGTCTCCTTCCACCCAGCGGAGAAGCAGAGCGGTCCGAGCGCCGGACACTCCCGCGTGCGACACGCTGTGCAGCAGCAGCCCGGTACGCGTCAGGATCGGCTCGGGAACGACAAGATCGGTGTCCCGTCGCAGGGCGGTCAGCCACGACAGCTCCCGGCGCAGGACGCGTGAATCGCCCGCTGCGCTACGGATCCGGAGAAGATGTCGTGACGGGAACGTTCCGGGCGTGCGAACGTCGAACGAGATATCCGTGTCCGCCCGGAGGAGCAGAACGACAGCGTCCTCCAACCCGTATGCCCGCAGGGCCTTGCGAGCGAGTGCCAGATACGGCGTGCTGTGCTCGTCGTCCACAGGCTTCTCGTGCATGGTCCCCGTCCTCCTGCTGCATGGATGACCTTGCCCGATGGCCCGTAGAGCGGTCAAGCGAACGGCGGCGAACTGCGAGCGGGTCTCAGGAGGTCTCGACGCCATGCAGGACGTTGGCGTGAACCGGGGAGCCTGTCGAACAGCCGTTTCTGGGACCTGCCCCTGCAACCGAAGGATCCGCCCCTCTTGATCTTGGGATCGATCACCCGCTGCAGCGAAACGGTTCACTACGTGGGAGCGTGCAACACGGTCCGGCCGCGTGGTCGGTACGGATGAGTCGGCGTTGCCGAGAGGCGCGTGATTCCCGAGAGGAGCCGGCAGCTTACGGGACCCTGTCGGTGTGCAGGGGCTTTCGATACGTGAAGTATGTCTTCCGCGGGCGGTATCCTAGACTCTCGTACAACGGCAGTGCTCCGGACGGGTTCTGGGTGTCGACGCCGTGAGACGCTTCCGTCATGCCACGTGCCTTCCACATCTGAAGACTGTGGGTAATCAGGGCGCGGGCGATTCCACGGCCGCGCCACGGCCTTCGAACGCAGATCGTTTCGGTGTATCCGCGCTTCCGCCCGTACTCCGCATTCTCACGGGCGTCCGCGTAGTTCAGGACCATTCCGACGATCTGATCGCCGTCCCACGCAATAGCCCACAGCGAGGGGTCATACGTCGGCGACTCACGCCACTCCGCGAGGGACTCCGCGCTGAACCAATCGGTCACGCCCCAGTGATCGACGAACGCCTCGGATGCGGCGGCGTAGATCGCCTCGGCTTGGGCATCCGTAGCGGGCCGCAGCTCGATTCCGGGGGGGAGAGAAGCGGGCGGGATCGCTTCGTCAAGAGAACGAACCATGTGATACTCCCATCGAACGATCCGGTATCCCTCCGCTTCCAGGACGCGTTGGCTGTCGCGCTCGTACTCGGTCCCTCCTGTCTGCAGCGTTTCCGCCCGCGAAGACGGGTTCTCGTCTGACAGCGCTCGTGCCCGCCTTTCGAGCCAGTGCAGCAGAGCGAGGCGCACCCCCTTGCCTCGCCAGGAGGGCACAAGGTTGATGAAGAAGTTGTAGACGCGATCGCCGTCGTGCTCGTCTTCCCACCAGACACGGCCATATCCGATCATCTGCCCATCGATCTGAGCCATGAGCATGTCACGTCGTGGGTCACAGTGGACGAGATGGCGATACGTACGAGCAATGTCGTCGAGGCAAGGGCTCCATTCATCGTGGTCTTCGCGCTTGGACGCCTCGATGACGGCAAGCATGGGCTCGTAATCCGCGTCACCGGCGAACGGCCGAAAGGACAGACCAGGGATGGCCGACGGGCACTCGATGGCACGGTCTCTGTCGATTTCTCGTTTGGACATGCGGATCCCTTCACGAACGGTTGACAAATGCGAGGGCGGTGTCTTGAGGGCGTCGTCTGGCGATTGTAAGGGGTTGCCGGTGGTCCGGCAATCGATCACTCCGTGACGAACAGCCCGTTTGGGAAGTAGTCAGAGCGATAGACCTGCAGGGTTTCGTGGCCGCTTCCGCTGATGAAACCGAGGAAGTCGAACCCCTTGGCGAGAACCACCCCGTCGCCCAGGGAGGACGAAACCAAGTATCGATCGACCTGTAATGATTGCCCGTCGATCTCTACGATTTCGTCTGAAAGCTGCTCGATCGTGATACGGGGGAACTCATCGTTGCTCGATGCATCATCCTGCGAGGGCGGGCCACCGAAGACGAGCACGTCCGCCGAAACACGGCTTTGCGTTTGCCAAAGCGAGTAGGCCAGGGGGACCAGTGCGTAGGAGCTGAACGTGCCGAGAACGAAGACGCGTTCGGCTGGAAGGGAGACACGTTCGATCTCCTCGCCACGGGTGATCGTCGCATGGCCCTCTTCGATCCGGACGTCGATCGACTCGGAGCGGCCGAACGGCGCCTGAAACGAGGCGGAGTAGGCGGCCGGAGACAGACTCGAATCGGCTCGAAGGGTTTGCTCGTACGCCACGTTGACCGTCGCAACGAGGACCTTGAAGTAGAAGCGGCCCCTTGCTGTCAATGTCAACCCATCATCCTCGAGCGTGATACGATACGTCTCCTCGCCGAACGGGCGGTCACCGGTGAGCATGGTCAGGCTGCCGTCCGTGGCGAACGCGAGCGTCGGGGGGGCTGCAATCGACGACGTCTGCAGCGATCCGTCCGGAGAGCCGTTTGTTGGGACGCGGTGTCCCGAGCTGACGGGATCGGTCGGGGACTCCCACTCTATCGGGATCTCTTTGGGTTGGACGGGGTCAAGCGGAGCTGCCTCCGGCGCTGTCAGGCGAAGGACGATCACTGCGGAGCCAAGGACGATGGCGAGGCCGACGGGAACGCCGATTGAGAACCCAAGAATCCACCGCCTGCGTTTGCTCACCTGTCGTCCTCCCCTCTGCAGCCTCTCAGTCGGAATACCGTACGCAAGTGTTGTGAAAATCGCTTGAGGAAACAACGTGCGTACAATGGCGAAGATTGGCCGCACGTGGAAAGGAGAAACAGAATGTCACGACGCACGATCAGGCTGGCCCTCTTGATCGTCGTACTCGTGGGGCCGGGCGCATTCGGGGAGGACCGCGACGGCCCACAGCCGCTGTCGTGTTTTGTGATTCACTGCGAGCCGACGAAGGCGAGCGAAGAGTCATTCCTTGCGCTGACCGACTTGGTCGAGCGGGCGACGGCCGCCGCCGTTCCCCTGACGATCGACTTCACCGCGCAGTGGGCGGAGTTGATTCTCGAAAGCGAAGAGAAGGTGGGGACGGTCGCACAGTGGATGGCCGACGGACACGAAGTCGGCTGTCATCATCATCCGTACTGGTCGACGCAGAGCCGCGCGGCGACGTGGGACGGGTACACGGACACGCCGGCAAGCGTTCTCGCCGCAGCCAGTCTCGTCTCGTATCGCGGGACGATGGACGACTACATGGGTTTGCTCGACGCGCTGCCGGGAGATCGCGTCACAGCGTGCATGGGATTGGAGAACGAACGAGACGCGATCGACTGGCCGTGCCAGATCCGATACTCGACGGTGGGGCACACGCTCGAAGATGCGGTGAGCAAGCCGTACCAAGCGGCGCACGATGGATGCGTCTCATGGCAGGTCACCCACAGTCTACTTCCGGCACAGGAGCCGGGCGCGCTTCAGATGCTGTATCTCGGCGCGTCGCATACGGATGTCTTCGGCGTGGTCGGACACGTGTACAACTACGTCGACGATCCGCATCCCTTCATCGTGTGGTTTCGATTTCTGTCCGAAGCGGATGCGCAGGCTGCGTATCGTGGTACCGTGTCGCAGGTCATCGAACGATGGTTTGCCGAGAACGGATTATGACGAACCCGGCCGATCACCCTGCAGCGAGACCGCGTGTGTATCGTACCCGTCCGACCGGGTGACCCGGGCTCGGACGAACTGGCCCGGATAGAGGTCCGATCCGGTGACGAGGGTCACCGGATCGACGTCCGGCGCCTGAGCGGCCGTACGGCCGATCCATTGGTTGGGGTGTCCCGCGGGCCCGTCGATGAGAACGTCTACGAGCTGACCGATCAGCGCCGCGGCGTTCCGGTACGCAATGCGCTGCTGCAGGAGCATGAGCCGGCGCCGCCTGCGACGCCGGATGCGGAGAGGAACTTGATGGGGTAGCTCGGCGGCGGGGGTCTCTTCTTCCTGCGAGTACGCAAACACGCCGACATGATCGAAGCGAACCGTGCGCACGAACTGAAGCAGTTCACCGAAGTCCCGGCGGGTCTCGCCGGGAAATCCAACGATAAACGTCGTCCGGATCGTGATCCTCGGGACCCGACGGCGGAGGCGTTCGATGCGATCAAGGCATTCAGTGCGCGTTGTCCGGCGGCCCATTCGTCGCAACACCGCGTCGCTCGCATGCTGCAGCGGCAGATCGACGTACGGACAGAGGGTCGGGATCGTCGCGTATGCGTCGATCAGTTCATCGGAGAAGTGTGCCGGATGGGCGTACAGGAGACGAATCCACCGCGGCCCGTCGATTTGGCTAATTCGGTGAAGCAGATGATGGATGGGGATCTCGCCCGGCCGGTCGGCCCCATACGATGTCGTGTCCTGTCCGATGACAACCAACTCGCGAACGCCGTGCGACGCGAGATCCTCCGCCTCAGCCAGAATCTCCTCGGATGGCCGGCTGTGCAAAGGCCCTCGGATCATCGGGATCGTGCAGTACGAGCACCGGTTGTCACACCCGTCGGAGATGCGCAAGTACGCGGTGTGAGGTGGCGTCAGGAGAAGCCGCCCATCCTCCCTCACCGGCGTGAGACTGCACGCGGCGATCACGGCGTTCTGTTCGCTCAGACCGAACACGCCGTCGACCTCTGGGATCTCGGACCGCAGTTGAGCGGCATACCGTTGCGCCAGGCATCCCATGACCAGTACCCGTTTCGGGGATCCCTCCGTTTTCGCCCGGACCGCGTCGAGGATGGCATGGACCGACTCCTGTTTCGCGCTGTCGATGAATCCGCAGGTATTGACAATCAGGATGTCCGCGTCCTCGACCGAAGCTCCCACCAAGGCACCCGCCGACGCGAGACGTGCGAGGATCCGCTCGGAGTCAACCAGGTTCTTCGCACATCCAAGCGTCGTCAGGTGGATTCTTGGGGCCGGTGTGCCGGAGGGCCTTTTCGACGACATGCCCCATCTTATCTCACGGGGGGGTGTGCGGGTTGACGGGTGAGCAGACGGATAGTAGAGTACTAAAAGTACTGACTTGGTACCTATGGGATTCCGGAGACGGGGAATGACCGAAGAGACGACGCGGACGCGAATACTCAGTGTGGGAAGAGCGCTGTTCCTTGAGGGGGGACTGCGTGCCGTGACAACGACGGAGATCGCACGAAGAGCACGGGTGAGCAAGAAGACGCTGTACGCCGTGTTCGCGACGAAGGATGACTTGGTGGAGTCCATCGTGTTCGACTTCCTGTCGAGTCACTTGTCACGTTGGGACGAGATTCTCGAACGGCCGGGGACGGCGATTGATCGTACCCTGGCGTCCCTTGAGTTCATGACTTGGTTTCTTCCTCAGGTCCAGTCCCAGATCATCGACCAGATTGGCACGGTGTCGCCGGCCCTCTGGGAGAAAGTCGATGCCCTGCGTATGGAGCGGCTTGGCAAACTGAAGCGCCTACTTGAGGCGGGGCAGGAAGAAGGGATGGTGCGTGCCGACATCGATCCGGACCTGTGGATCCTACTGCTTATGGGAACGGTGAAATCGACGCTGACTCCGAGCGTGATTCTGGAAGCGGGTATTCCGCTGCTACGGCTTGTCGAGTCGGTTCGCGCGGTGTACTTCGATGGCATCTTGACACAGAGGGGACGAGAGGTTGTCGCCCGACAGGAAGGAACGTGCAATGAGTAGCAGGAGCGGTGTTCGGGTACGGATGGCGGCCGTGTGTCCGCTTGTCGCGCTCGCTGTTCTGGCAATCGGAGGGATCTGCGAAGCGCAGACCCTCGACAGCGCAGAGGCAGTGCTCGACGCCATCGAGCGGAGCGTCGACCCAATCGAAGACTACGCTGCAACGATCGTCGTCGATACGTACAGCGACGAGGGCGAGATCACGTTGACCCAGCGCATCGATCTTGCTCTTCTGCAGCCTGATAAGATGACACAGGTGTTCCGAGAGCCGGAATACCTCGCGGGCAATCGAACCGTGATCGTCGGAGACTCGATGTGGATGTACATCTCCGCGATCGATACGTGGTATACGAAGGATCTCTCCGAGCTGTCTACGGCGGAGCAACCGTGGCTGTTCTTCAGACAGGTCTTGCGAGACAGTGACAGCGAGTTCTCGGACTACTCGTTCGATCTCCTGTCCTTCGAGAACGAAGCGTACTTCCTTCGCGGCGCGGCAATCACCGATGATGCGGCGTACGGAACCGTCGAGCTCTGGGTTCCCGAGGAAACGCTGCTGCCGGTTCGGCGGCGATTGTACGACATCGACGGCGCGTTGCTCGTCGACGTGCAGATCGCGGAGGTTCAGCGGATCGGTGGGATTGCCTACGTAGCGGTGCGTGTGGAGACGTTCGATGACGCGGGATCCCTTCGTAGTGTCATCCGGTACGAAGACGTTCGCCTCAATCAGGGTCTGGACCCGGCGTGGTTCGCCCCACCGGACAGCGAGGCAGACGCGTGAGAGGTTCGATCTTCGAGGCACACGGCGTGGTCAAGTCCTACGGCGGATTCCACGCCGTCGACGATGTCTCGGTTCAGATCACCCAGGGAGAGGTATACGGTATTGCGGGCCCCTCCGGAGCGGGAAAAACGACCTTGATGCACATGCTGTGCGGCCTGGTTGCTGCAACCGAGGGCGAAGCGCGGCTGTTCGATCGACGGATGCCGGACGAGCGTCGCCGAGTCGAGATCCAACTCGGATACATGCCGCAAGAGCGCGCGGTGTACCGAGACCTCTCGGTTGCGGAGAACCTACTGTTCTTCGGTCGTGTATACGGAATGACGCGGCGGCGGATCATCAGCCGTACCGGCGATCTCCTGGCGCTGATGCACCTTGAGCGGAGCCGGGGACAGCGAGCCGATCGCTTGTCCGGCGGCGAGAAGCAGCGCCTCTCTCTGGCGTGTGCGCTGATCCACGAGCCCAGAGCCTTGTTGCTCGACGAACCAACGATCGGACTCGATCCCGCCCTGCGGGAGGAGTTCTGGAGCCACTTCCACGCGCTGAATCGGCAGGGACGAACGATCCTGCTGTCAACGCACTATCTGCACGAGGCAGGGAAATGTTCCCGCATTGGCCTGATGCGACGGGGGCGCCTGGTGGCGGAGGGAACGCCGAGGGAGTTGGTTGCTCAGGCAACGGCGGTGTCCGGTGAACGGGAACCGGACATGGAGCGGGTGTTTCTCATTCTGACGGCGCATCCGACGGGGGACATCCGATGAGGCTCTATCGAATCAGCGCGGTTGCCGAGCGCGTGTTCCGGCAAATCTGGCACGACAAGCGGCTCCTGGTCTTCATGCTCTTCGTGCCGGTGTTGGCGATGGTCCTGTTCGGCTATTCGTTTTCCGGTGACATCCGGGACATCCGTGTCGCATTCATCGACGACGACGCGACCGACCTCACGGCGACGATTCTCGAAGCGCTGCTAGCCGACCCTACGTTCCACATCACAGTGCTGAGCGGCGACGTCGACTCGGAGCAGCTCTTGGTGGAGTCGGGCTATCAAGCGGTGATTCGCATCCCAGACAAGTTCACCAGCTTGTATTACGCCCACTTCGCCATGGGGGTGGCTACTTCAGCGCAGGGCGAGATCGATGTCGCGCTGGACGAGTCGGATCCGCAGATTGTCTCTGCAGTCATACTCGGGCTCTCCGATGCACTCATGGATCTCGGCGAGGGGGGGCCGGTGTCGGTGGAAACGCAGTCGCTGTACGGCGTCGAGGTCCGATTCATCGACTCGTTTGCCCCGGCGATCATGGGCATGGTTGTCGCGTTCATCAGCACGATCTTGACCGTGCTGTCGATCGTTCGTGAAAAAGTGGACGGGACGTTCTCCCGGATCTGGATCTCGCCAGTGCGTCGGGCCGAGTTCATTCTCGGGTACGTCGCCGCGTTCGGGGTGATCGCACTTGCTCAGTCGGTTCTCGTGCTATCGGTCGGGAAACTCGTCTTTGATATCGTGATCAACGGATCGCTTTTCTGGGCGTTCGTGTGTGTCATCCTCTTCGGCATCGGCAGTGTCGGTCTCGGGACGCTTCTCTCGGCGTTGGCCCAAACGGAGTCACAGGCAATCATGTTCTTCCCCCTCGTTCTTCTCCCTTCCGTCCTTCTGTCGGGCATGATGTGGCCGATTCAGGCGATCCCTGCGGTGCTTCGGCCGCTTTCATACCTCGTTCCCTTGACATACTCCAACCGACTGCTGCGGGCGGTCATGGTCAAAGGGCTGCTCCCGTGGCAGGAACCGGTTGGATTCGCCGGTGTCCTTGTCTTCGTCGTGATCACCGTCCTCCTTGCGAGCTTCGCGCTTCGGCAGTCCACGCGTGAGACAGGATAGCCGTTAAGCCTCACATACGGGCGTTGACATTCGTCAACAAGCCATGTATCCTGCGGGGCATGACGAAATCTCGGTTTGGTGAGCTCATTCGCACGGCGCGACAGGAGAAAGAGCATAGCCTGCGAACCCTTGCCGATCTTGTTGGCATCGAGTACAGCCGTTTGGCGAAGATCGAGAGCGGAGATCGGCCCCCTCCGAACCTGTCTGATGTACGCCGTCTAGCCCAAGTGCTGGAACTGGACATGGTCAGACTCCTGGTGTCCGCGGGGACGCCACGAGAAGTGGTCGAGCATCTGTTGTGGTCGGAGCGGCTCCAAGCCGGAACGGCAGGTCCGTCGATCGCCTACCCGCCCGAGCACGCGCTGCTCCTTGAGAAGAACACGTACAGGGTTTCGGTGATCGAACGGGATTGGGCCTCGTGCAGTGTGCAACTGGGGGACGAGGTTCTTCGGGTCTTCAGCTTCGCTACGGACGACACGATCAGCATCACGATTCCTCCGGAAGCGGTGATCGTGTTTGCCGAGCGCCCCTCATCATCGAGTTTGGAGAACTTGCTTGCGGTGAAGATCAAGAAGCGGCGCTGCCTCGGACAGGTCACGAACCTGGTTCTGGGGGCAGGCGGATTCGAATTGAACTCCCTTCACGGGGCCTCCCAGGCTGCTGATGCGGGGCTTGAGGAGGGTCACTCAGTCTATGCGGGAGTGCAGTCCACAGCGATTCGCACACAGAAATGCAGTAGCAGGGAGGAGAACGACGAATGAGCAAAGTGGAAATGGCAGTGATTCTGGCGATCAGTGTGGCGGTTCTCGGTTCTGCCGCGTACGGGCAAACGCTTGCGGTGTACTACGTACGGGATGGAAACACGGTGGAAGTCTCGCTCGATGCGTTCGACACGGTGTCGGGCAGCGTCGCCTACCAAGGACCGCAGCTCGATGCGGGGAGTGAGAACTGGAAGGACGCACACGCCTACACCGGCGTATCGATCGCGGCGATCGTCAATTCATTGGGTGGGTTGGCGGACGATGACACGTTGAGCGTTGTGGCCGGCGACGGATGGTTCAAGACGCTTCCTGCGGCGGTCGCCGCCGGTGAGAGCAAGGCCGGCGCGGCAATCCTTGCGTTGTCGCGAGACGGGGAGGAAACACCCGCTTGGGACGACGCGCCGATGCTCGTTTTTCTGTCCGGCGACGAGAGATTCAGCAACGATGACATGCTGAGCGCGTTCGGTGAGGACTTGTCGCACTACTACAGCGGCACGCCGTCGACCACCGGCATGATGGTCAAGGATGTCGTGTTCCTTGTGGTGAACTACGGCGGCGAATCGCTCACGCTTCCCCCGGTGGAGGGAGGGGACAGCGAGGCGTCCGCCACAACCGCGCCTGCGGGCATCATGCTGTCGCTTGTCAAGGGCGATACCATTCTTACGTACACGATGGAGGAGTTGCGGGCACTCGAGTCGATTACTGCGGACGGGACCTTCACGAATTCCGTCGGCATAGACTACACCGCGACGTACACCGGAATTCCGATGACCACGCTGATCGGCAACACCGCGAGCGACGCGACGATTCTCGTGACGGCGTCCGATGGGTACTCGATGAACTACCCCGCCGAGATGTTCCTCGATCAGGGCGAGGGGACGTGGGTTCTAGCGTACATGGAGAACGGCGAGTACATGCCGTACGACCCCGGATACCTGCGCGTCGTGCAGATCGGCGAGAGCAACCCGCACTTCACGAGTTCGCTTTCGGCGAAGATGGTGGAGCAGATTGAAGTCCTCGGCGCATACGTCGAATACGACCTTCTTGTATCCGGTGTGGTCGAGCGGCTGTTCAGCCGGGGAGAGCTCGAAGCTGGCATCGGCTGTTCCTGCCACACCGCGACGGTGAGCGTGACGAGCAAAGGTGAAACCCATACGTACACGGGAATTCCGCTGTGGCGGCTCGTCGGCTACGTCGACGATGACGTCTATCCTGCCGCGGACGATGGAATCCACTACAACGACGAGGACTTCGACGACGCACTCGCCGAGACGGACTACGCGGTCGTCCTGTTGGCAGACGACGGATACGAGCAAATCGCGCGGTCGTCCTGGATCGCTGGGGACGATCGATTCATCGTGGCGTTCAAGATGGACGGCGACTTCCTCGATCCAGACGCAAGCGGTTACATGCGGTTTGTGTACGACGACTCCGTCGAGCTTCCCGGGGACGCGAGCCTCAAGTCGGTGAAGTTCCTTGACGAGATTCGGGTCGAAATCGAGTAACGGCTTCGTGGAACCGCAAACCGATACCAGACGGCATGCCCTCGACGTGCGAGAGCTTGTCCTTGTGGCGCTCCTGGCGGCGGTCGGGGGCGTGCTGTCGACGTACGTCGGTTACATCGGAAATCTGATCAACCGGCTGTTCGGCGTTCCGTTTGGCGCCGGACAGCTGATTGCGGGACTGCACATCGTCTGGCCGCTGCTGGCGCGAAGTCTGATTCCGCGGTTCGGATCCGGCACGTTGACGGGCGTCGTCAAGGGAACGATCGAGTTCCTGGCCGGAGGGACGCACGGTGTCGTCGTCGTTCTTGTCTCCCTCATCGAGGGTGTATTGATCGATGTGGGGATGGGTACGACGCGGCGACCGAACCTTTGGGTCACCATGCTGGCAGGGGCCGTAGCATCGGCGTCGAACGTGTTTGTGTTCCAGGCGATCTACTTCTCGGGGGTTTCGCTCCCGTTTGTCCTGCTGATGGCGGGGCTTTCCTTCGTGTCGGGAGCGTTCTTCGGCGGATACCTGTCATGGGATCTGCGTCGGCTACTGGAGTCGACGCGTCTCGTGAGCGTACCGGAAAGGGAACGCGAACTCGCGAGGCGAGTCCGCTGGGGGCGGCACATCGTTAGCCTCGTGACGGTCGGTCTGATTCTCGGAGGTGCCGTCTACTTCTTCACGGAGGTCTATGATCCGTTTGCTTCCCCCGATGAAGCGACGATTGAGGGGACAGTTGAGCAACCAACGGCTTTCCGGTACGGAGAGTGGGACGGCCGGATCGTGACAATCACGGCCGAGCTGCGCGGCAGCATGAGCTACGTGGCCCCCCAGGCGTACACAGGGGTGCTCCTCGCAGACATCCTGGAACCGGTTCGTCCGACCGTCGAAGCACGTTCGGTCCGTGTGATCGCCGATGACGGATACGAAGCTACGTTTGCGCTCGACGCTGTCGAGGCGTCGGACATGATTCTGTTGACCCTCGACGACGGGCGTCTGCGACTGATTGCCGCGGGGTACGATGGTTCATACTGGGTACGGCGGGTGACGCGCATTGTCGTCACGGAGTAGCGCCCCGTCGATCCTCCTGCGAGATCTCTCGGTCCGCTTCCCGGGTCGTCGTCGGGCAGCGCTCGTCGACGTATCGGAGCGGATTGAGCCCGGCGAGTTCGTTGCGATTACCGGGCCCTCCGGATGCGGGAAGTCAACACTGTGTCGGACGCTATGCGGTTTCGTAGGCTCCTTGGTTCCTGCGGAGGTGCGAGGCGAGGCGCGGGTCGGCGGTAGATCGGTGTTCGATCTCGATCCAGCGCATCTGGCATCGCGACTTGGGATGGTCCAGCAAGACCCGGATGCGCAAGTCTGTACGCTTCGGGTGCGTAGTGAGGTGGCGTTCGGACCGGAGAATCTGTGCCTTCCGACAGTCGATGTTCGCCGACGCGTGGATGATGCGCTGGCAATCGTTGGGATCGCCGGTCTTGCAGACCGAAAGACGACGACGCTGTCCGGCGGCGAGAAGCAACGCCTCGCGATCGCGTCAATCCTGGCAATGCAGCCGTCGGCAGTCCTCCTTGACGAACCAACGGCGAACCTCGATCCGATGGCGGCGAAGCAGATACTCGAACTCCTTGGCCGGCTCCACCAAGAGGAGGAAAGGACGTTGGTCATCGTCGAGCATCGTCTGGCCCCCCTCATGCGCTACGCGCCGAGGCTGCTGGTGATGGACGAAGGGCGCATTGTTGATCGTCGGGCGGCACGCGTACGACACGACTTGCTGGCTCTGGGCCTGCGGACAGGTGGAGTGAAGGCAGGTCAGGCGGGACCGGCCGCGTCCGCTCGTACGCATGTTTCTCTGCGTGACGTCTCGTTTGGGTATCCGGGACAGCCGGTGATTGATCAGTTGTCGTTGCAGGTCCGCGCGGGCGAAATCCTAGGTGTGATTGGGCCCAACGGGGGTGGCAAGACCACATTGCTGCGCCTGATTGCGATGTTGGAGAAGCCGGAATCGGGTTGCGTCGAGCGGGACGCCGACGTGAGGATGGTGTTCCAGCATCCGCATCAGCAGATCTTCGAACGAAGCGTACGATGCGAACTCGACATCGAGGGTACGCTCTCCGACGAAGCACGCGCTGCGATTCTCGCGGAGGCTCGTCTCGACGGGCTCGAGGAAGCCGCGCCGCTGTCGCTCAGTCTGGGAGAGCAACGGCGGCTCACGGTGGCGTCCGCCGTGCGCACGGAGCCGGCACTTCTGCTGCTGGATGAGCCGTTCATCGGCCAGGACCGGCGAAACGTGGCTTGGATGGTGGGCCGACTGCTCACCCGTCGGGCGCGCGGCGGCTCCGTGGTCCTTGTGTCCCACGACATACCGCTTGTGGGCTCGCTGTGTGATCGGCTTGTGTACCTGAATCGCAACGTGGTCATCACAGGGGAGCCGGAGGCGGTGTTCGAGCGACTTCGCGGTCAGGGTCTCTCCGCATTCACGCCGTCGTTCTGGGATGAAGGAGAGCCCTGATGGCCTTCACCGAGTATCAATCGGGAACACGGGGCCTACATCGCGGCGGCCCCCTTGGAAGCTTGGCCATTCTGTGTGGCTTCCTGGTCGTCGGGTTGGTGGGGGGTGGTCTCGCAGTGAGAGCGGCGGCGCTCATCTGCGTGTTCGGCCTGGCAGCGGTGTCCAGCGAGCGACTGTGGCCGTTCTTTCGAAGCCTGCGGTTCGTCCTCACGTTCGCGGTCGTGCTGTTTGTCGCACAAGCGTTGTCGGTTCGTGATGGTCGCACACTGTTCCACGTCGGCGTCTCGATTACGGATGAGGGGCTGCGGGCGGGAGCGCAGATGGCACTCCGCTTCTTCCTGATCATCTCATCAAGCTTCCTGTTTGTGCTGGTGACCGACCCCGACCGTCTGGCAAACGCGATGATCCGTTTCGGAGTCCCGTACCGATACGGGTTCGTATTCATCCTCGCGCTTCGCTTCGTGCCATTCTTTCGCGACGAGCTTCGAACCGTGCGTGAAGCGCAACGAATGAGGGGGATTCGAACGAGGATTCGGCGGTTGTCCGATGTCCGCAGAGCCGTACGGTATACGTTTGTGCCTGTTCTGGTGTCCGGGCTGGTTCGCGTCGATTCGATTGCGATGTCGATGAAGGGACGATGCTTCGGCCTACACCGGACGAGGAGCCAGCTGGAGAAGATTCGGCTTGGCTGGGCAGACGGGTGGGCGGTGCTCCTGGCGGCGCTGTGGGTCACGATGTCGGTTCTGTCGAGGAGGTATGGGTGGTTCTAGGACAAGGAGCGGTTCGCAGAGGGTACATCGCCGTGTGGATGGTGCTCGTCGTGGCAGTGGTCGTCCCGACAGCCGTCCGCCTGGTGATGTGGGACGCAGATACACCGCGCATTACCATTGTCCGCGTTGACGGAGAAATCCGTGTTGCGCTGGACGAACTCAAAGCGTTGCCGATGGTGTCGCGCACGGGCGATGCGCAGAATCAGTTCGGCAATTGGCGCGAGGGGGGGATGTACACGGGGGTGCTGCTTGCGGACCTGCTCTCCTCGCTCGGTGAAGAGGTCCGCGATGTACGCGTGGTGGCGACGGATGGATACAGCATTGCGTTGGAGGCGTGGCGGATTCTCGATCCGGAGTATCCGGTGGTTCTCGCCTACGCGATGGATGGCGTAGAGATTCCGGATTGGGAGGACGGGCCGCGTCTCGTGGTCCTGCCGGAAGACGGAGCGGTCAGCAACGAGGAGTACGGGGCGGAGTCTGCGGGGAGTTTCTGGGTCAAGAACGTCGATCAGATCGTACTCGGCGACTAGGCTGAGGGCGAGCCTGCGGGGTTGCGCGAGCGAGCTATTCCAAGATAGAATAGTCCATCATGGAATATACCGCTCCTCCGTACGCGTTTCCGGCACAGTATGCCGTTCTTGGGCTGCTTGCCGATCATCCCGGTCATGGCTACGAGCTTCGTGAGCGGGTCAAGGCTGGCCTCGGCGAGGTGTGGCACATTGCGTTGAGTCAGCTGTATAGCGTGCTCCGACGACTCGAGTCCGAAGGACTTGTCGAGGGGGTCCGCGAGGAGCCCGAGGGTCGCCCGGCACGAACGGTGTATCAAACGACAGAAACGGGGGAGAGAGCCTTCCTGAGCTGGGCGACGGCGCCGGTTGAGCACGTACGTGATCTGCGGGTCGAGCTCTTCGCGAAGGTGTACTTGCTTCGTCGTGTGGCTCCGCAGCGAGTGGAGCAACTCGTCTCCGGCCAGATCCGAATGCTCGAGTCGATGCAGCGGGGATTGGAGAAGCGGAAGTGCCTGGCGACGGACGACGCGCACCTCTCGGCGCTGACGTTGGACTATCGGCGAGCGCAAGTCGCTGGAACGCTGGAGTGGCTGAGGCGGCGCAAGGACGAACTGATTTGCCAGGAGGATGTCACGTGAGAGGGCGCAAGAGCCTTGTAGCATGCGGTGCGGTGATTGGGGTGATCGCACTTGCGGTCGGGGGCATCGGACGCGAGGTTGTCGATCAGCTGGGAAACGTGGTGGAGATCCCGGAGTCGCTGTCGAGGGTGGCCAGCGTGTACGGCATCGGGACGTTCTACGTATACGCGCTTGGCGAGGGCGAGCGGCTCACCGTCGCGTGGTACGTGGGAATCAAGACGGTGGAGAAGGCGACCCCCGCGATGTTGCGGCTTGAACCGCGGTTGCCGGAGATCCTGTCATCCGGAGATCCAAGTATCGAAGGGATCCTCCTTCTTGATCCCGATCTGATTCTGTGCGACTGGACGGAGAACGCCAGCTTCGCCGCGCAGGCTGCTTTGGTCGGGATTCCGGTGATTCAGTACGAGGCGGAAACACCGGAAGAGGTCCGCGAGTTGATGCGGATCACGGCGCAGGTGTTTGGAAACGAGGCGACGGCGGAGGCGTTTTCCGCCGACTACGAGCGAGTGCTCGACACCGTCGCCACAGCGGTTGCCGGTCTGCCCGAGCAAGAACGGGTTCGTGTCTTGTACCTCGGCACCGGCGTTGATTGCGTCGCAAGCGGTGACATGTATCAGCGACACCTGATCGAAGCGGCGGGGGGAATTTGCGTTTCGTCCGACCTTGTCGGGTCTTGGAACACGGTCGGGCTCGAACAGATTCTTGTATGGGACCCCGACGTCATTCTCATTGCCCCCTACGGCACGGTGGAGACCGTGGACGTCCTCCACGACCCGACCTGGCGAGCGATCAACGCGGTGCAGACGGGGCGTGTCTACAAGATGCCACGCCTGTTTGCCCCATGGGATACGCCGGTTCCGGAGTCGATCCTCGGTGTTGCGTGGATGGCAGAGCAATTCTATCCGAGCGCGTCGTCCGTCGACTTCGATGCCGAGGTGCTTCACTTCTATACGGAGTACTACGGGTTTGATCTGACGGATTCCGATTGGTCGGTGTTGCACGAGCAGTGAAGACGAAACGCGCACGGTCTTTCTGGCTCCTCGCTTCGTTGACCGCAGCGCTTGCGGTCGCAGCTCTTGCGCTTGGGCGTTATCCCGTGCCCCTGATCGACGTGTTTCGGTCGTTGCTCGGTCTGGACGGAGCGGCGGAGGTTACGCGGGCCCTTGTGCTTCAGGTTCGTCTTCCGCGGGTCGTTGCTGCGTTGTGCGTCGGGGCAAATCTCTCGGCAGTCGGAGCCGTGTTTCAAGGGATGTTTCGAAATCCTCTCGTCGACTCCGGCATCCTCGGGATCAGTTCCGGTGCTGCGTTTGGCGCGGCCGTCTCTCTGCTCGTCGTTCCGTCGGCGGCGGCCGTCCAAGGGGGAGCGTTTGCGTTCGCTGCCGTAGCGGTTGCCCTCGTTGGGCTGATCGGGTGGCGGTTCGGCTCATCGCCCCTTGTCCTCATCATCGGCGGGGTGCTCGTTTCCGCGCTGTTCAACTCGCTTCTCGGACTCGTGAAGTACGTTGCTGACCCACTGAGTACGCTGCCAGCGATCACGTACTGGCTGCTTGGCAGCCTGTCTGGAACGAATTGGTCTTCGTTGTGGCCTCTTCTTGCCGTGACGCTACCAGGGCTCCTGTTTCTCTTGATCGTTCGCTGGCGGCTGAACCTGCTGACGTTGAGCGAGACCGAGGCGATGTCACTCGGTGTGTCGGTCCGGACGTTCCGATGGGTTGTCCTCCTCGTTGGAACGGTCCTTGTTGCCGTCTCGGTCGCTTTGTCGGGAATGATTGGATGGATTGGCCTCGTGGTTCCGCATCTCTCACGTGCGTGGGGCGGCCCGGATCACACAAGGATGATTCCTTCGTCGATTGTCCTCGGGGCGGCATCGCTCCTTGTGCTTGACACAGTTTCGAGAACTGCGATGACGAGCGAGATTCCGCTGGGGATCCTTACCGGTCTGATCGGAGTTCCTGCGTTCCTAGTCTTCTTTTGGCGATTCCTGCGAGCGAGGGAGGAGGTTCGGTGAGACTTGAAGCAAGGAAGGTGACATACGGATACTCGGCTGGGCGCGATGTGCTGACGGATGTCTCTTTGTCGATCGAAAGCGGACGAATGATGTTCGTCCTGGGCGCAAACGGCTCGGGAAAGACAACCTTGGTCCAGTGTCTGGCAGGTCTTCGTGTCCCGCGCACCGGTTGCGTGAGGCTGGACGAGCTGCCGATCGAACAGCTTTCGCTTCGCGAACGGGCCCGAGCGCTTGGGATCGTGCCACAGATCCATGAGCCGGTATTCGACTACACCGTCGGCGAGGTCGTCCTGATGGGGCGTGCTCCACAGCTGACGATGCTGAGCCGTCCTGGTCGAAGCGACTGGAAGGCCGCCCGGATTGCGCTCGATCGGGTCGGTCTTCTCCCGCTGATTGACCGGCCGTACACGCGGACGAGCGGTGGCGAGCGGCAGCTCACATTGATCGCTCGTGGACTCGCACAGGGCGCACGTTGCCTACTGATGGACGAACCGACCGCACACCTGGATCCAACCCATCAGCATCGAATTCTGTCGACGATCCAGACCCTTGCTCGCGACGAGTACGCGTTCGTCGTGACGTCGCATCACCCGAACAACGCCCTATCATACGGAGATCTCGTCGTGTTTCTGATCGAGGGGCACACGGAGTACTCTGGACTGCCGGAGCGAATGATCCACAAAGAGAGCCTGGCCGCTGCGTACGGAATGGAGTTCGAGATCATCAACGGAATCGGATCCGTGTGTGCCGTCATCCCGCGCACGCGCCCGCGTGACCAGAAAGCATGAACGACCGATGCAGCGAAAGGAGAACCGATGAAAGAAGTCGTCACGACGTCGAATGCACCGGCTGCAGTAGGACCGTACTCCCAAGCGGTCAAGGCAGGAGGCCTTCTGTTCGTATCCGGGCAGATTCCGCTCGATCCGCAGACGGGGCAATTGCTCACGGGTGACATCCGCAAGCAGGCTGCGCGAGTGATGGACAACCTCGCCGCAGTTCTGGCTGCGGGGAACCTCGGCTTGGATCACGTCACCAAGGTGACGATCTTCCTGTCGGACATGGATGACTTCGCTGCCGTCAACGAGGTGTACACGGCGTACTTCGAGGGAAACCCTCCGGCGAGAGCGTGCGTACAGGTCGCGCGATTGCCGAAGGACGCAGAGATTGAGATCGAGTGTGTCGCGGCGTATCCGTGAGTCAGGCCTCGACTGAATCCTCGATGGACTCGTCGTGATCCGACTCGATCACCGATCGCTGCCAGCTCCTGCTCAGCAGGAAGAAGACCGCGACGATACCGCTGATTACGTTGGACAAAGACATGCCGATCCAGACGCCGTCCGAGCCCAACGCAAGGACCACGCCGAACAGCCAGCTCAGAGGAAGGCGAAGTCCCCACAGCCGCAACAGGCCCAGCCACATGACCGGCTTGTTGTGACCCGATCCACGGTAGATCGCCTCCGCGGAGAAGAACGCGCCAAGGAACGGCATGCCGGCAGCGAAGAGCTCGATGAAGCGACTTCCCGCATGGAACGCGTCCGGGCTGTTCGGCAGGAAGATGGCAAGGAGAGGGCGTCGTGCGAGCCAGACGACCAACGTCTCCACGATGAGGATCAGGAAGAGCGCAGTGACCCCCTTCTTCATCACGAGACGCGCTCGATCCATCATCTGCGCGCCGAGAGCCTGGCCGATGATTGTCGTCAATCCAAGGCCGAGGCCGTTGGTGGCAATGAACAGGAACCCGAAAATGCGGTCTGCCGCCCCATAACCGGCCAGTGCTGCGGCTCCGTTGTCCAGTCGACCGATGATTCCCATCAAGACGACGAATCCCAAGGCCACCGTGGAAGAGCCGATTGCGGCAGGGAAGCCGATCCGGATTGCCTTCGACATCCACTGCCACTGCAGTTGCAGGGCCGAACGATCGAAGTGAAGCATCTGCTTCCGGCGGCTGAACAGGAAGAGAAAGATGATCGTCGCAACGCCCTGTCCGAAAACCGTTGCGTAGGCCGCGCCCAAGATTCCCATTTGCGGAAGCGGCCCCCATCCGAGGATGAAGAAGGGGTCGATCACAGCGTTCAGTCCGGTTCCGATGAGGTTCACGAGCAAAGGAGTCAACGTGTTTCCCGTTGCCGAGTAGGCCGAATAGAAGACGCCGGGAAGCATCATTGTTGGCAGACCGAGGAAGATCACCCGCAAGTAGGCGCCTGCTTGGACAGCGATCGCCGGATCGCTCACGAGCAGGGACACGATCGGCCGGGTAAGGAAGAACCCGACAGCTCCAAGCACAAATCCCGAGATGAGCGACACGGTGAATAGCTGATTCATCGCGAAGTTGGCTTGCTTCGGCCGACCGGCGCCGATGTACTGGGCGACCAGGGCGGTCACGGCGGCCCCTGCAAAGGCGGCTACAAAGGAGACGATGAACCAGATGAATGGCCATGAAACCTGGATTCCGGCGAGGACGGCCTCGGCTCCCTGCGGGAGTCGTCCGATCCACGCGGCGTCAGCCAGGTTGTACAGTGTGGCGATCAGCGACGAGAACACGGCGGGGACCCCGATTCGCACCATGGTGCGAAGCGGGGGACCGTGGAGTATCTGTTCTCTCTCTGGCGGTCGAAGGAACCGCCGAATCGCTCGAGGTCGTGTTTTCATTCTGGTCGAATTGAAGGGATTGGGCCGCGGCGCCTGAGCACCGACACGATCGCGCCGGCTATTGTAACACAGTTACGTTGTAAGTCCAGCGGTAGTCATCAGACTGCCGGCTCTTCAGGTAGGGACTCGTCTGGGTCGATCACGGAACGCTGCCAGCTCTTCGATAGGAGGAAGGCGAGAGCGACGAGGCCTGAGATCACGTTGGACAGAGACATTCCGATCCATACGCCGTCTGCACCCAGATGCAGGAGGAAGGCAAGCGCGTACGACAGCGGAATCCGGAGAACCCAGACTCTGAGAACGCCCAAAACCATCGTCGGGAAGTTGTGCCCGGCGCCGCGGTAGATGGCGTGCGCCGCGAAAAACGCAGCGAGGAACGGCATGCCAGCGGCGAACAGCTGGATGAACCGTGCGCCGACATGAACGGACTCAAGATCTCCGGGAAGGAAAATCCGGATCATGGGGTAGCGGGCGATGTACAGGAACGCCGCTTCGATGACGACAATGACGAACAGCGCGCGGATCCCCCTCTTCACGACATCCAGCGCTCGATCCATCGCGCCGGCGCCGAGGGCCTGCCCCACCATTGTCGTTAGGCCGATACCGAGTCCGTCGGTGGCGATGAACAGCAACCCGAAAACACGGTCTGCTACTCCGTATCCGGCGAGAGCGGCGGATGCGTTCTCGAGACGTCCGATGACCGCGATCATCACGGTGAATCCGAGGGCCACACTGGCCTGCCCAATGGCCGCCCATGTCCCGATTCGCAATGCCTTCCACATCCACTTCCAACGAAGGACAAGCGCCTTCCGATCGAGGTGAAGGATCCCGCGTCTGCGAAGGAACACCCAGACGAAGATCAGGGTGGCGATCCCTTGTGAGACGACTGTTGCAATCCCTACTCCTCGAATGCCCATCTGCGGGATCGACCCCGGACCGAGGATGAGCACCGCATCGAGTGGGATGTTGATCACGACACCGATGACGCTGACGATCAGCGGCGTGATTGTGTCTCCGGTCGCCGACAACGCCATATAGAACAGCTGGGGAAGCATCATCGTCGGCATCCCCAGGAACAGGATTCGCATGTACAACTCGGCCTGGTACGCCACCTCGGCGTCAGTGACCAGGAGCCCCAGAATCGAGTTCATGGAGAAGTAGCCGGCCACGCCGATGACGACGCTGGCGATGAGGGACAGCGTCACCAGCTGATTCATCGCGGTATTGGCTTCCCTTGGGCGATCTGCGCCGATGTTCTGCGCGACGAGTGCTGTGACCGCTGCGCCGGCGAACCCGGCGATGAACGAAATCAGGAGCCAAACGAAAGGCCAAGAGATCTGGATCCCGGCCATCACGGCTTCTGGCTGATCCCCAGGCAAACGTCCGATCCAGAAGGCGTCCGTCAGGTTGTACAGCGTGAATAGAACCGAGGACAACACGGCGGGAACACCGATTCTCGCCATGGTTGAGAGAATCGGTCCGTGAAGAACATCGTCGCGCCCCGGGGGGCGGAAGAGCTGCCGCATGGTTCAGTCCTTTATGAGATTGATCCCGGCGCTATTGCATCGGGTTCGCGTATTGTAACACAGTTACGCTTCGCCTTCGAAGGCGAAACGGCAGCGGAACGCATGCAGCAGAGAGGGGGTCTCCAGGAGGTGCGGGCCGCCGCCCCCAGAAGAGGGGCGACGGCCCGTCTGTAGGGTTTCAGGATTGGGTCTCCACAGTCAGCAACAGATGAGCTGTGGACATTCCCCTTTCACTGTCGATCACGTAGAGGACAACACTGTAGAGTCCAGGGTCGCTGTAGGTATGTGGATAGACACCGTCTTCGTTCGGGCTTCCTGCGACGTACGTTCCGTCATCGAAGTCCCACGCGATGTAGACGATTCGACCGGATGAACTCGCGTCATACGACTCGTCGAGAAACCGAATCGTCTCGCCGGTCGCAAGCACACGGCAGTCTGCAGAGAGTGTCGCAACCGGGAGGGTGTTCTCCACGACAATCGTGATTGAAACGAGACGAGAACGCTCGTTGCAGTCGTCAATCACGGTGAGTGTGACAACGTACGTTCCAGCACGATCGTACGTGTGAGCTGGGTCTGATTCGGGCGACGTGGTTCCGTCTCCGAAGTCCCAGATCCACGCGGTGATCTCGCCGTCGGCGTCGAACGCATGGCTGGCGAACGAGACAATTTCGTCGTTACTCGCCACCATTTCGGATGCAGTGAACCCTGCGATTGGGGCGCGGTTGGTGACCGTAACGGCTACAGGATCCGATGTAGTCTGCCCGCCGAGTGCATCGGTGACGCGAAGCACCACGTTGTAAGCACCCGGTTGGCCGAACGCGTGTGTGGCGACCGACTCGGTCGAGGCGAGATCGTATTCGGTGTCCCCATCGAAGTCCCACTCGTACAAGCAAACCGATCCCAGGGCACTCGATGACGACGATGCGTTGAACACCACGGGAACGAGGGGTCATTGGAGTCAAGATTGAAGGCGCAAAGCGAACCGGAAGATCGCTGGGTTCTCCGTCTGCGACGGGCTCGGCGCTTGACGGCGCGTCAGAGGACGCTCGCAAGGAGCAACACAACCGCTAGGGCTCGTGTCCGTTTCATTCGAATCACCTGTTTCCTTCATGCACGGATCGCGGCGCTGCATGAAGGGCGAAGGTCCGGCGTGTGTCGGCGATGTGAAGAGGAACCCTACGGTCGAGGCGGGCGTTCCGCCGCCAGATGCCGAGGAGACATAGAGAGAGCAGTATCGCATACTAGCAGCGGTTGGCGCGAGATGCCCAGAGAGGAGGTTCCGCGCAATGAAACCGTTTCTGTCGACCGACCGCCGCCATCTTGCCGGCGGCGCGCTGCTGCGCTTCGGATGGGCCGGTGTTGTGGGGATCCTTCTCTTGATCGGTCGGTTCTGTCCGCTTTCGTTTCTGCCGTGGGGGCTCATGCTTGGCAGCCTGCTGGTTGCGCCGCTGTTCGCCGGGATACATAACATCGTGTTGGCCCACGCGGCAGGACATCCTGTCGGCTGGCGCCAGCTTCTCTGCGTTTCGTCACGAGGGTGGATTGTCCTTGGCGCGATGTTCCCTTGCATCATCTTCCTGTTCCTCGCAGGGGTGTACTACCTCACGATTGCGTTTCCGCTATCTGGGTCGCTGACGTACCTGTTCGTTACGCTGGGCGCCGACTTCCTGGTCGCAGGGTGGCTCGACTTGCTGACCGTGCGATTGCTAATGGGCGTGCTGATGCTCCTTCTCTGCTTGGGGTGGGTCTACGCTCCGGCGCTTGTCGTCGTCGAAGGGGCAGGCCTTCGGGCTGCGCTCAGCAGAAGCTGGCGCATGGTCTGCGGACATCGGTTGTGGCTATTCTCCGTCTGCGTTCGTGCGCTGTGGTTTCCAGTGTCGCTGACACTCGCCGCCGCTGTGTCGGGCATCCTGCAGTTCGGGCATCCACTCGTCGGCCCGACGGCGCAGGGATTGCGCGTGGTGGCGATGTTGGTGCTCGTGCTGTGGAGTGGGCCGCGCGTGGTCACGGCGCTCCTGTGCGCATATCCTCAGTTGCTGCCGGTTGACAAGGCAGAGATTAGGCATGTCGTACGGATTCGGAGATCGCCGTTCTCCCGGCAGAGGGATACTGGATCGTAGTCCTGTATGCGGGGTTACGGCAGCGCGATCGTCGGGCGTTCGATTGCCAGCGCGTCGAAGGCAACGGTGTAGTACTTCGCAAGAAGGTAGGAGGCTAGCGCGTCGAATCCTACCGCAACAGCGCGCATCCGGTCGGTTGTGTAGCGGTTGAGTTCGGCGGCCCATTGGTCATGAGTCAAGGGTCCGTCCCGCGTGACTAGCAGGACCTGTTCCTCGATGAACGAACGCTCTGCAGGATCGCGAACCTGCTGAATGTCGGCATATGCAGACGGCCACTGGATCTGTGCCAAGGCTCCCGGCAGTAGCATGGTCCAGAACGGGGCAGACTGATCATACGACTGGAGCGTTTCGTCGCCCCAGTCTTCTGGCAACTCGGTGACGCCGCTGTAGATGGGCACGTAGCAGGTTGTGGCGGCGGGTCCAAACCCGAACCATGTGCATCCCCGGACCGCGGCTGGCCACTCGTCGTGTGCCTGGAACAGGCAGGTGTGGGATGCGTAGCGGCTGTTGATCGTTCGCTGTGGCGAGAGGTCCAGAAGCTCATAGTAGGATGGCGCGCACATGGGACAAGCGAGCGCGAAGCCCCTGTTCGAGAACATCGGATCCTCTGTAACGTCGTACACCGTCCCTTCCAGCATGTCGCGCTGGACGGCCATGACGTCATCGACCCCCAATGGCTTGTCCACCGGGACCGAGAACGGAAACCGTCCGTCCTCGAGCGGCAACGCATGCGACGGAGCAACGAGATCGAGGGCGCGCCACTCTCGAATGCTGCAGTACGCGCTGTCGGTGGGGGCATAGGCTGCGTACCAGACAAACGGATCCCCGGCGTCGGGGTCCCACCATCCCATCGTAGCGGCAAGGCTCATTACGTTTGATGAAGCCAGGAAGAAGTCCGGATTCTCAAGATCGATCTCACCGATACGACTTCGATTGGCTGAAACGCCGACGTGATTGTCCGGAACTCGTTGTGCGCACCAAACGGCCCCCGGTTGGCCCGACGTCGGGGTCCAGTCTGGGCCCGGGCCGAAGATCTCCATTGACCAGACTTCTCTCCCGTCGCTGATTGCGAACTGCTCTCCGTCAAGCGGGTAGAGGCTGTGGTAGCCGTACTCCTCGGCCAACGAACCAATGATTGTCACAGCCTCCCGAGCCGTGGTCGCCCGCTGGAGGGCAAGCGTCATGAGGCTGCGCTCGGGCTGTCCCGCAAACGGAGCGAGGAGGCCGAGCGGGTTGGTCAGTTCTTCACGAGCGCCGAGGAGCGTTGTCTCGGCGATGGCGACGCCGTACTCGTTCATCCCGCCGACGTGTGCGTACGCGGGGCCCGCGAGAACGTCGAGATACCGAGCGGTTCGGAGTGGCTGCGGGACTGTGCCAATCACCTCGGCCAATGCGGCGTCCTGCAAGGTGCCGAACGGTGGCTCGCCTAGGATGTCCACGAAGCTCCCCGGAGCATGGATCCGGGCCGGCTCGATCCGGATCGCGCTGAATACGCCGCCATCACAGCTGTACGTAACAAAGGTGCTCCCAATGCTTGAGGCATCGGGTCCGACGAGGAGATTCGTACAGGCAATGCCGGCTGTGGCCCAGAAGACAACCGACACCGCCACGCTCAGGATGCCCATGAAATGCCGCGGGCATGGACGGGGCATCACCAATCGAGTCGCGTGATCCAGCGAGCTTCGCGAGGTCCGTACAACACCTCGACGCTGTCGGAACTTGTAGACAGTGCCAGCACGTACTGGTCTCCGGACGCGAAGCAGGTTGCCAGGACGGCGATCCAGTCACTGTCGGGGGACCAAGTGAAGTCACGAACGCGGAAGGAGTCACCGCAGAGCGGGCCAGGAAGCGTCCAGTCATCGTACCGATACGATCGTGATCCCTCTCCGTTGGTTCCCTGGATGCCGAGGGCGATCCCCTCAGACACGTAGGACGAGTCAGAAAACGCGAGGGAGAACCCGTCGGGAGACCACTCTACTTGTGTACAGCATCCGAATCTGGAAGCACAGATTCCGTACGGGTAGAACGTGTGTTCGACAGAGAGCGTCTGTGAGTCAAGAACACACACGCTCGAACCTCCGGCATGGGCCACTGCGATTCGTTCACCGGTTGGCGACCACGAAGGCGACCACGCACAGTCAAGGGGGACGTCCGCTTCGATTGCTCCGCCGCCTCCTGCGGCCAGATCGACGAACCAGACGGACGACTCAACTCCGCTGAGGGCGGTGGAGCGTATAGCCACGGCAATCTGGTTGTTGCTCGGGTGGTAGGAAACCTCCGAGCTCCAGGCCCACGTGCTCGTCGAGCCTCCGGTTCTCAGTACGGTCTGCCCTGAGGACAGCCGGATGACGACCAGCTCCCACTCTGTCCTGGTGGGAAGATGCAGGATTGCACACGTCTGCATGTCGGATGAGACGGCGAAGTCGACCACTGTGCCGAACACTGCACTCGTTGGACTGTACACGTGGAAGCTGTCGTCCGTGCATGGATTCACTGCATCGATTCGAGGCTGTGTCGCCCCGACGGCGCCGCTTGGATCCAGCAGGAACAGCGGGTGACAGGAGGTTGCCGCGTGACAGGATGGAACGGTTGCGGCGTAGAGCGCAAAGAGGATGGAAAACAGGATGACCGGTATTCTCAATGTTCTTCACCCTTTCTTCGAAGTGTCCGGTCGTTGCTCGACAAGTGCCGGACGGATCCATGCTAGCGCTGGCTGCGCGTGATCCCCACGACATGAGGAAACGTGGAAGCGACCATATGTCTGATTCGAAACCGGCGAGGGTTCCGGCAGGAGATCCCCGATGTGCATCGCGGGACGAACGGCGAGGCCAGCCGCTTGCAAACCCTTGGTTGGACCACGGAGTATCGCTTCCTGCAATCGGCGGCGTAGTGAGGGGGAAGAGCACATGCTGATCGGCGTAGGCTTGGCCCTGGGGGCGGCTGCGGTTTGGGGTGTAGCGATCACGGTCGCGAAACCTGGCGCGCTACGGATGGACCCCGTCTCCTTCATTCGGGGGCGTTGGATCCTCGCTACGCTGTTCGCGAGCGCCTACGCCGCTGCCACAGGATTGCTCGTGGCGCCTAGCCCTCTAGCCATCGTGTGGGTTGCGGCAGGCGCACTCCTGGACGCTCTTCTTGGGTGGGTGTTGTACATGATGGCCATGCAGCGGGCGCCGGCGTATCAAGTGACGACGCTGGCAAGCACGACACCGCTGTGGGGCGTGCTCGCATCGTTCTTGCTTCTAGGAGAGCCGTTTCGGTGGAGTTCGCTGGGTGCGGCCCTGCTTGTCGTCGTTGGGTCGTTCTTCCTCGTGGGCAAGCGAGACGCATCGATGCGAGAGCACAGGATTGGCCTGCTGTTCGCCGCCTTGACCGGATTGCTTTGGGGCGTCGCCGAGACGGTGCCGATGAAGAAAGCGCTTGCCCTCGGAGTGACCCCGGAGACAATGCTCGTGGTGTACGGGGCGGTTGCACTGGTGGGAGTTCTGCTGCTGACCCCGCTCCTTCGCCGACGGTTTCCTCGCCGTGTCGAGAGGGGCGGGTATGTTTTCGTCGTCCTGTCTGCGATCTGCGGTGCATCGATTGGGTGGCTCCTGTGGATGAACGGGCTTCGCTTTGCTGACGCGAGTCTCCTATCACCGATTCGGGGATCAACGCTGCTCTTTGCCTTCGTCTACTCGGTTGTCTTCCTCAAGGAGCGCCCATCCCGCTTTGCGCTGATCGGAGTCGCTCTGGTGTTCGCTGGCGTGCTTCTCGTGTCGTTGCCAGGATAGCGCGTTGCATCAGAAAAAGGGCGACGCCCGCGAGGAGCGTCGCCCACAGTGAGTTACGTTTGTGAACGGGAAAACTAGATCACGGTCACATCGAGCGCCTGGGGGCCCTTCTGGCCCTGGCCCAGGGTGAACTCGACCTTCTGACCCTCATCTAGACTCTTGTATCCTTCACCACGGATGGAGCTGAAGTGCACGAAGACGTCTTCTCCGCCTTCACGTTCGATGAAGCCGAAGCCCTTGTCGTCGTTGAACCACTTCACGGTACCGGTCTCGCGTTCTGCCATGTGTAACATTCCTCCTCTATGCTGGGAGTCTTAGAGAACAGGCCTTCTGGGATATCGATGGTCCTCTGGATCTCCTGTAAGGCGGCTGTGCAACTACCAACAACGACGGAAGTGTATCCCAGTGCGTGGGGGGGTGCAAAGACGTTTGTCCGGTGTTCGTTTTGGACTGTGCGACATCAGATGGGCTCGGCTGAGCGGCCCGGCTCTCGGCCTAGGTTGTACTTCATCACGGCGCCATGTGGGCTGCCGCGGTCCCGTTCCAATGCATAGACAGGTCCCATTGGGCCGGTTGCCTCGCCCCCGAGCGCATTGATCGATTCGATGTCCTCGGTATCCAGCGTGAAGCCGAACAGCGCCATGGTGTCCGACAAGTGGGCGGTGCTTCGCACGCCGAGGATCGCAGCGGCAACGGTTCCCTTCTGGAGCACGTATCGCGTCGCGATCATTGCGATGCTCACGGCGTGCTTCCGCGCAACATCGGCCAGGCAGCGAAGAGCGTCCTGGAATGGCGTCCATCCACCGAACTCCTCGATGATCAAGCGATACTTCGTCAACGAGCGATTCTCCAACGGCGCCTGCGGGTCTGGGGCGTCGAGATACCGCCCGGACAGGAATCCGCCGGCGAGCGTGCCGTAGCAAAGGAGGGCAATCCCACGCTCTGCGCAGAGCGTGGAGAGGGCTACTTCCGGACGTCGGTCGATCACCGAATACTGAACCTGGTTGGAAATCACGGGAACGCCTGCGTCAAGGAGCTCGCGAAGACGTGCCGCGTCGAAGTTGGTTACGCCGATGTGACGGACCTTCCCCTTCTTCTGCAGCTCGGACAACCAGAGCGCTGCGTCAACGTATCCCGGAATACTGTAGTCCCACCAGTGGAACTGGACGAGGTCCAGGCGGTCCTGCTTCAGTCGACGGAGAGAGCGGTCGACAATCCGGCCGATGTCGTGTCGTCGAAGCGTCGGCAACGCATCAAGGTCCGGCACGCACTTGGTGTGGATCTGAATCGGAGCCAACGTTCCATCGCGAAACGCGCCCTCGTTGAGAGAGCGGAACGTGCCGATCAGTGACTCGACGCCCGTGTAGATGTCGGCGCAGTCGAACGTAGTCACTCCTGCTTCGACGAATGCCTTCATGTCGTCGATCGCTTGGGTCTCCGACACGACGCCGTGCCCGCCGGCGAGCTGCCAAGATCCTTTGATCACCCGGGAGATCGAGTATCCGGGAGCGATCTCCGTGCGTTCCAGTGCATCCGATGACGGTTCGATCCTGTGGTTTTTCTCCGTCACGTCTGGCACTACTGAAGCGTGACCGACCAGTCTTCCCAGCGCTCGCCGGTCCAGTCGTCGTACCAGTACCCCGACATCCGGGTTTCGGCGGCGTTCAAGTCGCCGCGGAGGATGAGGCCGAACGCCGAGCAATGGATCTGGACCTCCCCGGTGTCCGGGTCGAGGCTGGCTGAGGTAATCACCTGGACTGCGGAGCCGATCGTCATGGTGCCGGAGATTCCCCCGGTTGACGAGTGGTTGATGTCCAGTCCGAGCGTCCACTGCTGATAGTTACCGTCGGTAATGTTGCCCGCCCAGCGTCCGTCGAGACTTGAACTGACTGTGATCGTCCGCTGCACGGTTGCTGAGTTGCCCGACTTGTCCGTCACGGTGAGACGGACCGTGTACGTGCCTCCCTTGGTGTACTCGTGCTGAGGACTCTGTGCGGTGGAAGAGTTCGAGTCACCGAAGTCCCAACTCCACGTCACCACACCGCCGGCGCCGAGAAAACCAGTATCCGTGGATTGGTCGGTGAATTGAACCACCACTCGTGCGAGCGGCTCCAGAGGCGTCCACATGAAGTTGGCGACGGGTGCGGCGTCGAACAACGCGCACCCTCCAAGCAGGGCGCCTACTGCTGTGCCCAACATGACAACCACCAGGCATTGACTCCATCGTCTCATTCCTCTGCCCTCCCCTTGCGTGTGCTCATTATACCGAGCGGCAGAGCCGCAGGCTCACTCGGGACCTCCATTTGACGCAGCGGGCCGGCCCGGCACTTCGTGCTGTGCGGCGGCGAGAACGGCGGACAGCGGGATCTCATCGAGACGTCCGATGAGGAGATCTGCCTGGGAGAAGTCGAGATGTTGCGTGACTTGATTCGGTACGGCGACGCAGAACAATCCGGCGGCGACGGCCGCGGCGACGCCGTGCTCGGAGTCCTCGAACGCGACCGCCTCCGAGGGTGTGACATCCAAACGGCTCAACGCTTCGAGATACAGATCGGGGGCCGGCTTGGTCCTTGCAACGTCGTCCATGCATACGACCGCGTCAAAGGAGGCGAGCAGCCCCTTCTCTTCGAGAAGACTACCAACCCACGTCCTGTCGGAACTGGAGGCAACCGCAAGCCGCAGTCCACGTTGCTGGGCCTCTCGAAGGATTTCGCGCACGCCGGGAAGTGCATCCTGCGTTGCGAGAATCGCCCGTTCCCGCTCGTTGTGACGCTTCCAAAGGCCCGTCCGATCGACGGGATGTCCCAGGTGCTCCTCGAGCGCCACGTACGCCTCAGGAGGATCCGCCGACACGCCAAGGGTCGCTGCCCATCGGCGCTCGTCAATGCGTAGTCCCGCCTCCTCGTACACCTCTCGCCATGAGATGAGAAGGGGTGTTTCGGTGTCGAGAATCAGCCCATCGAAGTCGAACACCAACGCGCGTATCACTCGCCGCTCACATCCCTTTCAGAAACGGATCCTCGTCTTCGAAGCCTCTAGCATACTGCTGCTCGACACGGTCCGCCAAGCCCGGCGCGACCGATGCCCTGGCGGATTCCGGGTATCATGTAGACATGACTGATCAGACGCTCCCTTCCCAGTGGAAGCCTCGTCATCGCCCAGTCCGCGCAATCCTGCGCTTCTTCATTCGGACAGCACTGTGCGTATTGGCGGACGTCACGATCGAAGGGCGGGAGAACCTCCCCGCCAAGGGACCGGCGTTGATTGTCGCGAACCACTTCCATTTTGCGGATCCCGTGATCGTCATTCGCGCGATGCCGTGGCCGCTCGACTTCATTGGCGGAAAGCGCATGCCGAACGCGCCAAATGGGGTGAAGTGGTTGGCTGCACTGTGGGGTACATTTCGCGTGCGTCGCGGCGGCTCGTCGCGCGCCGCGCTGGAGAGCGGTGAAGCGGTACTCTCGGCTGGCGGATTCCTCGCGATCTTCCCCGAGGGGGGAAGCTGGGCGTCGGTTCTTCGTCCGGCGCGTCCGGGAGCGGCGTACCTTGCATCCCGGACCGGAGCGCTTGTTGTTCCGGTCGGGTTGGATGGGGTAACGGAGCTGTTCACCGCCTGTCTGCGCGGTCGTCGTGCGCGAATCACCGTTCGGATCGGTAAGCCGATGGGGCCGTTTCCGAAGGTGCGCCGAGGGCGCGCCGGGCGCGAAGCTGTCAACGACGTTGGCCGAGCGATGATGGAGCGAATCGCGGAGTTGATTCCGAAGCCCCGTCGCGGTGTATTCTCCGAGGACGCAACCGTTCGAACGGCGGCTGAGACGGCTGCCGTGTATCCGTGGGAGAAGGCAAGGGGGTTCGAGAGCAATGAATGACGTGTCAGCCAAGCGGGCGCGCCGAGCGTGGTACTTGTACGACGCAGGGAACTCCGCGTACGCAGCGGTGGTTCTTCTGGCGATCTACGCCACGTACTTCCAGGAGCATGTTGTCGTCAACAACCTCTCCATGGGGTCGTTCTTGTGGGGAATCGCGATCACTACGGCGACGGCGATTGTGGCCGTCCTGTCGCCGATTCTCGGCACGATCGCCGACGTCTCGGGACGGAAGAAGCTCTTCCTCTTCCGTCTGACTGCGATGAGCTGCCTGTTTACTGCATCGCTGTTTTTTGTCACACCGGGAGCCGTAGCACTCGGTATGGCGCTGTTGATCCTCGCAGAGGTCGGATACCGCGGGTCTCAGGTGTTCTACAACTCGCTGTTGCCCGACATTGCCACCGAGAACGAGATGGGGCGTGTCTCCGGAAACGGGTGGGCAATCGGTTCCGCCGGGGGCGTTGTCTGTCTTCTGATCGTTCTTGCGGCCGTGATGGCGATCGGAGGCGCTCTTGTCACCCGCTTGGCCATGGTATTCACCGCTGTGTACTTCGCGCTGTTCACGATTCCACTCTTCCGCCGGGTGCAGGAGAAGGGAGAACGTCGGCCGCTACCCAAGGGAATGGATCTGGTGAAGCTTCCGTTCCAGCGTCTGGCACAAACGTTCCGCGCAGCGCGTCAGTATCGTGAGTTCGGCAAGTTTCTCCTTGCATTCCTGATTTACAATGAGGGGATCTTGATCACGCTCAGCTACGGCGCGATCCTCGGGAAAACGCTATTCGGGCTTCAAACAGAAGGAATCATCGTGTTCATGATCGTGGTTCAACTGGCCAGCATCCCGGGCGCGTTCGTCCCGGGATTGATGATCAGGCGAATCGGCGTACGAAACACGCTGCTCCTCTCGCTTGCCGGGCTACTTGCTGGGGTGCTGTGGCTGTTCTTCGCAGAGAGCGTGATCGCGTTCTACGTCATCGGCGCGATTGCGGGCTTTTGTCTGACAGGCGTGCAGTCCGTCAGCCGTGGGACCGTCGGCATGTTGGCGCCGGCCGGCCGTAGCGCGGAGTTCTACGGGTTCTTCGCGCTAGCGGGCCGAACGTCATCCGCCGTCGGACCCGCCATCTTCGGCTCGATCGTCCTGTCCGCGACAAACGCACTGCAGCGGTCGGGTCAGCCTGCAGATGCTGCGGTGATGGGCGCGCATCGGTACGCGCTGCTCACGATTGTCGTGTTCCTTGTGGTTGGAGGAGCTCTACTGCTTCGCGTGACCGGCAAGGCGGGGCGCGGAACCCCGTCGAAACTGGCGAGACCCGACGGCGAGTAGCCTGGTGGGCTAGTCAGCCGGTCCTTCGGGCGACGTACGCTCCACGTCGGCGCGGTCCTTCCGTGTGTGGGCGAAGCACAGCGCATCAACCGGGCACGCGCGGATGCACTCACCGCACAGCAGACATTGGCTTCGGTCGACTGCTCCCGAATGAATCGCTTGCGCGCCGCACACGGCATCGCACCGCCTGCAGTGAACGCACGCGTCCCTGCTTCGCATCCGGAACGGACCGATCCGCGAGATCAGGGACAGCCACGCGCCGAGTGGACAGAGGAGCGTACAGAATGGGCGGAAGACAAACACAGAGGCCACGACGAATGCCGCGCTGACAGCCAGGGCCACCGGGGTCCCCCCGAAGGTGAAGAGCGCCTTGAACGGTGTCATTCCGTCCAGCGTTAGGATGCCGGTCACGAGAACGCGTACCACGAGGTAGGCAAGCAGCGCATAGGGGAGGAGGCGGAGCCATCGAAGTGCCCGCTCGGGGATGCGCGCGCGCAGCGTGCGGATGTGAAGCAGCTCCTGCAGCGCGCCGAACGGACAGACGTACCCGCAGAAAAGACGTCCGAAGAAGAATGCGATGACCGTCGGGATCAAGAACAGGAGCAAGTATCCGGTGGATGCCTTGAGAATGACATTTTGAACCGCGGACATCGGACACAGAACCCCACCGATTGCGAATCCCAAGCCGGCGACCGACGCGACAAGAAGCACCGTACGTAGCCGGAACCGGCGCGTTAGAACGATGATCAGCCCAAGGGCGGTGAAGCCAACCACCAAGAGAAGCTTCGTCAACTGGTCGTGCAGGAAGTACGAGGATGTGCCACTTGATGCAGGCGCCCGCTCTGTTTCGTATGTACGACTGGAAGAAGACTCCCCGAACCCTCGCGGATCGCCGAATCCCTGTCCAATGACAACCATGGCGGGAACGGCAATCAGAAGAAGCGCGACTGCGGCTGCACGTCGTGTTCGATTACTCATCGAGTGCGCTACCGCCTAGAACACAAGGTGGTCGAATCGAATGAACACACCGTCTCCAACGATCAGTAGCGCGACAGGACCATCGGTTAGCTCGGTGTAGAAGAGCCGCACCCTCTGTGGGAGCATGTCAGGCAGCAAGGATGCGTCGGGGATGTCTACCTGAATTCCTCCGACTTCGATCCATGCGTGGCTCGTGCCGGACTGCACGAACGTGGCCGAGCCGACAGCTGTCGCCACGTCGGCCTCGGTCTCGAACGGATACACGCCGCCCCAAGCGATGCCCCACGTTCCGTTATCCGGGGCTTCCTCAACGGAGACTGGCAACAACCCCTTTTCGTATCCTTCCTTGGTGCAGAATCTGGAGATCGACAGCCAGCCATCCCCGACGGAGGCTAGCGAGAGGGCAATCCAGGTTTCATACAGGTTGCTTCCCACTTCCTCCCACACGACTTGCCCGAGGATTTGGACTCCTCCCCCCGCGATCGTGTACTCATCCATACTCGAAAGCACACAGCGGGCGGGCGACTTCTGCACACGGATGACGATTTCTCCATAGGCTCCGACGGGTGCGGTGATGGCGTTGTAGGAGAACGAGACGTTGCACGCCACAGCCAATGTGCCAATCGAGCCGATCAGGCCTACGGCCACAAGAATGATCCGGGTTCTCAACACGCTTTCCCTCCGACGATCAGGAGTGCATGGTCTCAGTCTGCACGGTGATCTGCTGCCGAACGCAGCCGATCCCGCGCCAGAGTATCGTAGGCGTTGAATGTGGAGAGAACGTGTGAATCTTGGTTCGCGGATGTGGCGAACCGGTCGTCTTCCCGTCTCTCATCGCCTGGGCTAGCGGCGACGGCCCTTCGTCTTGCGCTTGAAATCCTTCTTCTTGGTCGGCGGCCGTTTCTCGTTGCACTCCCTGCAGTAGATCGGACGGCTGGAAGACAGCGGCAGAAACGGAAGCTCTTCGATGGGCTTGCCACACTGGGCACACGTCAAGTTGTATGCCCGTACGTCGTACATCTTTCGTCCTTCGGATACCATGCCCCTCCTTCTCGTATTCCCGGTTGCAGCAGAGCGTGGTTGGCGCTGCGCAGTACCGATCCATCGACTACTCACCCTACACGATGAACGTGAACGCCGCCATGTCGCCCGGGCGAAGGTACTCCACCTCTACTCGTGTGATGCGAATCAGAGAGAAGTTGGGGTCGTCGACTCCTGACCAGTGTTCGTTGAGGAACGGAACCTCACGGCCGATCTTCTCGCGGACGGCCGGATCCGTCACCATGCTTGCGACGCCGGACACACGGACGTATCCGGTGCCGCAGTCCGCCGTGAGGGGGAGGCAGAACTCTACGTTCGGGTTGCGGCGGATCTGCCTTGACTTTGCGCTCTGCGGACTCGTTGCGATCCAGAACTTCTCATCGATGTCAAGGAGCGTCACCGGTCGCACGCGGGGCTGATCGGCCTCGGCCGTCGCCAGGTAGACGCACTGTGTCTTCTGAAGATGGTCCCAGACCTCCTGTTGGATCTCTCGGATCGATGCCGACATGTCGTCTCCTCTCTGGACGAAGCCATGGATTCCCGTTATAGACGGCAGCGTGCTGTGCGTCAAATCGTGCGTGTCATTCCATAGGAACCCGGGAGATGTCCTGTGTGTCCTCCATCACATTCGGCCAGCGGTCCGTTCAGGGGCAGACGGAATGCACGTCCACGCCGGTCCAATTGCCAGAGGGATGAAAGAGTCCTTTTCTAGCCTCTTTGAGGGTAGGGTCTCCCTGTCCCTGGTCAACACAAGAGGGGGCGGTATGAAGATTGCGTATTGCACGCTGCAGATGGTCACACTGATCTTCCTGCTGTTCGTGAGCATCAATGGTGGGCTCACGTACTCCGGTCCGACCGAGAGCGACCTGATCGACCAGCCGGTGGAGCAGGTGCTGTTCATGTGGGGTGCTCCTCAGAGCATCGTATCTTCGAGCGATCTCGGGTTCACGACGTCTGCGCTGGCCGGAGTGGAAGTCTGGGTGTATGAGCGGCCTGACCGCTCGGTTGTCGTCCGAGATGGTCTCGTGGTCTCCATTCGATCGCAGGACAAGCGGGCGTCGTAGTTACCTGTCTCTACCGGCCGTCGCGAAACACCAGCTGACGGTACAGGCGTAGCTCCTCGATCGAGGAGCGGATGTCCGATGCCGCGCGATGCCGGTATCGCTTGTCCAGCTTCGCTAGTACGCCGGGATACCATCGTGCTGCCAACTCCTGGATCGAGCTGACGTCGATGTTTCGGTGACTTAGGTGCGCGTTCAGTTCCGGCATGTACCGCATTAGGAATCGGCGGTCGAGGAAGATCGAGTTCCCGCACAACGGAGACGCGCGTCGGTGTGTATGACTCCGTACGAAGGTCAACGTCTGCTGTTCTGCCTCCGCAAGCGATACGTTCGACGCGCGCGATGCATCGAGAAGGCCGGAGAAGCCGTGTTGCTGTTGGCACCACCCGTCGACACGATCCAGCACCTCATCCGTCTGATGAACGACAAGAACCGGTCCCTCGCCCAGTAGGTTGAGGTCCTTGTCCGTCACCAAGCTGGCGATCTCCAGAATGGCATGACGACGCACGCTGAGTCCGGTCGTCTCCAAGTCGATCCACACTAGATTGCTGCGATCACGAGACACGCGCTGCGTCTCCTTCCCGTACGAAAGGAGGATAGCGGGTGGCAGATTGAGTCTCCAGCGCGGACAAGCGGGAAGGGGTCTATCGGTTGGATTCCTAGCACATCCTACATGCTCTTGACGGGTCCGAGGACTAGACATAGGATGTGAAGACAAGGGGCTGTCGCATGCCGTGCTTGGGACGCATGATTGGAGTGGCTGGAGTGAATGCATGATGGCAGCCATGTAGCGGAGAGGTCTGTGGAATCGCTGTTCGAACTTCCACGACGCTCTTGTACGGTTGAGTGAAGAGGAGATCCGAGCGGGTCGACCAAACGAGTTGCGCGCAATCCTGCGAACCGCAATCAGCGGCTAAGCAGAGCCACAGGGGCGAGGGCGGCGGTTGATGACGTCGCCCTCGCGTTATCTCTGTGTCGTACGATTGACTTGCCTGGTCCGATTCCGAACACTGGCGGTATCGAACCCGGTAGAGCAAGGAGGCCGCGTGCGAGTTGTCTACGGAGTGCAGAGCGTAGGACGCGGTCACTTGGCCCGGTTTCTCGCGCTCAAGCCGCTGTTTGATCGAGACGGACACGAGATGCTCGTTATCCTGTCCGGTCAACACGATCCGCCGGCGGTGATCCGCGATGCGATCGGTACGTCGCACTATGAGCGACTCGCAGGAATCACGATGGTGGAAGACGGCATCGGCGGCATCTCCAAGCGAAAGACAGTGCAATCGTTCGCGGCGGGGCTTCCGGATCTCTTCTCCAGCCTGTACCGTGCTCACCGTCTGATCAGCGATTTCGGACCGGATCTCATCGTGAGTGACTTCGATGTGCTGACGGCATCGCCGTTCGTCGCACCGCACGTGTACAAAGTAGGCATCGGAAACCAGGCGATGCTCCATCATCCCGGTGTGACCCACGTTTCCGGCTACCGCATGGAGCGGATGAACGTGAATCTCGCAATCAAACTCTGTACCGGGGGGATCGACACGCTACTTGGTTGTCACTTCTATCCGATCGATGCGCACTGTCTTCCGCCGATCCTTCGGTCCGATGTTCTGAGCGCATCCCCGACGAACGACGGACACATCGTGGTCTATCACTCGTTCCAGGGGCGACTTGACCCGATCATTCGGTTTGCTCGGTTACGTCCCGATCAACGGGTTATTGTGTACGGATACGGTGAGCCTCCTGTCGGAATGCCGACCAACATGCACTTCGAGAGCGAAGCCTGCCGATTCGCCGTCGACTTGGCGTCGTGCTCTGCGTACGTCGGCACGGCTGGATTTCAGGCGATCTGCGAGGCGTTCTACCTCGGCAAGCGAATCGTTCTCCAGCCGATCGAGGGGCAGTACGAGCAGCGATGGAACGGCACACAACTGACCCAGTATGGGATGGGGCGGATGCTGGAGGCGGGTCTTGAGGAGGCCCTCGACTACCCGTTTCCGCATGAGCTCCACCGGCGGCTGCATCCCTGGTATGAGAGCGGTGTCGAGACCTGCTACCGACGGATCACGAGCTATGCAGAGCGGGCTGGCGCCGAGGACGCATGACTTGCCGGTGAGGGCGTAGCATACGCTGCGACAAGCGTCCGAAGCGTGTTAGCGCGGCATCGCTAGGTCGATCAACGTCGCCTGTCTCGTTTCGGTGTCGAAGATTGCAGCCGTCGCGCGGCCTGTTAGGTATCCGCAAGCCTCGCCTGGATTCACAATGATGCACGGCTCATCGCGTAGATCGATCTCGTGTAGATGTCCGTACACGATGAGGTCGTAGTGCCCGCTCGCCGCAAGAGCGTCGATCGACTTCGGTTCGTGCATCAACACACCGCGGACTCCGTCGATCTCGAACGTGTGGTATCCCAAGTGGATTGGGCCGATTGCGCCGAACCGCTGGGTGAGGTAGAGCCGATCGCCGTCGTTGTTGCCGAACACGCCGTGGAACTTGGCGTGTAGCCGCGAGAACGGGATGGCGGTGAACGGCGAGACGAAGTCACCGGCGTGGAGAACGAGGCCGACCCCCTCGTCGTTGAACCGTTCGACGGCGTGATCGATCGTGGGAAGCCGGTCGTGCGTATCCGACAAAATGCCGATCTTCATAGTTCCTCCGGTGTTCTAGCTTCTCCACGTAAGCATAGCACGCGGCCGCCCGATCCATTGAGATCAGGCGGCCTCTTCATTCATCGATCATTCGAAACCGAACTACGCTGGCTTGCCATCGAAGTACTTCAGCCAGGCCGCGTAGCTGTCACGATCCATTCCCAGCGCGCGGTTGTACACACCGTCGGCCGGCGGGTTTGAGAGACCGCCCCCACCGAGGCACGCCTGCGTGGCGCCGCGTTCCTTGAGTCGACGCATTCCCTCGTGGAGAAGCGCGTAGCAGACGCCACGCCGTTGGTGCTCGGGCATCGTGCCGACCGGTTCGTAGTATCCGGAGCGTGTGACGTCGTCGTACCATACGGTGCAGAACGCGGCGACCGATCCGTCGCCGGCGACGGCGACAAGGTCGAGGTCGCGACGGTACATCGGAGCGGTCAGGAGATTCGCGTACCAGTCGTAGCCTTGGTACTTCTCGGCGGGCTCGTCCGGATGGAACGCGCGCCAACTGGCCCAGCTCCGCGACGGAATCTCGTCGATCCGCATCGGGCGAATGGTGTACCCGTCCGGCGCGGGCGCGCCGGGAATCGGGAGAGCCAAGTCGCGATACCGATCGTAGCTCTGCCATTCCGCCTTGCGCTCGTAGTTGTGCTTCGCGAGAAGCTCCTCACGGAGCGTGTCTCCGTCGCGAACCGAGATCGCAAGGACCGGCCGCCCCGACGATGGGCCGATCGTCTTGATGCGTTGCTCGGCCAGCTGGAGCATCTCCTCTTCCAGTTCCGGGGTGCGGAAGTCGGGGTCGACCTGGAAGTACGCCTGCCCGGGATCCTCGCGGTTGAGCACGGCGGCGATTCGCCCGTCTTGCGTTTCCCACAGGAAGATTCCCTGCTCGATCGGCTCCTCGTTCACGTTTGCAGCCACGTGCCAGCGCCAGTAGTCCAGGCGGGCAGCCGGCCATGAGTATTCCCGCCGCCCGTTCTTCAAGTACACCGCGCGCAGGAACGTACGGATTGCCCAGTAGTCTGCCTCGGATTGATACGGTCGTTGTACAAGCTTCATTCGAATTCCTTTCTGCCTTTCATGCGGCCGTTCTACGCGGCACGCAGTCTCGCGGTCGGTGACCGCCGTGTCGACGCAACATCGAAAGACAGCCGCCGAGACGCGACAGAAGACGTCACTCAGTAGGGTAAGAAATGGAGGGCTCGGAAAGAAGAACCCAACGCGCCTGGGTACGGCCTTTCGGTCCGTGCTACTTCGCAGCCAGGCTCACGTT
>Ga0272444_10000394_pt1 | contig 47819 bp, 62 predicted proteins | sample SSMForm13_FD_201033 | JGI IMG/M metagenome (GOLD analysis project Ga0272444, IMG submission 201033) | Marine sediment archaeal communities from Little Sippewissett salt marsh, Falmouth, MA, United States - SSM-Form-13 | ecosystem: Environmental > Aquatic > Marine > Wetlands > Sediment ... | reverse complement strand
CTTATATAACTTATCACTTCAAAAAGTATTAGGATAAAAGTTAATATGCTCCCCCATACTTTTATAACTCTCATAGGAGTCACTACTGCTCTTTCGCACGTTTTCAGTTTTATAGCGGTTCTTATGTCCTCCTTTTCTAATTGATTTATTTTGATTTCGTGCGATTCTAGTGTTCCATTTTGTTTTTCCTGGTTCTTAATAACCGCGTCTAATTTAGTTATTACAATTACTAACTGTTCTTCTAGCTTGGGATCCATTAGAATAACTCCGTTGCGACTATCTTAGTTGAATTATCACCTTGAGATATCTTCGTTACGCAAAGATAAATTCCTGACCAAGAAGATCCATAGGCCTTTAGGTAAGGATCTATACTGTCACTATCTAATTGTATGCAATCACCCAGTTCTAAATCGGCGCAAGTATACCCTAAAGTTTCTATGGTTATTTGGACGTGCTCCTTGCTCCATAGACCATTAGTAGAATTAACGTAATAAGCTTTTAAGGTATCTACAGTGGCGCCACAAACATTTTCCCAAGAGCCAGACCAAGATCTTACTTGATAGTTTGTTTGAGACGTGCTATCTTCAGCGGTGTCCGTGTCTCTAAAGATACCACCATATTCTTGTTGGTATCTGCTCTTTATTGATATCTTATTGGCAAAAACAGGAGTCTTAGAGACGCCTATCTTACCATCTTTAATCCAGCTTAAAGGTATCGTTTTATTAACAGATGGAGAAGACCAGTCAGAAGACTTCATAGATATTAGCTTACATAAACCAGAGGCGGTCCAGACGAAAGCAAAAGTACTTTGTTCAGAAAGTTGTTGGATAGTATCTTCTGACGTTTTTTCATTATCGCTATGGATATTGATCCTGGCTTCTATAGAAGCGTTTTCCGCATTATCAAAAGAGTCTTCATCTATATAGCTAGATGTCACACCAAGCTCATCTCTTAGTAGCGACTCAATTATTCCTGCGGGATCATCTATAAGATCCCCACTAGAATAAGAAGAAGACCTGCTATCTATCCAAGATCCATACTCACGACCTTCTAATTCACCCCAGGCAACATTCTGTTCTTGCGGTTTAATTAAGCACTCAACTCTCATAGCCGCTACATACGCAAGAGAAGAATTATCTGCCACACTATCAGCATCTTTCTGGCCAGACGTGTGACCAAAATAAAGATGGATACCTGTGGGCGTGCTGCTAGAAGCATTTATTTGAGTGGCTAGGCTTGCGGTGGATTCACTCCAAGAAAAACCGCTAGAGGAGTTACTTGTGTTAAAAGACGCTATTGCAGTATAGTTCTCTATGTCTACGAGATACCCACTCCATCCGACACCTATCCCGCTAATATTATGCCAATATACTTGCGGTCTTATTTCATAAAAGAATTCTGCAAGAGGCCACTCGTTTAATCCGAAACAGGCTTCTGGATATTGGTAAGTGCCAGTATCCACGTTATCTATAGCCGTGGCATAAGTGGATACGTCTCTGTCATAAGCCTTTTCCGCATTAGTCCAGGGAGTCATAGAAGTGGTCACCAAATAATTTTCGTCATCATTATGGCAAGCGTGTACCCACGTGTATACTTTCGCGTGTCCTGACCCAGTAGTATATCCGCTATTATCAGTCTCTAACGTATTGGAATAAAACAGGCCGGGCTCCGTCACTCCCGCGTCCGATGGATCTAGCCAAATACTAGAAAATGAATATGAAACGTGATCTCCAAATAAGAAGGAAGGAACGTCATTTATATTAGCCTTTATTCCTTTAGCCAATCCAGTTCCACTCCCGTCAAACTCTTCGTCAGATCCATTTCCCACTATAGTGAAAGATCCATAGGCAAGAGGAATCTTTTGATTTTCTGTTTCAGGTGGAGAATCAGTGAAGGTATCTCCCATAATATTTAACGGAAGAAGTCTATGATATTTCCTAGACCAAGAGACGGCTTTTATAGTTATCTCATCGGAGTCATACGAAGGCGATTGTAAAATGACGCCGCGAAACCTTAAAAGCATATCGCTAGTAGAAGTAGCGTTGTGGCCTGCGCATAAATAAATCTCTAATGAGGCGACTTCACTTAATAAATTAGATATGTCGGTCGCTTTTAACTTAGATCCATTAGAAGAGAATCCTAGCTTTATGTTATGCAACTTAATAGTAACGTCCGCTACCGAATGCGTTTTAGTGAAAATGTTTAGGTTTTCATTTATTCGTGAGATACTTTTAAGCAAAGGATAGAAGCTAACACTTTTAAGGCTTCTTCCTATAGGAGACACCGTTGCTAAAGTAGTATCACTACTGTCTTTTAATATAACAACAGGAAAAGTAGCGTCTATTTGCCTATACATAGACTTCTCGAATGCTGTAGGAACCGTCAACATCAGTATTCTTCTCCATCTGGTATATAAGGGATCTTATCGAACCTTAATGTCATATCATAATATTGGTAAGATACTTGCTTTAACTCTAATGCACCGGAGAACCTACATAAATGAGCGTTAGCCATCGTAGTATCTTCCCAAACTATTACCGGAAGTTGCGGGCCTCTAGCATTTTCATAAGCGTCCTGGGCATATCCGTAATTAGTATTTCCCAGCATCCTGTAGGATCTTACTATTGATCCTATAGGATTGGAATTTACCGCATCTATATAACGTCTTCCACCGATGCCGTTAATTGCTTTGAATTTATAATCTAAGGTTTCTGTTTCTGGAAACATATTACCAGCGCTGATCGTATGCTTCTGACATAAAAGAACCATACCAACTTGAATCGTATGATTTGAAAATGTCACTTTCCAGTATCTTTCAGAGCTGGATGAAGATAGATCTATAATTCTAAGTGGCGTGCTGCTATTAACCAACGTGTTAGCGTTAATAACCGTAGTGGCACTTGAAAAAGAAGAATTATCATCATGCACTAAAGTAACCGTGCCTGATGTTATCGTAGAATAATTGCGCAAAAACAAAACTAAAGTGTCCACGCCTTCAGTAGTAGAGTTAAGATCAAACTTAAGATCCTGCGTTGCCGAAGTGCTTTTCTCCCAAAAAGTATCTGGATTAAAGTCGTTACAAAACTCTACGTTTCTTGATGTGGCCTCGCTGGTAGCTGAGTCAGCATCGGCGCGTCTCATTGGCCCTGCCGTATATAGTTTAAGCGAAGTTGACATTTAACTCTCCCGTCTTAGATCCGGTCACTTTTTCAAGTACCGAATATCCACGACTAGACGCCTCTTCTATCATAGGAATGATCCTGTCTCTTACCGCACTTTCAGACACGTCACCAGAAACAACTACTATATTTATAGATCCACCGCCGGCGATAGATCCACCGCCAGCTATAGTTGGCGAAACCGCTGACGGTAAAGTAATAGCTGACGTAAATTCTTCTGGGAAAGACGCCATACGGTCCAGCGCTCCTTTCGTAAAGTAACCGCCAAAGTGTTCCCCTTGCGTCATAGCCATTCGGTCATATTTAGGAGTGTCAAACATACCGCCAAGTAAAGCTCCTATCCCTGGTATCAAAGCATTGGCCACCGCTGAGATAGCTTTCTTAATAAAGAACTTCATAAAGTCAGTAGCCATTCCTACAAAGATCTCTCCAAAATTAGCGCGACCGTCTATCATGGCATCTACGGATTGGTCTACAAAACCACCAAAAGCGTTAACGCCAAAGTTGGCGAAGTCCTTAGACATCTTTTTACGAAATGCCCCATCACGTTCAAACTCAGACGTTAGTTTTTTAGACAAGCCGCTCTTTTTCTTTGCAGTATCTTTCTCAAGAATTATCTCAGTCTGTTTAACTTGCCTTTCATAAGATAATAGAGTATCTAATCTTTCTTGATACGTTTGTTTTATATAGTCGTTAGATTCTTTAACTCCAATGTTAAGAACTTCTGTCTCGGCCTTAGTGAATGCTTCAAAGTTAGCTAGGGATCCTTGAAAGAAAGCTAAAGCAGTATCCATCTGGGCTATAGATAAGTTAGTGGATACCTCTCCAGCGCTAATAGCCATATCGGTATACAGCTTAGTTAAAGAGTCGCCAAGCTCCATATCATCAAACGGATTTAAGGCGGCTACAATAACATCGCCAAAATTAACTGCTGCTTGGCCTATCCCACTTAGAGCCGCGCTAAACACATTAAACCAAGAACCTATCGCGTCCATGCTTAAACGAAGAACTTCAGGAAGATACGCGAACCAATAAGACACTCCTTTAACGCTAATAATAAGATAATCAAGGGCACTAGCCTGGTTCTCAGATCCTATCTCAGTATTAAGAAAATCTCCAAGAGACTTTTGGGCGTCAGTAATAGCTACCGTAAGCATATCGTATTTACCTGCGGTAGTCGTAAGATACTTGGCTTCTTGCCCGTGGTACTGAGCCGTCTGTTTCATGATCTCTTGAAAAATAGCATTCTGCTGTGTGTACTCGTTTATTGCGGTTCCAGCGCCGTAGTATCCATCTTTAATTTTCTTGTTTACCTTGTCTAGTCTTACGGTAACGCCGATGTTATCTAAGATAGCAGGGTTTAATTGTTTAACAGCTTTAATAATTAACGGTAGCTGAGTGTTGAAATCTTCACCCATAGCAATCGAAGCGTCTTTAATTGCCTGAGTCATTTGAGATATCTGCGTTACCGATAAAGTAGTGGTCATGCCTTTAAGAAAGCCATTAGCTATATTAGCTTCTGTAGCTAACTTGCCAGTATGGCTGGCCATCTCACTAAGCACCTTATTCATATCTCTGCCGGTAGTAGCCACTACGGCATTAAGAGATACCATTTGCGCCTGGTATCTTGCACTAGCAGCGATAGAATCAATAAGTAAGGCCTTAGCCGTTTTCCAAGATAGATAAGCAGTGCCAAGTTGAACGACCTTACTTTTAAGAGAATCTAGTGAGCTTCCATATCTCTTAGTCGGCGCGGCCATTCCCTTAGTAGTTTTATTTACACCTTTAAGTTGGGCATTGATTTCGTTAAGAGCCTTTTTGGCTTCGTTCTTCGCTGAAATAATTAACTTCAGCTCTTCTTTACTTGTTCCCATTCGGGTGTTCCTTTCTGGGAATAAGCCTGCTCTCATCCTCTATTATAGAGCAAGCTTCTACATACCGGATAGGTATCTCATATAATTCTTTAGGTGTGCTCACTCTCGATACCCCTTGCAAAGTGTTATAGATACTCCATATTTCCTTTGAGGTATCACTAATAATTGAGAGTGGACAAATTCCATATCGGTTAATTGCCATGACGACAGGGAACCCTGGGGTAACTCTATCGACAGCCTCCACGACCTCTGTCCAATTATCAATGGAGATGTCGATGTCAGGGTATTCATCGCCTTGACACTTTACGTTTAAGGTTCTTCCATCTAAGAGACATCCGCTTCTCCCTCTTTTACAGGCTGAGCAGGTTTCCCCGCTGGACTCGCCTGCTGCGTATCCAACGAGGAGTCTGAGTTTTTTTCCTGCTCCTCAGTAAATCCAAACATGACGGCTCTATGGATCTCAAGGATAACATCATGGTCTTTAATTAAGACAAGATAGTCTATAGGACTCTTATCCCAACCATTTATACTTATGATTTCTTCAGATAAGGCCTCCAAAAATCCCATGTGGTCTAAATCTTGGCCACTTGTTTTCTTTGCGTATTCTACGCGCTGTCGACGGTCCAGAGTCCTTATCAGGATCTTAGTGCCACTGATACGTATCTCTGTCGGTTCGTTAACGTCAATAAGTTCAATCATTCTCGTGCTCCTCTCGTTTTTACCAACCTCTATCTTCACCATTATCAATAATTACCTGAAGCGGTGAAGTCGAAGCGTCATCACCAAGCATGTCTCCTTCTATATCCACTAGCAAAGGACTTTGTTTATTCTGCTGCACGCTAGTCAGCTTACCAGAGAAAATAATATCTAAGTCTCCATCGGCGGCATCATCGGCGTCAGTAGCATCGCCGTGAGAGAACCTAAAATCAGTCTGGGTTCCAGCGACAGCGACACCTTCAAAGAAGGATCTTACCGTTGCAGAATCTTCAATAGCAGAGATCTTAAAGGTTCCTTCACGATCAAAGATACCTACCGACTCATAGCCTCCAGATCCATCGTGGCCTATACCTTGTATTCTTTGCTTAAGCTCTATCTCATAACTATGTAAAGTATAAGATACTGGAGTGCCGGTGGAATAAGTAACCGTGGTAAGTCCTCCATGGTGCCAATTATCAGTTGCTATTGAATTCCACGTGCCCGAAGGCGCAGAGTTAAGAACCGGAGCGCCAAGTCCAACCATCTGAGCCTCAAAAGCCACGAGTCCAAAATCACTATCGGGAGAAAGCGTCAGCTTAAGAGTTTCGCAAATTACACTAGATACCTTACGGCTTCTAGAGGCCTGGGGGTTTCGCTCCCACCAAGTAGCGAAATAACCAGCGTCAGTAGTAAAATCAGGTTGAGTGCTTGCCAGGGTAAAAATCTTAGGGTGATGAGTAGTCTTATCTGTCTCCGTAACATTCTGCATAAAAGAATAAATAAGCACGTCAAGATTGTCGTGAGCAGCTATCCCCTTAACCGTGAATCTTGGTTGGCAGTGATATTGATGTACGGATACCTCAGAGGCTACAGGATACCTGGCGCCATGGTTCTCATCTCTTCGGTTATAACTAAAGTAATCGAGAACCTGAAAAGATTCCACGTTCATCTCATCGACAGTGGCGTTGTCGTTCTCCGCAGATAGCCAGGTAGACTGTTCCGCGAATCCTACACGACACTGCTTTTTATCATATAGAACCATCGTCATCGTTTATCTCCTTGTCTATATTAAATCCATTCATCTTAACTTCTTTGGCCTCTTCTACAGAGATCCCAAGCTTTTCCGCCAGGGCGCTAGCTCTATAAGTCTGGGCCTCTTCTTTCGACATAGTTATAGGTTCCATGCTATCACTCCTGAGTATATGCTACTGATACCATAATTGTTGCTACGAGAGAACCGCCAAGAGTTTCTGTCTCTTCAAACGTTTGATCTGGCTCTATGCTCGTTACTTCTTTGAGTATATAATTATCGCCAAGAACAATATTAGCGTTAAGCTTATTGACTATAGATCCTAAAAGTCTGGCGTTAACTATAACATCGTTATATCCATCGGAATATCCAGTATGGACTCTTACGCTATAGTTAATATTATAGATCACGAAAGTTCCTGTAGATTCTTGATCCATATTAGCACTTAAGAGATCTACACTTACCGCATTAAGATTAAGATCAGCCTGCAAGTGTCCATCGTACACGTAAGATATTGTCGGAGAATATCCGCTGGACATATCGCTTTTAAGATCTTCTATAAGAGATACTATCTTGTCACGGCCAGTTTCAAGAAAGGTTTCTCCATATATTTCAGCCATCTATAACCTCCATAACACTGGACTCCGGTAAATTTTTAGGCAGGGAGATTATCACGTGCGCAAAAGGAATATCTGTAGTATAAGACAAGTTTCTTTCACTATATTGAGTTATAACAAAACCTACTGGCTCATCATTAGATACCTCACGCCTTATAAGAATCCCGTTATCGTATGGATCATAATAAGTATAAAAAGGCTCCGTTGTGTTAGCATATAAGGTATCTGCCAATAAATCATAGTCAAGTCTAATATCCACTTTTAGACCTCGTGTATAAGATATCTGCGTTTATGATTGCCCAAGCACGTTTCTTATCATAGTCATACGCTATTGTAGTAGCGTCATATACCTTAAACCTCAGCACGGAATCGTCTATATCGGGAGCCGTACCGGCCAGGTATCTTATATCAGCCAGAATATCCTGGACCGTATCAAATGCCGTGTTCATAGAAGAACTTTCAGTAAGAACAACTATGTCTATATCTATTTTATAGCGACAATTAGTTGAGTCTTCAACAATAAGATCTTCTCCTTTATCGTCTATAATTAAGAGAGGTATCTTTGACTTGTCTACAAGCAAAACATTTTGAGGATACCTAGATACCTCTTTGATAGTATTAGAATATCCATTACTTATCGTCAAGGTTTCTAGCACCTCTGTAAATGACGTGATTATATTTTTTCTAGTGCTCATTATAAACCCTTAAACACATACTTTTCTATAATCTCTATTGCCGCTTCTTTATTCTCTTTGAACGTATCTCCTAAAGCAGGGCGCTTTTTCTCTGGATAGTGCGTATAGTCAGTATGAGGCCCAATCCTAACGCCCATATTTCCGTCTATCAATTTCCAACGACTTGTTTTTATAGTATCTCCCGAAAGTATTCCATAATACTTTCTACTAGTACCTGGATCTCTTACAAAACCAAGCCCGCTTATCTTATCTTTGTACGAACCCAGCATTAAAGATCCAACTTTACGAAGGCCTTTAACTAAGTTAGCTTTTGAGGCTCTGTCCCACTTATTTAATTTGCGAGATCCTCTGGATCCATCACTAAAATCTATCTTTAACTTAAGCAATGAACCTCCTTCGATACCTATCTAAGATGGGCAACACGTCGACAGGTATGGTGCTAAAGTCGTATGAAGTCGTGGCGTCTCCAAAAGACTCTGACTTAAGACCTTCCTTGCCTTGGGCGCGTTTATAGGATCTTTGGGCCATTATCATACAAGCGGATTTTAAGTCTTGGGGTATCTCTGAAAGGCTGTATCCATAACTATATATAATTCGAAAATTATTAGATCCAAAGGAAAACACATTGCCTTCGGTAAAGTAAACCTTTCCAGATTCGCTGATATATGTATAAGGGTAAAGATCTATAGTGGCCTCTACCCACGCATTAACATTCCAATACTCTATACTTGTTATAGACGTTATTGGTTTATAACGAGTGTAAACACTGGAAGATCCATCTCCACTAAGCACGTAGGTATCTGAGCCAGATCTAAATGATCTGGCGCAGTAGGTTTCTATGGCTTGAGAGGCTATATTAATGAACGTCTCAATAGTATCAGTATGAAGATTTTCATCATCAGTATCAAGTCCGCTATATAATTTATATTCGGACACCGATACAAGAGCATTCGATTTAAGAGCCATTACTTATCCTTTTCAGCTTTCGCAGCTTTTCCTTTTTTGCCAGATCCATTGTCGGAACTGACTGGCTTGGGAATATCGGCGCGGGTAAAGTTATCGGGAAAATCCTTTAGGATCCTAAGAGCTTCTGCCTCTGGGATATCTTTAATTTCACCGTCACGAAACTTAACGCCGCTGGCCGCTGAATATACGCCACCTTTAACTGAGCAGCGAAATTGAAGCTTGATCTTTTTCATTTTCATCCTTTCAATAGAGGATGGATCTTATATAGATCCATCCTCTTAATTAGTGTTTAGGAAGAAGAGATGTTATAACCAATCGAGACTGGTCTGAGAGTCGAAGAAGGAGTGGCCTTAGGCGCAAAAGCCATTCTCTTATGGGCTACAACATTATAAACATCGTCAAGAATATTCTTATCGACAAGAACCTCGACACTTCTTCTTGTTCCCCTAAGGAACATATCCCGATTAACGCAAATAAGACTGGTATTATCAGTAGTGACGCCATCATAGATACCTGAAGCATTCTGAGTGGCCTCTACAAACTCAGAAACGATAACGGGAGCGTTATACATTCTTCCAAGTTCACCGCTAAGAACAACTGCGTTTGGTCCATACTTTTCAAGAGTCTGGAAGTTATCGAGATCCTTAAGAAGATGCAAGAGATAAGTCTCCACGGAAGCTATCCAAGCAAGCTCAGAAGGATAAAGACCGTATTTGCCCATCTTCGCTCTTACTTCATTAACTCCATCCTCATTAAAAGTAGAGAGATCCGTACCGCAGTAGGTTCCCGCAGAGCTACCGTTAATACTCACATACCAATGGTATCTTAGACCATCCCAGGCGTGACGGAAGTCGCTAGCGGCTACCGTATGCCCAGAATCAAAGTGGCCGGTTCCCGATGTAGTGATATCGCCATTAACAATAGCTCGATCTTCAGCGCGGGATAGGCTCTTAGTGATCTTGCCAATAGCAAATGGCATGATAGCCGTTGCAGAGTCTTCATTAAGCTCCGTCGATATCTGGTATCTACCACGAGCTTTCTTAGCGGTCAAGGTGATCTTTCCAGTTCCAGGCGTTTCTTCAGTAGAGTTAAACGCGGATATAACAGCAGTGGATTCACCGGCCAAGGTGGCGATAGTATCGTCACCATCGGTATCAATTTCAAAAGTAGCCGTGGGCATAATTACCTCTGCGAAAAGAGGCGCCACCTTCAAGTCGATGGATATCAGCTCAACGAACTGAGTTGACATCCCGGTAGGTATCCAATCAGATCCTTCGCTAGAGGTTTGGGTATCCATCGCTTTAGCGAAATTATTAAGACGCTTATAGATCTTAAGACCTTTGATCCTCTGGTTCCTTGGGGTATTATGATAATCACCAGCATTAGCCTTAGATGAGGCCTCCATCAAAGCGTCTATCATAATAGTATCGTCATGTAGTTTCTGAATGTTAAGAACCTGTTCGGCTGTGGTGACCGGCAGGGATCCACGAATTTCAGAAGCAGAATAATTGGTTACCATCTCCTTAAGAGAAAGACCTTCCATACCGGTAGGAACCGTACGCGTGGCCCGTGTCTTAACTTCTTTAATAGCTTCATCGACATCGGCACGGTACTTCTTGAAGTCTCCCGTAGCATTATCAATAAGCTGTCGAAGATCTGAAATGTTGCCGTCATATGACTCTGCGGTTTGTTTCATTTCAGAAAGCATCTGGGCCATCTTATTATATTTTTCACCAAGGGAACTAACGGCAACGCCCTGTTCCTTAGTTACCTGTCCAAGAGCTTCCAACTCTTCTAGAGTGGGAGCGGGTTTTTCTGTTCCTGGCATTGTTTTGTCTCCTGTTTTATTTACGATATTAAATGTATTCGTTGTGTAACTCTTTACCGCTGACAACGTTTCCTCTACTATCTCCTCTACGTTCTCTACGGTAGCTAAAAGGTGCATCGGTACACTAACGATGGATCCCTCAATAAGAGCGGCTCTACTATAGAGGTATCCACCATCTTCTCTAGGTTCCCAATTTATTGGGTTAAAACCAACGCTATAGCCTCTAAGGACTCCAGCGTTAATGAGCATGGCTACTTCTTTACCTTTTTCAGTACCGACTATAAGGTTCTTTCCATAAAGGCCTTCTTCACGAACCTGTAAGTCAGTCCAGATACCTATAACCTGGTCAGAGTCGTGGTTAAAGAAAAGCATTGGATACTTAAGAAAATCATCAAGATCCTTAAGCCACGCCGATCCTGGCAAAACGTCAGAGATCCTATCTGGCTCTGATCGAGATAGCCACCCTTCAGTGCGTAAGATAGGATCTATAGAAGTCCACTCTGGCAAAGTAGAAGTGAAATTAGCGTAGACTTCTATGTCTTTGCTAGAAGGCGCGTCTACCTTGACTATCCTGCCGCCTATATATTTCAACTTCTTATTCATAGACTATCTTGCCCACAATCTTACGGTGGCCTTATAGTGAAGTTCAGCTTCAAGTCTGCCCTGGGCATAAGTGCTATCTGCTAAGATAGGTTCTATCCTGAAGTATATGTTATCCCAAAGAGATGAATCCGCCAAATTAGGAATAACTTGATAATCGGCAGCCGCCACGGTAGCAGTAGGATGAACCGCCGTGACGGTGTCGCCTATATATATCAACTTATAAGCAGAGTCATCGCCATCGGTTCCGGTATAGATCCACCAAGCGAGGGAGTCATTAGCACTATCGCAAGGGTTTCCACCTCCGGTATCCACCGCAGTGTATTCAAAATAGATATGCCCCTGACAAGATCCATAGTCAGATACGTCAAACTTAAAGAGCTTAGAACTTGATCCGGTATACGTGAGAAAGGTATCTTTAACGATGGCTTTCGTTGTGTCCGGGCCAAGAGCAAAATGGAATTGCTCCGAAAGTTTCTGGCCTTTTGGTTTTTCAGCAGCAGTGACATCGTCATAGTGAGATAGGATCCCTGCCGTCACTATAAGAGCCAAAGCAACTAGAATTAAAGTAATACGTTTCATTCTTATCCTCCGTTAACTAGCATTAAGGGTACAATAACAGTTTACAACTTCTCTTGCCGGTGCCGATGGATCCCCTGGGCATTCCATCGGGTATCCACCAACTATAAAATCGTCATGGATAGGTATCTCTGTGCCATGGGCGCGTCTATGGGTGCCTCTAGAATCTGGAACAAATGCGCAGATCCACTTTTTCTTTTCCGCGCCAGCCTGCTTATAGCCTAGAAGATTGCCGCCGTTAGTGGCTCCGGTTATTTCCGTTTGAGCAATTCTCTTAGCGCGAACCTTAGAGAAACCGGCGTAAAGATCTCTCAACTCTGATACAGCTTCAGAAAGAGGAGATCCATCGTCATAGACTCTTTGGATAATTCGCTTGACCTCACTATAAGTGTGGTCAGAGATACCTGTAATGCGATTATGGAATTTATCAAAAACCTCTTGCACTAGAGGATTATGTAGATCAAATGATCCTTCGATAGCTATCTCTGTAAAAGAATCTGCTGCTGCTTTCTCAAGATACCTACGAATGATCGGATCCATCGCTTCGTGTAGTAAATCCGCTTCTTTTATTTCGTCAAAGATCCTTGTTGCCGCATCTCCTACATTAGGAGATGGGGCTTTCATAATACAACGGCTCCAAAGCAAAGCTCGAGAGATCTCATCACCAAAAGAGATATCTTCAAGATTCTCGATTATACGATCAAGTTGACTATCGAAAAACTCCTGTAGGATCCCTGTTAAGGTCTTCTCTCCCGCTTTTACTTTCTTATAAAAGATCTCCCACTTTTTATAATCGGGATCTCCTGACTTAAAACGCGAAGGCAATTCCGTCTTATCATCAGGAGATCCCTGAGCAGGTTCCTTTCTTAAAGATCCATCTATTTCATTAATAGGATCCAGTCCAACATTTTCACGAGCTTCATTAAGAGAACTAACGCCAGAGTTATATATATTAAGAACCCTGGTCACGCGCTCATTCTCATCTTCTTGTAGACCTAGAACCTTAGACCTGTCATAATGGATCCTGTAATCTTTTCCGAATCTATTACGAACTAATTGGAGATTTATCGACTGTTCAATCAAGCGTCTAATAGGTTCGCACGTACTACGTTCATATATCTGGTCTTGCTTATTAGCGTTAGCGTAAGTGGCTCCGTCTAAGATACCTATCTTAACCGGCGGGACTCCGTAAGCAGCAAGAACCTCTCTCATAACCATATCGTCAATTTCACGTGGCACGAGATCCTTTATGTCAGGGCTAACACGAGTGATTGAAGCTCCCTTCTCTACGATGAGGGAGTTAAAGCTTTCGTGCCTGCTATAGAAACGCTTAAGAACCTTACGCGCCTGTTCCTTTTGGTCAGGATCCAAAGCGCCTGGTACCGACATAACCAAACCTGGAGTAGCGTTATTTTCAAAGAAAGCGTTTAAGTAATCGTTGAGAGAGATCTTAGTCAAGATAGTCTTTTTTATCGTCTCTGACGGTGGGAACCCATAAAAGTCACCGGTGGGGCTGGATAGCTTAACGTGAACCACATCATCGAAGGCTAAATTGGTCTTTATTCCTTCATTACTAGCTTCGTATCCCACAAGTCTTCCGTCAGAGTCTACATTTATCTTGATCCAATCTGATCTGCACGTGTATAGCTCTTTACCAGTTGGATCGTAAAGATAGTATCCATTGCCGGTGCCAAGTAATAGAAGGACCACCCTTTCTGTTAATTGCTCCCAGGTCTCAGAAGGATTTGGAGCTTCTAAAAGATCCACTAATGGACCTTTATCAATCGTTACCCAAGAAGATATTCCCGCTACGCTTTTACGCTTTTGGATTAAGACAGGGGTTGAGGATACATCTCTGGCAATAGCTCGCTGGGCAGAATAAGCATAGACGTTAACCAAGAACACTTTAACGTGAGATCTCTGGTCAGTATCATGAGCGACAGACTCTTGCCCCTTGGATCCATCGCTGACAATAATCTTACCTACAGGATTTTCCTTAAGGATCCATCGAATTAAAGATTGCTTAATCTTATCTCTTAGTTTCACCTACATCTTTCTTTCCTGCCTTCTTCAATCCATACTGATCACTTATTCTCCAGACTGGAAGCTTGGAAAGATCCTTAATATTAAGTAACCTGCACATACTTATTAAGGATTGTCCCGTGAACATTATTCCACTGTTTTTAAAGATAGGTATCTTTGGCATGGAGTAACCTGCTCTGATTACTATGTCGTATACGTCTTTTGCAATACCCATCGTTAAGCTCCAGTAATATACGAACCTGTGCCGTATATCTTTGTTCCTATATTAGCGTAATTAAAAGCGTGGTGATAGTGATCGGCCTTAGATCCCTCTTCCCAAGAATTTCGTGGAGATTGGCCCTTTCGCTCTATCTTTATTCTGGTGGCCGCAGTCATCTGATCTACAAAATCAGGTATCTTAGAATAATTCTCCGGTAAGATAAAGCGACCTTCTATCCAACAAGCAAGCTGATCGTCTAACGTAGATGTTTTATTAGCCCTTATAGTCATCGTTTTATCGTCTACAACGATAGACTCCTTGGCCGTATAGGGGAGAGTATACCAGCAAGCATAAGAATTCGCGTGGGTATCCGTAAAATTCTGCACCTCTCTGGTCTCTGGCATAGCGTCAATAACTCCGGTGCTTACACCGTACCGATGCCAGAGCAAATGAAGATCGTCAAAATCTTTAACGGTTCCTATATAAACTGTCCTGTATACTCCACGATAAGGTTTAAGAATAATAATATTAAGCAGGGATCCAACATCGCACCCTAAGATAGTTGCGCTATCGGCGTCAGGCATAAGATAGGTATCTTTGCACTTAAATAAGATGTCTTTGGATATTGAATCCCCGCACTCTCGAAAGGGTTTGCCTAAAACGTTATTGAAAAATCGTTGCCTTTTAGTGGCGTTACCCCTGGACAGGATCCACTCTTTATACAAGGTATCCACGACACTTATGTCTCTGTTATCCGCAAAGAGCTTACTTATAGCATATCCAGAAGCATCGGCGCCAGGATTGGCGGGAGTCCACTCACCGGGGATTAAACGATTAAAGAACTTACCGCAAGACGAGCAAGGAACTTCGTCACCTTTCGCTATAAGAACGTTATCGTCCTTATCTATAAAGTGCGTGAACCAATCTAGCTCCTGTCGTTCTCCGCACGAAGGGCATTCAATAAGCCACCTCTTCTGATCACTAGACTTATATAGCTCCTCTATCCCAAAGCCGTCTATAGTAGGATTGCCAAAGCGATAAATATAAGGATCCTCAGAAGATCCTATCCTATCATAAGAGTATTCCAAATTCGTAGGATCGCACTTGTCATACTCATCAATAAAAAGCACGTCCACCACCTTAGAATAAAAAGCGGTCTTGGAGTTAGATCCTTCAAAATAAGCAGTCGTGTTAAAAATCTTCTTAATAGCCGTGGCCGATGGATCCATAGATGACAGCTTATATGCATTAGAATAAAATTCAACTCCCTTAAGAAGGGGATTGATTCTGTCAGCGACAAATTCATTCCTATCGCCTTCAGTTGGCATCGTATAAAGCACGCGCCTTTTTCCGTACAGGTGCCTGAATAACTCGACTACGGCCCACTCTGTTATGCCGACCTGGGAAGATTTTCTAACTATAACATCCCTAGAGGTATCTTTGTAGATGGCGTATTGCCAGGGGCGGTTAACAAAATCCATTCCGCTATCCCTGGCAGAGCGATGATAATAAGTAGCTAGCCAAAGAGCCGGGTTATGGATCCTAGCATCTTCGTACGCTAATATATCAATATCTATAAGAGTCTCTGATGTTTTTTCGGATACGTTCAAGATCCGTTTCTTTCATATTCCTAAGGTCATTAACTACGTTAACCGTTGGAGAGGTATCCCCTTCAACGATGACTCTATCTCCATATACTTTCGGCATGATTTTAGATAGCAACCACTTTCTAGCTTCGATCCGCAACTTGCGGTGAGATACGTCTCCACCGTCTACGTTACCTTTATCCGTAGTCCGTGGATCCATATCCGCTATCTCCATTATCTCGTTGGCCATATTTTCAATAAAAGATAACCTAGCAGACTGGTACTGTATTGGATATTCAGTTTCTCCTTGTTCTGGCTCGACCTTACGGATCCATAAAAGAAAGGCATCTATACCAACGTTATTTTTCAGACAAGCCTGCCGACAACTATTATGCCTCATATCCTTTAGCACGGCTCTTATAATTTTGCGCCTGTCTTTATCGGTTTGGCCTTTTCTTCCAATTCTCATCATTAGCTCCTTTCGCCAGCAACTATAATAAAAGTAGAAGAGATAGTCCAGGACTTTTTTTATGGCCTGGACATAGCTGGTCTAGTCGGCCTAGTCGGCCTAGTCATTTAGGACGCCACCACCGATTAAAGATACCTATCTCTGGACTTAGATGGGCTAGTACCCTATAAACTCTAAGAGAAATTATATTCCAAAAAGCAACCTAATTTAATAATGACTCTAATTCTATAGGTACTAGACTTTACTAGTCCGGCCTAGTAGGGCCTAGACCTAATGAATTTTTAACCTATTAAAAGACTTGGACTTAGCCCCTCATTTTTTTTTATTTTTTAGCTAAATAAAGCTGGACAATCTGTCGATAATTAGCTATATATAGACGTAAGTTATCATTAGTTCTTTCAAAACTTAATCGTTTACCAACGCGCCGAGAGCAGAAAACGGCTTCGCGGAGATGGCTTGAGGGCACGAGAGTGCGGGAGGCCAGGCCGATGGATCTTTCAAATTAGGGTTCCGTCTATATAACGGAGCAACCCTAACGCTTACTAAATCGGCTACCGGATCTGACGTTAGGCGCGTATCGACCTAAGAGAAAAATCCCTCTATTATATAGTGAATCTCAAACCGGAGGTTTTTATGCTAAAATATAAACGACAAAGGAGTGAGCACTTCGAAGATCTCTGCACTGCGACACGGACGCACAACGAAGATAACGACTGCGGTGTTAAGGCGCTAGCGGTCTTAGCAAAGGTATCTTACGAAGACGCGCATTCAGCTCTTTCTCTTTGCGGTCGTATAAACCGGCGCGGTTGTTCGACGTTTCAACTTCGAACCGCCTGCCGATTGTTAGGATACGATCTGCAAGAGATAGATCCCTGGGAAATGATAAAGAAGTATCGTGGATCCTATCCGTCACGGTTATGCGGAGTGACCACGTATCACCCTAACAAGTTTCCAGAGGCCTGGAAGGATGGCGAAACCTATTTGCTATTCACGAGAAGGCACGTAGTAGCCGTTAAGAATGGCGAAACGATAGATTGGACAACTAATAGATCCCTGCGTGTTACTTGGATTCTTAAAGCAATAAAGATTAACTAAAAAAAAAGGGAGTGCACAAATGACTAGCGAAAAGATTACCGAAAACGAGCGGCAGGTTATCATTAACATAGCCGAAAACGATTATAGCGCTGGCGATCCCGCAGATCCTATTTGGGCTAACGCTATAACTGAAGGTCCATATCGAAAAATCAAGCTTACGTCTATACCAGGCATAGCTTCCTCTCTGTATAAGAAGGGCTTGGTAGAGACTACAGGCACAGGGAGAGACGCAGCGATTATGTTAACTCGTAAAGGCCTTAGGATCTACGAAGAGATCGCGGAAACCTCTCCCGAATACGAGAGGCGCCGACTTTCTTATATCAGGCGCTCCTTAGGCCGCTTGACGGATGAACACTTTGACGTTGAAACGATAGTAGAGATACTATCCCGGTATAACGCCGGTCTTTGGACAGAGGACAAGGTCGCTTTAGAAGCGTTTAAGCCTGTTGGTATTAAAGGATCCTTTACGGTAGAGGTAAAAGGATTTAAGAAAGATACCTATCTCACGGTTAACTATCAGTTTTCTGAATACGGACAGTATAACAACTTTTACTACGAGGTGCGATAATATGTTAATCCAAAAGAATTCTGGCACGATAGTAATCCCGGTTCCTACCGGTGAAAAAATAGCTATCGAAACCGATGGATACGCCACAAGCCATTATGTCGGCCCGATCTGGGTAGTCATTAAGGATAACAAGACTACCGTATATACTCTAAGCACAATCGGTCATGTAATACTGGAAGGGATAGCCCATGATTAAAATAAAGTTTGGCGGTAAGATCCATCTTGCCAATGCTCCTCAATCTTATACGACTATCTGCGGCCTGCGCCTTAATGGCGTAGCCGCAGCAAATTATAACCTGCCCGATTTAACCGGAAAGGAATGTGCACGATGTCTAGAAAAAGAATCATTAGCAAAAAAGGGGACACCTTCGAAATAATCGGGGGCATAACGCTCTATATAAAAGAAGGCGTTAAAGCTAACTACGCGGAGATATTTCAGAACGATGATTTTATCGGTAACTTTAGGATCTCTCGTAAAGCGGACGTTTCCTATACCATGCACGAAGGCGCAATTGCTAGTCAGATAGCTGTCTCTAACGGAGTGCTTATAACGATAACAGATGACGATACCATCGTTTACTTAACGTTTACCGATAACGACAGCTATAATGATGTCGGTGTAGGTGTCGAGAAGGGGAGAACGAAATGATTATTATAGAGGCCCAGAAAACGTTGACAGGCGTGCGGTATGAAACGCGCCTGGGATCATTTACGCTCTATCGTCAAGGATCTAATACCGTTATATTAGAAGTAAAAGACGTCGAAGGGATCTCTATAGCAGAGATACCTATCCACGGGCCGGCGCCGCTTAACGGCGATCTGGTCTTAGCTATCCGTGAAGAGAATCCTGGCCGTATTTACTACGAGCTTGCCAACGGCGCAGGGTTTTACGTCCTGTCTTCATCATTCGGTATAGAGTTTGACACTATTAAATTCGGGAGGTTCCTATCAAGCAGCTGCTAGATCTTAAGCGGAAAGGATCCCTTAACTACCGTGACCAGAGGCTTATTATTTTCCTCTGGTCACGTACGTATAAGGTAGAGCCTTCAAGATACCTATCTGTCGAGTGGATGTTAAATGATCTTATAGAAGAAGGAGTGAGGTTATGAATGGCGTGAGAATGATTGACTTATCGTCTCCAGAACCTAGTGAGGTTATTCTCCGTGATGATGACGGCAATACCATATATGAAGATTACCTATCGCCGGCGGTAGAGGCCGGGCTGCTACCTTTTATCGTGGAAGGGATCCTTATCATACCCCACGATGGAGAGATACCTAAAGATCCTAAAGAAGTTACGGTATACATCACTCTTAAGGAACTTCGCTTAGATACCTATCTAAAGACTGCCGTTAAGTTCCTTAAGGATGATAAGCGTGAAGAAGTAAGGAGATTTCGTGAGCAGATTAACTAGAGCATACTATTATATAGCTCTTACCTGTTGCTTGTTGTCTTTGGCGGGATCGGTTTTTCTATCGTTCGAAGATGACGGCATTGCGATAGTCCTGCTAATAATAGTAGAGCTAGGACTTACAATATCACTGCTAACCTTTTTCTTGGGAAAAAAATCATGACTAAATTAACCATAGAGATACCTGACTCCATCATGACGATCTTAAAGGCGGCACCTTTCGATGCACCTATCGAAGAGGTAACCCTGTATCTTATTAAATTCGCGGCAAGATACCCTCTAACTAAAATGTCGCCAGAGGCCGTTAAGGTTTTTTGCCGCTTGCACGGCATCGACCATGATCAATTATTAAAGGATCTTAAACATGAACTACCTGCCAAAACCCGGTAAGATACCTATCTTAGAGTTTAACCATAACTCAAAGACCTGGTATATTTACGAATCGACGTTCATCCCAGACCCTAATAAAGACCGCACCGCTTTAGGGATCCCAGGGCGGAATATAGATAAGGTCATAGAATTTTTAGAAGGCCACTACGGTAATGTTCTACTTCATAGGATCTTTAACCTCAACTCTGACACCGCTCTTATGGAGCTTTACAATGTATTACAAACTGAAGAGTTTAGGACAAAGTATATTCCGAAGCATCCAGATGACATATTCAGCTGGGCTTCTATTGATTCAGAGATACCTATCCCCGTGCGAAACATAGAACACGCTGCCGCCAGGATTAATATGATAGCGGCAGAGAGGGGATTTATATTGAGCGGAACAGAAGGATGGATCTTACAAAACCTAAGAGCGGAAGGGGAGTCTAATGAAACTACTGATTGACATACCGGAACCAATATGGGATCTCTGGAAGATCTACATAGAAGAAGATCCTGTCTCTGGCGCTAGTGATCTTTGGTTTGAAGCGTTGCAGGCGCTATTAACCGTTGATCTCAAAAAGAATCCTGTGGAACTGGCTAAAAAATACGTAGAGATGCCTAACAGCAAATTACGCGAAGGACTGAGCGAGTTGATAGACAGGAACAAATAGCGGCTAGTCACCGTGCACAAAGGGAGAGTGGGTCTTATAAATAAAGGCCCGCTTTCCTTTACTAGAAAGGAAGTATAATGCGTAAGCTCGTTGTAGAAATCCCAGATGAATGGATACCTATCTTAGAAGCAACCGCACAAGATCTACCCATCGAGAGTCTGATAGAAGAACTTACATGTCAAGGCTTAAGGCTGTTAGTCAAAGAGGCTTTAAACTGTGGAGATCCTGCCAAGGCGGCATTGGAATTAGAGACTGTTGGCGGCGGGGATCTTATTAGAAGCTTGTTAGAATTCAACCCGATGAAGAGAGGATGCTTTTAATGATTATAGCAGGAGCGGGATTGGCAGGCCTCTTAGCGGCCAGCCAGTTTCCCAACGCCTATATAATAGATAAATCAACCGACACGATTCTAAGATACCACAAGGCTGTTTTACGGTTCCGCAGTTCTGCCATAGGTGACGTCTTAGGGATCGAGTTTGAACCTGTCACGGTTTACAAGTCAATATATTATAAAGGAAAGGCCTATGATAAACCATCTCCAGCGTTTATGAATCTTTATAGTCAAAAGGTGTCCGGTGCTGTAATAGAAAGATCCATAAGACATCTGGATACGGTGCAAAGATGGATAGCGCCTCTAGATTTTCACGAGTCTCTTATACAAAGGTTTCGCTCAAGGATCCATTGGGGAGAGTCTCTTGAATCTGTCAGCAGGGAAAATGAAACTATTATCAGCACGATACCGTTACCATCTGTCCTTGATATTTTGGAAATAGAACACGATAAAGTATTTAACTTTCTACCAATTACGGTGCTCAGGTTAAAGATACCTAAGGCTAAAGTATATCAGACGATATACTATCCCGATAACGCTACTAATATATACAGAGCCTCTATAACCGGAGATCTGCTAATTATAGAGGCTATAGGTAATGAAGGCGTTACAGACGAGGAGCTTTTTGAGGTCTTAGAATCTTTTGGGATAGAGTCGATAGACTCTTATGATCATGGATCTCAGGAATTTGGAAAGATAAAATCAATAGATCCATCGTGGAGAAGGAAGATGGTTTATACTTTAACTAAAGATTATAGGATCTATAGTCTTGGGAGATTTGCTACATGGAATAATATTTTGCTTGATCACGTGTTAATGGATATCTATAAAATCAAAAAGCTAATCCAGATGGATAGCTATCAACTGAAAGGATTTAATCATGGCCTCTAAGAAGAAGAACACAAAGAAGTGGACCCAAGAGGTTCTGAACGAACTGACCGTTGCTGAACTGGTCGCCCTTTATAACCGCCTTACCGGGAAGAAAGTGAAGCGGATAGCTTCTAAAGCTCTTGCCGTTAAGAGAGTCCTGGCCGCTCAGATGACTGTTCCGAAGCCAGAGAAGGCTCCTAAGAAGGATGCCGCTCCTAAGGTAAGGATCCCTGCTAGAGGTGCCAAGAAGTCTCCTAAGAAGGTAGACGGCTTGCCCCTGCCGCACCGTAGAGAGAAGGGTGAGAAGCGCCGTAAGCGATTGCCGGTTCCGAAGGGATACGATCCTTTCCTTGCTCAACGTACTCGTAATAGAGTTAAGGCCGATGGCGTTGAGTATCGTTCGACATATAAAGCTTTCCAGGAGCTTGGACTTGACGAAAAAAAATGTGAGAAGTTTCGCAAGGATCTTAAGATGGTCGGCAAGTTAACTTTTGAAGGTGTGAAGTTTGAGGTGGTCTATGACTCTAAATGAAATAGTGAAGGCCATCAGCCTTCTAGACGAACGTCAAGCTGTAGTGGAAAGGATAGAAGAGGAGTTAAAGGGTGCGCGTGAGCGTGCCCGACTCCTTCGTGAAGAAACTATCCCTTCTATGATGCAGGAGATAGGTATCTCTAAACTCACTCTTGAAGATGGTAGAGAGGTATCTGTCAAGCAGGATGTATACGCCAGGATCCCTGCCGAGAAATATGACAAAGCCATCTTATGGCTTCTTAATAATGGGCATGGATCTATATGTCGCGCAGAAGTTAGCCTTTCATTTCCGAAAGGCGAAGCTGATGAGGCTATAAAGCTGCACGGTGAGTTACATGAGCGTAATTACAATTCTGTATATAAAGAAAGCGTACACCCACAAACGCTTAAGGCCTTTCTTAAGGAGCAAATAGCTAATGGCGCAGATGTTCCGTTAGATCTGTTCGGCGCCTATCCCGTGTGGAAAACAAGAATCAAGTAAGGAGTTAATTATGGCTAGCAAGAAAACAGAAGTCGCCACTCGTAAGACGGCAGAGTTGATGGATCCCTCTATGTTCGAACACGATGCCGGAAAAGGAATGGAGAATGCCGATAAAGATAGCTATGCTATTCCTTTTCTAGTAGTTCTCCAAGGACTCTCTCCTCAGTTGGACACCGTAAAGGGAGCAAAGCCGGGTCTTATCTGTAATACAATTACCGAAGAGATCTACGATGAAGTGCGCGTGATCCCCTGCGCCTTCCAGCGCAAGTATCTTCGCTGGACTCCAAGAGAGGCTGGCGGCGGTTATAAGGGATCATATAAACCTTTCGATGTAGACTCCGGTGAAGTGGCTTACGATGTTAATGATGACGGAACTTTGGTCATGGAGAATGGTGACCACCTTAAGGATACGCGTGAACACTATGTGTTGGTAGAGGGATCAAATGGATCTTGGTATCCAGCGGTGCTTAGTCTTACATCGACGCAGATCAAAAAGTCAAAACGTTGGATGAGCTTGATCGGCGGTATCGAGATGGAAGGCGCCAATGGAACCTTTACGCCACCTAGCTTCTCTCACATGTACACGCTAACCACGGAAAAAGAGGAGAATGCAAAAGGATCTTGGTGGAGCGTTAAGATATCCAAACCTGAAGCGATAACGGATTTGGATCTTTATCATCGGGCAGGAAAATTTAATGCCCAGGTTAACGAAGGAGAAGTAAAGACACAGGAGCCTGAAGAAGAGGCTGCCACTGGATTTTAACCTTAATAGGGGAGAACCGATTTGGTTCTCCCTTATTCTATTTAAGGACTTATGCCCGTGAATAAAATACACCAAGCGGCAATAAACTACGTAGAGAAGGGGTGGTACGTATTCCCTCTGTATAGCGTCTTAAAAGACGGCACGTGCTCTTGCGGTAGGATCTCTTGCACTGATATAGGTAAACATCCTAAGACCCAAAGAGGCCTTAAGGATGCCAGCAGGGATCTTACTATTCTCGATAAGTGGTTTAATCAGGGATCTAAACCATCTAATATAGCTATCCTTACTGGACAAAAATCCGGTATTACTGTTATCGATATAGATATAGGAGATGGTAAATTTGGCGCGGAGTCGTGGTCTGAGATAGTATCTGAACATGGAGAACCTGTTACGTTGGCGTCTCAGACCGGATCCGGTGGAATGCACTTAATCTTTAAGTATAATGCCGCCGTAAAAACAGCGGCTAATTATTTAGGCAAAGGGATAGATACTAGGAACGATGGTGGATACATCGTGGCGCCGCCAAGTATCCATCTATCTGGTAAAGAATATAAGTGGATTAACGAAGAACCGCTGGCAGATCTTCCCGGTTATTTAGCTTCTAGAAAGGAACGTAGAGGCAGGCCACGAAAGGATGACTTGCATCGCAGCAAGTATACTATCGAACAGGTTGAATATATGCTATCGTTCGTTCCTGCCGATGACAGGGATCTCTGGAGATCAGTCGGCATAATCTTAGGACGCGCCTTTGATCGAATAGATGAAGCGTGGAGAGTCTATAACGAGTGGGCCGATAAGTGGAGCGGTAAACGTTCCCGAAATCACGATAAGATTATGCACGAATGCTTCTATGAGATATCTCAGCAGGTATCCGATTCGGAGTTAACGCTAGGAACGATAGTTAAGGCGGCTTTAGATAACGGCTGGGCGCCGAAGCAGGGAGAAGTTCCAATAGACAACTTCCTGTATTTTGCGCCTGGTAATAACTATATCTATAGGCCGACTAATAGCTATTGGCTAGGCGCCGCTGTTGACTCAGCGGTGTCTCCGGTTAATGAAGATGGTAAGATCCTTAAGGCTTCTGACTGGCTTAAGCAAAACCGTCTTATAACGTCTATGACCTGCGATCCTATCATAGAAGAAGATTACATTAAAGGTTACGACTACCGTGATGGTGAGATCATAACGGTAGAAGGCGCTGCGATGTTCAACTCTTATAGGAGGCCTGACATCGAACTGGGGGATCCTAGACTAGCTCAACCATTTTTAGAACACATAAACCTTATGCTCAATAGAGAAGGAGACGCCGACCAGTTTCTCAACTATATGGCCCACCGCGCCCAGAGTCCAGAAGAGAAGCCCAGATTTGCTTTACTTATATCAGGGCAGCAAGGAGTTGGAAAAGACACCGCTATTGAATTCTGCACTCCTGCGATAGGTATCTGGAACTTTGCAAACATAGATCCATCGGCGCTGGAATCGTCCTTTAATGAATTCGCGGCGGCGACAGTGGTTAGGATTAACGAAGCGGCCAATCTTCACGAAATGACCAAATGGGCATTTAACGAAAAGACCAAAGTGCTTATAGCGGGACTGCCTGACGTCTGTCAGATCAATCCTAAATACGGTCAAAAATATAGCGTCCGTATGCACTGCGGAGTTATAATTACCACCAACCATTTAGCTGAAGGCATTTATATACCGCCTGATGACAGGCGATATGATGTTATGCAAGCGGCAACTTTAGAAGAGATGGGCCTTAAAGATCCCTTTAAAAGGCGTGATTATTTCACTGCTCTTTGGGAGTGGTATCTTGATGATGGATCTTCGCACGTAGCCGCTTTCTTAATGGCCAGGGATCTTACAAATTTTTCACCTAGTAACGGGCAGCGAAAGACCGATGCCCACGCTACTATCGTAGCAGGTGGAATGAGTGGAGATCAATGGCTCGATGATATTCTTGATGAGCTTGGCAACCCTATAGCGGTAAGGTCGGATTGGATAACTACGAAGGCTATAGCTAATGGAGAGAAAGACGGTAATGTAAGAAGGCGCATGGCTCCATCGATGGGCCGACTAGGTTATTCAATGGTAAGGTCTACCGCTAAAGACGGCCGTTGGAGGATAGGATCTAAGAAAGTAGTGGTATATGCGAAGCCTGGATTGCCAGAAGACTGGGATCCCATAAACGAATTAGATAAGGAGCCTTTTTAATGACTGAAGAAATGTACGATGGAGTACCCATAAAGCCCGGTCGCTATGCTACTATCGCAACAGGTAGTATTATAGATCGCGCTTATCGTATTGCTGACTCTGACACAAAAAAGAAAGTGCTTGATGTTCTTAAGCACATAATCGCGGATCTTATTATGGAAGATCTTAGCAATAAAGGATAAACAAAATGAAAAGCTTTATGAGAGACATATTGTATTTTATGATTTGCGCCGCTTTCTTCTCTGCTTGCTTGATTGGAGTTTATTTTTTAATCACCTTTATTGAAAACCAAAATTGGCTGCACTAGAAAGGATCTTATTATGATAACGCAACTTTATATCAAGAGAAATAACGATGACGACCTGGAGGCATTTGCGCCATTAAGCAGTTTTATACATTATACTTGTTCCGGTTGTCGATATTCCAAGGCGAGGTTAAGCGGAGATATTATCAAATGCCACTTAGATCCTACGCCGGTAGATGTATCCTCAACGCATTTCTGTTCTCGATATAAAACGTCTGATCTAGAAATGGAAACGGCTAAGTTGGCCAGGGATCTTTGGATTAAGTCAAAGGAAGATGAACTGGAAAATATACAAGTAAAAAATAACTACGAAAGGAGACCACAATGAAAGTGGATCTTATTAACTATACCCAAAATGCGAAGGCCTTACTAGTATTCACTAAGAATGCTAGACTTGGCCTTGAACCTGGCCGCTTTAAGGATCTCGTAGATAAAGAAGATGATATAGATCTTAGTAGAGTCATATCGTCTATAAAATCTTCTTGGGAGTTTGTAGACTATACTTTTTGTATAACTGGGGTGTCCCGTGCCTTTACCCACCAGCTAGTAAGAACACGAACAGGATCCTATGCTCAGCAGTCTCACGCTTACGTAGAAATGTCTGAGTTTGATTATGTTCACGCTTCTGCGTTAACAGAAAGGGATCCTAGCTTGCTCAGATGGATCCAATACACAAAAGATTTATACAGGCATCTCTTAGATAGAGAGGATCTTAATATTGAAGATGCCAGAGGTATCTTGCCGACTAACGTATCTACAAATATAGTGGCCAAGTTTAATTTAAGGACTATAGCCCAGTTAGTAAAAAGCAGGCTGGGGCCGAGAAACACGAGCGAAATAAGATCTGTGACAGAGTTAATGATAGAAGAGATCTTAAAGGTTCATCCATGGGCTAAAGATTTTATATTACCCGTTAATGAGGTATCTATCTTAGAAGAGAAGATAAATAACTTGGACATTGAATATGAAGATAGACTATCTTTACTGCGATCAATCGATAAGATGAAAGGAATGGAATAATGTGGACTATACAAGACTTTTTCTTACTGGGAATGAAAAGAGAGATATCTACACTTATAAGCCCGCGCGGAGAACAGTTAAATCTTGGGGCTGGATTTTCTAACATAGAAAATGCAATAAACTTAGATCTTCCAGAATGGGATGCCACTAAAGATCCTATCCCGTATAACGATGAATGCGTTGATACTATCCACGCTTATCATTTTCTTGAGCATTTTACCGGAGAACAAGTTATAAAGATCCTTAGAGAATGTGAAAGGGTTCTAAAACGCGGAGGAACCATGAATATAGTCGTACCGCACAGGATAGGATCTTTAGCATTCCAGAACCTAGATCATAAATCATTCTGGACTGAAGACGTATATAACAATTTATTTTATGACGATACTTACATAGGTAATAGAGAAACGCCGTGGCTTTTTAACATTCGCGTTAACGTCATCATCGGGATAGCCGAAAGAAACCTGTGCTTAATGACCCAACTAGAAAGGATATAATAATGAGATGGCACACTGATTTTGAAGAAAGCGAAAAGATAGCTATCCCGATAACTCTTGATGATGAACCTGTAAATCTGTTCTTTCACAAAGAGTCCAGGAAACTTTTAACGATGCCGATGGACATGGAAGATTCTCCCGACCTTATAAGATCCTATACCGCTACTGATATATTAGCGGTTATCTTAAGAAGGTTCCCAGGAGCTTTGGCGTCTATAACCTTTAACGGTATTAGATGGCTTGCTATAGTAACCCTGGATGGGCCGGGAAAAGAATCTTATATAGGAAGTGATGAGGATCCTATCGCAGCTGTTATAGAGCTTTTAGAAAAGCTTAAAGGAGCTAGAAATGAATAACGTTTCAGAGATCCTGTCAGGTTTAGAAGATACCTATCAGCAAGAATATATTATACACGGAGACGTGCCGGCCACTGTTGCCAAACTAATGAAGGTTCTTTTCCCAAAAGGATTTGAGGATCTTAATGACGCACCGTCTTTAGAAAGGTTCCACCTGTTCTATCTTATGTGCGTTAATCTAGTTAAGCTATCTAGTGGGGATCTTTCAAGTCAAGCTAGTATCCGCCAAATTGCGCTAAACGCAATATCACTTCTTAATATCACTTCTAAGGAAACGCTATGGACAACTTAATGATTCTTGACCTAGATAATTGTATAAGCGACCATCGTCATAGAGAACATTTTTTAGTCGAAGGAGACTTTGAAAAATATAATTCGTTATGCGAAGATGACCATGTCGCTAATGAACATTTATGGAAAGACTACAAAGGTAAGATAGCTATCTTTACCGGAAGACCAGTTAAATGGATAGACGAAACAAAACGTTGGATGGCTTCTAAAGGGATTCCAGATAGATGCCTTATATTCATGCGCTCGACAGGAGATCACAGGCCTGGGTATATAATTAAAGAGGACTTCTTAAAATCTGTTCTTGACATTTTTAATATAGAGCAGGCCTATGATGATGATCCCAGAATCGTAGAGATGTATAAAAAATATGGCATCCCTTCAGAAGTGATATCCATATCTGAACGAATAGAGAGAAAGGATAAAGTAGAAAAGATACTCGATGATATGAAAAAGACCCATGTTCAACGCGCTAAAGAATATGGAGACTCTACCGGAAGAACAGCGAATCTTATGAAAGCCATCTTTCCTGACGGCTTATCGTTAAAAGGCCATCAGAGTTTCGCTCTGTTCCACCCGTTCTTTCTTATCTGCGTTAAGCTAGTAAGGTTCGCTAATAGCGGCTTTGCTCATAAAGATAGCATCCACGACATAGCTGTATACGCCGCGATGTTAGAATCTAAAATGAAAGACGAGTAAAAAAAATGAATGCAATAATATTTGACTTAGAAACTACCGGATTGCTTAAACCTCAAGTAACCGCTATAGAAGAGCAGCCCCATATTATTGAGATAGGAGCTATCTTTATCCAGGATGGAGACGTTCGTGGAGAACTTAGCCAGCTTATTAACCCAAAGATACCTATCCCTGAAATCATAACAAAGATAACAGGAATAACTGGCGATGATCTCACGGGAATGCCAACGTTTAATGAGTATCTTCCGCAACTTGAAGACTTCTTCTATGACGTGAATATGCTTATAGCTCATAACGCTCCATTCGATATCGGCGTGCTAAAGGTAGAGCTAGAAAGAAGTGGAGTCTTAGAAACATTTCCAATACCGCCGATAATAATAGATACCATCCAAGAATATAAAGAACCTTATGCTAAGTTCCCAAAAATGACGGAGCTATATAAAAAGTTCCTTGGCAAGGATCTTAAGCAGAGCCATAGAGCCTTAGACGATTGCCACGCGTTACTAGAAATACTTGCCAGTCAAGAATTCTTTAATATAGGTGAAAAATGATACAGCTTAGAATACGCACGGAGTACAGTTTTGGAAAAACATTCGCTCCGATAGAAAAAGTTATAGATCGCCTTAAAGGTCTAGGAACCTCTCACGCTGCAATTGTAGATGGGTCTACCTGGGGGCACGTGGCTTGGAATAACGCTTGCATTAAGGCGGGGATCCATCCTTTATTTGGCGTTGAGATACCTATCTGCGATGAAGAAGAAGCTCCCAAGTCTATGTGGTTCTTAGCTAAGAACCAAAGAGGTCTTTCTGAGATGTATAGGTTTAATAGTAAGGCTTATACTCAGAAGGTACAGACGTATAAGGGATCTTTACCAAGGCTATATCGTAAAGATGTTATGGATATGTCAGACGATATAGTTGTTTTTGCAGGATCTATGCTTGATGGATCTTTCCTTAAAGAGGTTGGCGCTTACATAGACCTTTCTCCCGATAGCTTAGTGATGACGGCTAAAAAAAGATCTATAGCGGAAAAGAATGAACTTAAGCTAGTTGGTATATCCGATAACTTTTATTCTGATGTTCATGATAAACATGTATATCAATTAGCTACTAAGAGTCTTGGCAAATCCAGTCCTCAACATATTCTTGGATCTTTAGAATACCAGGACACAGCCTTAGAGATAGCTGAAGGCTGTGAAGGTGCTACTATTCCAGTAGCGCCTGTTTTATACGTCGATGGAGACCTTGAAAAAATGTGCCGTGACGGAATAGTCAAGAGAGGTATCTCTTGGGATGATAAGTATGAGGCTAGGCTTAATAAAGAATTAGAGCTTATCTTATCTAAGAAGTTTGACAGTTACTTCATTATCGTGTCTGATATGGTTAAGTTCGCCAAGACTAAAATGCTTGTCGGCCCCAGTCGCGGATCTGCCGCTGGATCTCTCGTTTGTTATCTTACGGAGATAACTGAGATAGATCCTATGCGGCACGGTTTATTTTTCGAGAGGTTCATCACGGAAGACAGAACGGATCTTCCTGATATTGATCTTGACTTTCCAGATATTAAGAGGCCATTGGTATTTAAATATATGGCTGATAAATACGGGATTGATAACGTTGCCCATATAGGAACGATCACAAAATTTAAGCCAAAGTCAGCTTTAATCCACGTAGCAAAGCAATTAGGAGTCCCGCCTAGTGAGACGGCTCCGGTTAAAGCTGGAATGATTGTAAGACGCGGAGCCGATAGCCGTGCGTCAGCATGTCTTAAAGATACCTTAGAGACTACTGACGCTGGTCGTATTCTATTAGATAGCTATCCTCAGATGATATACTCCGCTGATTTAGAAGACCACGCATCTCATACCGGAGTCCACGCGGCTGGTCTTATCGTCTGCCAGGATGAGATAACTAATTATGCCACGGTAGACGATAAGGACATTGCTCACATAGAAAAAAGAGCGGCTACTCAAATAGGTTTACTTAAAATAGATGTATTAGGTCTAAGAACCCTGACGGTGTTAGAAGATTCTGGCATTGATGTAGATTGGTATAAGTTATCTTTTGATGACTCTCTGGTATATGACGAGATCTTTAATAAAAGACGCTTCTGTGGTATCTTCTCTTTTGAATCTGATGCGATGCGATCTTTATGCAGGCAGCTTACTTTTAAGAGTCTAAGTGATATTGATGCGGCCACGGCGTTAGTTCGTCCTGGGCCCTGGGGCTCTGGAGTTACTGATATATATATAAGACGCCAAGATGGGGAACCCTATGACGTTCTTCACGAAAAGGTAGCCGATCACATGAAAGATACCTATGGAGTGCCGGTATACCAAGAGCAGACGTTAGCTATCGTTAGAGAGATAGGTGAATTTTCGTGGGAAGATACCCATAGCGTCAGGGCGGGTATCTCTAAGAGTCAAGGTGAAGAATATTTCGTGCCTTATCTAAAGCAGTTTATTAAAGGAGCTAAAAATAAAGGTCTATCTGAAAAAGATGCGTTAAAAGTGTGGGATACTATCTGCACTATGGGCTCTTGGCAGATGAATAAGGCTCATACCAGATCTTATGCCGTGATATCTTACTGGACTGCGTGGCTAAAGGTCCATCATCCTTTAGCCTTCGCGGCATCTAGCTTACGTAATTCTAAGGGAGAAGAAGAGTCCATCTTATTTTTAAGGGAGCTTAAACGTGAAGGAATAAATTATGTACCATTTGACTTAGATAAGAGCCGTGAGAATTGGGACGTGATCGATGGAACCTTATACGGAGGGTTTACCTGTCTTAAAGGGATAGGATCCATCACGGCTAAAAAATTGATTAAAGCGCGTGATGATGGATCTCTCACTAAAAAACAGATTAGCAGTATTAAGCACGCCTATAATCCATACGACAACATTTTTCCTTTCCATACTGATTATGGAGACGTGTACGAGAACCCAGAAAGATACGGTATAGCCTCTAAGGTGTACGACATATCTGATATAGGGTATGAGGGCGCCGTGCCTCATGGTCAATCTAGAGTATTTATGGGAGAGCTGCTAAATAAATCTCAAAACGATTATAACGTGGATCTTAAGCACGTTAAAAGACGTAAAGGAGTCATGCTTGATGGACCTACTGAGTATCTAAACTTTCGCGTAAGAGATGATTATGCAATACTAGGTTGTAGGATAAGACGCTATGACTTTATTAAAATGGGCGTGACTTTAATGAAGCTTCCTAATGGAACTAAACTGTTAATCAGGGCTAAATTCTTTAACGGGATCCCTTGGGGATTCGTGACAAACTGGAGGATATTAGATGAAGTCGTCAGAGAGGCAACAGTGGAATCTAATAAGAAGGCATCTGCCTAAGATTAAGGATAGGTTCGATAGAGTAGAAAGCCAAGTAGTTCCTGGCATGCCAGATATAAATTATTGTATCGATGGCACAGAAGGCTGGATAGAGCTTAAGCATCCGGTAGAACCTAAGAAAGACAGCACGAAGTTACTTGGAAGCAAGAACCACAGTCTTTTACAGAGTCAAAAGAACTGGATCCATCGTCAACGTTTAGCCGGAGGACTGGTATGGATCTTATTAGCTACAGATAAACGCTTAATACTTATGGATGGATCTCATGCCGAAAACATAAACGAGTATAGCCTTTTAGATATGATAGCTTATAGCGAAAGAAGTTTCTTGAAAACTCTTAATCTACACGATTGGGAGATCCTACGAAGAATACTTAAATTCAGGATATAATTATGCAAGTAGAAGAACTACATAAAGAAGAAGGCGCAAGATCATTTTTAATGTTAGCCATCTTGCTTTTCTTGGCTATTGGATTGTTCATTGGATACCTGTATTATCCAGAGTATTTCATTGACGATGAAAGATCCTTCGAATATAATAAATTTGTCCCGTGGGATACTGTTTTTAACGCGCCTTATTTAATTAACGGTGAATTGCTGAGTCTTAATGATTCTCTCCGTCTGTCTAATGTTATAGGCAGTTCATTTCCGGGGACAGTAATTAAGAAGGTATCTTTGTCAATAAAGGAATGTAATTAAAGGAGACCAATATGTTTGTAGTATGGAATAAAAGAACAGATGAGCCTTTCTTTCAGTTAAACATGGAAGACTTAAGCATTCCTGTAATAAGCCATAAGGTATTTTTAACGAAGGCTATGACTATTGAGTATATGGTTAGATATTTCAGATGCGAGTCTAAATCCAGCGGCAAATTCAAAGAAGTTCTAAAATATTATGCGCCTAAAAAAGTCAAAGTATTTATTGATGGGTCGCATACGGAGAAAGAGGATTAAATATGAAAACCGCAAAAAAGTGCGCGAACTGCAGATACCTATCTAATGAAAAATCAATAGAGCGAAAAGATATAAGATACTATCTTTGCGAACTTAGAACGAATAAACTTAAGAATGGGGGCCGAGTCTATAAGCCTCTGGTGGGAACGTGTGAATCATGGAAAAAAGCGAAGGAAAAGGATGAAGTACAAAACTAAACCATACGCCCACCAAGCAGAATGCTTAGAGCGATTTGGTGGGAGAGAGGCTTATGCTTTATTGGCCGAGATGGGAACCGGAAAGACGTGGATTATTATTAACGATGCCGCTAACTTATACCTTCGTAATCTTTGTGATAGCATTCTTGTTTTAGCTCCTAATGGAGTCCACGTTAACTGGACAAGAATAGAGATACCAAAGCATATACCAGACGATATATCATATAAGTCACTGGCCTGGACGCGATCAAAAACAAAAACGTTTGAAAGGGAATATCAAGATCTTATAGAGTTTGACGGTCTTAAGATATTTACTATGAACTGGGAAGCTCTGCAAAGTAATAGAGGTATCTTAGCGGCTCATAAATTTGCTGACTCTTGTAAAAGACTTATGATAGTGTGCGATGAATCTGATAGTATAAAGAACCCAAGAGCTAAAAGAACCAAAGCGTTATTTAAGCTTAAGCAAAAAAGCCATTGGCGCAGGATCCTTACCGGCACGCCTATTAACAATAGTCCTTTCGATGCATTTAGTCAATATAACTTTCTTGATGAAGAGATCCTTCATTGCCGATCCTTTTATGCGTTTAAGGCTGAATACGCATTGCTTCTTAAACCTGGCAACCCTCTTTATGATTCTATCGCCGCTAAAACAAGATTCACTCCTCAGGTAGTAGCTAGAAAAAATGGGTTTCCAGTATATCGTAATCTAGATAAGTTGGCCAAGCTTATCTTACCGCACAGCTTTAGGATCCTAAAAGAACAGTGCTTAGATCTTCCTGATAAGATCTATAAAAACGTTTTCTTTGAATTAACTCCGCAGCAAAAAAGGATATATAAAAAAGCTCGTGACGAGTGCCGTATTATATTAGCTGATGAAGAAAAGCCAATTGAAAAATTGACGGCCATTATGAAATTAGCTCAGATAACAAGCGGCTTTTATATACATCCTTTCGCGGAAGACCCAGTGCGTATTGAAGGCCCAAACCCAAAGATAGGTATCTTAGGTGATCGTGCTCAGGCTATTACCGATGCCGGCAATAGCCTTATTATCTGGGCACGTTTTAGAGCGGAGATATCTGACATTGCTAAAGAGCTAAAACGCCGTGGTGTCTCTTACGTAGAATATCACGGCGGTATACCTAATAAGAACAGGGCAGAGGTAATAGATGCCTTTATGAATAAAGAGGCCCAGGTGTTTTTAGGAAATCAAAAAGCTGGTGGGAAAGGTCTAACTTTAACCGCAGCTAATTACGTGATTTATTTTAGTAATGACTTTTCTCTCAGTGGTCGATTACAGTCGGAAGATCGTGCCCATAGGATAGGGCAGGAAAAAGATGTCACCTATATAAATCTGATAGCCAAAGATACCATAGACGAAACTATACTATTAGCAATAGACTCTAAACGAAACCTAGCTGACCTTATTCTAGAACGACCTGATTTAGTGTAATTTTAGAGGCCTCTTGAATCTTCAAGAGGCCTTTTTTATGCCTTTAGGTCTAGTTTATCCTATACCGGGAGAACGTTCACCAGAGGCCTTCATAGAGGCCTCATTTTCGATATCTAGGCCTAATCTAGTATCGACTATGAGCCAGGAACGTCTAAAGATCGGCCACCCCTGTATAGGAGTGGCCTTAAGAAGAAGAGTGCACGAGCCCGATAGGTTACTATCGGATTTTTAGAACAGATAAACGTATCTTCTTTCACCCTTCCTTCCGTCTATCGGCCTGACCTTGATAAAGGCATCGGCCTTCATAGCATCTGATATCGTTTTGATTTTACTGTCGCCACCGTCAGCAGTTATATAATACATATCAGAGATAGCTATCCCTACATGATAAACGTGAGATCCCTGGTTAAAATAAAATACAAGACAACCAGCTTTACAATAAGTTATTTCTTTCGACTTAAATAGGATCCATAAATCGTGAGCCGTTCTATCGGTATTAAGGTATCCTATTGAACGTAAGCACTCGACCACTAAACCGGAACAATCAAATCCTTCTGGATTATCTCCACCCCAAAGATACCACCTGCCTAAATGAGATTCAGCTGTCATTAAGAATACATTTTTATCGTGTCTTTTACTCATTGCAAATAATCCTCACCATCGTCATAATAAACTTCTACTAAAGCTAATAATTGTAAGATCCTATCTGCCCTTTCGTTTACAACTGCAACGTTACCCGAAACCGTGTGGATCTCTGTGTAATCTTTATATTGTACTAACCATTCAATTGTGTCCGGATCAATATAAAGATCTTTGCTTTCATCGGCGTCAGATAACTTTATAGGTTTAGCCCACGACATTCTTATGTCCATCAAGATACTTTATCGCATCTGAGATAGCGTCCTTACCTGAAAATGGCACGAGCTTCTTTTTATCTGGATAAAGTACTACTGTTTCAGGGCCAGCACGTCCTTCCCTGTATTTATTAACTGAAAAGGGATCGTCAATTTTGTAACTCCCTGTTCGTATATTAAGAACCTGCCCTTTAGTGTCATAAGATCCCTGCTCGATAATCTCGTGGCCAGGATCGTGCTGATGTTCTAGCACGACTATATCGCACGCAGTTAGAAGCTCCCTCATCCGGTGATGGCTATTAAATTTGTTAAATGCTGACGTGAACCTATAGTTATGCTTCCAAAGAATTCTATAAGATACCTCTCTTAGGTTCAGCTTAATAAGTCCTCCACCTGGAAGATACGCTGGTTTAAGCCCTTTATACATCATAGCATCAGTATCTATCCCCGTTATCTTCTTGTCCATGGATCCATGGTTGCCACCAACTATAGCGATAATAGATGACTCCAATTCTTTTGTAATTATTCTTTCGAATTCCATTTGTATGTCGGCGGGATATAATTGATGTGATGGAGCTGTTTTATCCTTAAAAGAGGCCATAAATTTATCTGTCCAGTCGCCGCCCCTTCCAACGTATAACCTGGGATCTTTAGCTATATAAGATATGTCTTTGAAAAAAGCGTCATAATCAACGTAAGGGGATCCAATATGTACGTCAGAGATAAATGATATTGCGATAGGTTCCTTAGTATCTATAGTGATGTTAGCTTCAATTTGGCTTATATCGTGATCCCTTAGAACCTTTTGAGCACTTCTAAGAGCTTTATGGATCTTATCAAAATCATATTCTTTAAGATCCCTGCTGTCTTCCCATACAATTTTAGCTATTCTGTTTATGAAGTTTCCGCTTTCAGTGTAATCGTTTTCTTTTGCGATAGTATTTATTTTGCTCTTTATTCTTGCGTATCTTTTTCTGACTCCACCTGGACTTAATTTGACGTTTGGAAACTCTTTCTCAAGTGTCTTAGATATCATTAACCAAGTGTAATCAGTATCTTCTCGTAATTCGATCAATCTTTTTTCATAGATGTCTTTCATAGGTTCCCTATCTTTTTAACTTTATCCTGGCGACTTCTCTACCATGTTCATAGGCCTCTCTTATTTTTTGCGGTTCAAATTCTAATGTTCCTATATTTCTTGATTTAACTTGTAATATTGTTGAAGGTACGGATAGGTTCTTAAGGCCTAAGGCCAGGTCAGTTTGAAAAGTCTCATTAGTCTGTAGTCCTATGGCCCTTAAAGCTATTTCAAGTATGTTGCCAAATTGTTTTTTCTTCTTAGATCTTGGCTTCGGTGGAGATGCCAATAAGATCCATACGTGAGTAGCATACGTTTCTTTGACGGCATCGGTTAACGGAGTCACATTTCTTACTCCACCATCAACAAGAAGGTATCCATCAATAATTACGGGATCAAAACTGGCCGGTATACTTGTTGAAGCCAATATCCACTCCCTTATATTTCCAGAGTTAAGACTAGAGGCCGCTACATAGTTTCCGCTACAGAGATCCACCGTACCCACTATTAGCTTTCTATCACAATCAGCTACTTTATCGGGATCGACATTTTTTTCAATAAGTCTCTTAAGAGGTTTGTTATCATATAGACCTTTACGCTTCCAAGGCGGTAAAAGCGTCCAGATCTTTCTTCTCTTGCATATGTCATCGTTAGACCTTATTTGATTTAACCATATATCTTCTAAGAGATCCATCTGCTTTCGCAGACCTTCAACACCTATACCTTGAGCCAGACACGCGGCCTGCAGCGCACCAGTAGACACTCCGATTAAAGTTGTAGGATAGATACCTGCGTCAATAAGCTCCCTGCACATCCCCACTTGATAAGCTCCAGCGGCGCCTCCACCGGATAAAACCCACACGTGTTTTTCTTTACTTATATGCATATTACATTCCTATCGCAAAACCAATAGCGTACGATTCAAGGTTGGATCTATCCGTGCCAGGATCCATAGGCGAAGCGGTATGATAAGCCAACCAAACCCAATAATCAGAACCTATCTTTAATGCTGTAAAGATACCTGTAGAGTACATTCCATAAGCCGTGGCCGGTTCTCCGTTAACGGCTTCAAAATCAAGATCAAAGCCGCCCATAATTCCAAGGGTAAAAGATCCTATCTCGACATTATAGCAAGGTGATACTGACATAGTGTTTTCTCCTATATCTCCCCATGCAAGAGCAGATAGGTTTTCGCCCTTAATGGTTTTTAAGGCTCCTATAGTAGCATTAATGTTATCTCCGTAGGATCTCACTCCGGTATGTATTTGAGTGCCGGCGAAGCAAGAAGCGGATAGTAAAACAGTTAGAAGTATTATTCTCGTGCGCATAGTCATTCTCCTTAATTAAGGGCACCCCCACCGTGCTTTCGCGCGGTGGGGGCAGGGGGAATAAAAGAGGGATCTCATTTTGTCACGGTCTTTTTAGCTGCGTGTGTTACCTGCGCCGTTACATTCATTCCAAGAACCCATAAAACCAAATCGGCAGTAGTCGCTGGTACAGATAGGATCTTAGCTAAGACCAAAGCTAGCAACACAGATAATATCAAAGAGATACCCACCGGGGTGATAGGCCAATCTCCAGGCAGTCGTAGTTTAAGCCATTGCGTTATAGGCGTTATAAAAGCACCTACCAAGAAAGGCCAATACTGTTCTACACTCATGTTCTAATCCTCATTCCATCTAGTTAAATATTGGAAGTCCATTATCGCAGAGGTATCTGGAACCCTGAACAGCTGCGTAATGGTTCTTCTGGCTCCGTGTTCCGCTCTTATCGTGGCCTTATACCACGTAGAGTCATTAGTGAAATCACTGTTGGGGATCAGGTTCAAAGATACTACCCCACCGCTATTTGGAATTGCCTCCACTATGTCAGGCCAGAAGGCTAAAGTGTCGCCTATATAAAGCACGCTATCACCTGCGCTAAATAATTCAACCTTTAGCCTCGCTGACGTTAAGGGATCTCCTATTATGTCATTTATCCTCCATGAAACTGTAGTACGGTCTCCAGCATCTCGATACACCTTTAAGGTATCTGTTGAGGCCGCGCTTATGGTAAATGTATCTACTACTGTGGCAAATCCAGCTTTCGTTATAAACTTGACGTATGTGCCAGCATCAAGATTAAAGATAGCTATCCCGTTATTATTAGTAGCCGCTAAATAAGGAGTTGCGCTTTGCGCCTGATTATTAACGTATACATTAACCTGCGGTATCACACTATCAGTAGTCGCTCCAGTATCGAGAACAAGAATGTTAACGGTATAAGCTCCTGCCCCTGAAAGGCCCGTAACAGAAGATATCTGCATGTCGAGATACTTACCGAAGGTTCCGTCAGTGGTATACGATGAAGATAATGCCTGCCACACCGCATCACGCACGGAGTCCTTGTCTACTGACGCCGTGACGGATCCCACTGAGTCTCTGGCTAGACCGGCGATCTGCTCACGCACCGAGTCAGGTATCCAGAATGCCTGTTCATTCGTTCCCGATATAAACGCATTATAAACGTCAAGCTCAGAGTGAGTGCTTATCCCACTTACGTCAGCCTTGAAATTGTTCTCATTAGATCCGTCATTAAACTTCGCCCACGTTGCATCGGACACATCGGTGGGTGAGTGCGTAGAGAACCCTGTAGCCTTAAAAGCATCCTCATTAGTAGAGTTAGTAAAATACTGGTAAACGTCACCCGCGGAGTGCGTAGAGAACCCTGTCGCCTTAAAGTTATTAGCGTTGGTTCCATCTGTGAACTTAGTGTAAGTAGTTTCCGCTATACTAGTAGGGGTGAACCCTTCGTCTTCCATCATGGTTCTTATTGCCGTAGTGTCGGAACCGGCGTCAGCCTTAAAAGCATCGGCGTTAGATCCATCAGTAAACTTAGTGTAAGTAGTTTCTGCTATACTGGTAGGGGTGAACCCTTCATCTTCCATCATAGCTCTTATAGCGGCTGTGTCGGAACCTCCGCCAGCGGAAGATCCCTGATACGCTGATGTATCCTTAAGCATAAGACCTATACCGGAAGTAGCATTAGAAGTGTCGTAAGCCCAAATAGTTGCTGCCGATAATCCTGAAGCAGATCCCTGATACGCTGAGGTATCCTTAAGCATAAGACCTATACCGGAAGTAGCATTAGAAGTATCGTAAGCCCAAATTGCAGCAGCGGTAAGAGCCGTGGCGGCAGTTTGGGAAGCTTCGTACGCGAACTGCCCTGGAGTGTAGTGGTCTGCGGTGTCCTCATCGAGAACCTTATCAGCGATCTTATGACCAAGGCCACTATCGGCTATCGCCGCCGACACGTCCACGATCACGCTATCAGAGGCTGGATCAAAGGTGGATAAGCTCGCAACGTCAGCCATATAGTCAGCCGCGTGGGCGTGGATAGTATCTTCGATAGCCGCCATATCGGCATCGGTGATGCCAACGTCATTAGTTACCGAAGTTACTGCGCCTATAGTCAAGTCATCGATATCTATAGTAGTGTTGTCTTCGTCTAACTCCGTAAGAGTCCTTGCTACAGAAGACCACACGTCAGCGGCAGTATGGCTACTAAACCCAGTAGCCTTATAATCAGAAGCATTGGCGTTGATAGTATCTTCGATCATGGATGCCAGGCCTCCTGCCTCTCCAGCTGCGCTAACATCTACAAAGACGCTTTCGGCAGAAGCATCAAAGGTAGAGAACCCCGTGGCCTTATAAAAAGGTTTCGCTATATCGGACAAAGCTCCAAGAACAGAATCCCTGTAATCTGCGCTCCAAATATATGAGCTAAGAGTCCTCGTGCCTGCATCAATCCACACTTTATCTCCTATAGATACATCGGAAACACCGTCAAGGATACTATCTAACCTGGTATCGTATAAGGCTAAAGTTTCTCTGGCGGCAACTATTTCGTTATAAGCACTAGTGGCCTGATTATATCCGCTGTCAGCTGTGCTTTGGTGAGCGATCCAACTTTCAAACCACGCGCCGATTTCTGAGGTATCTACTGTTCCCGCCGTGTCAACATTCTGCCAGACGTCCGTTATATTAGCCCAGAGAGAGGTATCCCCAGAAAGAGCGCAGTATCTAATAAGATCAGCCATAAACGTGCCGGTAGCTGTGTCAGACACGAGACGGTTGAAGAGGCTGTCCATAATAGATGCCGCCGATAATCCTGAAGCGGATCCCTGATACGCAGCGGTGTCCTTAAGCATAAGACCTATACCGGATGTCGCGCTGGAAGTATCGTAAGCCCAGACGTTAGCCACCGTGGCTCCATAGTCGGCGCGGTTATAGTAGATAGTATCTTCGATGTCAGCTATAGAAGCATCGCTAATAGTAACGGCGTTAGTAACTGTCGCAACTGTACCGAAAGTGGTCGCATCGAGATCTATTGACATATTATCTTCATCGAAGTAAGTTAAGCCACGACTGGCAGATCCAAGAACGTTATATCCCCAAACGCCAGTGGCAATCTCTCCAGTAGTACCGGAGAGATCCGAATTAACTTCACTCGCTCCGATAGCGTCAGCCTCTATCTTGTCTGCTGTAATGCAGTCGGTAGCAAGCGCGGTTGCGTTGATAGCTCCCGCCGCGAATGAGGCCGTGGCGATACCAGCATTACCTACCCCACCAACATCACCGGATAAGTCTCCCTGTATGTCGGCGTTAATGTCGTAACCGTTTGCGCTGGATGTGGCTTGGAATCCGTCACCATAGTTCGATTGTACCTTGAAGCCATCGCCGGTTACAGGCTCGCCGCCGCCAAGGCCACCCGTGAATACAACAGCATCACCGGCTTGGTTAGTCACCTTCCATTGCTTCCACGATAACATAGTAGTAGAACCAAAGATACCTATCGAGTCACCGCTTTTGACGGTATCATCAGCAACGAAGGCATAGTCGGTTAAGGTATCTGCCATAATAGATAGCAACCCGCCATCGTCACTAGCGGCAGATACATCTACAAAGACGCTTTCGGCAGAAGCATCAAAGGTAGAGAACCCGGTCGCTTTATAGTCATCTGTATGGGCGTAGATAGTATCTTCTATTGTGGATGCTAATCCTCCTGCTTCTCCAGCGGCAGACACGTCTACAAGAACACTATCAGTAGACGGATCGAATAAAGAAGCTTCTTTAGCCGCCCAGGAAGATTGGCTTTGCACCGTATCTAAGATCCAGTCGGATGTTACATCAACTTCGTATGAAGTAAAATAAGGCTCAGAACCTTCTAGCACGTATCCCCAAATAAATAATGGTCCCGGGTCTTCTACCGTCAATGAAGCTGTCCACCAAGCTCCCTGCCTCGTGGCGTCTTCTGATAAAGTCGCTGAGTCCAGTATATTTCCCGATAACGCTGATATAACCCAAACACTACCGGAGTCTCCAGCATTAGAATCGTGAAAAATTTGAGCATTAAGGGTGGATCCCATAGCTTTCGGAGCGGCCCATAGAAAAAGCGCAATTAAGATACCCGCCGTAATAAGGCATATTTCCGAAGCTGTCCATTTTTCTTTTTTCATATTTATCTCCTCGATCCCCATTTGATTATATCGCAATAATTTACTGGCCCTATTATAAAACGCCTATTAGTTGCGGCGCACTCTAATTTAAGATAGGTATCTTTACAAAGAATACCGTTAGATTCTATGACAGATACGGCTTTCGTTTTCCCTCTAGAACCTATAGGGACGCAATGGCCGCAATATGGGCAAGATAGGTAATGAGTTAAGGGTTTATATGTCTCTGGGATAGACTCTATAAAATGTGCGCTATCTACAGAGATACTATCTAATGAAAACGCTTCTTCTGTCGCTCCTTGACCTTGACCTTGACCTTGACCTTGACCTTGCCCATAAATTAAAGTAGCTAACAACAAAGCCGCGCTAATAATAATCTTCTTCATCTTTTAATCCCTTTTAATATGTTCCATCTAGAACTTTCTCCTGTAGTTGGCGAAAGAACTATCGTGTCCGTGTAGGTATCCCAGTTAACTGTAAATTTTGTCGTTGAAGTGTCTCCATCATAGGCGGCTCCAAAGGTGAAATCGTTATATGAAGTTGAATCCGGATAATCACTAAACTCTTCATAATATTTAACTATTGGTTCTATAAGACCGTTAGCGCCTGTCGTGGTGTCCACGATAGTGTCGGAATAGTTATTTACAACCCAAAGAGAAGCTCCGTTAACCGGAGATCCATCCTTAAGAACTAATATGGATAATGTCCTTTGTAATCCTAGACTCAAACCAGAAAAACCTGGATAAAGGCTTATTAAACTATCAGGTTCACCTGTTCCGGTATAAGTAACGTCTTTGACATAGTTATAATATCCAAGGTTCCCTTCACCATAACCAGCCGGATGATTAACCGCTGTATAATGAACTATAGAGGTATCCGAGACAAAAAACTCTATAGTATCGCCATAACACCGATTCATAAATTGACTGCACCCGTCAGAAGATCCAAAGGTATAAGCCCACTGGGGAGTCTTGATATAATTATATCTGAAGTGTATGTCATAGTCTTCCGGTTTATACTCAGCGGAGTCTCCGTTATCATCTACGTTAAAAGCTAACCCAATAAATTCTTGGTGTCCCATTGTTAACGTGCTGGTTTTAGGTACTATCTCGTGGTAATTATTTTCATATACGAAATTACTATCTTTACCACGTGAGCTTTCTACGTCAGGACTGGCATTCCATTTAAGCAACCATGAATTTGGCCCCCAGGCAGAATCAGAGTTAGTATCTCCAACTTCAGCTATAAAAGTGTTATGATGAACCCAAGCGTCTTTATTTCCGTATCTAAAAGTTGTCGGTTTAGCGTATAGATCTAACTGGTATGATGGATCTACGCGAAAGTGCACCTTGACATAGTTGCTATCTATTTGTACTACGCTATCGGCATTAGTGATGGATCTCTTAAGGCAAGCTCCATCTAAAATGATCCCTTCATCCATCCCTTCGTTATCGTATCCGGCAACGATATAATTATTTGTCCAGCGGCTTGGAGCTACAGCGTCACCGCTAGCTAAACCGGCCTGGTTAGCGCACCCCTGGTGAGCATCCCAGTTTCCATAGTTAGATCTCCAGTATCTTAGGTTCCTGGCGTCTACAGATATAGAGCAAGCGGATACCCACGTTCGCCCTTCTACTGACATGCCGCCTATACCTTCGACATTGACATCGTGAAATATATAATTATATATAGAGTCATTATCTACTATATCCGTGTTAGAAGCTTTAACGACTACCGTGAACCCATCTTCGTGCATACGGTTCTCATATCCCCAGGCAGTTGCGGTCATAGATCCACCGTAGAAGATAACAGATTGTTGATCAGCTCCCGCATTGCCCTGATCGCTTACGGCTTGGGCCTCTCCCGCCACGAAAGATGAATCTTCTAAAATAGACGATGAGTCACGTTTACCAAATACGTGAAAGTTGCAAGTGTCAAATCTTATACGTTTAGAGACGTTAGATAGGATCCTGAATGCGTAAGTTGAGTCAGCGCTGGTGTCGCTAGGCAGGTGGTAAAAAGTAACGTTCTGGAAGTGTATGTCAGTAATGTTACTGCCCCAAAGCTGAAATGCTAGTCCACTAGTAGCGTTACCGTTACCAGTTCCGAAGAAGATAGTATCCCCATTGCCGTTAAATCTAATACGGTTTACCTGCGAGTTAATTGTAATAGCGGTTCCCGAAGTCGTAACATTACCGTCAAGATAAAAAATCTGATCGTCTGATGTAATAGTTAGCGGAAGGTCACTCGATTCTACAAGAGTAGATCCAGCAGGGCTTATAGGGGCAGTAGGAGTTACATTTGGCCCTATATACTCATAGCCTTCAGCAGGATAAACAGTTTGGCTATAAGAAAAGTTCGAAGATATAAGAATCAATAATATTATCAGAGATAGGTATCTTATCATGGCTTATGCCTTTCGCTAGATCCATCGGGAGAATGCCTAACGCCAGATCCATCGGGAGAATGTCTAGCCTTAATTGGCCCTGACGCTGGCGGTTCCGGTTCCCCTTCTGCTTCGCTCATAAATATATATATTCTTGGCCTGTACTGAGGATTACTTGTATAGTCGCGGCTGTGCCATCTCATACCCAGTTTATCTTGCCCATTATTAACCGTGTCTGGCCCGATCCTCCAACCATAGTTGGATAGGTCTCCACCATTCATAGAGTCAAGCGTGACCGGAGACAACCACCAATCGGCAGAATCGTGAGAGTCACTAAGGCCTGTCGTATCGATCTCATCAGACCAGGTTCCATAGGCGTTGCGCACTACGGTGTCGGCATTCTCCACGCGATCAGCGCAGTCGGTTCCGGTTCCCGCAGCGCCACCGTAAGTCCAACTCGCGCCTTCATCGTAGAGAGTCCAGCAGGTAGTATCTTCGTCCCAGTCTCTTAACAGGTATCTTGCATTGGGGTGGATAGTATCCGTATGAGTCCTGCCAGACGCCAAGAAGAACGTCCTTATCCACGCAGAATCAACGACCCTGTCGTCTGGCATCCACGCCGTTAAGGAGTCGTGGGCGAAAATCATAATTTGTTGTTCGTTCTCAGCGTCATCACCGCAGATACCCCACTCGCCATATCCACCGGCGGCTTCGCTTCCACTTTGATACAGCCTAGTATCTCTCCAACCGATAGAATCGGCGGTGTTGGCGTCTAAGAATATTACCGTGTCCTTGTCTGCCGTGTGTGCCCATACGATAAATGCGTATCTAAAACTGACCGATGAAAATGATGCCGCCGTAGTTATGGTGGCCCCCACAGCTACGGTATCGACGTATCCATCACCCGCGCTACCAGAAGCATAATAGGGCGAGTGCTTATATTGAAAGCCACCGTTGCCTGCTCGCGTCCACCCACGTACGCCAACACGATAGGTATATCCTGAGTGAAGGGTATCCGCCCCCGACCAATCGGTAAAATAATTCCACTCTGGAGACGGGAAGCCGGTAGAGGTCAAGGTATCGGTTTCGTATACTAAGCTACAAGCCGCCAGGGCGTCATTACGTTCAGGGTTCTTCCATATCGCCATTTTCATCCAGGTGCTATCCATCGCCGCGCGTAACTTGACCGCACCGGAGTCTACCACAAGTGACGGCCCCGTCCACGTCCATGAGTCCAACCAGTTAATACCCACGAAACCGGTGTCCATCGCCGTGTAACTGCTGGCCGTGCCGTCGAAACCGAATGAGGTGCTGTCTGCCGCAGCGACTCCAGCAAGAGATACCAGCAATAATATGATAGATAGGTATCTCATTATTTACCTGCCTCTATTATACGTTCCCGGTCAACGACCAAGATTGGCGGGCCGATATATACCTCTTCACCGTGATCGGCCAGTATCTCGTAGTGCAACGTTATCCAGTCGAAAGCTGTAACGTTTTTATTAACGGCTACCTGTACCCAACCTTCGCCGGTACTGGCTATAGTTGTGGTGCTGTCCCAAAAGATAGAGTCACTTTGCTTATATCCAGCAGCTTCCGAGAGTGGCCCTTTGATGATGAGGCTGTCGATAGAAGATGTAGCCGCCGTTGCTGACGATGTTTTATATCGGAAACATAGACTATCTATATGTATGATTCCGTAAGGTATCCTTCCGAAGTCAGCGATGAGCTTATCACGTTGGTCATCTTGAGCCGCTGAGATATTAGAGTCAACGCACATCCACAGATCATCGGTAGTTGTATCGAACAGCCACGGCACGGCTTTAAACGAATCCGGTGGCGCTAGGTTTCCGTAGAAGTTGACCACGTTGATGTAATCCCGCACGGTGTCGCGATAGGAGCTAACTGCGCCGGAGTCAGTAAAATATATATGTCCCAGACCTATGGCCCATAGATTATCTTCTCTGCCCGATGCCCCATAAAAGCAGGCAAGAGATATCTCATCACCTTCCTGTACCCAATATGGAGATGGTCTATAGACGAAGTTGCTATCAAAGTCATCAGCTACATCTGTGCCCCAGAGAAGCCTCTTACTAAAACGGCTCCAAGTATCTCCCCCATCTACGGACGTATATAGATATAAATCACCGTCACCAGTGACATCGTCGGCGTTAATTGTTGCCGTCATAATTAGGTTATCCGCGCCGAAGGGGATAACGTCATAATGCCAGATTATAGAGTCGCCAGAAGTGGGTGAGATAGTACACATTTGCTCCGTGCCCCAATTACTATCTGCGTAAGCGGATGATATTTTATACGTGATCATGGTATCCATATTTCCGATGCCTGCAAGGGCATCGGTGGCCCAATCGTTAAAGAATATAGTATAGGTCTGGTTTGTGTCCGCTATAATTGACGGGGATACCAAAGACAGGGTGTCGCTCATAAAGATACACCCAAGTGAATCGGTTTCTTCAGCCACCCCTGTCCACGTTATCCCGTCAGCGGTAGTAGATACGTAAAGGCCTATCGAATCCGACCCGGCCCCAACTTCGGGATTATAATTAGCGCGAAACACCATTCCAAGCCTGCCATCGTGAGTATAGAATAAATCAGGATCAGATAGATGGGTAGCGTCTAGGGAGTCTATAGATGGTCCAGCGCCAAAGATACCAAAGAGAGGATTATACAGGGTATCCCCAGAGCCGCCTGGATTTGTGTTAAACAGACCCCAAGATACTCCATCATTACTAACTGCTATGTGCGGGTTCTCATCAGCATCGAATCCCGGTATTAGAGGAGTGTAAGCCAGCCAATACTTAAATCCATTCCACCCGTCAGGAAAGTATAGGATAGATGGATGGGTCACAACAGCGGAGTCCTCCAAGTAAACGGAGTCGGCGGTCACCAATGTTACTGGCAAGTCAAGATAGGTATCTGCCCGTTGCATCCACGCCTTAGAGGTGTCAAGGTCGTGCGCCCACTGGATATTGATTATATTACCTGACACGGTAATATCTCCACGAACGTTTAAGTTATTAGCGGTGATCGAGTCGTGCGAATGACTAGTGTCAGAATAATTCGTTAATGAGTCTCCTATTATAGTCCTGACCCAGCTTTTAGTTACCGATGTCATCTGGGCCTGAGGGGATAGGTATCCAACAAAAATTAAGGCCAAGACGATAATGACTTTTTTCATTTTTTATTCCCTTATATAAC
>Ga0272444_10000393_pt1 | contig 47953 bp, 40 predicted proteins | sample SSMForm13_FD_201033 | JGI IMG/M metagenome (GOLD analysis project Ga0272444, IMG submission 201033) | Marine sediment archaeal communities from Little Sippewissett salt marsh, Falmouth, MA, United States - SSM-Form-13 | ecosystem: Environmental > Aquatic > Marine > Wetlands > Sediment ... | reverse complement strand
GGCTGTATGTGTGGGCCATGAGTTCGTTGGCCTTCTTGGTGGCTGCATAGAGGCTCACGGGGTGGTCCACATTGTGGTGCACCGAAAAGGGCATCTTGGTATTCATGCCGTAGACCGAGCTGCTCGAGGCAAAGACCAGGTGGGACACCTCTGTATGACGGCCTTTCCAGGATGTGCAGAAACCCCTTCATGTTGCTCTCCACGTATTCGTGGGGGTTGGTCAGGCTGTATCTTACCCCGGCTTGGGCGGCAAGGTTGATGACCCGGTCAAAATGATGATCGGCAAAAAGCGCCTCCATCCCCCCACGGTCGCCCAGATCCAGTCTGGTAAAGGTAAACCTCTCAAAGGGCGCAAGCTCCTTGAGGCGGGCCTCCTTTAGCCTCACGTCATAGTAGGTGTTCAGATTGTCCAGCCCGATGACTTCATGGCCTTCTTCCAAAAGACATCTGCTCACATGAAAGCCTATGAAACCGGCTGCTCCCGTAACAAGGATATGCATTGTGGTCGCTCCCTTTGGCGGTTTTGGGGTTTAAGTGAGGAGTTGCGAGATTTTGGATTAACCGCGGACCCTGGTGGGATTGGTTAAATAGTTGATTGGTGTATTCGTTAAGTGGTGGAATAGTCAAATAGTTGACTGGGGTATTGGTTGAATGGTTACAGGGTGTCTTGTTTTCGTTGTCTGAGGTATTTGATGCAACCATTGAGGATTCGAATTGCGGTCTTGATCTCGCCTATCAGGCTTTCAGCCTTACGCCCATCTACGTAGCCGCACTCCACAGAGACATCGATGTGATCTACCAATTCATAAAGGGATCCCCTTGATTGCCTGCAAAACTGGATATTCTCTTGAAAGTGGTAACGCCCATAACCTTCCGCTATGCAGGCAGTAGCTGATCTTGAAGCCCTTATCATTTGGTCGGAGAGTCTGAATCTCTCCACGTCCGGGAAACTCCTGCACAACGCCCATGTCTCTTTTCGTATGTCGCGGCAGCGTTTCCATACCTCCAGGTCCCTGAAGTCATTGTATGGCTTCTCACCCATTGAACTAGTCAACCGATCCACTATTTGACTATTTTGCTATTCAACCGAATATCCGCCCGGCGGCGGTTTATGCTGTTTTTGTTGATTCGGTCAACGGTGGACAGGCTCCGCCCCCTTGAGGGCAGGCGGGAATGCTTTGCAACTCACTGAAAATAGAATTAGTTTGTTGAAAAGACAGACATCCCCCAAAAAGGCCATCGGGGTTTCAGTCTGGTGTGGCCGGGGATGTCTGGATTGTCTTTGCGCGTTTTGCGGTCGCCTGTGCTGCCTATCTGTGATGAGCCCTTACCCTTTTCTCCCCACGCTTATCCTTATACCCCCTTGGGCTTTCAACTGCCTGTACTTGAAGAGCAAGGCCTTGCGGCGCTTCATGCTATCCTGGAGCATCTTCAAGAGTTCGATGTTGATCCTGTCTCTTTTTCCATTCTGGTCGGCAAGGCCGCTCAAGGTGCGATTCATATGAACCACGGCCTTTGCAAGGAGGTTGATTCGTCTCTCTAAGGCTTGAAAACGGGTCTCCCATGGGTTGTCATCGGCGGCCTCTGAAGGGAGTGCGGCCTGGGCTCCCTGGCCGTCTTCTTTGGGGTCGAGAAAAAACCCTTCGCCCCTTCTTTCCTTTACCACATCCTCTATGGCCTCTTTGCCAATGGTCTTTAAGTCGTCTGCATAACCGTAGAGGAGGGCAGAATCGCAAAGGATATTGATCATTCGCGGGATGCCGCGGGAGTATTGATAGACAGCCTCAATGGCTTCTTTGTCAAAAATATCTGCATTCTTTGCACCGGCCACGTGAAGGCGGTGCCCGATGTACTGGCCCGCTTCTTTCTGGTTCAGGCCCCTGAGATGACAGTGGACGGTCACGCGCTGAACAAACTGCTTGAGTTGCCTTTGCTGCAGCTGGGATTTGAGTTCCGGCTGCCCCACCAGGATCATCTGGATGAGATGCTCTTTTTCAGTATCCAGGTTTGAAAGCACCCGAATCTCTTCAATGGTTTCCAAAGGAAGGTTCTGGGCCTCATCAATGATAAGGACCACCCGTTTTCTTTCGGCAAACTGCTTGAGCAGAAAGGCGTTCAAGGCATCGATCATCTCGACCTTGTCCTTGCCGTCTACCTCAAGCTCCAATTCCTGGCAGGCCATCTTGATGAACTCTTCGGGCAGGAGACTGGCACTGCTCATGACACCCACCAGGATATCTTGCTGGATATGCTTTAACAGCAGATTGATGAGCGTTGTCTTGCCGGAGCCGATTTCTCCAGTAATCACCACAAAGCCCTTGTTCTCCTTGATGGCATACTGGAGGTGGGTATAGGCATTCTCATGGACCTGGCTCATGTAGAAATAGTCAGGATCAGGTGTGATATTAAAAGGTTTTTCCTTTAGTCCGTAAAACGATTCGTACATGGTCTCCTCGGGTTACACATCACATTGTACATCAATAGATCACTTACGATTTCTGATTTTCAGTCATCCACTATGGAGTGACAAGTCACAAGTGACGAATGAGAAGTAAACCATGACTCGCGACTTGTCACTGGTCACTCGTCACAGGTCTACCCTTTCGCCTTATTCAAGACCGTTCCGATGATGTTCCTCTCTTTCAACAGCTCCATGGCTTGCTTGAGATCCTTTTCCGGGGTCTTTTCCGCCTCCACGATCAGAAGGATGCCATCAATGAGCCGGGAAAAGACCAGGGCGTCGGCACAGGGGAGCACGGCAGGGCTGTCGAAGATGATGAATCTCTCAGGATAACGCGCCTTCATCTCCCTGACCATGGATTCGGTCCTGGACGCCCCCAAAAGCTCGGCAGAGTTGGGCAAGGGCTTGCCCCCGGGAAGGATCACCAGGTTTTCAATGCCCGGATTGACGAGCAGATCAGGCAGTTCCGCCTCATTGAGCAAGTAATCAGAAAGACCTCTTTCTCCATCCAGGCCGAAGTAGTTGTGGACGGAAGGGGCCCTCAGATCAGCATCCACAAGGAGAACTGTATAGTGCACCTCCTGTGAAATGCTCACGGCAAGATTAATGGCCGTAAGGGTTTTTCCCACCCCGGGATCTGCACTGGTGACCAGGAGGCTGTTTCCCCCCAGCTGTTTCATCGTGTTTAAGACCTGGGCACACAATATCTTGAGCTGGTCGGCCTTGGCTTTTTCGTGAAAAAGGGAGACGATCTTGTTCTTCTTCAGGGTACTTTCTGAGACATTGACGATCTCCGTCTGGGAATAGGTGATGCTCAGCCCTTGAGGGGCGGCCTCAGGCTCTTTCACAAAGTCATGCTCGACCACCTTCCTGGCCGCTTTCGCCTTTTCCATGGCCTTTTTTAGCTTGCTCATAGTTTTCTTTCAGTGACCAGTTGTAGGTAACGAGTAACAAGTGACGAGAAGCGGCTTGTCGTGCGTCACTTGAGACCTAACCCCATGAGACAGAATCACAAAAAGTTCAAAAGCCCCTGACTTACCCCCTGACACTTGAAACACGTACATTTGGGCGATGCGTGTTGCAGCCATGTTAGGATTCGGCTAGATTCCTGTGAATCCGTTTGGGCTCACCGCCCGCTCCCCTTCGGCATTGCTCAGAGTCGCTTGAGACGCAAAGGGCGCAAAGCCGAGCAGCTCATTAGCTCATTAGCTTAATAGCCTGTTAACAGCGGAAAACATAAAGAAAAATAAACTCTGCGCTCTTGGCGCCTTTGCGGTGAATATGAGCCCTTCACATCAATCCCATCTTCGTGACCCTGCGTTGGATCTTAGCCCAGACCACTTCCAAGGGCATGACAAATTGATGGATCACGACCAAGGCCACGACAATGGCCGCTATGGCCCCCAGAAACAACAGGGCCTTCTTAACGCGGCGAGACCGCACCTCTTGTTCACTCTCCATCAGCGAGATGACAGACAATACGGGCACACCGGTGATGCGGCCCAACTCTTCGGCTGTCTTGACAGAGGTGTCCAGGCTTTCGCGAACGGCGGCAAGGCCGACGCCCGCCCCCAGGGCCAGAACAACGCCTATGAGCATAATGGCCATACGGTTCGGCTTATACGGTTTTTCCGGCAGTTGAGCAGGCTCAATAATGGTGAATCGCTCGCCCCGTTGTGTCTCCTCCATGCCCTGAGCGAGCTTTGCTTCCATAAGCTTGTTCATCAGCTCTTTGTACTTGAACTGGGCGTTTTCGTAATTGCGTATGAGGTTGTTGTATTCCTTTTCCACCAAGGGGGCGTTTTCAATCCTTCGCTGATACCTGGCTATTTCCTTTCGGATCTGCTCCCTTTCCTCCAAGAGGCTTTTGCTCTGAAGTCCCATAGAATCCAGCTGGGTCTTCAGGTTAATGTAAGCTGGATTGTCCGGTTCTTGCTCTGCCAGCGCTTGTGTGACCTTGTCTGACTCAAGGGCCTCCACCTCTTGGCTGAGGGCCTCCGCCTCTTTTGAAAGCTTTACCACATCAGGGTGCTTTGGCCCGAATTCAGCGCTCAAGGCTTCCAGTTCAGCCTTTAAGGCCTCCAGTCGTTTGATCTTTCCCGCGACGTCGTCTGATTCGCCTACCTGCGATTCGAGTTGCGCAATCTCTCTCTTTAGCTTCATGACATCGGGGTGCTTTCCCGACAGGGTGCTCTGGAGGGTGACAAGCTGCAGTCGAAGGTATTTAAGACGGTCCCCGGGATGCATGACGGCCTTGCCGTCTTCTGTCATGGCAGCGCTTAAGGGATCCACATTGGCAAGCTGGCCTTGAAGGAGGATCTTCCTCTCCTGAAAAGAGTTCAGCTGCATCTCTATATGGTCCAGGTCTCGATGAAGCTGTGCAATGGTTTGCATATTGAGGTTGTTGCGCTCGGGGAGCTCTTCCAGGTGGGCCCTCTTGAACTCACTTATCTTCAATTCAATCCCATCGATCTCGCCTTTTAGCCCATCGAGCTCCTGTTGCAGGAAGCTGGTGGTCGTAGAGGCCATCTCCTCCCTGGTCTTCAAGTTCTGCTCCAGATAGAAGGAGGTGAGGACATTTGCCACTTTCTGCACCGTCGCGGGGCTCTTGCCCTCATAGGAAAGGGTGAAGGCAATGGTGGCCACGGTAGGGCGCCCGGTTCTCTTGTCCATGACATCGGCACTGATGGTCTGAAGATTGATATCGCCGCGCATCTTTGCAAGGATCTCCGCCGTGGTATGTCTCTCCCGCATGTCAGCGTACAGATTGAAGCGATCCATGATCTCCGTGAGTCTGGAGCGGCTCATGATCTGCTGGGTGATGATCTGGAGGCGTTCTTCCACATAGCCCGTAATGGTGGTCTGAACATACTCCCGGGGGATCTGCTGGTCTTCGATGAGGATCGTGGACTGGGAAAGATATATGGGCGGCAACACAAAGGCGATGAAAACAGCCGGCACCAATATGCCCAGAAAGGAAATCAGAAAAATCTTTTTTCTTCTTCTAACGAGGCCCTTTAGATCTATTTCTTTTTGTTCGTCTATGGTCATGGTTTGTCATAGCCAGGGGCTGTCGGAAAACGCCCATCTGCGGGGCATGCGGCGAGCTCAGCCGAGCCGTTATCCTCATCCTTCGTCACTGCGATCGGCCGGGGCGGACCTCATTCCTCAGGATATCGGATGTCTTGCATCTGTACATTTTCCATCAGCCCCAGAAAAATAAGGTTCTCCGACAGGGTCCTGGGTGGTTACCCTATAGCCACCAGTCTTGGGGAAATGTGAAATGGAGCAGCACCCACGCCCGGTGACGGTCGTAATCCTCATCATGGGAGAGTGTCTCGTCACAATGACGGGAATAGCTGTACCCCACGCGAAGGCTATGCTCCCTTGTAAGCCTGTAGTTCAAGGAAGGTGTGAGCTCAACATGGCTGCTATCTTCCAACAGGAACTCCCCCTCTGATTGCGTGAAGTAGAGGCTTCCGGAAAAACTCACGCCAAGGCGTCTTGTCAGCATTCTGTTGGCACGGAGATATATCTTGTCCGTCTCTATGGGTTCGCCGTAGGAGCTGTAATGGAGATCGCGGCTGTAACCCATCGTTCCTGTTGTTATCTCACCGGTCTTTGTCACACTAATATCGGCCACGCCACCGCGGGTGCTCTCTTTGCCCCTGTGCCACGGAGAATAGGCATAGTCGATCTCTGTGTACCGTGCCCCTAGAAAGCAGGTCATGCGCAGTGTCTCACTGAAGGCATGGGCCCAGCCAAGGGAAAGGCCATAGTTGTCCGTTTGGCTGATATCGGAATCTCTCCCCACGTAGTATGGTTGGATGGTGAAGACATCAAGCTGATCATTGAAGTAGCGGTTGTAGGAAAAGGTGAGGGAATGGGAATCGTAATCCACCTGGTCTTGGGAGTCATACCTGATGTCCCCATAGGTATAGTCAAGACCCACATCTGAGCGTTGGGATAGCTTATAAGAGATGCCGCCGCCACCGGTGTACCGCTCCCGGTCTTCGCGCAGGTTCACCAGGCCTGTCTCTTCGAGTTCCGATTCAAGGGTGGTGTCCTTAAGATAAGAGAAGTTGCCGGACAAGGTAAAACGCTCCATGACCCCGTAGTCACCGCTGAGTGCAAGGCGATAGTTCTCCGTGTCAAGGTCTGAATCATCTGCGTAACGAAGGAGATCCACAGCGGCCGTTGATTTCAGGCTGAGCAATTCCGTGGCATAGTCTAACATCAACTCAGGATTGATGCTGGTGACAAAGTCGTCTTGCTTATCGGTTCTTGAAAAGGTCACGTTATCGTCGTATGTCTCTTGAACCTTCAGTGAAGGCACGAGGTTCATATCGGCTGCCATCGCCGTCCAGGGGACCCAGGAAAGGCAGACCACAGCGGCAAGATAGAGGCTTAGTTGTTTCAAGCAACGCAGACTTGTCACAGAGATTTTTGGTTGTGGGTTTTGATACATTTTCAGTCTCTCACAGAGGCCACAGAGGCACAAAGGTTTTTGAGCTGAATCCTTGAGAGGACGATTCAGCTCAAGACCCCGTCCGCTATCGCGGGAAAAGGGCTTCCGGATCTTTACTTAATACTACCCGCATGGACTCAAAATAATGGGTCCTCTTCCTGTAACAGGGTTCAAGGATTGAGGGGCTTAAGGCACCACCACCACGTCCCCACGCCTTAAGAGAATATTCTGCTTAAGGTTCATTCCCTTTTCTACCTCCCCGTATCTGAACGGGATCTTATAGTCGGTCTCCTCCTCCTGCCGGAGGATAATGATCTTGTTAGGAGAGGCATAGGGGTTCAACCCCCCGGCCATGGCAAGGATCTTCATGACATCTGTTTTCAGAGTAATAGGATACTGACCGGGCCTGTTTACTTTGCCGATGACATGGGCGGTCAGGCTGTTTGCCCCCACCAGCATCACCGTCACCGTGGCGTCAGGCACATACTCTGAGAGTCTCTTTGTGACAGCCGCCCGCAGTTCAGGCACGGAAAGATCCGTGACGTCTATGTCTCCGGCCAGGGGAAAGGAGATCATGCCATCGGGCGGAACAATGACCTGCCGGCTCAGTGTTTCATCTTTCCACACAGAAATCTCGAGGACATCACCAGGGCCTATCTTATAGGCCTTTTCCATGGCCAACGCCGAAGCATTGGCCATGGCCAACAGACTGAACAACACCCAGTACGCTGCTATTCTTTTCATAGGTTCTTCTCCCCAACAAACCTCGGCATCATGGAGATCCTTTGTCAGGTTTTGGTTAGACTTATGTTTACATATGATGAGCCCGGACCCGACCCTTTTATCCCGAGCCTCATCCCTATCGCCAGGACAAGTAAGGCCGAATGTTGAGACCAAGGCAAGGAGATCTGTTTTCATAAACTATAAATTTTCCTACAAAATCAAGGAAATGTCAATTAAAATGGCAAGGTGTCGTGGAAAACCTGGCAGTGAAACGGGGGGGGCATGAAACTCCCGCAGCAAGGCCCGGGTGTTTTGGAAAGGGGAATAATGCAGCCAGCTGGAGAGGTTAGGCGGATCATTCGCCGGCTCTCACAGGCACTGGGAGATGTGGTGCCGTGGCCGCGAGACCCTATTTTCAGCACGGACCGCGTAGTTTTTGCAGAAGAATTAGGTAGTTTTTGTTTTCAAAATGGCCACTTCTAGGCATTGACTATGCCTTGCAAGAGTAGTAGCTCACTCTATGGGCATGGTCATCTTTCTGTGTTTTCCGGTGTTTTGTTCCGGGTTGGATCAAAACGACACAGGGCCATGAATCCAACTTCTGAATAGGCTGGCTGTTGGGTATGGCTTGGCTTGGAGAGAGGGGCTTCAGTAGAGATGGCGGAGAGAAGAAAGCATCCTCGGTTTCGGGCAAGGGAACACACATTTGCCGCTTTGCATAATGACTGCACCAGGATCGGAAAACTGAAAAACATCAGTAGCGGGGGGTTGGCTTTCGAGTACACCCCTATTGACGACTCTACGTGCAACGGTTTTTGTGTGGACATATTTGCAGCGCACAGCGAGTTCCGTCTTTCCAATGTGCCTTGCAGGACTGTCTATGACATCGCCTTGCCCAGGCACGAGACAGACGGCACCTTTTCCCCAACTTTCCTAAGCAGGCAATGCGGCCTTCAATTCGGAGAACTGACAGAGACTGAAACAGAGCAGCTGCGTTTCTTTCTCAAGACCTATACCCATGGATATGATCGATGAGAGACTGAGACCTTTGCACAACCCCTTCTCACTTGCTTCCCCGTCAAAGGCATTGCGGTTTGGGCAACAGCCCGTCGCCCTATGACTCATCTTCAACACCCATGGCCCGAATCAGCCTGGCCTTGGCCACGTTGAATTCCGCCAGGGCCCTGGTGTAGTTGGTTTTGGCCTCCGTGAGCCGGGTCTGGGCGTCCAGGACTTCTGTGGCCGTGGCCACCTGCTCCCGGTACCGCTCTTTGCTAATGCGGAAATTCTCCTCAGCGGACCCAACGCTCTTCTTGGCCACCGAGATGTTTTCCTCTGCGGCCTGGAGATTTAGATAGCTGGTCTTCACATCCAGACGCACGGCATCTTTGATCTGCTCCAGGGCCTCTTCGGCCTGCCGGAGGCGAGCCCTTTTCTGATTGGCGGCAAAGCGGGTTTTCCCCCACTCAAAAAAGGTTATACTGGCTACGGCCACGACATCCCAATTCTCCCGGTCCTCAAATTCGCTGCCATCTACACTCGGGTCATCCCCTGCCCGATAGTAATTGCTCGAAAGACTCACGTAGGGATAATAGGCGCTTTTCGCCAGCGTAATCTCCTTCTCGGCACTGGCCACATTCTTTTCTGCTTCCATCAGCTCTGGGCGATTCTTGAGTGAGACCTCCAAACAAGACTCATAGGGCTTATCGTAGGGCTTGTAGGAAAGGATGTCCTCCACTGCCAATTCTTGGTCAATCGGCCTCCTCAGGATGGTGTTGAAGCTTGCCTCGGCAATCCTTAAGGCATTTTCCGTCCGTATGAGTCGCTGTTCTGCCTCAGCCAATCTCACCTCAGCATCCAGCACGTCTATCTTGGGGCTCATGCCAACGTCGTAGAAGTTCTGGGCCGTCGTTAGCTCTGCCTGCAACTGTTCCACCGATTGTCGGGCCACATCCTTGATCCTCCCTGCCGTCAAGATCTCGAAGTACGCCACCTTTACTTCAAGGATGAGGTCAAAGCGGGCTCGGGTCAGTTGGATCTCGGCCACATCCAGACCCAGTTTGGCCAATTGGTAATCGGAAAGGTTGGCAAAGCCGGTAAACAAGGGCTGTTCAATGGTGCCGGTGAACCGGTACTGATCCTCATCGGCAATATCGATCCGCTTGTCCTGAATGACAATATAGGGCACCTCACTGGGACGACGATAGGTGTACTCGCCCCTCAGGGACGGCAGAAAGGCAGTGGTGGTCTCCTTCTTTCGCTCCCGTGCGGCCCGCACTTCCTCCCTGGCGATCCGGATGTCGAGGTTCCGCTCTAGGGCCATGTCAATACTCTGTTCAAGACTCAACATGGATGCGTCGTCTTGAGTCTCCTCTGCCAGTGCCACGACACTTGGCATCATCAGGGCCGCGACAAAGAGGAATAGCCAAACTACGGGCAGCCAGATTACACTTACTCTACTTGTCATTGTAGCCCTCCGACAGACTTCCTTTTTTGACCATTCCGAGCCCTGGCAAAAGGACCTCAACTGTGAAATGGGCGGGTGTGAAGACTCAGGGGCCTTCATGCCCGAAATTCTGTGTCTGACAGTCTTTTAAAGCCCTTTTTCAGGACGCTATTCGGCATCTTCCGTATGATGGATTCTCGCACCCTAAGCGGGACGTGAAGAAATAGTTCCAGCAGGGCATCCAGTCCGACAGAGAACTCCTTTTCATACCATTCCATGGTTTTTGTCCTCTCCTGGACCTCCCTTTCAAACTTGGACTTCTCTTCTGCCATCTCCTGCCGCTTCCGAAACCTGATCTCCTCTTCCGTGGTTTTGGCCCCCTCTGTGGGTTCTTCTTGTATCTCACGATCGATTGGGGGCTTTGTGTCATCCACCAGATCTCTGTATGAAGCCAATACCTCCCTCTGGGATGCCAGCATGTCTTTGTGTGCAGCCAACACATTTGCCTGGGAAGCCAACTGCTCTTTCTGCAAGGCGAGGGTCTTCTCCAAGGCCTTTACCCGCTTTTTCTGATGCAGTGCCATCAGAAGCACCGCTATAACCACCACAGCATTTACCCATTCCATGTCTTGCCTCCAGTGTAGGTCTGTTTTCGAAAGGCACAAAAACCGACGGTTTCGTAAAAAGTCAATTCTCTTCGCTCCGTGAGCCTGTTGGGCGCACCGCCCGCTCGCTTTCACTTGCTTGAGACGCAAAGGACGCAAAGAAATCCGCTTTTTTGCTTTTCGCTGAAACGCCGAAAAGCAAAAACCAACGTGCCCTTCAAGCAGAAGTAATAAGCATCAGCGACTGTTCAATTTAACTATCTGGAAATACCGCCAAACCTTACACGCCCTATCCGTTTCTGTTCGCCATGGGCGATAGCTTTTTATGTTTTCCGGCGTCTCAGCGGAAAACATAAAGAAAAATAGGCTCTGCGCTCTTTGCGGTGAATACTTATTTCTACGATTAAAACACTATGTATCATGCTGAAAGTTCAGCGGAAACTATCACAGGGTTGGCCCTTATGCAAGGCTTTTTCCCTGTGACAACTCGTTAGATATACGCTCGCTAACCCCGCAGCCTGCGCCGCGTTAGCACTGCCAACAGGCAGAACCTACTGGGAATACGCTCGCTTATGCGGTTCAGGCACAGGCCCCTACCCCCCAAAACTAGGACAACTCTCTTTGTCTGCAACAAAAGGTTTGATATCCAAGACCGGTGTCCCGTCTATCATGTCCAGCCCCTTGATGTGAATAATATTTCCTTTGATTCCAACGACTTTTAAAACTGACATCCCGATGGGGTTGGGTCGGATGGGCGAACAGATGCTAAAGACGCCCAATGGCTCTGCACGGTGTGGAGGGGTCTGGCGAAGAAATGGAGGGGAAAAACTCTGGCTTCGATGAAAATGAAAGATCACCACGATCCGTTCCCCGGCCTTGATGTCTTCAAGTCCTTGCAGGTATTTTTCATCTATCACCAAGGCCCCCTCTGCATCGGAAAGGCTCCAATGCCGAGGGACCTTTACGGCGTCCGTTCTTACAACACCTATGGGTGTCATGACGATGGGCATAGCAATTCTCCGCATCTGTCAGTCGCGATCAAGGCAATACACTGTCGGCAGAGCCTTTTCACCCCGGAAACCAAGAGGGGCCAGCAGGTAACCAAGGAGGCGTCTTCTCCATGTCCCGCGTCTGCGGTGACATGAAGGCCCTGCAAAAACAGTTTTTGGACAAGAGTGGTTAACACTACAGACAGGGGTCCTGCAACTGCAAAGTTGATGGATTCGTAAAAAAGTTCGCTTTGCTCACTCCGTGACCATTTGCGCCTGTGGGCTTGAAAAGAGATGGGCGCACCGCCCGCTCGCTTTCACTCGCTTGAGACGCAAAGGGCGCAAAGAAACTCCCTTTTTTCGCTTTTCGCTGAGACGCCGAAAAGCAAAAACCAACTTGCCCTTCGGGCACAACTCATGAGGGTCTATGATTTCCCAATTTAACTTCCCGCAATTACCGCAGACTTTTACACTCTCTGCCCGTTTCGTCTCGCCATGGGCGATAGCTTTTTATGTTTTCCGGCGACTCAGCGGAAAACATAAAGAAAAATAGACTCTGCGCTCTTGGCGTCTGCGGTGAATATTTGTCTCTACCATTAAGAGACTATCGCCGGACACTCCTTGCCCGTTAGAAAGTGCTTGCTCCCTCCGCCAGGGCGGACTCAATGTCGTTCGCAAAAGACTTCTTACGAGTCCATCAACGTTCCCGGGACCTCAAAGAAGAGGACTTTGGAAAAGGATGGGCAGCCAGGGGATAATTGGTCAAATGGTTAATTGGTGTATTGGTTGAATGGTTAATTCCTTGAATTCGTAACTCTTATTAAGGTACCTTAGGCAGCGATTGAACCCTCCCCGCGGCGACTCGACTGAGCTCGTCGAAGTCAAGCCGCGGGGAATGTTCTCCCTGACGGGAGAGCTCCGCAGCACCGTAAGGATGACAACTCGTTAGATATACGCTCGCTAACCCCGCAGCCTACGCCGCGTTAGCACTGCCAACAGGCAGAACCTACGGGCAATGCGCTCGCTTATGCGGTTCAACCAGTCGATGATTTGACCACTTGACCATTTAACTGTTTGACCAACGAAGGGAGGATGGCATGTCTTTGAAAGTGCAAAAGATAAGGAATATATACGAAGGCAGAATATTCAATGTGGCCCTTGAGCAGATCACGTTGCCTAACGGGGTAGTAAAAAACCGGGAAGTGGTTCGCCATCCTGGCGCCGCGGCCATGGTGCCCCTCTTTGATGACGGTAAAGTGGCGCTCATCAAGCAGTACCGCCATGCCGTGGGGGAATTTCTGTGGGAGGTCCCTGCCGGGACACTGGAGCCGAATGAAAGCCCCCTGGCCTGTGCCCGAAGAGAACTGGTGGAAGAAATCGGCTTTGAGGCCAGAGACCTTGTGAAGGTGGCAAAGATCCTGCCCGCCCCCGGATACACGGACGAGTGTATCCATATCTATCTGGCCACCGGCCTGACCCCGGCCGAGCAGAACCTTGATGATGACGAGGTCCTGGAAGTCCGGCCCACACCCTTTGACAGGGCCATCGAGATGATCAAAGAGGGCAAGATTCAAGACGCAAAGACCATCACTGGCCTTCTCTTGATTGCCATGGGCAACGGCACACAGCGGTAACGCCGCTTTCAGGGAGAGCTTGAAATCATGTAGATATCTTTGAAAAATCTGCAAAGAGGGCGAAAAGATCGGCGATCTCTCCAAGGAGGGCCAACCGGTTTCGCTTCAGCCGCTCGTCTTCTGTCAAGACCATGACCCCCTCAAAAAAGCCATCCACCGGGCCTCTCAAGGTGGAAACCGTGAGCAGGGCCTGATCAAAGTCTCCCCTTTTCAGGTCTTCAGACACGGCTTGTTTTGCCTTTTGAAAGGCATCATAGAGGACTTGCTCGCAAGATTGCTCAAACAGGTTGGCGTCCATGCCAGCCTGGTGCTGATCTGGGGCCATCTGCCCCTCCTGCCTTGCCTTTTTCATGATGTTCACTACACGCTTAAAGGCAACAGCCAGGGCTTCGAAATCCGGTTTTGCCTTGAGATTCATCAGCGCCTTGGTCCGCTTTAAGACCTCCGGCAGGTTGTCCATGGAGGTGCTCACCACGGCCGCAATCACGTCCTTGGAGTACCCCTTTTCGGACAATAAATATTCCAGGCGACGCTGAAAAAAGCTAAGGATCTTCCAGGTGGTCTCTTCCCGAGTCTCCTCTATTTTCTCACCCAGAAGGGCAAGGCCCTTGTCAATAAGCCCTTTCAAGGAAAGGGGAAGGGCCCTGGCCAAGATGATCTGGATGACTCCCATGGCCTGGCGTCTTAAGGCATAGGGATCTGTGGTGCCGCTCGGCAAGAGGCCGATTCCAAAACAGCCGCAAATCGTGTCTGTCTTGTCGGCTATGCTCACCAAGGCACCGGCAGAGGTCTCAGGCAGCGGGCCACCGGCATAGGCCGGCAAATAGTGTTCCTCAACGGCCCGGGCCGCAGCTTCCGGTTCACCCGACAGGGCGGCATACACACGGCCCATAACCCCCTGGAGTTTGGGGAACTCATTGACCATCTGGGTCGTCAGGTCTGTTTTGCACAGCCAAGCCGCCTGCGATGCGATCGGCTTGATCTCAGGGTCAGTCCATTCTGCCAGGGCCTCAGCAAGCGCCTGGACACGGCCCACCTTTTCAAACATAGAGCCCAGCTTTGCCTGAAAGAGCACGCCCTTGAGCCTTTCCACCATGTCGCGGGGAGGGGTCTTTATATCTGTTTCAAAGAAGAAGCGTGCATCTTCCAGTCTGGCCCTTAATACCCGCTCATGTCCGTTGGTGACCAGGGCCATGTCTTCTGCCGGTGTATTGTTTACCGCAACAAAACAGGGCAACAACCGGCCGTCAGAGCTGGCCACGGCGAAGTATTTCTGGTGCTCCCGCATGGCAGTGATCAGGACCTCCCGCGGAAGTTTAAGAAATGCCTCGTTAAAGATCCCCGCGGACACCGCACAGTACTCCACCAGTTGGGTGACGGTATCAAGGAGGTCATCATCAGAGATGACCTTCCCGCCCAGCCTCTGGCCTGCCAGGGTGATGTGTTCTTGGATCATCTGCCTGCGTTCTGCAATGTCCGCTATCACGTGGGCTGATTTCAGGGCATCCCTATAGGCGGAAGGGTTGTGAATGGCAATCGCTTTTGGGTGCATGAAACGATGGCCAAGGGTTCGTCGACCGCTCTTGATGTTTTCCAGGCTAAAAGGGATGATGTGGTCTCCGAAAAGGGCAACTATGGCGTGAATGGGTCTGGCAAAAATAAGTCCCAAGTCTGCCCACCGCATGGACTTGGGAAAGGGGATAGCGGTGATGACTTCTGGGATGATGGTTTGAAGGAGTCGCCGGGTGGCTTGCCCTCTTTCCTTCCTGCTGACACAGACATAATCGCCCTTCTCCGTGGTTCTGATGGTCAGGCTCTTTACTGAGACACCCTGGTTCTTGGCAAAGCCTTCAGCGGCCTTGGTGGGACGGCCTTTGGCGTCAAAGGCAACGGCCTTTGGCGGACCCAGGACCTCTTCGGTCATTGAGGCCTGCTGTTCAGCCACATGGTGAAACATCATGGCCAGACGCCTGGGGGTTCCAAAGGTCTCTGTCCCTCCGGCGTGATCGATGCGGGCCTGGGACAGTCTCTGGCTCATATGGGCCGACATGGCTTGAAGGGCCGGTGCAATGTATCCAGCAGGGATTTCTTCTGTAACAATCTCTACAAGTAGGGTTTGGGACATGCACCTATCCTTTTCGTGCGTATTTTTGACGGCTTCGTAAAGAGTCCATCTGCGGTGTTGTGCTTCATCTTTCGTCACTGCGGCGTACGAACGTGGCGCAGGGTACAAGGCGCAAGGCTCAGGGGAATGGAAGCGACATCATTGCGCCTTGTGCCTTTAGCCTTATGCCTTGAGCCTGTTGTCTACGCCTCGTTCCTTAGGACTTGCACGCCTTGCATATGAACTCTTTACTTTGCCGTCGATTCTGTGATCTTTTACGGTTTCGTCTTCTTGACGGCTCTTTGCGATTTCAATACTTCTCTATGCTTCCAGCCTCGGATTTGCCCTTGCGTCTCTTTCTCCCATTATGATTCTTCTGCCTGCTTCAGCAGAGGGAATCCCATGGCCCTTCTCTGTTCAAGATAACCCTCCCCGCAGGCGCGGGCCAGGTTCCTTACGCGGCCGATATAGCCCGTCCTTTCGGTCACGCTGATGGCGCCACGGGCATCGAGAAGATTAAAGGTATGGGAACACTTCAGGCAGTATTCATAGGCAGGCAGGATCAGGGATTTCGCCACCACGCGCCGGCCCTCGGCCTCATACATGTCAAAGAGGTGGAGCAGCATGTTGACATCGGCATGTTCAAAGTTGTACGCGGAATGTTCCACCTCTGTCTGGTGGTGCAGGTCCCCGTATGAAATGGACTCGGTCCATTTCAGGTTGTAGACATTGTCCACCTCCTGAAGATACATGGCGATCCGCTCCAGGCCGTAGGTAATCTCCACAGAAATGGGAGCCAGTTCAATGCTTGCCGCCTGCTGAAAATAGGTAAACTGGGTGATTTCCATGCCGTCAAGCCACACCTCCCAGCCAAGGCCCGATGCGCCAAGGGTAGGCGATTCCCAATCATCTTCTACAAAGCGGATGTCATGGGCCAAGGGATCGACACCAAGGGCCTTGAGACTCTTCAGGTAGATATCTTGGATATTCAGGGGCGAAGGCTTAAGGATGACCTGATACTGGTAATAGTGTTGAAGCCGGTTTGGGTTTTCGCCGTACCGGCCGTCTGTGGGTCGGCGGGAAGGCTCCACATAGGCGACCCGCCATGGCTCAGGGCCCAGGACCCTCAAGAGGGTGTCGGGATGGAAGGTGCCGGCCCCCACCTCCAGGTCATAGGGTTGCTGCAAGATACATTGGTAACGGGCCCAAAAGCGCTCAAGGGTTTGAATCACTTTCTGGAAGGTCATGATTTTATTATCCTTATGTTCATTTATTCCGACACATTTTGCACCATGGATACACTGAAACCCTTGGTTTGTAAAGGGATCAATTGGCCAAGCCAGGACCCAGCTGTTTCAGGAACTTTAGGCTCTTGGTCTCCTTTCCAAGATGGTAGGGAACAAAGACCTCCAGTATGTGCATTGTCTCATCAACGGCCTGCTTGGAAAACCGCACCCGGTTCACTTTTTCTATCGGTGCATTCAAGACCCAGGAGAGAAGCTTGATGGTCCCCTTGGAAAGATGCAGCCGGCTTGCTCTGCTAGCGCCGCATTTTTCGCACACGATCCCCCCCCGTCTTACATCGAATGAAATGGCAGGGTGCTGAAACTCGTTGAGGGCCGAGGCGCAGATGCTGCACTGTTCAAGGCCCGGCCTAAAGCCGTTTATGGCCATGAAGCGAAGCTGAAAGGCAATATGCAGCGTCTCCCCGGACAGGAGCCCGGCGTTGAGCTGATCCAAGAGGTATGCAAGGAGCTTGTACACAGAAACCTGCCTCTGGCCCTGCTCCATCCACAGGGAGACCATCTCGCACCAGCAACTGGCATAGGCGGTCCGGACGATGTCCGTTCGAATGTGCTCAAAAGGAGACACTACCGAGGCCTCCTGCAACATCGGCAGCCCTCTGCCACGGCCATAGGTCCACACCACGTTCAGAATGGAAAAAAGTTCCAGGATTCCTGCAAAACGCCGGACACTCTTCTTCGCCCCCTTGGCCATGAGAGCGATTTTGCCTTGGTTAAGGGTAAAGAAGGTAATGATCTTGTCGTAGTCACCATGCTCCGTGGCCCGGAGCATGATGGCAGGTGAAGACAGAGGGGACATGAGAATCAAATATGGAGAAGCAAGGTTGCGATCCAGAAGTAAAAGGATACACTCAGGATGTCGATAGAGGTGGTGAAAAAGGGCCCGGTGGCAACAGCTGGATCGATATTGATGCGAGCAAAGACCATGGGTACCAGGGATCCCACCATGGCGGCAATGGTCATGGAACTCATGACAGCCAGGCCAACGGTCACCCCCAGAAGCCAGAGGTCGTAACGAAGGTGGGCGACGAATCCCAGGAGGGCCCCATATACAAAGCCGAGAAGGAACCCCACTGTTAGCTCTTTGAGGACGACTTGCCATATCTGCTTCATTTCCAGCTGGCCGGTGGCCAGTCCGCGAACCACAATGGTAGAAGACTGGGTCCCGATATTTCCCCCCATGCCCATGATAATCGGTATGAAAGCCGCAAGGTAGACGAGCTTACTCAAACTGGTCTGAAAATGGGTTATGATAAAAAAAGCAATAACGCCGCCGATCCAACTGGCCAAAAGCCACGGGAGCCGGATTCTGGCACTCTTAAACAACGACTGCGATTCCACCAGGTTCCCACCGGCCCCTGCCATTTTCAGGATATCCTCTGTGGCCTCCGCTCGGATGATGTCGATCACATCATCTACCGTGACGATTCCCACCAACTTGTTGTTCTCGTCTACTACAGGGACGGCGAGGACATTGTAACGGGCAACAATTCTGGCCACCTCTTCCTGGTCCATGTTGGTCTGAACGCTCACCACGTCCGTGGTCATGATGGACTTGAGCCTGGTTTCAGGAGGCACAACCACCAACTGCCGCAAGGAGATGACGCCCACCAGGTTGTCATGATCGTCTGTCACGTAGAGATAGAAGGGCATCTCCACATCCACATACTCTTTTTGCAGGGCCTCAATGGCCTGTCTTGCGGTGGAATCCTCCTTTAGAGCAATGAAGGCCGGAAGCATGATGCCGCCGGCGGTTTGAGCATCATAGACGAGCAGCCCTTCCACCTCTTCAGAGCCCTCTTTGGTCATGAGATCAAGGAGGGCCTTGGCCCGCTCGTCAGAAAGTTTACCGAGCAGATCGGCCACGTCATCGGTGGGCATCTGTTCAAGGATCTCTGCGATCTTTTCGGCCGGCATATCTTCGATGAGGCCCAAGAGGGTTTCCTGCTCTAATTCACTGAAGAGCACGGCTTTTTGTTCAGTACTGACTATGAGGTCAAAGAGGGTTTCCTGCTCCCGGAGGGTCGTGAACTGGAAGACCACCGCCAGGTCTGCGGCATGGGTCTTGTTGACGATCTTGTGGAGATGGACCGAGGCATCTCGCCTGAGGAGTCTTTTGATCGTCTCTAAAAGGATTCTGCTGCGGTCGTCCGACATGGTTTATACCTTCTCTTGCCAAGGAGGGACCGGCGTGCCAAAAGCGCGCCGGCCATTGGGAATCTGGGTGTACGTCGGCCGAGGATAGGAGAAATGGGGGTCTGTGTCAAGGCAAAAGCCTTCCAACATATTGTAGTTTGGGGTTATCCGAGCGATGCAAGACGTTTTCCGTGGACACACCATAGCCCCTGATCACGGGCCGTTCTTCTTTGTCAGCGCCCACATCAGCTTCTCTTCGACGGGCCTCTCAGAGTGTGTCAGAAGCTGTCTCCATAAGGAGCTTGACTTCTTTTAAGAGATCTCACATAAGGCAAGAGAACACTCTAAGTCAAGCGAGGCCGTCATGAAAGATGCTGTGAAACGTAAGGAGGAGATCGAAAAGGCAGAAGGCAAGCTGGGCGTCCTTATCCCGGGAATAGGAGGGGCAGTAAGCACCACTTTTCTCGCAGGGGTGGAGACCCTGCGAAAAGGGCTGGCCCTTGCTATAGGATCCGTAAGCCAGATGGCCACCGTGCGCCTGGGGAAGCGGTTTGAATATCGCACCCCCCTCATAAAGGACTTTGTGCCCCTGGCTCGGCTGGACGACCTGGTCTTTGGCGGATGGGATATCTTGCCGGCTAATGGCTACCAGGCAGCCCAAGAGGCCCGGGTCCTGAAGCCCGAACACCTTGAGCCGGTGCGTCCTTTTCTTGAAGCCCTGCAGCCTTGGCCAGGTGTCTTCAAACAGCGCTTTGTGAAGAACTTAGTCGCCACCCACGCGAAACCTCAGGCCTCCCATCTTGAACTCGTGGAGGCCCTTAGGGCGGATATCGAGGCCTTCAGGCGCGAGCAGATGGTGTCACGCTGCGTCATGATCTGGTGTGCCAGCACAGAGGCCTATCTGAAACCTGGGCCGGTTCATGCCTCGCTCACGGCATTTGAGGAGGGCCTGAAAAACAATGATCCCCAGATATCACCGAGCATGCTCTATGCCTATGCGGCCCTGACCAGCGGCGTCCCTTACATAAACGGCGCGCCCAATCTTACGGTAGACATCCCTGCCATGGTGGAACTGGCAGATCAGTGTGAGGTGGCCATTGCAGGGAAGGATTTCAAGACGGGACAGACCCTCATGAAAACCATCCTGGCACCGGGCCTGAAGGCCCGGATGCTGGGGCTCAGCGGTTGGTATTCCACAAACATCTTGGGAAACCGGGATGGCATGGTGCTGGATGACAAAGAGTCCTTTAAGACCAAAGAGGAGAGTAAACTCTCCGTCCTGGACACCATTCTGCAGCCCAAGGTCTACCCGGAGCTTTACGGGAATTTCTATCACAAGGTGGCCATCAACTACTATCCTCCCAGAGGTGACAACAAAGAAGGGTGGGACTGCATTGATATCTTCGGCTGGCTGGGTTATCCCATGCAGATAAAAGTCGATTTCTTGTGTAGAGACAGTATCCTGGCGGCACCTATCGTACTGGATCTGGTGCTTTTCGCGGACCTGGCCCAGCGGGCCGCCATGACGGGAATCCAGGAATGGCTCTCTTTCTACTTCAAGAGTCCCCAGTGCGGAGCTGACCTCTATCCCGAACACGATCTCTTTATTCAGGCCATGAAACTAAAAAACACCCTCCGTTATCTTATGGGAGAAGAGCAAATCACCCATCTGGGGCTGGATTACTACTACGAACCGTAAAAGAGACAGGTCTTTCACATCGGCCGGTGGATTTAGGGACATTACCAAGGTTTGACAGAAAAGCCGGGTCCGTGATAGTTCTTCCTCAGTGTCCATTTTCCCTTAGGCCATTGCTGGATGGAGGCGGCGGACATCTTGCTATCATCGTAGACGGAACCAGGGTGTTTCACAGTGTATGACAAGAGACGTGTCAGTTCAGGCGTGAGCGACCTAGACCGCATTTTAGGTGGTCTTTTCATTGGCGACAATGTGGTCTGGCATGATGATTCAGGGCATCTGGCTTCACCTTTCTGCCTAAATTTCCTACAAACCTCGTTGGCCATGCAAAAACCGGTCATGTACGTCAGCTTTGACCGGTCGCCCAAAAACCTCCTTGACAAACTGGGGGCCCTGGCTGATAGCCCTCACCTCACCATCCTCGACGGCTTTACCTGCGGCAAGGGGGCCAGGAGTCCCATATTCATGAAGTTCTATGAAGAACGTGACCCCGATCGACTCTGCCATGTTCAGATGATCGATGAGCCTCGGGACACCGATTGTGTGATGGAAAGTATATACGGACTCCATGAAACCCTGCTCGGCGACGTCCGCCTGGTATTCGAGAGCATGACCGGCATGCAGGAAATCTGGGGGGATGAGGCAGACATTCTGAAATTCTATTCTCACTCCTGCCCCAGGCTCTATGAGTTGGATACCATCGCCTACTGGATCATGGAAACGTTGGCCCATTCGCAAGCCCTCAGAGCGCATATCAATCAAATAGCGCAAGTTGCCATTGATCTTTCCATAAAGAGGGGAACCACGATACTGACCGTCCTCAAGGCCGAAAAACGGGGCATGGAGGATGCGCGCGAGCCCCACCGGTACTGGACCAAGGACCTTACCATCACCTTTGATGCAGAAAACCATGCCCGTGGTCAATTGAACCTGGGACTGCGCATCAAAGAGCTTCGGATCAAACGGGGTCTGTCCCAGGCCGAGTTGGCAAGGTTCGTGGGCGTGACGGCCAGCACCATTTCCCAGGTGGAAGCCAACATCATATATCCCTCACTGCCGGCGTTATTAAAGATGGCAGAGGTCCTCGCAGTGGACATTGGGTCCCTGTTTCAACGGGCCGTGGAAAGGGAAAAAAGGATGATCTTCCCCGCCGCAGAGGCCGTGAGTGTCGGCTTTCCTGACCTACCCAAGGGGGCACTGGAAGGGAGGCTCTTGACGGCCCCCGACTTCCAGGCAAAGATGGAGCCCTACCTCATTGAAATAGACCCCCATTGCGATCTTCCAGCCCATTTCTTCATTCACAAGGGAGAGGAGATGGGGTACCTGCTTTCAGGCAAGCTCAGGATGTCTCTCAACAAAGCGGTCTATACTCTTCGGGCCGGGGATGTGATTTACCTGACCTCCGAGATGCCGAGCGAATGGCGGAATCCAGGACCGAATGTAGCGAGAATACTCTGGATTAAATCAAGATAACAGGCGCCCTCAGGCTCAAGATTCAGTTCTCCGACAGCCTCCTAGTCCACGGGCAAGCCCCCTCCTGTACATGGCATATTTTCTGCATTATCATTGATGGAATCGTAAAAAGTCCTGTAATCGTCATGCCGGACTTGATCCGGCACCCAGAAGTTGTTGAAAAGACTGGATAGCGCTGAAGGTTGCGCGTGGCCGCTTGAAAAGAGACACTACGTGCCCGGCTTTCGCCGGAATGACAGAAAGAGGTGTTTTTCGACTTTTTGCGAAACCGTCAAAATTAGTGGCACTAAATATTTGCTGGTAAAATATTAGTCCATGTGATATCGTGGGGCGGAATCGTGCCGAAAGGGGGACATAATGGCGCAGAAACTCTCGTCAAAAATCAGCGTGTTCGAATTCGCATGTCAGGCCCCGCTCCGTTTCTTTGAGCATTGTGCAAGCTGCCCGCGCTTTGGGGACGATTGCCCGGACCTGGCCATGGGCAAAGAGATCCTTCGAGGGAAGAAGAGAGTGGCTTATGGAGACGACCAAGGCGAAGACACCGTCCCTGCCACGGCCTTCCATTGCCTGGCCCCTCTCTACTACTTTGAACGGAGCCGCAAGAAATGTGGCCATGCAGGGCGTTGCCGGGAAGAAGGGCTGTTATTGGCCCTGTTGGACGGGAAAAAGGCCCTAGACTATTCCTACAAAGATGTGACAGAGCTATCCTCGATACGACGCAGGGTGGCCAAGGTCGCCAAAGCCAAGGGAAAAAGGGCAGCTGCTTCTTGAGAGGGACGGCCTGATTGGTCCCACAATCTGTGTGCACGTGAAAAGCCGGTGTGGTTTCGGCGGGTCAGGAAGTCCTCTGACGTGCTTGACTTCGCTCCAGCTATAGGTGGTCTTTAGGCTGAATCCTGGCTGCCGTGCGCCAACCGGCACGGGTTCTTACAAAAAAAACCGTTTCCATGTAATGGCCTTCTGCAAACTGCACGGCCACACAGTCGCCAAGCAGATAAATTCGATCCAGGCGCCAGTGGGCATCAGCATGGGGTTTTGACTCTACCAGGGTGTCTGGCACGCTTTGGCCCAGAAATGAGAACAGGATCTTGACGGCCTCAGGAAGGGCCTCTGGTGAAGGGGCCTCAGTGGCATCCAGGTAGGCCATGGCTTTTTCAACGGCCTTTTCGTCTATCTCCAGCTCGCTCAGCCCTATCTGAAGGGCCGGTCCCCTGAAACCCATTCCACTGCACCCAGCCACGAGCCAGACAAAGCTCAACAGAAACAATCCTTTCACCGCCATTCCTCTTTTGCGCTCCATTTCCCCCCCCCAAGATGACTGTCGTCCAAAGCAAAGGTTTTCGTGTTAGTCCTCTATTTTCCTCCTGGGAAAAACACCATCCACAAGCCGAGGACCACAAAGAGGGCCCCGGCGCCTATTTTGACATAGTTCGCCGGCACCAGCCTGCTCACCGCCGATCCAAAAACAACAGCCAGCAAAGAGGTCAGGATGAGGGCACCGGCAGAGCCAAGGAATACCGCCAGCCGGGATTTGCTCTCAGCGGCAAGGGCAAATGCGGCCAGTTGTGTTTTGTCTCCCAATTCAGCCAGAAATATCATGCCGAACGTGGTCAATAGTATCTTGAAGTCCATGGTCCATACCTCCGTTGGATCGCACGATGGGTTGTCACCCACACCTCTTATCACAATATCACCCCTTCAGGGCAGATGTAAACGGGACAGGGCGAAGGACCGGGGCAAAAAGCCACCTCGGCTGCCGTGGTAGAACTCTGCCCCCTAAAAGGCAACGGATAAGGCTTTGACAGACTCCCATAGGTCCACTACATATCTGCCCAAAAGGCCTCTTTTCCTTATTGCGCTTCCACTCTTCCAGACAGGTGGTGGCAACTGTTTTTCATTGATGAGGTCGCAAAAAGTCCCTTTTGCTCTCTCCATGGGCATTTTGGAAAAAAAGCACTTCAGGGAGACACAAACCGTTTTGGACCAACCAAGCGTTCCAACCGACAGAACCGGCTACATAGAACTGGTGCGCGGGAACGCTCCGTTCAGATCTCTTTGGTTTGGACAGATAGTCAGTCTCATGGGAGACTGGCTGAACCTCATCGCCTCGGCCACCCTGGTGTCAAGCCTTACCGAATCGGGCATGGCTGTGGGGGCGCTCTTTGTGGTGCGCTGGTTGGCACCTTTTCTTATAAGCCCGGTGGCCGGGGTGGCGGCTGACCGTTACGACCGGAGAAACCTGCTCATTCTGACCGACCTGGGCCGCGGCGTGGTTGTCCTTGGCTTTCTCCTTGTACAAGAGGCGAGAGACGTGTGGCTGCTCTACAGCCTTACGGCGGTCCAACTGGCCATGAGCGGCTTCTTCTTCCCTGCCAGGAATGCCATCTTGCCCAACCTTGTGAGCGCCAAAGAACTTGGGGCCGCTAATGCCCTCAGTTCAGCCACCTGGTCGGTCATGTTGGCTCTTGGCACCGGCTTTGGGGGGCTTGTGGCTGGCGGGTTGGGAGTATATGCGGCATTCTTGATTGACGCCTTTTCTTTCTTCCTTTCAGCCATCTTCATCGCCCGAATCTCCTACCACTCTCCCGCTGAGGCTGAAAAGGCAGACACCAGTATCCGTGCTGCCGTTGGACAGTACGTGGAAGGGCTCAGATATCTGCGCCATCGCTTGGACGTCCTTGCCATCGTGCTGCACAAAACAGCCCTTGCCCTGACCACATCCGGCGCCTTGCATGTCGCCCAGGTGGCTTTGGCCAAAAGGGTTTTTGTGATCGGCAAGGAAGGTGCTATCAGCATGGGGATCATGTTTGCCGTGGTGGGCCTTGGTACCGGTATTGGCCCCATCATGGCGCGCCGCTGCACCCGCGACCGAGACCCGTTCCTGCGCATTGCCATTGCCCTTTCTTTCCTGATGACAGCTGTGGGCGTGGGCATTGCAGCTACCCTTTCAAGCTTTGGTGCCGTGTTGGCTGGTATTCTCTTGCGGGGCATTGGCGGCGGCGTCATCTGGGTGTTCTCAACGCAGCTACTCATGGAGCTGGTGCCAAATGAGATTCAGGGCCGGGTCTTTGCAACGGAATTTGCGCTATTCACCTTAGCCGGCGCCATCAGCGCTGCCATCAGCGGATGGTCCATAGACAACCCGGCAGTGGGCATAGCCGGAACGCTGTGGTGGATGGCATGCCTGTGCCTGGTCCCAGCCATACTGTGGGGTCTGTGTATTACGAGGTACAGGGGGGCTTGCCGTGCAGGTGACAGCGAAAAGGCCCAGGAGTGATAAAGGGGGGTTGGTGGTTGCGAAAACCTCTTGATATGCTATCATTATAGAGTGTACATCCCTTTTTTATGATCAGCTCAGTGGAGCCTTGCCGGAGCCCATGAACGGCAATGGATTCTCCAGCACACAAAACAGGTGTGGCGCAGAACTCCGTCACCCCATCCAGGGCAAATGCCTGGGCGTCATGGCCCTGAAGAAGGGGTGCTCAGGGACCAAAAAGCGGACCGTTCATGGTTTTGGGAATGGTCATGGAAGGAAGGGTGCCAAGGTTTCCAGGAAACGGCAGGGCTCTGGTTTGGGCCTTTTTCATGCAATGGAAGCCTCGGGATGGGGACATCCGCTTCTCTTCGGCCTCCGATGCCTTTAGTAGCTGTGCAAAGATTGTGGGTGGAAATGGCTGTAGGCCTTCGTTCAGCGAATTTCCCCATCCCTCTGTTGACAAATCCCGGGGGTACAAGTCTTGACACACCGACTATTAGTGGAAACGAGGGCGCGCCTCTTTTGAAGCCGCCGGGCGCAAACTTGAGAAGACTTCTTAGGAGTCTATCATGGAAGGAGTAATCGGTGTTTTTACCGGGTCTTTTTGAGTTCACTTTTCGGGCCCATCCTCGACAGGTCGCCCGGGAGGGTTGCCCATGACACTATACAGACCTTCAAGAGCCCCAAGAAGGCGTAAGGGCCCAGACTTCTGGTTTAAGTCCATCAGATGGCTTGCAGTCGTTGGGTGGCTTATGATGGCAGGCGCACTCTTCATCCCTGCGGTGGCAAAGCCTGATCACGAAATCCGCCTTGCCAGGTTCGCTGGAGGTCTCCGCACCACGTGGGACCTGGAATTGATGAAGTACTTCTTCTACTTTATGATAGTGGGGCTCTGCATCAGCGCCATCGGCCTTGCCATTAATACCAGAAGACACCGCCGAAAAACGGACGAGTATCTCATTTCCTTGATATTGCTGGGCCTTGTATCCATTGTCGGCATGGTGACATACCTGATTAGATTCTAGTCAGTGTTCATCCATAAATGCCATCTTTTGTCCCAACACGGCGTTCTCCGCGGGTTTGCGCCTGCGGCTTGTAAAGAGCCCATCCTCAACGTAGCCATGCTACACCTGCGGTGAAAACCCTTGTGCGGCCTTGTCTTGGGACAAAGTCTAACGTTTCTGAATGAACACTATTGTGCCGATACATGAGCAGGAACTGACCTTTCGTGGATAGGCACTAGTCAATAAGGATCATCTCCAGGAAAGTGAGTAGGATCATAATCCGGCGCGGAAAGGGGTCAAGGGATTGGGGGTTCCAGTGAAATGAAGGGTTGAGGGGTGACTGGATGCTGGATACTGGATGAGGAATAGGAGACGTTGAGAGGGAGGCTCAAAGCACCCATCAAATCTTTAGAAAGAAAGCATTTGACTCGTTGAATCCTGAAACCCGTTGCATCAACTGATCGAGAGAAAAAGCTATTTATTCTTTATGATACGTCTTACATTGATTGGGATGTCAGGCTCAGGGAAATCCATTTGGTCTATGAAGCTCTCTGAGCAAGGTTTCAGCCGTTTTTGTTGTGACGATATGATTTCTCACAAACTGGTCTCTGAACTCACGAGGCCCGACGGAACGGTCATGGAGCTGGGCGATTGGATGGGGTTTCCTTACGAACCTCAATATCGGGCTCGTGAATCAAGATATCTGGCCTGCGAAATAGAAGTGCTGAATGAAATCCTTGAACACATTGAGAGTCTGGACCATCGTAGTGAGGAAAACATCGTCATTGATACGACCGGTAGTGCCATTTATGCGGGAGAAGACCTTTTGGCAAGGCTCGGACAATGCTCTACCGTAGTCCATTTGTCCACGCCCCCTGAGGTTCAGGAGCTGGCCTTGAAGGCCTATCTGGCCAACAGACGTCCAGTACTGTGGAGAGATCTATTTACCAAAGAGCCGGGAGAAGCCAATGAAGCTGCTTTGGCACGATGCTACCCAAGGCTTCTGGCCACCCGCGAACGCCTGTATGAGCAACACGCTGATGTAACGATAGACTATTTGACCGTGAATCAAAAGGGCTTTGGAGTGAGTGATTTCTTGGACAAGGTCAAAGACTTTTTACGAAACCGTCAAATATGGGCACTCTCGGAAAGGGGGCTTTCATGAGAAGGCTACTCGTGTATTCTGCCTCAGTATTGGCTGTGCTTTGTGTTGGTTTTTCCGCTTGCTCGGGAAAAGAAGAGAAATCGGAAAAGGGAAAAATTGAGAAGATGACGAATGAGGCGGCAGATGTCATCGTAGATAGGATTCAAAAGCCCATGGAGCGGGCCCGTTCTGTGGATGAGATGGCAAGAGAACGGGTTAGGGGCATGGACGAGGCCTCAAAAGAGTAGCTTGGCCCCTCTTTCTAAAACCTCACCTAAACCTGGTTTTGCTCACTCCTGTGAGCCATTTTGGAATTCACGCTTCGCCTGCCTGCATCGCGGGAACTCTCGGCCGCGGCGGGCCTTCATGTCATTGCCAAAACAGCCCTTTCCAGAATGCTGAAGCGTAACGAAAGGATAGAGATTGTCTGATACTTACACCAATAGGATTAAGGATCAAACGATCAAGTGGGGGGCCACTTTGGTGGGCGTTGCAGATGTTGTGCCGTTAAAGGGGCTTAAGACTTACCCACCTGACCTTCTCGATCCTTTTGTCAGTGCACTTTCCATAGCTGTTGCGCTTCCTGTTTGGATATTTGAAATGATTTCCGACCGGCCAACGCCCATTTACAAATCAGCCTACAAAACCGCTAACCGCCTGCTGGATGAGATTGCCTTTCGGACGGCTCTTCTCCTCCAGAGTGATGGTTTCCACAGTCTGCCCATTCCCGCGTCACAGATTGTGGATAAGAAAAACCTGTGTGGGGCTATCACGCATAAGGCAGTGGCACGAATGGCCGGATTAGGCTGGCAAGGGAAGAACCTTCTTCTCATCACACCCAGGTACGGTTCCAGAGTACGTCTTGCAACGGTCCTTACAGAGGCGCCGTTAGTAGCCGACGGACCTTTAGAAAACCGATGCGGCGAGTGCACCCTCTGCCGCGATGCCTGTCCTGTTGGGGCCATAAGGGGTGTCAACACGAAGAGCCACTACGGGAATAGAGATGAAGCCTTGTATTTTTCCCGATGTGCCAAGAAGCTCATGGAGGAATTTGCGGCCATGCCTGAAATAGGGACACCTATCTGCGGAATTTGCATCAAAGTCTGTCCCTTTGGACGAAGAAAGGGGGGGCATACGAAGTCGTTACACACTGAGCAGTAGCTCCTTGGCCCTTGGGCTGCAGGTTATAGCTAATGAAAAACCTCCTGTTGGACGACATTGAATACAAGGTGGAGAAATCGCGCTTTGGCCTGTGGCGTCGTTATCTCTATCCAACTGGTGCCTCTTTCGCGGAGTTCAGGTCCCATGGCCGGTTCTTTGGGCTTCCACTTATACACTATACACGTGGCATATGCCCGGAAACAGGCAGACGGGTCGTGGCCAAGAGGGTGGTGGCAGTGGGCATTTATCTGGGGCTGGGACAGCTAGCCACAGGCCACATAGCCATCGGACAAGTGGCAATTGGGGGGTATGTGTTGGCCCAGATAGGACTAGGTGAGCATGTTTGGAGCCAGAAATATGGGGATGCAGAAGCACTCAGCTTCTTCAAGTCATGGGCTGCCCGGCTCGGTCCATGGCATTGACAGCCAAGGAGGGAGAAGGGTCTTAGAGACTCTAAAAAAAAGGACCAGGAAAGGGAAAGAACCCATGACAAGGAGTATCACGAAGCAGTTTCTGATCTGTCTCGTTGTATGGATGGCAGGTTGTTGTGCCACACAACCGAACACGATCACCCAAGTCTCGACCATAGACGCCATTTTGGCCGGGGCTTACGACGGCCAGATGACATGTGAGGAATTGCTCTCATACGGCGATTTTGGCGTTGGAACCTTTGACCGCCTTGACGGAGAGATGATCCTCTTGGACGGCAAGCTCTATCAGGTCCGATATGACGGCACGGTGTGCTCTCCCCCTCTTGGGCTCACCACCCCCTTTGCTTCGGTGGTGCCATTTGGTGCAGACACAACCAAAGAGGTTCAACGTGGCACAGACTATCACGGTCTTGAAACAATCGTGAATGAAGCCGTACCGAACATGAATACCTTTTGTGCGGTAAAGGTCACAGGCAGGTTTTCGACCGTACAAACCAGAAGCGTTCCCCCACAAGACAAACCCTATCCCCCTCTCACCGAGGTGACAAAGCATCAGCCGGTATTTGACCTTTCGAGCGTGTCCGGCACCATTGTTGGGTTCAGATCTCCATCTTACGTAAAGGGCATCGGTGTGCCTGGCTATCACTTACATTTCATATCCGACGACGCCGAATCAGGCGGTCACATTCTTCACTTTACCCTTGAGGAGGGAATTGCAGAAATAGACATCTGTAACCGTTTCTTTATGATCCTGCCTGAAGGCGAGAGCGATTTTGGTCGAATTGATCTCAGCCGTGACCGCTCAAAGGATTTAGAACAAAGCGAGAGATAGCCGTATTGGAGAACTCCCGATTCTTCAAAGATGTTCTCAGTCGCTGGAGCTCTGTCTCCTTGGTGCCTGATCTGCCCGAGTTCCAGTCAAGTGTCAGGCATCCTCGGTGTGGCCCAGATTCCTTCTTCCTTGGCCCTGAACTGTCTTTCCATGGCGTGGTGTATTGGCTAAGATTTATCTCCCAAAAGGGGTTCCATGAAGGGCTTAAAGGGTTTTCTCCTCGGGAAACAGCCTGTTATCTTCTGACTTTCCATTGAAATGTGCGACAATGGCACCATTTTCACGCCCGAGGATATCAAAAGGCTAAAGGAATTCTGAGAGGGGACAATAAGGTCAATAACTAATATAATCACCCCATGGTCTCCTCGCAAACGGCAAAGGACAGGGACCGATGCGTTTTAGAAATGGCGCCTTTGTCCGCAATGGCTGTAGATTTTGCGAAAAGGGCGTCGGGTTTATTGCCCAGGCGTTCAAATCATATGGATTGTGAACTGGCAACCCAAAAGGGGGGCTATTGTGAACAAGAAATACGGACATTCGAGACAATTGTCCATTGGGTGGAGCTCTTGCCTTTGTGTGTTTCTCCTCTTGGGGCTTGCCCATGCCGCTCCTACGTCGCAAACGGCCTTTCGAACCGAACAAAGGCCTGACTTTGCGGAGATGACTCTGGAGGAGTTGATGAACATCGAAATTACCTCCGTGTCCAGAAGGCCGCAGAGGCTTTCCGAGGCCGCGGCAGCCGTTTTTGTCATTACCCAGGAAGACATCCGGCGCTCAGGGACCACAAGTATTCCTGAGGCTCTGCGTATGGTGCCCGGACTCCAGGTGGCAAGAATCAATGCCAATGCGTGGGCCATCACTGCTCGAGGCTTTAACGGTCGTTTTGCCAACAAGCTGCTGGTCCTGATGGACGGGCGAAGTCTTTATACGCCGGCGTTTTCCGGTGTGTACTGGGACGTGCAGGACACCCTCCTTGAGGATGTGGACCGTATTGAGGTCATCCGAGGCCCTGGGGGGGCGACCTTGTGGGGCGCCAATGCCGTCAATGGCGTCATTAACATCATTACCAGACAGGCCAAAGACACCCAAGGTGCCCTTGTGAGCGCGGGGAGTGGAACGGACGAGCAGGGCTTTGGCGGGGTTCGTTATGGCGGGAAGGTGGGTGATGATGCCTATTACAGGATTTACGCGAAGTACTTCAACAGAGACGGCGGTGTAGACGCCTCCGGCGATGACACGGCCGATGACTGGGACGTTCTGCGTGCAGGGTTTCGTGCGGACTGGGAGGTAAGGGCTGATAACGTATAACTCTCCAGGGAGACGTCTATGACGGCAATGTTGGCGAAACGTTTTCACAGCCGTTCTTGGTTTCCCCTTTCGAAGCGACCATTGACCAGGAAAACGATCTCACCGGCGGAAATCTTCTAGGTCGATGGAGGCGCGTTCTATCTGACACTTCCGATATGGAGCTTCAACTTTACTACGACCGGAAAGAGCGCGATACCGATCCAATCGGCATATTTATTGACACATTTGACGTCGATTTTCAGCACCGGTTTTCGCTGAGTGAGCGACAGGAGATCATATGGGGGCTCGGCTACCGTTTTTCCACTGATGATTTCACAAACACGTTCAGCATGTCCATGGACCCTGATAGTCGCCACGACCAGCTTTTGAGTCTCTTTGTTCAAGATGAGATCACTCTCATCGAGGATTGCCTGCATCTCACCATGGGTTCAAAATTCGAAGACAACGATTACACCGGCTTCGAGATCCAGCCGAGTGCCCGGGTAATGTGGACGCCCCGAGAGCGACATTCATTATGGGCGGCAGTGTCCCGTGCGGTCCGGACGCCGTCGCGGTCCGAGAGCGACGTCAGGATAAATAGCCGGGTGCTGCCTCCAGACATGTTGTTCCCTGGCTCCCCGCCTGTTGTGACAGCTCTCTTCGGCGACCGGGACTTGAAGTCCGAGGAGCTTCTTGCCTACGAAGTCGGTTACCGCGTCCGGCCAACGGATGTGCTCTCTCTTGATATGGCTGCCTTTTTCAGTGACTACGGCAACCTGCATACTCTTGAGATGGAAGAGATGTTCCCAGAGGCCTCGCCTTCACCAGAGCATCTTGTCATCCCTCTCAGGATTGACCATAAGATGGATGGCAAGGCCTATGGGATAGAGATGGCAGCCGAATTGCAGGTGTTGGACTGGTGGCACCTGAAGGCTGCTTACACCTATCTTCAGGAGCACCTGCACCTTGATGGCGATAGCCAAGACATAAGGTCGGAGGCTGCAGAAGGCGAGAACCCGCGCAATCAGCTCTCTCTTCGGTCTTGTATGGATCTGCCAAGGAACGTGGAACTCGACTTATGGGCTCGGTACGTAGACAGCCTTCGGAGTCAAGATGTGGGAAGCTATGTTACCCTTGATGCCCGACTGAGCTGGAGGCCCCATGGTAACCTTGAATTATCCCTAGTGGGTCAGGACCTTCTGGATGACCACCATCCCGAGTTCGTGCCGGAGATCATTGAAACGGCTCCTTCTGAGGTTGAGCGCAGTGTCTATGGGAAAATCGCGTGGCGGTTCTAGACGGCAAGGTCGGGTGCAGGGCTTGCAGGTAGATTTTGGTTTCCTATGAATGATCAGAAAGCGGGTTTCGTGATTGGAAAAGGTTTTAGACTGCTTCTTGTGATGTTGGCGTGGGTGGTGCTGGGCATGGGGCAAAACGGCTTTGCAGCCCCCCCGGCGTCTCGCGAATATCAGGTGAAGGCAGCCTTTGTCTACAATTTTGTCAAGTTCGTGGAATGGCCCGCCAAGGCATTTTACGATGATCAATCTGCAATTATCCTTGCCATAGTCGGTGATGATCCCTTTGGTACTGCCATCGAGACCATCAAGGGCAAGAAGGCAAAGGGCAAAAGTCTGGTGATCAACTCATTTGCCAAGATTGAAGACGTTGACAAATGCCACATCCTGTTCATAAGCAGGTCGGAGGAAAGGCATCTGGACTCCATCTTGGCCCGTGTCAGAAACCGGCATGTTTTGACCATCGGGGATATGGAAGACTTTGCTCAACGTGGCGGGATCATCCATTTCGTCACATCAGGCAATAGGATTGGCTTTAAGATAAATGTGGACGCGGCAGAGCGAGCCGGTCTCAAGATCAGTTCAAGGCTTCTGAAATTGGCGGACATCGTAAGGGATAAGCAGGAAGACAACTAATGCGCGCCTTCAGGGACATGCCGATAAAACGCAAGCTCACGGTCATCATCATGGCCACGAGCGTTGTGGTATTGCTTCTGGCATCTGCATCCTTTATCACAAACGAAGTGATCACGTTCAGACAAACCATGGTTGAGAATCTCTCGACCTTGGCTGACGTCATCGGATCCAATAGCATCGCCGCATTGACCTTCAACGATCACAAAACGGCACAGGAGACCCTTGCGGCACTCGCTGCTGAACCGAACGTGGCCAGCGCATCGGTTTACACCCGCGACGGTAGGCTCTTTGCACAATACTTTGGTGGTGAAGGGGAGCACCGTGTCGAACCATCCGAAGTCATGGAAGAGGGCCACTATTTCCATAAGAACCACCTGGACCTGTTTAGGCCAGTCCTTTTCGAGGGCGAACCCATGGGTACGGTTTTCATACGGTCTGATTTGCATGAGCTCTATTCGCGCCTCAGGTTGTATGCCGGTGTGGGTGCTATCGTCATCCTGGCGTACGTATTCGTTGCCTACCTGTTGTCAGCCAGATTTCAGGCCGTCATCTCCAGGCCCATATTGGCTTTGGCAGAAACCATGAGAATGGTCTCCAAGGAGAAGGACTACGCCATAAGGGCCCAGAAGGAAGCCGATGACGAACTGGGCAGCCTCATTGATGGATTCAACGAGATGTTGCTTCAGATTCAGGTAAAGGACGAAGAACTCCAACGACACAGGGAACACCTGGAAGAGCAAGTGGCCAAGCGTACGGGCGAACTCTCAAAGACAAACCTGGAGCTGGAGCAGGCAGTGGCAAGAGCCAACGAGATGGCCAGGCAGGCGAAGGCCGCCAATGTTGCCAAGAGCCAGTTCCTGGCCAACATGAGTCATGAGATCCGAACGCCAATACATGCCATCACAGGGCTCACCGACCTGGCCCTATATACCGACCTGACGGCGAAGCGGCAGGACTATTTAGAAAAGATACAGGCTTCAGCCGGTACCCTCATCGGCATCATAAACAACATTCTGGATTTTTCCAAGATTGAGGCCGGCAAGCTGGAAATGGAGCAGGTGGATTTCCATTTGTATGATGTGTTGGGAACGTTGCCGGACATTCTTGGTAACAAGGCAGCAGAAAAAGGCTTGGACGTGGTTATTCACGTTGCTGACAATGTGCCGAGCATGGTGGCGGGAGATCCCTTGCGGTTGGGACAAATCCTTATCAACTTGACAAGTAATGCCATCAAATTCACGGACCAGGGGCACGTCGCCATAGAGGTGAACTTGGCACAGCAAACGCTAGAGCATGTCACATTGCGGTTTTCCGTCAAGGACACCGGCATGGGCACCGCGCGGGAGAATGTGCACAAGCTGTTTGCCCCTTTTACTCAGGCTGACGGTTCCACCACGCGGAAACACGGTGGCACCGGCTTGGGGCTGACCATCAGCAAGTCTTTGGTGGAAATGATGAAAGGTCGAATCTGGGCGGAAAGCGAGTCGGGCAAAGGCAGCACGTTTCACTTCACGGCCGAGTTTGGGCTGCGGCCGGAAGACGGGGCACACCCACTTGTTTCTGCTTCAAGTGGTCGTCGCAAGAGGGTCCTTGTTCTCCACGACGACAGGGCCTCGTGGGGTGTTCTGCAGGGGCTCCTGAGGTCTTTCGGCCTTGAAACAACATCGGTCAGTTCTCAGGAGAAGGCATTGGAAGAACTGGGCACAGCAAGCTTCAATCCATATGATCTGGTAATCATCGACTGGGAAACGCCAGACCTGGATGCCATTGGCACCTTGACGAAGATACGGAACAACGGGGCGATTTTCAGGGTTCCGGTGATGATGATAACGGCATTTCGGGGAGAGGAGGCCCTTCGGCAGGCAGCCGCCGGAGGGGCCAACGGGTTTCTCATGAAGCCGGTCAAGCGCTCCTCCTTGTTTGATACCATGATGGAGACTCTGGGCAAGAGGCCCTTTTGCGCCCTTGGAGAGGATCTGAGGGTGGGTGTGGATCCGAAGGCGGGAGAGCCCTTCAGGGGTGCACGTGTTCTGCTCGTGGAGGACAACCTGACGAATCAGGAAGTGGCGTCGACCATGCTGGGCAATGTGGGCATGGTCGTCGACATAGCCAACAATGGTGAGGAAGCGGTTAAAGCCGTGGGGCTTTCCGACTACGATGCGGTGCTAATGGACATCCAGATGCCGGTGATGAGCGGATACGAGGCCACGAGGTTGATCCGGAACAACAAGCGCTGCAAGGACTTGCCGATTGTTGCCGTAACCGCCCACGCCATGGAAAGTGACAGGGAAAAGTGCATAGAATCTGGAATGAATGACTACCTGGTAAAGCCCATAGACACACAGCAGTTGTTTTCCATCCTGACCAAGTGGATGAAGCAGGATGAAAAGGCGGCGGGACTGGTGACACATGGCGAGAAAGACTCATCTGGCGGCGTTGAAGAAACATTGCCTGACATGTTGCCCGGAATCAATGTGGAATCCGGCATAAGAAGGCTTGGAGGCAACAAGAAGCTCTTTAAGAAGCTTCTCGTGGGATTTGCCGGGGAACATGTTGAGGCAGCCTCTGAGATCAGGGATGCCCTTTCAAGGGGAGACATGGGGCATGCTCGGCGAATGGCGCATACCCTGAAAGGCGTGGCGGGCAGTCTTTCAGCAAAGGAACTATGCAGGGCCACGGAGGAACTGGAAAAAGGGATGGACCAACTCAATGCGGGCGAACTGGACGGCCTGCTGGCTGATTTCGAAGCAGCCTTATGCCAGGTAGTGGAATCGGCGAAGGGCCTGAAGCGCGACGTGGATGAATGGGGACTTGGCGAAGCATCGGATGAAGGCACGGAAGTAGACCCCCTCAAGGTGGCGCCCCTACTTAAGGAACTTTCCAGGCTTCTTCAGGAAAATGACTTGGAAGCGGAGGATTGCCTGGGGCAAATAAGGAAACAGGTGGGCGCTTCAGGGCTTCGCGCAGACATAGGACGCCTGGAGGACCAAATAGACAGGTTTGACTTCAAAAGTGCCCAGGAGACCCTGGCCGGGATGGCTCAGGCCCTGGGGGTCGACATGGAGTAAGAGATGAGCAACGAGTCCCAAAGGCAGAGAATATTGGTTGTAGATGACGCCCCTGAAAACATCAGGGTCCTGGGGGAAACATTGAGGTGCCATTATAAGGTCAGTTTTGCATCCAATGGGCCCGAGGCCATTGCCATGGCACGGTCAGACAACGCTCCAGACCTCATCCTGCTGGACATCATGATGCCTGAAATGGATGGATACGAGGTATGCAGAAGGCTAAAGGCTGACAAAGGGACTCAGGATATTCCAGTCATCTTCGTGACCGCAAAAAGCGAAGAAGAATCCGAAACCGAGGGACTTGAGCTCGGTGCCGTAGATTATATCACCAAGCCCTTCAGCCCAGCAAGGGTGCTGGCCAGGGTTCGGGTCCATTTGGAACAGAAGCTGGCAAAGGAGGCACTGCGAGAGAGTGAGGAGAGAGTGCGGGCCATTTTTAGAGCCAGTCCCGACCCTGTAGTGGTTTATGACAGCCAAGGACAACCACGGTTCATGAATCCCGCCTTTACCCGGGTTTTCGGATGGTCCCTGGATGAATTAAGGGGGAGAAACATCCCTTTTGTTCCAGAGGACCAAAAAGAAGCGACAGCTGCAACCATTAGAGCCCTTTATGAATCCGGAGAGCCTCTCACCCTTGAGACCCAGAGACTAACGAAGGAGGGCAACACCCTTGACATCCTCATAAGCGCCGCCGTCATCCAGGAACATCAGGGGCAGCCTACAGGCCTGGTGGTGAACCTAACGGACATCACCCATACGAAGAAACTCCAGGATCAACTCCAAAGAGCGCAGAAGATGGGGGCCATCGGAACCCTGGCCGGGGGTATTGCCCATGACTTTAACAACCTTCTGTCTGTCATCTTGGGCAATATCTCCATGGCAAAGGAGGACCTGACACCAGGACATGGGACTTATCCCTTGTTGAGTGATGCCGAAGAGGCTTCCATACGTACAAAAGAATTGACTCACCAACTGATTACTTTCTCCAGGGGAGGAGCCCCGATTCGGAAAAGGGGGGCCATCACTGGACTGCTAAAGGGAGCAACGACTCTTGCTCTTGCCGGTTCCAATGTCAGTTACGATTTTTCCCTTGCAGAAAACCTGTGGCCCGTTGAACATGATGAAACACAAATGAAACATGTGGTCACAAATCTGATCACCAATGCTTGTGAACCATGCCCCAGGGTGGAACAATCAAGGTGACTGCTGAGAACTTCACGGCCTCCGGTGAACAAGAAAAGGCGGACATACCAGTATCCCATGCAAAATACGTGAGGATATCTATCCAAGACCACGGGTGTGGCATACCGGAAAAAGACCTGAGCACCATATTTGATCCCTACTTCTCGACTAAAGAAAGGGGAGAAAAGAGGGGCATGGGGCTTGGACTTGCAACCGCTTATTCCATCATCGACAAACACGACGGGAGCATCACCGTTGAATCACAACCAGGAGTGGGAGCGACCTTTCACATCTATCTTCCGGCCGCAAGCGCAGAGGGCGAAGAGCAAAGAGTAGAAGCTGCGGACCGCAAGACAGGGGGCCGCTCCAGGGGGCGGCTCCTTGTGATGGACGACGAAGAGATGCTCAGAGAGCTTGCAGGGAAGATGCTGAAGCGTCTCGGATATGATGTGGCGCTAACCAAGAATGGTACAGAAGCGATTGAGGTGTATCAAAAGGCCATGGACGCTGGTGAGCCTTTTGATGCTGTGATCTTGGATCTGACCGTCCGGGGAGGCATGGGAGGAAAAGAGGCCGTCAGGAAACTGAAAGAGATGGATCCCCAAGCCAAGGCTATTGTGTCAAGCGGTTATTCCGCCAATCCGGTGATGAAAGATTGGCGGCAGCACGGTTTTGATGGCGCCATGGAGAAACCGTATCAAAAAGGGGACTTGATGAAGGTGCTGGAGAAGACCTTGGGGCAGGCAAGCAGCTAGTGTGGTGTCTCACCTGGGCCACAGCCTGCGGCCACGGGGCGTGATTTCAAGGCCCAAAAACTGAAATACCAAGGGGTGAAAAATGGATGCGCATGATCTGGAAAAGTACTTTGAGCTCTATGATGCCTATGAACAGACAGAGGAACCCAGACTCATTGAAGAAATGGACAAGAAACTCTCCCAGTACAAAGACCACTTTCACAAAAACGCAGAAGAAGTGCTTTCACTTTTGGAAGAAGGAAGAAATAACTTCATGGATACGTATAGGGCTCCTTTTCAGGACCTCCTATTCGATCTTGAGATGCATGCAAAAAGCATGGAAGAGATACGAAAGACCCATACCTTTGACACGGAGCGGGACATGTGGGTGCCAAAACCAAAATAAGAGCAAGCCCTGGTGTTGCGTCCCAGGCGTTTCTTAACAAAAGGCCAAGTAGTCAAAGCCCGTTTTTCTCGTTCCGTGACCATTTTCGGGACGTCAGCTCCCTTTCGCTGGATCACGAAAACTCTCCGCGGCGGCGGATCAAACAGTTCGTGATCCTCGACGCTCAACGCAGCTTCCGTCTCATTCCGAAAACGCTCAATGTCTCTCGAAAAAGGTTTTCGACTACATAGCGACTAATGACAATTACTCCTGGGACACCACTAGCTAGTGCCCATCCACGAACTCTCAAGAGAGAGGCGGGCGCTGGCGCAGGTGTCCAATTCAAAAATGAGCGGTTTTTTTTGATGAGCAAGGCGGCACAAGGGTTTGCGGCGAAGCGTACATGTGGTACGTCGCAGCCGAGAACCCGCGGACAACGCCGCTCATCGAGAAAAGAGCCATTTATGGATGGACACTAGCTTGCGTTTTCAAAAAGTGCCCTGATCCTGTCAGAACTGATCACGCCTTCGCGCAGGATGCTAGGAGGCCTTGTTGTCACATCCACTACGGTGGAGCCCCTGACGCCCGCCATTTCTCCTGCGTCCAGCACCAGATCGACCTGATCCTTGATCTTGCCGTTTAAGTTCTTCACTGCAGTGCACCCGCCTTCTCCGGAGAGATTGGCGCTTGTCCCTGTAATGGGGCCTGACACGACTTTCACCAGGGCAGCGGCCACGGGATGGCTGGCGAGGCGGACTCCAATCTTGCCCGTGTAGCCCGTAAGGTTCGCGGGCACTGTCTCTGCCGCATCAAATACCAGTGTAATCCCTCCAGGCCAGAAGGCCTCGATCAGGCCTCGGGCAGTCTCCGGGATGAATCGGACTAAAGGGGCGAGGTCCGTTAGGGAGGCAATAAGAACGAGGAGAGGGTTGTCCTTATGGCGCTCCTTGACCTGAAAGACCCTGTCCACTGCATGGGCATTTAAGGCCTGGGCGCCGATGCCGTAAAACGTGCTGGTGGGAAAGACCACAAGGCCGCCCCTGTTGATCCATGCAGCGGCCCTTCTAACCATCTCCTGGTCGGGAGACTTCGGGTCCACAACAAGAATCTCAGAGCCCTTGATCGGCATGTTGCCCCCGGCCGGCCTGACTAGAGCAGCTTGTGCAACGCTTCCGCCTTTTGCGCCACCTGGCCGGCCAGTTTCTTCTTGAATGCTTGAATCCTTGCCTCTATCTCAGGGTCGGCCGTGGCCAGAATCTGAGCAGACAGGATGGCAGCATTCTTGGCCCCCGCCGCCCCTATGGCCATGGTGGCCACGGGCACCCCGGCGGGCATCTGCACCGTGGCCAAAAGCGCATCCATGCCCTTAAGAGATGTAGCGTCAAGGGGCACGCCAATGACGGGAAGGGTGGTGTGGGCGGCAATGGATCCGGCCAGGTGTGCAGCGGCGCCTGCCCCTGCAATGATGACCTTGAGCCCCCTGCCCCTGGCCGATCGGGCGTACTCGGCCGTCATATCCGGGCTGCGGTGAGCCGATGACACGGTGGCTTCAAAGCGGATGCCCAGTTCCTTCAAGGTCGAAGCGGCCTTTTCCATGACGCCCCAGTCTGAATCGCTTCCCATCACAATGGCAACAACCGGGGCACTTACCTTGTTTTCTCCTTGGCTCATGGTCGACTCCACTGACTTACAGACCTATGGTCTGACGGTATCTCAGGCAGTTTTCGCCCTTGTTGTTGTGATCCACAAAGGTGAGCTTCTTCACGTTTCTGTATGCCTTTTCCCGCGCCCCTTCCAAGGTGGCGTCTCCTGCCACCACATGGAGGACCCTACCCCCATAGGTGACGAGGCCCTTTTCCTCCTCATCATCCACACCAGCGAAGTAAACGGCAATTCCCCTTTCCATATCATCCAGGCCCATGATCCTGTGGCCTTTGCCGTAGCGGCCGGGATATCCCTTGTTCCAACCCCTTGATGCCTTTGATCGGCCCTCCATGGCGATGACGTCCACATAACATTGTTTGTTCCAGACCTGTTCTACCTGGTCCAACGTGCCTTCCCATTGGGCCGTAGCGATTTCAAAGAGATCGGTGCTGAGTTTCCGCGCCAGGACCTGCCACTCCGGGTCCCCGTGTCTCACATTGATCTCAAAGACGTCCAGATTGTCGTAGGGATCGAGGTTCAGACCGAAGTAAATGACCCCCTTGTATGGCCAGCCCAAGTGGTTATAAATCTCATTCACCGTTGGATTGACGATCTCCTTGATAATCCGGTTCACCAGCCAGGGGCTCAGCAGCTTGTGGGGGCAGTAACACCCCGTCCCGCCCGTATTGAGATTTCCTCCGAACCGCTCGATGGCCTCCGTATCATCCGGGTCGAAGGCGGGTTTGTAGTCCTGGGCAAGCATCCGCAGGGGAAGCACATGCTTTCCGTCCAAGTAGGCGTAAAAAGATAACTCCGTCCCGTATTTTCTCTCTTCTATGACGACTTTTCGGCCCGAATCCCCGAAGGCCCTCTTCACCATGATCAGGTCAATTGCCGCCAGGGCCTCGGGCACGTCCTCGCAGACAATGGCCCCCTTACCCGCAGCCAGACCGTTGGCCTTGACCACCACCTGATAGCCGATATTTCTCACGTATTCCTTTGCCTGGTCCGGGGCCTCGAATACCCCATACTCCGGTTTTGGGACCCCGATCCTTTGCAGCATGTCATCGGTGAAGGCGCGGTCGCTTTCAATCTTGCAATATTCCTGTTTCGGTCCGACCGTTCTGATCCCCTTGCCGTTAAGCACATCGACCAGCCCTTCGCTCAGGGGATTCTCGGACCCCACATCCACCAAGTCCACCCCTTTCTCCAAGCAGAAATCGGCCAATGATTGGAAGTCCTTCAACCGAACAGTCTCAATCAGTTTCCTGTCGCTCCGCCCTTTGGGCGTGTAAAGCACACCCGGATTTCCGGGCGAGAAATAGACCTTGTCTACGTGTTGGCTGTCCCCATATTTATCGGCCAGACAGTGGTCCCGGCCGCCCGATCCGTAAACGAGTACCTTCATAGTCCCCCATCAGTTCGAATGTCTTGTCAATGCTTCCCATGCGCACAATCAAAGCCTTGTCGCACCCGGCTCGTTGCTTGTACAATAGAAGAGATAGCAATTTCAAGGTGAAAAAGCCTGCACAGGAGGCTGGTAGTTGCGCCTCTCCAACAGCCTCCTAGCGTTTCGTGAAGGCCTCAACAAAGGGGTTATTCAAAGCCACCTTCTTTTTCTTCCTTTGTGCTTTTCCCTCTTTGCTCTTTCGACTTGGCTTCCCTTTTGTTCCTTTGTCCCTGGGTGTGCTTTCCCCCCTCAGGGACAGGGATATGCGCTTCCTTTCCAGGTCAATCTCCAAGACCGTCACGGTCACTTTTTGTTGGACTCGGACCTCCTGGTGCGGGTCCTTGACAAAGTGGTCGGCCATCTGGCTGATGTGCACCAGACCATCCTGGTGCACACCTATGTCCACAAAGGCCCCAAAGGCGGTGACATTGGTGATGACCCCCGGAAGTCTCATGCCTGGACGCAGGTCCTCCATTGTCTCCACCCCGTCGGCAAAGGCAAAGCCCTCGAACTCCTTGCGGGGATCGCGGCCAGGCTTGGCCAATTCGTCCATGATGTCGGTGAGAGTGGGCATTCCCACCTTGTCTGTTACATATTTCGAAAGATCGATCTCTTTGCGCAGGCCCTCGTCATCCATCAAGTCCTTCACGGAACAGCCTGCATCCTTGGCCATTGCCTCCACGATGGGATAAGATTCCGGGTGCACGGCGCTGGCGTCAAGGGGATTCTCCCCGTCTCTGATCCGCATGAAGCCGGCTGCCTGCTCAAAGGCCTTGGGACCCAGTCGAGTGACCTTCTTCAACCCCTTTCTGGAAAGAAACGGACCATTCTCATTTCTATAAGACACGGTGTTCTTGGCAAGCTGGGGACCGAAGCCTGAGACATAGCTCAGGAGCTGCTCACTGGCCGTATTGACCTCCACGCCCACGGCATTGACACAGCTCATGACCACATCATCCAGGCTCGTCTTGAGGGCCTGTTGGTTCACGTCATGCTGATATTGCCCAACGCCAATGGATTTGGGGTCGATCTTCACCAACTCGGCAAGGGGGTCCACGAGGCGTCTTCCGATAGACACGGCCCCGCGATAGGTCAGATCCAGATCAGGGAACTCGTCCCTGGCCACTTGAGAGGCAGAGTAGATGGACGCCCCGCTTTCGTTGACCATCACCACAGGGATCTGGTCGGGCAGCGAGTGGCCTCTCAGGTCTTTCACCATGGCCTCCGTCTCCCGGCCTGCCGTGCCGTTTCCCACGGCGATGGCCTCTATCTCATAGGTGCCGCACAAGGCGGCTACCGTTTCTGCTGCGCGGTCTCGCTCCTTTTCTGATCTAAAGGGATATATGGTCTCTTCATGAAGCAGCTTTCCCTGCCGATCCAGGCAAACCACCTTGCACCCCGTGCGGATACCGGGATCTATGGCAAGGACCTTCTTTTGACCAAGGGGGGGCGCAAGGAGCAGTTCGCGAAGGTTGTCGGCAAAGACCTTGATGGCCTCTTTGTCGGCCCGCTCTTTGGTGCAAAGACGGATCTCCGTGGTCATGGCCTGTGAGAGAAGACGCTTGTAGGCATCATGAACCGCTTCCTTGACCTGGAGGGCGGCCTCGTTGTCTGCCTTGACGAACAGGGCCTCCAACGGGGTCAAGGCCTCTTCTTCAGGGGGGGCGACCTCCAGGTTCAAGAAGACCTCGTTTTCGCCACGGCGCATGGCCAGGATGCGGTGAGAGGGGGCCGTGGCCACCGGCTCTTCCCACTCAAAATAGTCCCGGTATTTGGCCCCTTCTGTCTCTCTGCCCGGGATCACCTTTGTCCGAAAGACCCCTTTTTCAGCATAGAGGGACCTCATCTTGTTCCGGGCCTCCTGGTCTTCGTTGACCCATTCAGCGATGATGTCCCGGGCTCCGGCAAGGGCGTCTTCGGCAGATTCAACCCCCTTTTCCGGATCCACAAAGACCTCGGCCTCGGTGATGGGATCAGTGCCGTCTTCCTGGGCAAACAAGATCTCTGCCAAGGGCTCAAGCCCCTTTTCCTTTGCCATGGTGGCCCGTGTGCGGCGCTTGGGCCGATAGGGCAGGTAGATGTCCTCCAGGACCGTCAGGGTCTCGGCGGCCAGGATCTTTTCCTCCAGCTCGTCCGTGAGCAGCTCCCTTTCCTGGAGGGACTTCAGGATGCTCTCGCGACGTTTGTTCAATTCCTGCAACTGGGAAAACCGGTCCCGGATATTTGTGACGGCCACTTCGTCCAAAGAGCCTGTGGCCTCTTTTCTGTAGCGGGCAATAAAGGGAACCGTGGCCGCCTCTTCCAACAATTGGATCGTCGCCAGGACCTGGCTTGGGCCAAGGCTAAGTTCATCAGCGATTTTGGTAACATATGCCTCGTTCATTTCCACCTCAATCTATGGACAGGTGCCCAGAAAAAATGTAAGATCTTGGGTTGCGCGGCGAGACCTTTACACAACCACACCGCTTTTTCAATCAGTGATGAAGATTTTTTTTGAAAGAAGCCGTCATGCCCTTGGCAAAGGAAACACTCTGGACTGGCTCCGCGTGAGAAACGGCCACCCAAGAGGCCTTGTCTTTGTCCCGCCGCTCATCGGCGGAGAGCTGTCCCAACAAGTCAGCACCTTTCGTTGGCTCATAAGGAGGAAGTACGATCTTCTCTCCTTCAGCTATTCCGGCCATGGACATTCATCGGGCACCTTTTCCCTTGGGGCCACCCTGACGGATACGTTCCACATGCTTGGCCATGCCTCTCGTTTGAGCGAAAAAGAGCAGTTGCCCCTTTTGGGAATCGCCTCATGCTATTCGGCCATACCGTTTCTACATGCCCTCTACCATCTTGCGGAGCCGGCAATAAAGCTCGTTCTCATCAATGCCATCCCCACACTGGGTCCTCGGGCCGTGGTCTGTTCTTTTCTAGCATATTATGGAAAGGTCTTTACCGGAAAAAAGAGGCCACTTGGACTCAGGACGGCAGCCGGGGATTATGCGGACACGCTCTTTCCCGGAATTGCCAAAGGAAAAGGCGTCTTCGGTGTGTTGGAACGAAGCCGAGCCAAGCTGCTTAAAACCCTCCGGGAATTCTTCACCCTGAGGCCCTTGGAACGGGTTCGGTTGGCAAAAACCCCTGTCTTGTGTCTCTATGCCCGAAAAGACCGGATCCTGGAGATCTATGATGGGGGCATCCACGACAATTATCAGAAGGACATTCGCCGGCTCTGTCCCCAAGCCCTTTTCCATCCTTTGGGTGGTGATCACTTCCTCTCCTCTCCCCTGGTGAAAGGAGAGGCCGCCAGATCCATCACGTCCTTTTTTGGCGGGCCCAGGCATTCAGGGGACCCATTAGCCGGTCCTTGAGAACCCCTTCTGCCCACCCAAAAGAGGCCTCCTGAGTGGGAAACGATGCGGGCGGAACGGTTTGGCTGGAAGAGAGGGCCAAGCTGGTAGTGATGCTGCGCCAAAGGTGGACTCTGACAACTGAGCTTCTGACTTAAGAGGTTCATTTTGATCCATTCCCTGCCCTGGCCGCTTTTACAAAAGGATGTCACTTCTTCCGAGATTTCGAAAGCGCGCGCAATTTTTCCAAATCACCGGTCACAAGGGCTTCTTTTTTGGCCCTGGACCATCTTTTGATTTGGGCTTCCCGGTGGCGGGCTTCGACGAAGGTGTCATATTCCTCAAAATGAAGAAGTTCCATCGGTGGATCTACTTGGGTAGTTAGGCAGGCTTTCCCGGCGCAATGGTCTTTGTGCCGTTGGTCCAGCTCTGTGGTTGCGCCTATGTATAATTGGCCGGATTTGAGTCGAAGAATGTAAACCCAGGCAGGCATCGTCATACAAACAGTGGAATCTTAGGGTAAGAGGCCCTTCGACAAGCCCTTCGATAAACTCAGGGCAAGCTCAGGGCCATTCGACGCTTGTGATAAATCCATAGAGGCCGAAGGCCATGAGCAAGCGAAAAGGGGCACCCACGTAAGTGGCGTGCCCCTGAGCGCGTCGAATGGCTCCCCAGCACGGACTCGAACCGCGGACCCGATGGTTAACAGCCATCTGCTCTGCCAACTGAGCTACTGGGGATCAGTTGCGGGCCGTATAATAACAACGATATATCTGAAGTCAAGGCCAAAGATCGATCTGGTGATGCGCAGTCCACAACGTGAGCGGCCACCCGGGGCAAAGACATCCTCTTGTAATACCTGGAAGATTGACGAAGCGATAATACAGGAACGAGAGAGAGACTTATTGGTGGACCGCCTGTAGGTGGTCCTCCCCGTCCAGAAGTGGCAGGCTGGCCCTTATCATCTCCTCATTGGGAACCGTCTCATCCCACGCATGGATCACGTCTCCGTTGCTGAAAAGGACGATACGAGGCACGTCACCATGACCAAGCAACTCAAAGAAGAGGCTTTCTGTCACACATCCGATGGGGAAATCGGGTTGAGACTCCTCTACGAACATCTCACACTCGCATTCGGCGTTGGCGCACAGGGCCACAATGGGAGGGAGGTCCGGAATCATTGCCAGTTCATTGAGGTCGAAGACGGCCTCCTGACAGTGGAGACAATCGGTGCTCATGAGGACGACAAGGTGTGTGCCGCGAGTTAAGTCGACTATTTGCGGCCCGTGAAGGGCCAATTGGCTGAGTGCGGTTTTGACTTCTGAGTTAAATGGCTTTGCCTTTAACGTCGGAAGGCCTGAGGCCACGGGCAAGGCCAATCCCACAAGCCCGGCAGCTAAGACGGCCCACGCCCGTGCCCGACTCGGCTGCCATTTCAGGTGCCCGGGCCGTCTTGCGGCAAAAAGAGTCACCAACAGCAGCACCACGTTTTCGACGGCTTCTTCTCCTGGCGTGCGATCCAGCCAGCCGCCGAAACACCCGCAGTTTTCAGTTGAACCTGTCCACCACGCCCAACTTGTAATGGCCCAAAAGAAAAGCAGCAGTCCGGCCGCTACCCCCAGGAGCAATCTGGGGCGGTAGAACACGATAAGCCCCACACCAAGGGCACATTCAACGGCAATCAGCCCCCAGGCTGTCAAGGCGACGAGAGTACCGTCAGATATGATGCCGTAGGCCTTGATCTGCCTGACGAAGAGTTCCACATCCACAGCCTTGGACAGACTGGCGGCAACAAAGAACAAACCCAGAGCTGCCGCCAAAAGGCGCGGTACCAAGATAGGCCATTTCGTTGTCATAAGAAATCCTTAATTAGAGAGACCTTTGCATCGGTCTTTCTAACGTTCACTCAAAAACCACGTCCCCTTTTCAACCATTTTGTTTCGTCCCCGGGCCTAAATCGGCCAAAGTCACTAAGGCCACTCTCTGAGCCTGTAGCCCACACCCCGCACGCTTTCAATGTAGTCCCCGGCATACCCCAGTTTCTTCCTCAGCCCGTAGACCTGCACATCCACGGAACGGTCTGAAACAGAATAACCCATACCATGAACGGCGTCAATAATGGCGGAACGAGAATAGACCCACCCCGGCTTTTCCGCAAAAAGCTTGAGGATGCCGAATTCAGTGCAAGTCAGATGAACAGGCTTCTCATTGACAAAAACCTTGTAACCTTTTCGGTGGAGAGTTTCGGGATCCGCTAAACCAAACCTCAGATGCATCAAGAATCGGTTTGAAACTGAGGGAAAAGACATTTGGGCAACAGTACGATTGGAAGAAGCTGAAAGCACATTTTCCTTCACAGAACGTCGAATCAAACCTTCGCAGCCTCATAGAGCTCTTTGGCGTGATAGGAACTGCGGACAAAAGGCCCACTGGCAACTTCTGAGAAGCCCTTTTCAAGGGCTATTTCTTTCCAGCGATCAAACTCTTCGGGATGAATAAAGCGCTCAACCGGCAGGTGATCTTTGGTGGGTTGAAGATATTGACCCAAAGTGAGCATACTGCAGCCTGCATCCACAAGGTCCTGAAGTGTTCTTTCCAGCTCTTCGGCAAGCTCTCCCAGGCCGAGCATGAGGCCAGACTTGGTAGGAATGGTGGGGTCAAGGACTTTGGCGCGGGCCAGCAGTTCAAGTGATCGCCCATACTGAGCCTCTGGCCGAACAGAGGGATAAAGACGGGGAACGGTCTCAATGTTGTGGTTAAGAACGTCGGGGCGGGCCTTCATGACGGCGTGAAGTGCCTTTGCATCCCCCTGAAAATCCGGTATGAGAACCTCAATAAGGGCTCCGGGCACCCTTTTTCGGATTGCTTGGATGGTCTCTGAAAAAAAACTCGCCCCGCCGTCCGGGAGATCGTCCCGGGTCACCGAGGTAATCACCACGTAGCGCAATCCCATGCTCTTTACTGCTTCCGCCACCCGTTCAGGCTCTCCGGGGTCGGGCGGGCCTAAAGGGCCATGGCCCACGGCACAGAAACGGCAATTGCGCGTGCAATTGGGCCCCATAATCAGGAA
>Ga0272444_10000391_pt1 | contig 48006 bp, 40 predicted proteins | sample SSMForm13_FD_201033 | JGI IMG/M metagenome (GOLD analysis project Ga0272444, IMG submission 201033) | Marine sediment archaeal communities from Little Sippewissett salt marsh, Falmouth, MA, United States - SSM-Form-13 | ecosystem: Environmental > Aquatic > Marine > Wetlands > Sediment ... | reverse complement strand
CGATCGCTCGGCGTGGGAGAACGCTAGAAGGGGAGAGGCCTTGTCAGAAACGAGAGACGAAGGAATCATCATCTGCCGCGACGTCCACAAGTGGTTCGGCGACTTCCACGTGCTGCGCGGGATCAGCTTGACGGTCGAGAAGGGCGAGGTCGTCGTGATCTGCGGGCCGTCGGGCTCGGGGAAGTCGACGTTTATCCGGACGATCAACCGGCTCGAGGAGCATCAGCGCGGGGAGATCATCGTCGACGGCGTCAAGCTGACCCACGACCTGCGCAACATCGAGACCGTTCGGCGGGAAGTGGGCATGGTCTTCCAGCAGTTCAATCTCTTCCCACACTTGACCGTGCAGCAGAACATTACCCTCGCCCCGGTCTGGGTCCTCAAGATGAAGCGGGGCGAGGCCGATGCGGCAGCGACTCAGCTCCTTGAACGCGTCGGGATCCCGGAGCAGGCGGACAAGTACCCGGGCCAGCTTTCGGGCGGCCAGCAGCAGCGCGTCGTGATCGCGCGAGCGTTGGCGATGAAGCCGAAGATCATGCTGTTCGACGAGCCGACCTCCGCCCTCGACCCGGAGATGATCAAGGAAGTGCTCGACGTGATGAAGGAGCTGGCACTCTCCGGGATGACGATGATCGTCGTCACCCACGAAATGGGCTTCGCACGCGAGGTCGCCGACCGGATCATCTTCTTCGACTTCGGCGAGCTGATCGAGGAGAACACGCCGGAGGAGTTCTTCCACAACCCACAGCACGAACGGACGAAGCTCTTCCTGTCGCAGATCCTGCACTGAGAACACTCCGCGTTCGGATCCGGCCGGCGTGGCGACGACGCTCTTGCCAACCACGTCCTCCAAAGGATGGTCTAGCGGACGATGCGCAGGCCGCCTCCTTGAAGAACGCGCTCGACTTCCGCACGCGTGGCGAAGACAACATCTCCGGGCATCGTCTGCTTGAGTGCCGAGATCCCTACGCCGTACTTCACGCCGACTGCAACGCTCTCCTGCAAGTAGCCGTAGATGAATCCCCCCGCGAATGAATCCCCCGAGCCGACGCGATCGACGACCTCGATGTCGAAGGTCGGCGCGCGATGCAACGTGTCGGTCGTCGCCTCGTAGGCGATGGCTGTCCATGTGTTACGCCACACGGAAGGCGTCTCACGAAGCGTGATCGCCACGATCTTGAGATCGAACGTTTCGGCCAATCGGCGAGCGACTTGATCGTACGAGTCCTCTTCGATGGCAAAGACGCGCGCCGTGTCCTCCTCCGTCGTTAGGAGGATGTCGGCGTACCGAAGGATCTCGGTCATGACCTTGCGCGCCTCGTCCTCCGACCAGAGCCTCGCTCGGTGGTTGAGGTCGATCGACACGGTCAGCCCGGCCTCGCGAGCGATCCGAACGGCTTCCAGTGTCGCGGCCGCTGCCGATTCCGACAGCGCCGGGGTGATGCCTGACGTGTGAAAGACGCGCGCACCATCGAATGCGGACGCCCAATCGATCTCACCGGGCTCGACTCGCGCCGCGGCTGAGGCGGCTCGATCGTAGACGACCGCGTTGGCGCGGGGCGACGCTCCGAACTCCACGTAATACGTGCCTACGCGATCCGCGTCGGTCCAGAGGATGTGCGACGTGTCGACGCCGTGCTCTCGCGCCTTGTTCCGAACCAATCGCCCGAGCGGGTTGCTTGTGAGTCGCGTGACGAAACGGGTTGGCAGCCCGAGGCATGCCGCGGCGATCGCCGTGTTGAACTCGGATCCTCCCACGCGGACGTCGAGTGAACACGCCTGCTCGAGCCGCGCGTGGTTCGGAGGGGACATTCGCACAAGGGTCTCGCCGAACGTCACGAGATCAATTCGTTCACTCATCGCGCCCCTCTCTGAACTGCTCGATGGCCGCGCACACCTGCTCGGCACGTTGCGTGATGACGTCGAAGCGTCCGGAGGCCATCGCGGAGCGATCGACCAGCCAGGAGCCGAACCCGAGGACGCTCGCCCCGGCCGCCAAGTAGTCGGCTGCATTGTCTGCAGTGAGTCCTCCCGTGGGGGCAAGCGGCATGTCGGGGAAAGGGCCCCTCAGGTCCGAGAGAAACTTCGGACCAAGACGAGAGGCAGGGAAGATCTTGACGAAGTCCGCGCCGGCTCGTCGTCCGTTCAACGCCTCGGTCGGCGTCATCGCGCCGGAGACGACGGTCAACCCTTCACGCTTCGATGCCTCGATCACGTCGGGACAGAACGCGGGCGTTACGATGAACGCGGCCCCCGCGTCGGCGCAGAACCTCACATCCTCGCCCGTCACGACGGTGCCTGCACCCACGAGAGCTTCCGGCAGCGCCCCGCACCGTCGAACGAGATCCACGGCGCCGGGAATCGTCATCGTAATCTCGAGTATCCGAACGCCTCCTGCGAGCACCGCTTCCGCGGCGCGGAAGGCCGTGTCGCTGTCGGCCGCCCGCAGCACAGCCACCGCACACCCGTCAACAAGATCTCGCACAACTTGTGCCTTCTCCATTCCGCGGTGTCCCTTTCTGCAACGCCTATCTTGTGAGCCATCCGCCGTCGACGCGTAGGATGGTTCCGGTGATGTAGTCCGAAGCACTCGAAGAGAGGAAGACGACGGCACCCTGCAGATCCTCCGGCGTTCCCCATCGATCCATCGGGACACGACTCAGGATCTCGCGATTGCGATTCGCGTCGGCCCGCAGCGGGGCGGTGTTGTCAGTCGCCATGTATCCCGGCGCAATCCCATTGACGTTGATCCCGTGCGGTGCCCACTCGTTTCCCAAGAGGCGCGTGATGCCCGCCACTGCGCTCTTGCTCGCCGTGTACGGTGCGACGAGGATCCCACCGGAGTACGACAGCATCGAGCAAACATTGACGACCTTCCCCGGCCTGCCTTCGTCGATCAGTGCCTTTCCGAATGCCTGCGTCAGGAAGAAAAGCGTTCGCAGATTGACGCTCATCACAGCGTCCCAATCCTCCATCGGAAACTCGGCCGCCGGGTGACGGCGGATGATACCGGCATTGTTGACGAGGATGTCGAACCGGCCAAGCTCCTTCCGCGCAGTGTCCAGAATGCGCTCGATGTCTTCCGTGGAGGACAGATCCGCTTGAACGTCCACGAAGCGGCGCCCCGCCTTCTCGACAAGCCCGCACGTCTCCGCAAGGGGCGAGAGGACATCGACGCCGATGATGTCGGCGCCCGCTTGCGCCAGGCCGACGGCCATCCCCTGTCCAAGTCCGCGGGCCGCTCCGGTGACGAGGGCGACCTTCCCGTCAAGGCTGAATGTGTCGAGAATCATGACAGGTTCTCCTCGATGTTCTTGATCATCGGAATCGCCCGAGACACCCAGCCGACGTTCGGATCGTCAACGGTCGCTTGCGTCCGTGTGTTCCCGGCCAGGAACCACAAGTAGTAGGTCGTGTATCCGGGAGCGGACACCACTGTGTGGTAGCCCTTCGGCATCATCAGGATCGTGTCATCCTTGACGGTATAGGCCTCGTCGATGCTTCCGTCGTCCGTGTAGTACTTGGCCAGTCCCCATCCGTCGTTCGGGGCCACGCGGAAGTAGTACATCTCCTCCATGAAGACCTCCCGCGGAGGATCGTCGTGCTCATGGCGGTGCGGCGGGTATGTCGACCAGTTTCCCGACGGCGTGAATGTCTCGCCGACGATCAGTCGACTCACCTTGCGCCCCGAATGCTGTCCCTGCACGAGGATCTGATGGAATCGACGCGAGAAGTTGGAGATTCCCCATTTGCCGGTCCGAACCTGCGACGGCTCGATCAAGAACGGCTCAGATCCGTCGGACGCCTTCGCCATCGGAAGCGCAGCCTCGAACCCGTGCCCACCCTTCGGCACGACGATCTGGTACTCGCACTCGGGCGGCATATAGACCGAGTGGGGCAGTCCGGAGAAGACGTTCGGACGTCCGCCAACGTTCGCGAATTCGACGCCGCACGCTGTAATCGTCCCCATGCCCGAGAGGATGGCGAGCAGCCCCTCGCGATTCCCGGTGTTCCCTTCGTACGTGCCTCCCGGAGGAAGCGCAATCTTGGCGAAATCGAGGAGTTCGCAGGGGTTCTCTTCGAGCGGATTCAGTCCGGCTTCCGAGCGAACGCTAGAGAAGTACATGGTCTCTCTCCTTTCACACAACGTAGCTATCTGAACAGCAGCCGGGGAAGCCACTCACTCAAGAACGGCAGCACCGACACAAGAATCATCACGATGAAGTTGGCGACGAGAAACGGCAACGCGGCGGTGAACGTCTCGGTCAGCTCCAGCCCCGCAATCTTGTTGGCCACATTCAAGCACTGGCCGACCGGCGGCGTGGCGAGTCCGACGGCCAAGCCGACGATCAGAACCGTACCGAACTGGATCGCGCTGATTCCCATCCCCTGGAAGGCGGGAAGGAGAATCGGCGTCAACAGGAGGATGGCCGGCCCGACATCGATGAAGTCCCCGACGAAGAAAAGGAGGGCCGAGAACATCAGAAGCACGACGTAGTTCGGCACGCTGAGGGAGGTCAGGAAATCGGTGATCATCGCCGGCACGTGCTCCTTGACGAGAATCCACGTGTACAGCCTGGAGAACGTGGTGATGATCATGATCGTCGCACTGATCAGAATGCTCTGCTTGATCAGCCGGGGAAGCATCTTCAGCTTCAGTTCTCGGTAGACGAAGAAGCCGATGATGAAGGCGTAGAGGACGCCCATCCCCGCCGCTTCGGTCGGTGTCGCGATGCCGAAGGTGATCGTTCCCACCACAGCGACCGGCATGAGAAGAGCAGGCAGCGCACTCCCGGTTCGCCTTGCGAGTTCGCCGGCAGTCAGCGTGATCCTCTCCATCGGCCACTTGTTCCGGTAGGCCAGAACGGCCGCGATCACGATCATGATCAGGCCGATCAGGATGCCGGGGATCGCGCCCGCCCAGAACAGCTTGCCGATCGAGGCCCCCGACGCAACACCGAAGATGACCATCGGGATGCTCGGCGGAATGATCATCCCCATGGTCGACGACGCCACCGTGATGCCGGTCGCCGTCGTCTTCTTGTACCCCTTTTCCGTCATCTCCGGGATCAGAATCGCACCGATCGATGCGGTGTCCGAGACGGACGAACCGGAGATCCCGCCGAAGATCATGCTGGCGATCACGTTGACGATGGCGAGCCCACCCCGCATCCGGCCGACGAAGATCATCCCGAAGTCGATGATCCGCCGCGTGATCCCGCCCCGGTTCATCAGAAGCCCCATCAAGACGAACAACGGAAGCCCAATCATCGCGAATGAGTCCGTCCCGGCAAAGGTCCGAAGAGGGAGAATTCCTACCAGGTTCGGCTGGTAGACGAGGAAGTAGAGAACGGCAGATACGGCGAGCGAGTAGCAAATCGGAACGCCGAGAACGAGAAGACCCGCAAGTGAGCCGAACAGGAGGATCAAGAAGACCCTCCCTTGTCTCCCCACGTCGAATCGAACAGGGCGTCGACGATGTTGTTCAGCGCGTACAGAGAGGTGAGTCCACACCCTATCGGGAGTGCGACTTGAATGTATCGGAGAGGTATCTTGAGCTCCTCTGCCGTATTCCCTCCCGTGACCGCGATCCATCGGAAACTGAGGATCAGAAGGTAGATGTGCAGCGCGATAATCAGAGCGTTCACGATTGCGGCTGCGCTTCGGCGGAGGGGGAGGGGGAGGCGCCTGGTGGCGAGATGAATCGCGATGTGATCACGACGCCCGACCAAGAGTGCTGCGCCGAGAAACGTGGTGTAGATGAAGGCAAACCGAAGCGCCTCCGGACCGCCTGGCAAAGACGAGTTGAACGCGTACCGCAGAATCACCAGCACGATGATCAGCACGGTCATTCCAAGGAACACGGTCCCGACGAGTGCATCAAGCACAGCATCTAGGCTCCTCTTTGCCCGAGCCCTCCACTTCATCTAGAATCCTCTCCTGTTCTTGCTGTCACGTGCAGCAGGACACACGAGGGGGCACAGGCTCGTAAGAGCCTGTGCCCCTGTCCTCTCGACGCTCGATCAACCCCCGATGAAGGCGAGAACGGCGTCGAGCAGTTCCTGCGAGAACGTGCCCTCGTCGATGTAGTAGTCCCAGACCGGCTGCACCTTGGCCGCGAAAGCGACGCGTGCGTCGTCGGACAGCACGTTGACTTCGAGGTTCGCCGCGATGACGTCGTAGGCGTCCATCTCCTCGGCCAACCAGATGGTGTCGTTGTAGATCATGGCCACTCTGGCCGCGTACGTGACGATCTTCTGAAGCTCGTCCGGAAGTGCCTCGTACCAAGCAAGGTTGATGAAGAACGGGTTCGGATGGACCTGATAGTTGGAGACCGTCAGGTACTTCTGGACCTCGTAGAACTTCATCTGGACGATGTTCGAGTACGGGTTCTCTTGGCCGTCTGCGACTCCCTGCTTCAGTGCGACATAGACTTCGACGTACGGGATGCTCTGTCGGTTCGCCTCGAGCGCATCGAACGTGCGCATGATCGAGTCGATCCCGGGAGTTCGCATCTTCAAGCCGACCATGTCCGCAGGGCACGTGATCGGACGAGTGTTGTTCGTCCACTGCCGGAAGCCGCCCGCAATCCCGCATGCCGGTACGTAGTACCCGTTCGCCTTCGCTTCTTGATTGATCGTGTCGCCAATCCCGCTGCGCATGACTTCCAGCGCTTGCTCAGGCGACGCAAAGAGGAAGGGGAGCGTGTACAACAGGTACGTCCGAGTGGCAACTTCAAATTTGCCACCCTCCGTCGCCTGCACGACGCCAAGCTGGACGGATTCCATCACTTCGGCTTCCGTTCCGAGCTGCCCGCTCGGGAAGACCTCAACGTCGATGGCACCTTCCGACGCCATCTCCACGATCTCCTCGAAGAAGAGGAGCGCTCGATGACGTGCCGACGTCTCCGGCTGGGAATGCCCAATGGTCATCGTATAGTCAGCTGCAGCCAGACACAGGCTCAGCCCCACAACAATCAGCAGACTCAGTGTGCCAACCCTTCTCATGCGACGATGCCTCCTTAGAGAATCTGTTCCGCAGTCTCTTTCAGGACTAGTAGAGAGCCCTCCGATGGTTCGCCCTTTCGCATCACCTCGCTTTCACAGAAGATCGTGGCCGTTGAATCCCAGTTGTGCCGAGATGTCCGCCGCGGCAGCCTGAATCGCTTCGACGATGCGCCCCAGCTCCTCTCCGTGTGCACGGGACGCAAGGACCGACGCACTGATCGCCGCGATCACTCTCCCTGTCGAGTTCCGTATCGGCGCCCCGATGCACGCACCGCCCAGCTGCAGCTCCTCAATCTCCGTCGAATAGCCGCGTTCCCTGACGAGATCGAGCTCCTCGCGCAACCGGTCTGGGTGCGTGATCGTGTTGTCAGTCAGCGGCACAAAGACGAGCGAATCCATGATCGGATTCAGATCCTGATCGGAAAGATACGCCAGGAGCACCTTCCCCAAAGCGGTGCAGTAGCTGGGAACGCGGAGTCCGACAACCTCCCGGAGAATGATGTTGGCCGTGGGGCCGCCCTCCTCCTGTTCAAGGTAGAGAACCTCGTTCCCATATAACACCGCAAGGCGTGCGTTCGCGGAGATGAGGCGGCTGAGTTTGGTGAGTTCCGGGCGCGCGACCGATCGCACATCGTAAACCTGGTTCAGTTCTCCGACGCGTTCGAGAAGCTTCAGTCCGAGCCTGTAGCGCTTCTGGCCGTTGACTTCCAGGTAGCCGTGCGAAGTGAGGGTATGCAGGAACGGGTAGAGAGTCGTCGCGCCGACTCCCAGTCGGTCAGCAATCTCCTTGGCCGAGAGACTTGCGACATCTCTTGTGAAGAGGTCCAACACCAGGAGTCCCCGATCGAGGGACTTATTGAATTGATGCGGCTTGAGTTCCTCCACCACACGTCACCTCGTATATATCGAGCGCGGCTCAATATATACGAGGTCGCTGCGGTTGTCAAGGGGACCTCAGGCGTGACCAAGCACCTGGCGTTCTGCGAAGCGACGATGATCATCACCACCCACGAAATAGGGTTCGCACGCGAGATCGCTCACCGCACTACCTTCTTCAGCTCCGGCGCACGAGCCGAGAAGAACATGCCGGAGGAATTCTTCCACAACCGGCGCCACGAACGGGCGAAGCTCTTCCTGGCACAGATCCTCCACTGAGGCGAAACACCGATCGGGACCGTGCATCGCTAGATCGCATCGGTACAATCGCCCGCAATGCCACCGATCCGGAACTACCTCTCGCAGCTTCGCCGCTTCCAGTCAAACGCGCGCCTGTACCTGGTCTACAGCTTCGCCAGCGGGTTCTCGATGGGAATCCTCCGTCTCCTGTTCAACTTCTACGTCCTCTCGCTCGGCTACGACAGCGCCTTCCTCGGCCTCCTCGTCGCAATGCCACCGATCTTGATCACCCTCGCGGCAATTCCGGCGGGAATGCTCGGACATCAAATCGGCTACCGCGCGACGCTGATCGCCGGAGCCGTGCTGATGGTCGGCTCGCTCGTGGGACTCTCGTTCTCGACCGCCGTCGTCAGCCTCGTAGCCTTCTCGGTCTGCCGAGGGCTGAGTCGGACGCTGCTCACGGTGAGCAGCGCACCGTTCATGGCCGAGAACAGCGAGACGGCGGAACGGACCCACCTGTTCAGCGTTCAGTTTGCGACGCGAATGCTGGCGAGTTTCTTTGGGTTCCTCCTCGCCGGCGTCCTTCCTTCGCTCTTCGCTCGCATCCTGTCGATCGGCGCCGAAGACCCGTCCTCTTACCGCGCATCGCTGTGGGTCGGCGCCGGCCTTCTTGCAATCGCAGTCCTGCCACTCCTTCGGATGAAGCCACTCGTCGCAAGCACTGATGAACAGCCGCGGCCCAAGCTCCGAGAGATGTTCCGCCCGCCGGGCCAGCTGGTTCGGCTCTTCCTCCCCCAGCTGATCATCGGCTTCGGAGCCGGTGCGCTCGTGCCGTTTCTCAATGTCTTCCTTCGAACGAAGTTCGACTTGTCGGACAGCTTCATCGGCGTCTTGTTCGCGTTTCAGTCGGTCGTGATGGCGCTGGCGACGCTCGTCGGGCCGATCGTCGCAGAGAAGCTGAAGCGAGTTCGTGCGGTGGTCGTGGTCCAGCTCTTGTCGATCCCGTTTCTCATCCTCCTCGGCTACGCTCCGCTCGTTTCTCTCTCTGCCATCGGATTCCTGGCGCGCGCGAGTCTAATGAACATGGCGAATCCGCTCTACACCGCGTTTGCAATGGAGTCCGTCTCGCCCGAGCGGCGCCCGACGGCAAGCGCGCTGATGCAGATGAGCTGGCAGGGAACTCGCGGGGTCAGCGCGCTTGCCAGCGGACAGCTGCAGGCGGCGGGCGGGTTCTCGGCGATCTTCCCAATCACGATCGGCTGTTACCTGCTGGCAACCTCACTGATCTACACGTTCTTCGTGCGGGGCCGGGCTGCTGGCTCCGCCAGCAGCTAGCGAGTTCCGATGGAGAGCCCGGAACTCGTGGTGGTTCTGGCTCCGCAGGCGGCCCGCTTTCGCCCAGCCAGCGCTAGGATCCGCCCATTGCGTCCTTCTGCTTTGCGATCCACACCTCGACGAGGTCACGGAGGAACGTGAGGGGGACGGTCCCGTTCCCGAGGATGACGTCGTGAAAGGCGGCAAGATCGAATGCATCGCCGAGCGCTTCACGTGCCATCCCCCGAAGCTCCAGGATCTCGAGGAGACCAACCATGTACGCCGTCGCCTGGCCCGGCACGACGGAATAGCGCGTCACTCGATACGCAGCCATACCCTCGGACTCTCCCGCGTTCTCTGCAACATAGGCGACCGCTTCGTCGTAGCTCCACCCGAGTTCGTGAATCCCGGTATCGACGACGAGACGGACCGCTCGCATGAGCTCGAGCTGGAGCCGACCCAGGTTCCCCAGCGAATCGTCTGCGAAGGCGCCCAATTCGCTCATCAGCCGCTCCGCGTAGAGGGCCCAGCCCTCGGCGAAGCCGTTGAACACAACGTCTCGGCGAATGAGCGGAAGCTCCATCTCTTGCGCGAGTGCAATCTGCAGATGATGGCCGGGGACTGCCTCGTGATAGGCGACCGTCGGAAGCTTGAACAACGCGCTCGGATTCGCCGTACTGGCGAGGAACTTCGCCGGACGCGCACCGTCCAGAGATGCGGGGAGGTAGAACCCGCCGTAGTCGGCCCCCTCCACCATTACGGTGGCTTCCGGAAGGCTGGAGAGCGCGCCGCTCTCGATCACCAGTCGCTCGGCTTCCCGGATCAGGCGGGTATTCTCGTCTATCGCTTCCTGGCCTTGGACGGATTCGCTTCGTTCGCCTACCGCCTGGAAGATCGCAAGCATCGTGGATGTATCCTCGATGCCGATCGACTCGGCCGCCCGCCGGATCTCATCCTGAACCCGCGACACCTCGCGCAGGCCCACGTCGTGGATCTGCGAAGCGGTCAGTTCGGTCTGCGTGTGATGCCGGAGCAGGTAGGCGTACGCTTCATGTCCCCCATCGAGCTGCCCGATCGAGATCGCCTCGGGGGCCGCGTCGGCGAGTTCCTCCAACGCATCGTGAAGACGCTGATACGCCGGCTTGACGACGAGTTCGACCGAGATTCGACCCAGCAGTAGATACCCTTCGAGATCGATGCTTGAGAGCCCCTCGATCATCGCCGCTTTCGTCGCGAGCGTCTCGTAGAAGGGATGCGCCTCAGCCCGTGCATCCGCGGAGCGCTGCAGCGCCGGAAGCGCCGCCTGGAGCGTACGCCGCGGCGGCGCGATGCCGAGATCCATCCGGCGCTCCATCTCCACGATGAGTTGGTCGATCTGAGCTCCAACCCGCTGCAGGCGCGCGACGTAGTCGACCACGTCCGACTCCGAACCGAATGGATGCGCCTCGTTCAGCACATACTCCAGGTATCCGATGGCGCTGAACGCCGTCATCGAGTGAACGAGATGTTCATACTCGTGGAAGGCTTGCCCGCGCACGACATCGTCCCAGTACCACTCGCAGATCTCATAGGTGGCACGTCGCTCCTCCGTCAGTTCGGCCGGATCGAAGGCGCGCAGCCGCTCGAGGATAAGAGTCTCGATCGCGAACGTCTCTTGCGCGTACTCGTATGAGTAGTCATCGAGACCATCGTTGCGGATGCCGAATGCTTCGGCCATCCCCATGGCCGCGACGTGTTGTGGCTCACGCAGGGCATGCACCCGGTAGGAGACCTCGACGAACTCGTCGAACCCGAGGCCCTCCAGCGTCTTCTCCACCTCAGCCACCGCCTTTGGCTTCCCGCCGCTCAGGTCCTCGACGCGGAATTCGGTGAAGCGCACGGAGGGAGCCGGAAGTTCGCCTGTGATCGCAACGAGTCCCACGTAGTACGGGCCGCTGACCGTGAGCTCGAACGACGCCAGATCGACGTCGTTGACGCTGAGGCTCGCCCATCCATTCCTGACTGAGAGCACGAGATGATTCCCCGCGTCCCCGGTCTGGATGGCGGGACTGCTGGCGAAGTCCACGACGGCAGGCTGCCACACCCGATTCTCGGCCAGGCCCACCGCGTACTGCCCGTCACGGCTGATGCTGACGTAGTAGGCGGTATCCGAATGGATCCTCACATCCACTTCGTTGATGATCCCCTTCGGCGTCGTCGCCACGACAATCCCCCATCGCGTGTCGTCGGCCCCTTCATTCACATACCCCGTTGTCTCGACACGGAACGTTTCCAGCGGCGCTTCGAACGGAGGCCATGATTCTCTCAGCCAGAATCTCCGCTTGATCTCGATCTCGTATTCGTCGTCCGCGTACCGAGCGGCGCTGAGGAAGTCGCTCGCCACCTCCCAGCCGCTCTCATCGTCAAAGCGATCGACGTAGGCCGTTGGCACTTCGGGGGCAGCAAGCTCTGCGACCTCGAAGTGGGCGAATCGAACGGCGGCGGGCGAGAAGCTGTGCGAACTCACGTAGAGCCCGATTCTGCTCGGTCCCTCGGCCGTAACGTCCAATGTGACGGTCTCCCGATCGTTGATCGTGAGCGTCGCACGTTGCCCCTGGATGGTGAGTTCAAGGCTGTTCACGCCATCGCCCGCCAAGAGGGCCGAGCTGCTCGTCCACGCAATCGGTCTTGGCTCCTCCCACAGGCCGGCATCCGTCCTCCCAACCGAGTACTCACCCTCCGCCGTCACGCCGACGTAGTAGGCGTTGCCCTCGTCGGTTCCCCAGACGATTCCGTACTCCACCACGAGAGGGCCGGAGTGCAGATGCCCTGACACCTTGACCCGGAAGTTCTCGAGAGGCTCTGTCAGCGGTGCCCACGAGATCCGCTGCCCATACATTCGTTGGGTTCCGATTTCGTACTCGCCGCCCTCGTAGGTCGAGCTGCCATCGGCGTCGACGTTCGAGACCCAGCCACTCACTTCGTCGTCGAAGTCGTCCTTGAGGACGTCTGTCGCCGCCACCGTTCTCGAATCGCCAAGGTCTCGGACGACAAACTCGGTGAATCGAGCGATGGCGGGCGCGATCCCGTACGTCGCGCCGTACAGCCCGATCACGTACGGCCCCTCCATCGTGAGGACCGTCGACGCAAGCTCGGTCCCGTTTACGAGGATTGTCGCTCGCCCCTCCTCGACGATGACCTCCAGCCGGTTCCGACCAACCCCCAAAGCAATGGCCCGACTCTCCGTCCAGTCGATGAGGTTCTCCTGCCACTCGTTGTCGCTTAGGTGACCGACGGCATAGGTCCCGTCGTCCTTGATTCCGGCGAAGTAGACGTTGGCTGTGTCGAAGCCCCAGCAGATGCCGAGTTCAGAGCCTTGTCCCTCCGACACGAAATAGGCTGTCGCCTCGACACGGAAGTTGCTCAGGGGATCTTCCATCGGCGACCAGGTCCGCCTCACCCACCAATCCCTGTCGATCCGTATCTCGTATTCGCCGTTCTGATACCCCACGCTCCCGACCGCTCCACTCGCCGACTCCCAGCCGCTCGTCTCGTCGTCGAAGTGATCGACAAATGTGCCCAAAGCGTTCTGTGTGGCGACGGCGACGCATCCCGCTACGGCAATGACCGCAAGCGCGATCCCAACCGCGCACGCCAACTGCCCCATTCCTCTCTTCACGCCATGCCTCCCGTTGCCCCTCTCCGGTTCTCAGCACCGAATCTCCTCAAGTGGACTCGGCTTCCAGCTGATCCTACAACGGAGACGTCACCTCAGCGTCAGTGCACAACGTGGTGCGGCGACCCGCGCGGAACGTCGTCATCTCACGCGGTATCATGGCCCGGCATCCAAGGGAAGGAGCCGGCCATCGATCTCGCCACGATCGCACTCACCATCGGAGCCACGCTGTTCTGGGCACTGACGTGGGTTCTGATGAAGCTCGGCGTCGATCGCCTCACGTGGATCGGGTTCGGCTTCCTGCGTCCGTGGATCGGCCTTCTGTTCATCGTACCCTTTGCATTTGCGACACGCGGATTCGTCTTCGGCGCCCCGATCCTCACTCTGATCGCCATCGGTGGGAGCTTGCTCAACGCCTTCCTCGGGAACGTCCTCTTCTTCTACGCCCTTTCGCACGGCTCGTTGCACGAATCGACGATCCTGTCGAACACCAACCCCTTCTGGGGCGTCGTCAGCTCCGTTCTCGTCCTCGGAGAGCCGGCAAGGCTTGTCACCTTCGGCGCGGGGGGGCTCGTGATCGGCGGCGCGTACTTCCTCGTTCGCCGCACACGCCAAGACGCAACCGCGGGGCGTCGCAGCGTGCTCCCGAGACTCGCCGCGCTCGGCGCGGGAATGCTGTGGGGATTCACGTCAGCGGTCCCGACCAAGTACTGCCTCGATCACGGGATGAGCCCGATCGGCTACCAGTTCCTGTTCACGTGTGGAGCGGCCGTCTGGTGGACGCTTGCCGCGATCCCGGCACTTCGCGGGAAGCGGATCAAGTTCACACGACGTGCGCTCCTGATCGTGGCCGCCTCGTCCTTCTTCGGCCTGTTCGCGAGCTGGGTCCTCTGGTTGACCGCGCTGCAACGAGTCGATGCAAGCACGCTCTCTCCGATGTGGGGGTTGAGTCTCTTGTTCACCGTCCTCTTGAGCGTCCTCCTCCTCCGCGAGCGGCTCACGAAGAGGATCCTCATCGGCGGAGCGCTTGTCCTAGCCGGCGTGACGCTCGTCTCGCTTCTTGCACGGTAACCGGCTGCCCTACGGGCAGCTAGGGTCGAAGATCTCCGGATCTTCGACAACACGATTGCCTGCGGGCAGCCTAGGTCCTGTTCTTCAGACACGCAATGCAGATCTGCACGACGTCATAGTCGATCGGCTCATTCAGCCGGCGGATGATCCTCATCGGCCGCGAAAGGCCTGTCTCGCTTGCGATCTCGGCGATCCGCTCGAGGATCGATGCGTCGACCCATGGCTCCGAAGCCGTCAACTGTCGATCGCGGATGTAGTCGAGCAGGTACTTGAGGGCGACGGCGTGGGGACTTTCGATCGCATCGGCAACGGAGGCGATGGACTCACCACGCTCGAAGCGCGCGAAAGCGAGCTGGCGGGCAAGGTCGACGGTCGCGCGCACGAGACGTCTGCGCTCCGGCTTCGGAGTCGGCCTGAGCGTCGGTTCGATGTCGTGTTCGAGCCCGTGGCTTCGGCAGTACTCGGCGATGGCGGCGACGAAACGATCGCCGTACTGACGAGCCTTAGCCTGACCGACGCCGCTGACCCCGAGGAATCCCTCCCCGTTCGAAGGGCGGCGCCTCGCCATGTCCCGTAGCGCGGCGTCGCCGAAGACGATGTAGGCGGGAACGCGTTTCTCGCGTGCCACCTCGCGCCGAAGGACGCGCAAGGCATCGAACAGCCCGCGGTCGACGCCGTCCCACGAATCCGGGGTCGCGCGCTTGGCCGGACGCTCCGCGGGCTTGAGGAGCCGCGGCGTCTCGGTTCCTCGAATCACGCTCCAGCCTCGATCGGTGATGTTGAGGACGTTGTACTCGCCCCGCTTCGCCAGGTAGCCCTGACCGACGAGTTGCTCGATCCAATCGCGCACCAGCCGCTTGCTGTAGTCGGAGAGGAGTCCGTAGGTCGAGAGCCGATCGTGCTCACCGTCGAGGATCCGTTGCTCGCGAGAACCCGTAAGGACGCCGGCGGTGTAGTCGGCTCCGAAGCGTTCGTCAAGCCGGTAGACGCACGAGAGAATCTTCTGTGCGCCGACCAACGCATCGTCCGCCAGTTCGAGATCCCCGAAGCAGACGTCGCACGCCTGACAGCTCTCGGATTCCAGGTCCTGGCCGAAGTACTGGAGAATGGCGCGGTGCCTGCAGGTGACGCCTGACGCATAGGCCGACATGTCGCCGAGCTTTGATAACCCGATGTCGCGCGCCTCGGCGGATTCGGATTGCTCGATGATGTACTTCCAGATCCCATAGTCGCCCGACCCGTACAGGAGCACGCACTCCGCTTCGAGGCCGTCTCGACCTGCACGCCCGCTTTCCTGCTGGTAGTGCTCGAGCGACTTCGGCATTCCGGCGTGGATCACCGCTCGGACGTTCGACTTGTCAATCCCCATCCCGAAGGCGACTGTCGCGACGATAATGTCGACATCCTCCTGGATGAACGACTCCTGCGCTCGCTTCCTCTCCACATCGCAGAGCCCTGCGTGATATGGCGCTGCTCGGTATCCGGCCGAACGAAGCCGTTCGGCGAGATCGTCGACGTCGGCACGCCGGATGCAGTAGACAATCGATGACTCGTTCTTGTGACGATCGAGCACATCGCAGACTTGCCGGACGAGGTCGATCCGGCGCTCAACGGAGTAGACCAGGTTCGGACGATCGAACAAGCCAACCAGAATCTCCGGATCAGACAGCCCGAGCTGCCTAACGATGTCATCTCGCACGTGCTCGGTCGCCGTCGCCGTGTAGGCGTGAATCGCGATGCCCTGGAGCATCTTCTTCAGCCGCCCGAGTTGCCGGTACTCGGGGCGAAAGTCGTGCCCCCACATGCTGACGCAATGCGCCTCGTCAACAGCGATGAACGAGACGGTCAGCGTTTTCACGAATCGCAGGAACCCGTCCATCATCAGCCGCTCCGGCGAAACGTAGAGGACCTTGACTTCGCCGCTTCGGATCCGGGCCACGACGTCTTCCTGTTCGGACGCCGTCTGGCTGCTGTTCAAGTGGTCGGCAGCGACACCGCTGTCGACGAGCGCGTCGACCTGATCCTTCATCAGCGAGATCAGCGGACTGACAACGATCGCCATCCCGGGAAGACGAACGGCGGGCACCTGATAGCAGAGGGACTTCCCACCTCCGGTAGGAAGGACGACGAGGGAGTCGCGCCCTCTCAGCCCGCACGCCATCGCCTCCCGCTGCAACGGAAGAAAGGACTCGTACCCCCAATGGCGCTTCAGGATCTCCTCGATGCGATCGATGGCTTCCACCCCCGGCCGGCAGATCATACTGAGCCGCAGCGAGGAGGACGATGGCCCGCGGCTGGAACCGAGCGGGCGACTCCCTGTAGATTGGTCGCTGTGACTCGTCAAGGAGGCTGATCATGCAGCGGAAGACCCTCGCATTCCTGAGCATTCCCTTGGTTGTACTGGCCCTCGTATCGTCCGTGGCCGTCGCGAAGACTCCGATGAAGGCGCTGATCTCGGGTGTTCCTCGCTACTACCAAGCCGAAATGCGTGTCGGCGGGAGCTGCTGGTTCCCGTCGGGCTGTGGCCCCGTCGCCGGCGCCGCCGTCTGCGCCTGGTGGGACAAGCGCGGCTTCCCGAACCTGATCGACGACAGCGAGCGGGAGGCCGACGGCCTTCCGCAGCAGGCGATCGAAGACCTCGGGGCCGCCCACTACATGAACCGCGACACGAGCTGTGCGAAGTCGTGGGTCCTGCCGGGCAACTTCGCCGATGGACTCGAAGATTACATGAACGACCACCTCGGCACGCGCGCCGACGTCACGCGATTCGAAGTGATCCGGTATCGAATCACCGGCTCCGGCTACGAAATCCCCGAGACGGGCCAGACCGGGAGCCACGAGGACCTCTTTTCGATCGTCCGCGACGAGATCTGGAACGGCCGACCGATGGTCTACCTCTTCCGCTGGGACGGAAAGCAGAACGCCAACGACACATACAAGGTGGCCGACCATTACGGCGTTGTCGTCGGTTACGACCAGACGGGCGGCAGCCGCCGCCTCGTGCTACAAGCGAACCAGTCCGACGCGACAGACACGCTCGTCAGCGGATACCAGAACGTCTACAACGACTCGAGTCGCTACTTCCGGCTCGGCGATCACGCGCGGGACAGCGCCGCCGTCAAGTATCACCTCTACGCGATTCGGCCGATCCCTGCGAATGCCGTCGAAATCGGCCTCGGCGCCGACCCACTCGTCCTCGATCCCTCGCAGGTGGCAAACACGAACTACCACGTGAATGGGAATGACGGCGTCAGCTCCTCGTGGTTCGAGCCGGACCTGGAGCAGGCAAACGGGCCTCAGGAGGATCTCTGGCACGACAACGACGACTGGGGAAAGACCGACGAGATCAGACTCCAGGACGGGATCTGCTTCGTCGCCGGCTGGCGCGAGAGCCCGTCTCAGCAGGCGGGGCCGGACAACGACGGCGACGGCGTTTCGAACGCGGTCGACAACTGCCTCGACATCCCCAACGCCAATCAACACGACTCCGACGGCGACAGCTACGGCGATTCGTGCGACCTGCCAGACTTCGAGCCAGTCTACGTCCGCACGGAGGTGGAATCGATCTCTGACGTATCCGTGAAGGTGACCCTGTTCGTGCAGATCCGGAACCTGCAGCAGGCGCGCGAGCCGTACCACGGAGGAGTCGCCGTGCGGTGGGAGAGTGTGCTGCAGGAGGAGACGGGGATCCAAGCACGCCTGCGCAGCATCCTCGGACAGGGTTCGGGGACGCAGATGGCGCCGAACCCGCTCTTCCCGGACACGGCCACGAAAACGGTGATGTACTCCGGGCAATCGACCCTCTACCTCGAGAACAGCTGGCTGATCGATCGCGGCGAGTGGGAGGCGAGCGACGGCTTCGGCCATCCATTCACGTTCACGGTTGAGGTCGATCCCGCAGGCGACGTCGCCGAGATGAACGAGACGAACAACGGTTGCCAGATCGACCTCGGCAGCTGGTCAAACGAGCTCGGCTTCTCGAAGGGCCTGATGCGGATTCAGGAGATCCTCCTCTCCTCGCAGGTGAAGGACCGCCTCGGATCACTCCGTCTGCGACAATGGAAGCCCATGCCGGTCGATCCATCGACGTTCGGTGGTCAGGATTTCTTCTCCTTTGAGATCCCTCGCCAAGATCTCGACGAGATGGCCTCGATGCTGAGCGGCATCACCGAAGCGCAGCTGTTCACCGTGAGCATTAGCGGAACCGGAATCTTGATCATCGATCGGGTGCACTGATCGGCCGCCTTGGCGATTGGGCGAACTCGGACTACGCTGATGCAGGTCGATCGTTCCTGGAAGGAGAGGGAATGCGAGTCATCGTCTCAGTGCTGATGGTGCTGGTCGTCGGGGTGGCTTCGTACGCCGTCCGTCTGACGGAGATCGGGGGCTTCCTCGATGTCGTACCTTCTATCGCCTATGGAATCGACGACGATCGGTGGACGCTGGGTGTCGGGGGATACTCGGATCTGGCCATCGGGGAGAACGCGCTTCTCCGAATCAGCCTCGCCACGCCGGTCGATCGGATCATTCTGAGACTCGGGTTCGAGTATGTCCGAAACGCGACGGCACGAGCATCGTTCGGCACGCTCCTCTCTGTGGACTCCGATCCGGGCGGCCCGAAGGGTGCGCAGGTCGACGTCGGGCTCTACGTCACTCCGATTCGAAACGAGGTCTGGAGCCTTCGGATCGCCGGATTCCCATTTGGTGGACGCCTGAACAACGCGGGGAACGGTCTCCAGGCCGAGGCCTTCTTCGCGTTGAACGTCGCCGTCGATACGTCGCTCGCCCTTTCGGACCGGCTCATCTTCAGCCAAAACCTTCGCGGCGGGATCCTCTTGGCTCCTGCGCTCGGCCAGCCGTTGCTCCCCATCGGCGAGTACGTCGAGCTGCTGACGCGGGCGGCTCTCAACCTCGGACTGCGCATGCCCTAGTAGAGGAGACACCCTACGAAAGCCCGAGAAGCCTCTCAGAGGCTGTGGATCTCGAATAGGGCATCGAACGCGGATCCGAGGGCGGCGGCAATCCGGTGAGCCGTCTTGACACTCGTTCCCGCGCCGTTCTCGATCGAAGAGAGCATGGGACGTGAGATACCGATCTCCGCGGCCAACTCGGCCGACGTGAAACCGGCGACGATGCGCGCCCTACGGACGGCGTCTCCCTTCGTGACGATTCGGTAGTTCTTCTTCGGCATGGGTACGAGGTACAGCCTACGATAGGTGACGAAGTTCTACCATGGCCGCAATTCCACAATACATGGGACACGTAGCACTACTGTGGCTGTCGAAGCACAACTAAAACTTGACACGCGTCTTACATATCCCTACACATTGACCTTGCCACTAGGGACGCCCCTGCTTCGCGCATCGGGGGCGGGCGTTGAGCCCTTTCCGGGTCTAACCCGCCAAACGGATGCGAAGCGTGGAACATGCGCCTCCAAAACGATCCTCTGGGGCGTCCCGCCTCCTACCCGTCACATGTGGTTCTCCGAGAGTTCGCCCGCCGACCGGCGTCCCGCTTGAAGAGAAGAGAGATCCACGGGCAGGTCTCCCGGGCTTCAACACAGCGAATCCGTTCCCAACGCGTCGCGTGGGCAGCTCCTCCTCGAAGCCGCTCGGGTCCGGGTCCCGCGCGATCGGCTGACGCCGCCTGTCTGACCTTGGTGTGTCCTATGTCTTGATGTACGCTATGGTTTTTGCATAATGGTGCCGACGATGAAAGCCCCCGACCGAATCTACGAGCCTCCTGGCCTGCGCTGGAATCCGAAGGATTCGAGCGACGTCAAGGACCTACCCAAGGCCGACCGTCCCCGCGAGAAGCTCCTCGCCAAAGGACCCTCCGCCCTATCCGACCTGGAACTTCTCGCGGTCATGGTCGGAAGCGGAGTCCGCGGACACGGCGTTCTCCACCTCGCAGCAAGGATTCTGCGCCGATTCGAAGGTCGTCTCGACCGCGTCAACGCGGAAGCCCTCCAGTCGATCAAGGGGCTCGGCCGGGCGCGATCCTGCCAGATCACGGCCGCAATCGAGTTGGCCCGACGACATCTGACCGGCGGGCGCGTCACGATCGAGCAAGCGACCGACGCCCTTCCGTACCTCCAGGAGATTCGAGCGAAGAGCCAGGAACACTTCGTCTGTCTGTCTCTCAACGGCGCCAACGAGGTGATCGCTTCCCGCGTCGTCACCGTAGGCCTCCTCGACTCGAGTCAGGTGCATCCGCGCGAGGTCTTCGCCGATCCGATCACCGATCGAGCTGCCGCCGTTCTCCTCGCCCACAATCATCCTTCCGGAACGCTTGCGGCGAGCGCCGAGGACCTCGCGTTGACTCGGCGCCTCGTCCAAGCCGGTGAGCTGCTCGGAATCCGGGTTCTCGACCACCTGATCGTCAGTCAGGACGGCCTGTTGTCAATGAAGCAGACCGGGGTGATGTAGCCGTCCACTGAGAACAGCAGTTGAGAACGACTGCCTCTCAACGCTCCGCCACCCGTCCGAGGCACTTGACGAACCCGGTGCCGCGTCCGAGGATTAGACCTGGCAGAGAAACGGTCTCACATTCACCGCATTCAAGGAGGCGTTTGATGCGACGAGAGAGATATTCCCCACTGCTGGTGGGAATCGGCCTGTCGGTGATTGCTTGCACCGGACTTGTAGGGCTGGCCGCCGACGAGTCATCTGTGATCGATGCGAGGCTGCTCGGCGTCGCGGTTGACGCCGGTGCGTACGAATCCGGTTCGACCCTCGGCCTCGAGATCGTTGGCGACGGGGCCGGACGACTCATCGTCGAGCGCGTCGCGCTGCTTGGGGGAGACACCGTATTCCGTGAGGACATCCTCGGTCCCGCCACCGCCGCCGATCGCTGGATCGGTGCCGTGCCTCTCATCGGAAGCGCTGGAGACCCGCTGCCCCCCGGCGAGTACGCCGTCGCCGTCTTCACCACCGACGGCGCTTTCCTTGCCACGTTCACGATCGCTCGGCCCAGCGAGCTCGTCGGCGCGGCTCATCCGATCTTCGTCTCGTTTTCAGGCCCGACGCTCCACGTCTACCGTCTCCTCACCGATCGGGATACCGGATCCGAGATCACGATCCAGAACGGAGGTTCTCTGATGATTGCTCTTACCGGGAACGCGACCACGGGGTTCGCGTGGTCCGACGTCACCGAGAACCAGTTCCCGGTCTTGCAGTTGGCTCCGGGAACCGACTATGTCGCTGACCCGGCCCCGGCGGGAATCGTCGGCACAGGAGGAATCTTCGTCTTCCGCTACAGTGCCTTCGCGGCCGGGACGCAGATTCTGCGCTTCGACTACGCCCGCCCCCGGGAGACAACCGACCCTGAGCAAAGCGCCTTGTTCGCCGTCGCCGTAGAGGAGTGAGCGTGAGAGCGGCGGCGCATCATGCGCCGCCGCCCATCCGCAAGGCGCTTGGAACCTACTTCAAGTCCACCGCCGCCGAAATCGAGACGTCGATCGACCAGCCGGGATCGCCCGCTTCCCGGGTCAGCGAAACCTGCAGGCCAACGTCAACGCCATTCACATCGAATCCGATGTCGAGCGATGCGGCGTGACTCATGTTTGCGACGAGGCCGAGCGGTTGCACCCGCTGAAACGAGTACCCCACGTCGAGCGTGCTCGCCTCGCTGAGCTCATACTCGTACGAGAGGGTGGCATTGAGCGTATTCTCCTCGAGGAACTCGAACGGACCCGAGAAGTTCGCGTGGAAGAGGAACTGGTCTCCGGGACTCGTCGCGAAAGCCGCATCACCGGACGCGGTCAGGACGAAGTTCTGCGCCCCGCCGAACGGATCGATGAGCTCGTACCCAATCCCCGCCTGAACGGCCCATCCGCATTTTCGCCGCAACTCCTCCATCAGGATGATCTCCTCGATCGAGAGGAGGGCTCGCGCATCCAGTTCAACGCGCGCGACCGCTTCAATCAGGCTCTCAATGTCAGCGACCGCGCCTTTGACCGTTTCGTACTCGGCCAGCCGGCCGATGACGCCCGCAATCCCCATCAGAGCATCGTCGCTCAGCGTGTCGAGGATTGCGTCAACCGACAGGAGCTTCTTCTCGATCAGCACCGCCTTCGCAAGTGGGGTCACGTCGGTGAATCGGCCAAGCCCAAGGCCGATCCGAACGTCCACCCCCGGCCTCGGCTGGCCGGTCGCGAGCGACGCCTCGAGCCCACCGAAACCGAAGAGCAGTGCTTCCTCGAAGGGGTAGAAGCGGAACGTCGCGCTGCCCTGACCGAGCCACCCGCTCGGGACGAACTCGTCCAGCGTCAGCTCGACCGAGCCGACGAGCGAGAACCCGAAGCTCGCCGAGGCGAACAGCTGGTCGTAGTCGATTCCGATTCGGCCCGAGTTGACGTCGACAAGCGGTGTGGCCGCATCGTTGTAGTAGCGATAGGCAAACGACATCCGCGCATCGGTCAGCGCGGTCAGCGGCGATCGGTAATCGCACAGCGACAGTGCCCAAGCGGACAACCCCATCCCCACAATCACCAAACCAAAGACACCAAGCACCCCCAACCTTCTCATCGTCTTCACCTCCGTTGATTTCACCTGCTGGCCCCAAGAAAATCAGTCTACGTGTTTCACGCCCCCGAGGTCAATGGGCAACGCAATACTGCTACGCTTCGGCCGCCGCTCTCAAGAGGCCCCTTGGCAGACCACTGCCGCCCGCCTAGAATGCCGGCACGCGAACCGCCGTCCGCGATGAAGGGGGAAAACCGTGATCCTGCCGGGACCGATCTCCTGGATCAAGAAGACGCTCGCGATCCTGAAGTCGAACCTGTCACCGAATCAGATTGCGTTCGGCTTCACGCTCGGGGTCTTCGCCGGGCTCCCGCCGGTGGGGCTCCACATCATTCTCCCCTGCACGGCCGCTCTCCTGTTTCGCTGCTCGTTCAGAGCGTTCCTCGCTTCATTCGCCCTGTTCAAGCTCCTCTCGCTGGTAATCGCCCCGAGTGCCTACGCCGTCGGCCGTTGGCTTCTCGATGCAGGCCGAGGGCTTGACCCGTTCTGGCGCTTCTTGTTCCATCTCCCCGTCCTCGCGCCGATGGGGTACGGCCGCTATCTCCTGCTCGGGAGCCTCGTCCTCTCACTCCTGATCGGCGTTCCGGTCTTCATCCTCGTCCGATTCCTTGTGATCCGCTATCGCGTCTCTATTGCAGAATGGGTCTCCGAATGGCGCATATCCAAGTGGCTCACGGACCGCCGGGGTCTCGGCATCGTCCGGTGGGCGTTCGCTGGAGGAACGGCGAAGTTCGAGACGAAGAAGGCACCGCACGGCGTCCTGCGATTCATCCGGCGCGAGGCGCTGATCGTGATCCCCAGCGCCTATGCGATCTGCTACCTCCTTGCCGCTCTCATCGTTCCTTTCTTTGCCGGAACGCTGATGACATCCACAGCATCCTGGGTCGCCGGGAGCGAGGTCTCGGTCTCGGACAGCTCGTTCAGCTTGTTCACCGGCCGCCTGAACCTGACCGGCTTCTCGCTGCAAGACCCGGACAAACCGACCGAGAACCTGCTCGAAATCCCGTCGATCCGACTCGACGCGGGATTGGTTCCGCTGATCGCCAAACGCGTCGTCTTCGACGATGTCATCATCTCCGACGTCGAGCTGCACGTCGTCCGCGAAGAAGATGGCACCCTCAACCTCGACAACGTCTCGTCCGGCTGGAACGCGGACGGATACATCGAGTGGGCCGCACGGCACGCGAAGGACGTCGATTGGCTCGGCCTGCTTCGCCAGCTCCTTCGCTACCTCTCCGACGTCCGCCCGTTGGCCCCTCGTGACGATCCGTACGGGCGCTTTCGCGGCGGACGCTCTCTCCCCGACTTCCGCCCGCCGCTCACCGTGAAGCGTCTCGAGGTCGGCCGCGTCCTGTTGTCCTTGGAGGATCGGCATGAGTCGGAAGGCCCGCTTCCGGAGATCACGCTCCTCGAGATCGAGGTGTCGAACCTCGCCTTCCCGGCGCTGCTGCGCGATCGCCCCGTCACCGTGCGGCTCCGTGGGCAGTTCGCGGACGACCCGGGTTCCGGGTTCTCGCTCTCTGCGCGCTTCGAGGCAGGAGAGGACGCGGAGACCACATTCGCAGTTTCACTGACGCGCATCGACCTTCCGCGGATCGCGCGGTTCTATCGGACAACCCTTCCCGTCAAGCTCGTCTCCGCCAAGGCGACGGCAACCGCTGAACTGCGTCTCGCTGATGGCGATGCGACGGGAAACGTCTCGCTGCTCGTCGAGGATCTTGTCATCGCCTCCCGTTCGGGCCGGCCGCTGTTCGGGCTTCCCCCGACGACCTCGGAGCGGATTGTGGAAGGCTTGAATCGCTACGCGGCGGAGCTTCCGATCGTGATCGGCTTTCCCATCGGCGGGACAACCGCCGCTCCGACGTGGGAGTGGGAGGCGGCGCTCCTCGATGTCGCTCGAGACGGACTGATGATGCTCGGCCAGCGTCGACTGGAATCGACCATCGAAGAACTGGGATTCCGCATTGACGCGCTCGGAGGCGTCACCACCTCGATCGAGCCTGACTACGCGGCCCTTCGGGCAGAGACGGAGAAGAGGACGGGCGAGATCCTCCAATCGTCCACCGACGGCATCCTTGAGAGGTTGCTCGGATCTCCCCCCGCGGAGCAAACACCGTCAGTCCAGTCTAATGCCGCCGCGCCCGAAATCGACGAGGTCCTGCGGCGGCTGCTGGGAGGAGACAACGACTAGGCGGCGTGCGGGTCATCCACAGAGGCTACCGGAGCAGGATGCGCCGTGCCGCGTGGTTACGGTTGCTAGCGAGACCCGCGCAGACGCGGGTCAAGAGCGTCGCGGAGACCGTCGCCCAACAGGTTGAAGCCCAACACGGAGAGCATGATCGCCACACCTGGGAAGCTGACGATCCACGGAGAGACGAGAAGCAGCAAGCGCCCGTCACTGAGCATGACGCCCCACTCTGGTCTCGGCGGCTGCGCACCGAGTCCGAGAAAGCCGAGGGCGGCCGCGTTGAGAATGGCCGATGCAACGGTCAGCGTGCTCTGGACGATGATTGGTGAGAGGGAGTTCGTCAGAATGTGGCGAAGCATGATCCGGAGGTTGCTCGCCCCCACTGCACGAGCCGCCAGGACGTAGGTCGACGTCTTGATCTCGATCACTGAAGAGCGAACGATGCGAGTGAACTGCGGAATTGTGACGATGCCGATCGCGATCATTGTGTTCCACAGACCGGGGCCGAGGATGGCGACGATGGCGATCGCGAGCAGGACATAGGGAACCGCCAACATGATGTCCATCACACGCATCAGGAAGCTGTCCAGAATCCCTCCGAAGAAGCCGGCGAGAAGCCCGAGCGTCACCCCGAAAACCAGGCCGATCGACACCGAGACGACGCCGATCGTCATCGAAATCCGTGCGCCGAAGATGATCCGGGACAGCAAGTCACGTCCGAGCTCGTCGGTTCCGAGAACGTGCTGACGAGACGGCGGCTGCTGGATGCTGGTCCAGTCCTGCTCGATCGGGTCATACGGTGCGATCTGACCGGCGAAAATCGCCATGAGCGCGAACGCGCCGATGAGCGCGATCCCGACGAGAGCCAGCCCGTTCTTCCGAAGTCTCCGAACCGTCTCAAGAAGGAGCGAAGAGCGTCGACGCTGTCCCTTCCGTCTCAGCGCACTCCGGAGGCTAGTCATACTTCACCTTCGGGTTGATCCATGCGTAGGACAGGTCGACGAGAAGATTGATGAAGATGAACGACGCACCGATGAACAGCACCCCGCCTTGCACCGCGGGGTAGTCACGCGCGTAGATCGAGTCGAGCAACCACGTCCCGAGGCCGGGCCAGGCAAAGACCGTCTCGGTCAGAATCGCGCCTCCCAGGAGGACGCCGAAGTTCAGACCGACGACGGTCACAATCGGCATCAGGGCATTCTTGAACGCGTGTCTCATGACGACGACACGCGAGGAGAGCCCCTTCGCGCGTGCCGTGTTGATGTAGTCCTGGCGCAACACCTCCAACATGCTCGACCGCGTCATCCGCGTGATGATCGCCATCGGGATGGTCGCCAACGCAATGGCCGGCATGACGAGGTGTCTGAGCACGTTGCCCAGTGCAGTCAAGTTGCCGGTGATGATGGCGTCAAGGATGTAGAAGCCCGTCACGTCGTTCAGCACGACCCCGGTCGTCAATCGCCCGCCGAAGGGCAGAATCGGGACGACCAAAGAGAAGAAGTAGATCATCATCAGCCCGAGCCAGAAGACGGGCATCGAGATCCCGATCAAGGCAATCAGCATCCCCGTGTAGTCGAGGAGCGAATACTGCCGATAGGCGGAGAGTATCCCGACAGCGATCCCGACGATGGACGAGATGATCATCGCCGCGAAGCTCAGCTCGAACGTGGCCGGAATCCGCTCCGCGAGAATCGTAAGGATCGGGCGGCCTTCGCGAATCGAGTTGCCCCAATCCCCGCGGAACAGGTTCCCGAGGTAGATGCCGAAGCGCGCGATGAACGGCCGATTCAGGCCCAACCGCTCGCGAAGCGTCTCCAGCGCCTCCTCGCTCACGTGCTGCCCGAGCATGACCCTGGCCGGATCGCCTGGGATGAACTCGATCAGAAGCGAGACGAGAACGAGAAGACCCAGCAAGACGGGGATGATCCCGATCAGCCTTCGAACCGTGTACTTCAGCATTGCAGGTCAGCGCCTCACTTCTAGAAGTCGCGAAGGGGGAACGATGCTCACGTTCCCCCTTCGCCGCAGATGGTACTGCGTCCCTATAGGTCGTTCCTCCAGACGAACTCCATCCGTCCCTTCACAACAGGGTTCAGATCGTAGTCTTGGACGTAGCTGCGCACGCCGACCATTCGGTTGGCCGTGGCAACCGTCAACCACGGCGCGTCGCCGTGAATGATGACCTGCGCCTGCTTGTACAGCGCGATCCTCGTGTCGACGTCCGCCGTGATCTGCGCCGCGATGTTGAGGTCGTGCAGCGTGTGGTTGATGTAGAACGCGATGTTCCCCGCGCTGCCGACCGTCGCGGAATCCTCGTCCAGTAGGACGTAGATGAAGTTGTCCGGATCGCCGTTGTCACCCATCCAGCCGAGCATGGCCATCGGGTGTTCGCCGGCCTCGGTCTTCTCCAAGTACGTGCCCCACTCGAACGTGACCAGCTCCGCACGGATCCCGACCTCTGCCAGCTGCGCCTGAATCGCCTGCGCAATCAGCTTCGGCTGCGGGAAGTAGTCGCGGAAGACCGGCATGTACCACAGCTCGGTGTCGAACCCGTCAGGGTAGCCGGCCGCCGCCAGATAGGCGCGCGCCAGGTCCGGGTTGTAGTCGTAGTCGACGATCTCGTCGTTCCAGCCCCAGAGGTTCGACGGCATCGGATTCACCGCCGGCTCCCCACGCCCCTTGTAGAAGGTGTCGACGAGCATTTTCTTGTCGACGGCGTGGTTGACCGCGAGGCGGACCAAGATATCGTCGAAAGGCTCGATCATCTGGTTCATCGCCACGTAGCCGACGTTCAGGCCGGGGGCCTCGAGGAGGGTGAGATTCGCGTCCGCCTCGATGAGCGGAGCGTTGTCCGGCGTGACGCTGTCCATGATGTCGATGTCGCCGGACTTGAGAGCAATCAGCCGAGCCTGTTCTTCCGGGATCACGCGGAAGACGACGCTATCCAGGTACGGATACGGCGCGTTCCAATAGTCGTCGAAGGCATCGAGCACGATCTCGCTGCCACGCGTCCAACTGCCGAACTTGAACGGACCCGTCCCCACCGGGTTGTTGCGAAACTCCTCGACGCCCATGTCCTCCATTGCGCGCTTGCTCACGATCATCGCCGTGAAGCACGACAGGTTGAGGATGTTGGGGGCGGATGGCCGGGAGAGCGTGAACTTGACCGTGTAATCGTCGACCGCCTCGGCCTTCGCGATGTAGTTGTACATGTACCCCCAGTAGGCGAAGTCGCCGATGTGGTAGGGGTGGTCCGCGTCGTACTGCCGCTCGAACGAGAAGACGACGTCGTCGGCCGTCATCTCGTACGACGGATTGTCTCCCCACGGGTGGAACATGACGCCTTCACGAAGGAAGAACGTCCACTCGAGGCCGTCCTCCGACACCTCATAGCCGGTGGCAAGCGCCGGGTGAACCGTCGACGTGCCGAGGTCGAACTCGTACAAGGTGTTGAAGATGTTCTGACAGACCTTCACGGATTCGCCGTCGGTGATGTCCGCCGGATCGAGTCTCACGGAGTCTCCGCCACGGGCGAAGATCAGTGTTCCTCCGTGCTGCTGCGCGATCGCCGCCATCCCGAAGATGAGCGAGATCGCCAGAAACACAACACAACTACGCTTCAGGGTTCGCATATCGAACCTCCTTCACCGCCATCCTAGACCGCGCCACGCGTACGTGTCAAGAAGGTTAAGCAGATGCGCGGCAACCCCATGGAACTGGATCGATGCACCCACAACGCTCAGCGCAAGAGAGCCAGTGGACAACTTGATCTCAAGAATCGAAGGCCGTCGCCTACCCGCCGTCGCCGGCGAGCGCTTCAAGACCGCCGCTTCGGATCGGTCGAAGATCGAGATCGCCGGCGAGGTGACACGTCGCGAAGTGCTCTCCGCCGTAGTCCGAGTACACGGGCTCCGTGCTTCTGCAGACCTCCTCCGCGTACTGACACCGAGGATGGAAGTAGCAGCCGGAAGGCGGGTTGACCGGACTGGGCACGTCCCCTTCGAGAAGGATCCGATCCACATCGAAGTCAGGATCCGGAACCGGCACCGCCGAGACCAGCGCCTCAGTGTACGGATGCTTCGGGTTGGCGAACAGCCGTTCGGTCTGAGCGAGCTCCACGATCTTGCCCAAGTACATCACCGCCACCCGCCCGCTGATGTGCTTGACGACCGACAGATCGTGGGCGATGAACAGGTACGTCAGGCCGAAGTCCGACTGCAACGCCTCGAGGAGATTGATAACCTGAGCCTGGATCGAGACGTCGAGCGCGGAGACGGGCTCATCACAGACGACGAGTTGCGGCTCCAACGCCAGGGCGCGCGCGATCCCGATCCGCTGTCTCTGTCCCCCCGAGAACTCGTGCGGGAACCGCCTCATGTGCTCGGGCTTCAGCCCGACCGCCTCGAGGAGCTCGCGAACGTATTTGCTCCGTTCCCCCCTCTTGGCCACACGGTGGATGATCAACGGCTCGGCAACGATCGCTCCGACGGTCATTCGCGGATTGAGCGAGGAGAACGGGTCCTGGAAGATGATCTGCATGTCCCTCCGAAGCGCCTTGAGCAGCTTCGAAGGAGCGTTCGCGACATCGACTTCTCGCGCCTCCTCGCTCGCTCGCGCGAGCTTCCGGCTCCGGAAGACGATCTCTCCCGCGGTCGGCTCGATGAGGCGAAGGAGGGAAAGCCCGGCGGTCGTCTTCCCACAACCGCTCTCTCCCACGAGCCCGAGCGTCTCGCCCTCGCGAATGAACAGGTCGATCCCGTCGACCGCCTTGACGAAGCCCACGGGACGACGGAAGGTGCCCTTCCTGACCGGGAAGTGCGTCTTGAGTCCTTTGACCTCGAGAAGCGTTTCGGCCAGCTCGATCACCTCTCCTCGTAGAGCCAGCACGCCGCTGCATGCCCCGACGAAACCTCTCGCAGCACCGGCGCCTTCGACTTGCAGGCTTCCATCGCACGCGGGCACCGCGGCTCAAAACCGCATCCTTCAGGCACTTCGAATGGATCGGGGACGACTCCCTTGATCGGTTTCAAGCGTTCTCTCCGCGTCACCAGTGAGGGGATCGAGTTCATCAGACCCTGCGTGTATGGGTGCTTCGGTGCGTGGAAGATCTCTCTGACACACGCCTCTTCCACGATCTTGCCCAAGTACATGACCACGACGTCGTCGGCCATGTTGGCGATGACGCCGAGATCGTGGGTGATGAACTGAATCGCTGTGTTGAATCGCGTTCTCAGGTTGTTCATCAGATCGAGAACCTGCGCCTGGATCGTCACGTCCAGAGCGGTCGTCGGCTCATCCGCGATCAACAGCGACGGGTTGCACGACAGGGCCATGGCGATCATCGCCCGTTGGCGCATGCCTCCGGAGAGCTGGTGCGGGTACTCGTCGACGCGCTGTTCGGGAAGCGGAATCCCCACCGCTCGAAGCATGCGAATCGCCTCCGCCCGCGCCTGCTTCCTGCCGAGCCTCTGGTGAAGGGTGATCGCCTCCACGATTTGCTTGCCAATCGTGTAGACCGGATTGAGCGACGTCATCGGCTCCTGGAAAATCATGGCGATCTCGTTGCCTCGGATTGCGCGAATCTGACGTCCCTTCGGCCGAAGCTTCGCAAGGTCGATCAGCTGTCCATCTCGGTGGTAGAGGATCTCACCGCCCTCGATACGCCCGGGCGGCATCTGGACGAGCCCCATGATCGAGAGCCCCGTCACTGTCTTCCCGCAACCGCTCTCGCCGACGATCCCGAGGGTCTTCTCCTTCTCGACGGAGTAGCTGATCCCGTCCACGGCGCGGACGACCTGCCCCTCGATGTGGAAGAAAACGCTGAGATTCCGAACGTCGAGAATCGATGTCGTACTCATTGGCGTCTGTCCCACCTCAGGTACCAGATCGACGCAGAAGCATTCCTCGCGACCGCCGGGAGAACTCGCCAAGTGCGGTTCCCGCACCGCAAATGTGCCACGCGACGAACCTCCGGGACGCCTTGCGTCAACTGGCGCACGTGTATTGCCCTCGCTCCTTGAGCCGGCCCACCGGCGTTCGACCGCTCCGCCGAGCAGGCTCCGTCAAGCCATCATATGTCTCAGCCATCTTTGTTTCCAACCTTGTGAAAGGCCCGCGCATCCCGACGGCCGCTGCAATGCTGTTTGGATGGATGACCCGAGCAGCCCGCCACGCCGTGACGATAGCGCGCGTACACCGAAGCAACTTGACCTCCTTGCAGTTCACACGGCTTCGGGTATACTTTCCGCTCTTCGATTGGCCGCGAGTGCCCATTGGGCTCTCGCGCAACACTCTCAAGACCCAGAACGAAGGAGGCGAGCTTGTCCATCTGTCGAGTAACCGTGACGCCGGGCCTTGCCCGTCTCCAAGGCCTAACCGGGTAGGCAGTTCGGCGGTCCTGGCGTGCAAGAGCACGCCGCCATCCAACCTGCACAGTCAACTTGAAGGGACGTCCGTCCCGCGGTTTCGAGCGATCAAACTCGCTCGACTACAGCCGACACGGAATGCCGCTTTGCCGGCAGGAACCCGAACGACGATTCGCTCGGCCCACGTTCCATCGCGGCCGGCAAACGATGCACTCCAGCGTGAAGCGAACCGAATCGGTGTGAGTGCGCGACCCATAGGTATGGTGAACGGCACAAGACGTTACGGAGAAAGGAGAAGGCGCGAATGAGCGAGTGGCCGTCTTCGAGCAGCGTCTCTGCGCCGGCAAGAGTGTGTGCAGAGGCAAGAACGGCAAACCGGGAACCCGGCCCCGAGCGGGCCTCACCGGAGTGTGGCTAGGAGGTCACCCATGCACCCGGATTTGACAGTCAACAGCTATGAAGCCGTGCAGGGGCTTGTGGAGGAGCGAATTGCGCGCGCGAAGCATCGCATGAAGGTCCATCGACTGATGCAGGACGCGCGAGCCAGGAAGCAGTTCCGTCGGTCGGTCACGCAAGGACTGCGCCGCGGTCTGACCGGACGGGACCTGTCGTCCGAGCTCTGCTTCACGCTTCACGGCCAGGCATTCAACTAGCTTCCAGAAGGCGGGGCGCCGTAGCGCGCCCCGCCTTCCTCCCTTTGCATCTGGTGCTCGCTTCGCCGACATCCCGTCTCACCGGTGGTTCAACCGATACGTCTCCTTCCTGAAGGTCTGATGTCAAGCGCATCTGACCGGTGGCTGTCGCTTCCACGCCCCATGGCGTGACGTCCGGCGTGAACGCTCCGTGAGGGCTCGCCGGCTTTTCGCGAGTTGTCGCACCCGATCCACGCTCGTATCCTTCTAGGATGACACAGCCTCGGGCAACCGAGCGGGAGGGGGGCTGCCCGTCTACGCAGACGGCGGGCTCATTCATGACATCACGACGTTCAGGGAGCATGCGATGAGGGTTCTGGTTACGGGATTGTTCGAGCCGGCGGCACTTCACGCGATTCGCCGCTTCGGCCAGTTGGGGCACGAGGTCTACGCCGCAGAGGGTCACTACTTCGCCTACGCCGCGTACTCCAAGTACGTGACCAAAAGGGTCCGGCTGCCCAACATGCGCCACAAGCCTCAGGAGTACGCGAAGCGCCTGCTGCAGGAGATCGAAACCGGGAACTACGACTACTACTTCCCTTCCTACGAGGAAATCATCCTCATGAGCCGCTACAGGGATCGGATCTTCGCCGCGACGAAGACCGCGATGCTCGACACCGCGACCCTGATGCGCCTCCACTGCAAGATCCAGCTTGCTGAACTCGCCCGTGAGATCGGGATCGACACGCCTGAGATCTTCGTTCCACGATCGACCGAGGAGGCTCGTGAGCTGATCGCGACCGTAGAGCTCCCGATTGTCGTCAAGATGCAGCAGACATCGGGGGCGGCCGGCCTACGGCTCGTCAACGACCGGAAACTGCTCGAGAAGAAGTATTTCGAGGTCGTACGAGTCAACAACCTCGACGAGGGCAACCTCCCGATGCTCCAGCAGATGATCGAGGGGCCGACGACGTGCACCCTCGAGCTGTGCAATCGGGGCGAGGTTCTCGGAGAGGTGATGTATCAGGGCGTCCGAACGATGCCTCGGGATGGTGGCACGACGATGTTCCGAGAGAGCATGTCCGACCCGGCCTGCTCGGAAGCGGCCGCCAAGATCATCGCACATCTCGGTTTCCACGGACTGTGCGGCTTCGATTTCGTGATGGATCGTCAGACCGGCAAGCCGTACCTCGTCGACGGGAACTGCCGGATCACGCCGGCGATCACGATGGCCTATCATGGCGGCTGCGACATGATCGAAGCGTGGATCCGCGTCGTCGATGGCGTAGAGGTTGACCGGCTCCCCGAGGCGCAGACCGGCGTGCGGACCAAGATGCAGTTCGGCGATTTCGTCTGGCTTCTCGAGAGCTATATCGGGAGCTTCAAGGATTGGTCAGGCGAGCGGAAGCTGCGAAAACAGTGGTGGGCCGACAAGGACTTCTACTACGACATCGCGAGCATGAGCGATCCGATGCCCAACGTCATGGTCTGGGTCTACATACTCACCAACTGCTACAAGCTGATCTTCACCGACTTCGACTCGGCGCAGCTGTTCATCTTCCATAACGCCTATGTCGAAGGAGCGATGGACGGGGAGTCCTGACTGGATCTGCTCTACCGATCGTAGCGAACGGTGATGCCGCGATCCTCCAATCGCTCGATTTGATCCCTCGTCTCCGCATTCGAGGAAGGCTGGAGCCCGGTGAGGTCGACCTCGGCACCCTCCCCCAGGCTCCGGTTCTCGAGGAGCGGAGTAAGATTCGAGACGCCCGTCTCCGCGAGACCGAGGATCCGAAGACTCGTCAAGTTCACGAGCGAGCTGATGTCGTCGATCGGATTGCCGTCGAGCCAGAGCTTCTCCAATCCAACCAGCGCCGCAAGCGGTGCGATGTCGACGATCCGATTCCCCCACAGGCTGAGTTGCCGCAACGACGTCAGCGCACCAAGCGGTGAGACGTCAACGATCTCATTCAACCCCAACCCGAGCTTCGCGAGGTTCCGAAGACCGGCCAGCGGAGCCAGGTCCCGAATGCGATTCCCCTCCAAGCCGAGTTCTCTCATCTCGCCCATGTCAGCGATGAACGCGAGATCCTCGATCCCGGTGTTCGGAAGACCAAGCCATTCGAGTCGAGTGAGCCCTGCGAGGGGCGAGGGATCGCCAATCGGGTTCCCACCGAGGCCAAGCTCTCTTAGCTCGACCAGGCCCCGGACCGGTTTTAGATCGCCGATTCGGCTGTTCCACAGGCCGAGCCATCGAAGCTTGACGAGATCTCGTAGAGGCGCGATGTCGACGATTGAGTTGAAATCGAGGTCGAGGATGCGAAGCTCGGGCAGTCCGGAGAGGGGCTCGACATCCTCGATACGGTTGCTCCGAAGGATCAGCTCTTCCAGAGAACGGAGCGCCTCGAGCGGCCGCAGATCCGAGACGTGATTCTCCGAGACGTCCAGGCGGATCAGGCTGACGCACTCCTCGATCCCGTCGAGACGAGAGATCTCTCGATCCGAGGCATCGAGTTCGGTCAACCGGCGAACGGCTGCGGACGTGAGCGGCCCGCGTTCGATTCCGAGTGCATCGCGGACCGCCGCCTCCAAATGCCCGTCGTAAAACGAGACCGACGATCGATCATCGCACGCGGCCAGAAAAACCAACAGGCCAACCAGAAGGAGGATCGCGCGAACCCGCCATCTACATCTCATCGAAATCGACCACCCTCGGCAGACCGTCTCCGGACGAACATTCTGCAGAGGGTCGCCGAAAAGCCGCTTCCTTCGCAACAGCAACGTAGGTGCAAAGAAGTCAGGGGGACCAGGGACGAGAGCGGCTCCAAAAGCAAGAGGAGGGAGGGGAACGGCTCTCGTCTCGTTTCCCTCCCTCCGGAGTCAAGGAGGCGTCGTGGCGTTCACGGAATGACTCACGTCAAGGGTACGTTGGGCGACGAGCTGAACCAGTGCGTTCGTCGGAAGAACGAGGGACCTCCGCGCCGTTCTCAGGGTCCGACCGTCGCGCGTCGTGGCGTGACGTGCGGGCACGGACATGGAGCGCCACGTGTCCCAGCCGATCCTTCCGAGAGCGTCTGCTCACGCCGAGCCGAAGGCTACGGGGCTCCGACGCCGATGCCGCCGAAGATGCGAACGCTCAGCCCGCAGCAGCTTCGAGTCCCGCCGTTCCTGAGAATGAGGTATGGCTCTCCACACGGAATCGGGCATCGCGTCGACCGCTGACACACACAAACCAGCGTCGGACAACAGGGCCAGCACGACCACCACGAGGAGCAGGGGCGACAGGGTTCGATCAGGACGTCCGTCGAGATGGCCATCCCCGAGGTCGTAAGGACGACGATTCGATAGAAGCCCGGCCCAACCAGCTCGCATCCGCCGGTGGTCAGATCCCATGTGAAGGAGGCCCAGCTTCCGACGGGGTACGGAAGCGGCTCGTCTCGCACGATGACCCCATCGAGCGTTTCGACCCACCACCTGACGATCAGAGGCGTCTCTGCATCCTCGTGAAGCCAGAAGTAGTCGGCCGGGACAGTTACCTTGAATTCGATGATCTCGTTCGAGCGAAACGTCTCGTAACACGTTGGCTGTACCGTGGATTCGCAACCGCAGTCCCCGCTCGCCCAGACGAACAAGCTCCCCACACAGAGCACGACCAGTGTGACCCACAAACCTCGGACCATCGTCCGCACCTCCCCTTCTTCTTTCCGTCCCCACAAACCAGATGACGCCGCCCCAAGCCAACCTGGGGCACGATGCGTCGATCGTGCAATATACAGATCGATGCACGAGAGGTTTCGAAGATCCGGATCGCAGCCGAAGAGGAGGCAGCCCGTTGACCAGCCCGAAGCGAACCATCACCGCACAGGATCTCTACGCGTTCCAGCTCATCTCCGATCCGCGGATCTCGTCCGACGGGAAGCTCGCGGTCTACGCACAGTCTCGCGTCGACCGCGAAACGGAGAAGAAGCACGCCGACCTCTGGGTTGTCTCGACTGAAGGGGGTACCCCTCGCCGCTTCACGCACGGGGACCATGCCGACCATGCGCCACGATTCTCGCCCGACGGAAAGACGATCGCCTTCCTATCCAACCGGGAAGACGAGAAGCAACAGCAGATCTATCGCATTCCGGTCGCCGGAGGCGAAGCCGAGCGCGTGACCGATCTGAAGGGCTCAATTCAGTCCTTCTCCTGGTCGCCTGACGGGAACCGCCTCCTCCTGCAGTTTCGCGCCAAGGATGCAGAGCAGATCGAGCGCGAGGAGGACGAGAAGAAGAAGGAACTCGGAGTCGTGTCTCGCCGCGTCACCCGCCTCTTCTTCAAGCTCGACGGACTCGGCTACCTTTCGGACGAGCGACCGCACGTGTGGATGGTCGACGTCGACAGCGGGGCAACCTCGCAGCTAACCACAGGTGACGTCCACCGCGAATGGGATCCGGCGTGGTCGCCCGACGGCAGCCAGATCGTCTTCTGCTCCAATCGATCCGACGATCCGGATCGAGACCACTACGCCACGGACCTGTTCCTGATCCAGCCGACCGGGGACGCCGAGCGAAGACTCGAGACCCCATTCGGGCCGAAGGGGCTTCCCAGCTTCTCGCCCGACGGGCGGTGGATCGCCTACTACGGGGTCGAGGGAAAGGATCCGTGGGGGCAGGCGCGCCTCTGGGTCGTTCCGATCGATGGTTCTGCACCTGCACGTTGTCTAACGAAGGACCATGACTTCAACGTCGCCTGCGACACAACCAACGACATGGGATCGCCGCCGCAGATGCCGCCGACGTGGTCGCTCGACAGCTCGCGGATCTACGTTCAGGTCTCTCATCACGGGCGGACGACGCTCAAGGCGGTCGATCTCGAGGGCGCAGTGAACGACGTCATCGACGAGCCGGGCGTGGTCGGTGCGTTTACGTTCGATCGGGAGCAGAAGCGACTGCTCTATTTCTTCGGCTCCATGACCGATCCCGGCCAGGTTTGGGTTCGCGACGGGATCGACGGGCCTTCGCGCTCACTCACTCAGGTCAACCGGGAGATCCTCGATGCGATCGATCTCGGCAAGGTTGAGGAGATCTGGTTCAAGCGCCCGGACGACAACGATCTCCACGGATGGATCCTCACGCCGCCCGGCTTCGATCCAGTGGAGAAGTACCCGTCGATCCTCGAGATCCACGGAGGTCCCCAGACGCAGTACGGGTGGTTCTTCATGCACGAGTTCTTCGTCCTTGCGGCGCAGGGCTACGTCGTCCATTTCTTCAACCCGCGAGGCGGCCAAGGCTACGGCGACGCGCACTGCCGCGCGATCGCCAACGACTGGGGGAACGTCGACTACGCCGACGTGATGGCGTGGGTCGATCTCGTCAGCTCTCGCCCATACATCGACACAGGCAGAATGGGCGTCACCGGCGGGAGCTACGGCGGGTACATGACGAACTGGATCATCGCCCGATCGGATCGCTTCGGTGCCGCTGTCACGCAACGGAGCGTGAGCAACCTGACCAGCATGTGGGGCTCGAGCGACTTCAACTGGGCCTTCCAGGATCTGTTCGGCGACGTCCCGCCGTGGGAAGGAATCGAGAACTACTGGCGTCAATCGCCGCTCAGCGAGTTCGCGAACGTGAAGACGCCGACGCTCGTCATCCACAGCGAAAACGATCTGCGCGCAAACATCGAGCAAGGGGAGCAGGTCTTCGTCGCGCTCAAGTACCTCGGCGTCGAGACGGAGATGATTCGCTACCCCGACGAGCCACACGGTCTTTCGCGCACCGGGCGGACCGATCGCCGGATCGACCGACTGAACCGCATCGCCGGCTGGTTCGATCGTTTCCTGAAGGATGGGACCAGCTAGCCCTCCCAGTGCTCGAAGAAGGCCGTGATCGCCGTCAGCAGCTTGTCGAACGTGGAGTGTGGCGCGACCTCGAATCCGTGGCTCGATTCGCGGACGTACCCGAGGCAAGCGGCTCGTGGCGAGGCCCCGATCGAGTAAACGAGGCTGGCGTCGCTCGCCGCGCCATCGTAGACGACCGGCTGCAGCTCGACGCCCGCGTCCGCTGACAGCCGACAGAGGTCGGCGAGCAGCTCCTGATCGTAGGTCGCAACCCGATCTTTGCTCCGGATCCCGGGACGCCCGTCGAGGGCGATCGGGCACTCGGGGACGAGCGGGCTCCCGTCGACGGCAACGAAGACGTCGGGGCGCTCGCGCTGGGCGAGGATCTTGGCGCCGTGACAACCGATCTCCTCCTGCACGGTGAACGCCACGAGGAATCGGCAGTGCGGCCGTAAGTCTTCGTCCATCGCGCGCTTCAGAAGCTGGAGCAGGACGGTGACCCCGAGGCGATTGTCGAAGCTCCAGGCGGCGACCATCGGATCGGCGGCGGCGCCGAAGAGGAACGGGCCACGCACCGCGCGGGCGGGAACGATCGGCGTCCCGATCCGGACGCCTCGCCCCGCGAGCCGCTGGGGAGTCAGACCCGTGAGAACGCGAACGCGCTCCCACGTAACGTCCTGCGCAACGACCGAGCGAGAGTGCCCCGAGCCCATCGAAACGGCGCCGAGGATCGTTTCGCAATCGCCGAGGATCTCGACCGGTCCTTCCCCGAGCTTCCACGGGTGAAGTCCGCCGGATCGCGTGACGCGAAGCGCACCGTCCTCCTCAATCCGAGTCACCACCATGCCGATCTCGTCGATGTGCGCAGCGAGGCAGACGAGCGGCGCGTCCTCCTTCGTCCCTTCGACGCGAACGATCACGTTTCCCGCATCGTCGAGTGACGGCTCGAAGCCCCAGCCCTTGAGCTTCTCAACCAGGAACTCCGCCATCGGCCCTTCGAACCCAGCCGGTGCCGGAATCTCGAGCAGCTCCTCGAACAGCGTTAGTCCGGGAAGCTCCAATGAGCCGAAGCTCACGTCAGTTCTCCGTCAGGATCTGTTCGTCGTACTCGGTCTCGAGTTGGAGTTTGTGCTTACGTTCTTCCTTGGCGAGTGCGGCGAAGAGCGACTGCGCCTCCCCGCCGAGTTCGGAGAGGCTTTCGTAGAGGGCGGCCGCGGCCTCCTCGCGCTTCATCGCGACGATCATCGCTTCTTGGATGGACATGTTCTTCGATACCTCGATCCCGACGAGCAGGTCGGAGAGCTTGAGATCGCTTGTCTCTGCCCCGTGCGACGCGACGATCTCCTCCGGCGTGACCCGTAACAGCATCTCGACATGCCCGTGCTCGACTCCCGCCAGCTCGGCGAACAGGGCGACGACCGCCGGGCTCTCCACCTTCGCCGCCCACTCCTTGTAGAACGCTTCCGCCTCGCGCTCCTTCTCGATTGCGAATTCCAGCGCCTTCCTCAGCTCATCGTTCACGCTCTCCTCCTCCCGGAAGACGATACGGCACGTCTCGCAATGACTCCAGTCTCCCCGTTGACGATGCGAACCTGATCTCCTGCCGCAATCCCGCGAATACGCCACGCGATGTCGCGGATCCCTGGGTCTCGCTGCAAGCGTTCTGCCCAGGGTCCGTAGCGGCAAGACAGGATCTGTCGCAAGAGGTATGTGCAGGCACACGCAACGCTGGCGTCTACTCGGATGGTGGCTCGGCTGCCGGCACAGCTCCGTCTTTCGCCTCGTACATGCGGGCATCGGCCTTACGCAGCACGTCCTCGACGCTCATGGAGTCCTGCGGAGACCAGTACGCCATCCCGACGGCGAGCGTGATCGGAAGAGACGAGAACTCTCCATTCTTGCTTCGCCTCTCGATCGCCCGCTGCAGCCTCTCCGCGATCACGTCCGCCTCCCCGTTCGTTTCGGGAAGCACGGCGAGGAACTCATCCCCGCCGTAGCGGATCATGATGTCCACACTGCGCAGCTCCTCCTGAATCGCCTGCGCCACATCACAGAGGACCTGGTCTCCCGTCTGGTGGCCGAACGTGTCGTTCACGGCCTTGAAGCCGTTGATGTCAATCATCAGAAACGCGAGCGGATGCTCGTAGCGCTTCGATCTCTCCAGCTCCTTGCCAATGCGATCCGTGAAGTGCCGCCGATTGTAAACGCCCGTGAGTGGATCATGCGTCGCCTGTTCCTCGAGCTCGTGCTGCAGCCGGAGACGTTCCAGCGCCTCCGCCGAGTGCCGAACGAGCAACCCGAGAAGGCGAGCGTCGTCGGCCGCGAACGCGTTCGCCTCCGCTGAGGCAACCTGGAAGACCCCGAAGCTCCCGATCGGGAGGCTGATCCCTGATTGGAAGTCGGTGTGTGTCGGGCGCGCCGCCGGAACCTCATCGATCGTTCCAAAGACGTACGTCTGCCCCATCCTCAAGGTCTCCACCGCGAGGCTGTCTCCGTCGAGAGGCGCATCCAGGCTGTCTTCGGCGCGTCTACGTGCTCTTCCCTACTTCGGCAAAGGCTCTGGCAACCGCATCGAGCTGCTCGTCCGTGTGAGTCGCCATGTAGCTCGTGCGCAGCAACGACTTCCCCTCGGGAACGGCGGGCGGAATGGCGACGTTCGTGTAGACACCCGCCTCGAAGACGTCCTTCCACAAGGCCATCGCTTCGATCGCGCCGCCGACGAAGATCGGGATGATCGGCGTCTCGCTCTCCCCAACGTCATACCCCATCTCGCGATACCGGACCCGCATTCGCTCGGCTGAGGCATTGACGCGCGCGACCCGCTCCGGCTCCTGTTCGAGGACCTCGAGTGCAGCGAGCGCGGCAGCAACGTTCGACGGCGGCAAGCTCGCGCTGAACATCAACGACCGAGCAAGGTGCTGGACCCACTCTATCACCGCTTCGCTTCCGGCCACGAATCCACCGATGGATGCGAGCGACTTGCTGAATGTTCCCATGATCAGGTCGACGTCATCAGCGACGCCGAAGTGGGCCGCCGTTCCGCGCCCGCCGCCGGTCACGCCGATGCCGTGAGCATCGTCAACCATCAGCCGAGCACCGCGCCGCTTGCAGATCTCGACGATCTCGGGGAGCGGAGCCAGCTCGCCGCCCATGCTGAAGACTCCGTCAACGACGACAAGCCGACCGGCGTCCGGCGGACATGATGTCAGGACCCTGTCCAGGTCCTCGACATCGTTGTGTCGGAACCGAACCATTCGCCCCAGCGCCAGACGGCTCCCGTCGATGATGCTGGCATGGTCTTCCTTGTCGCAGACGATGAAGTCGCTTCTCCCGATCAGAGCCGAGATCGTCCCGAGGTTCACTTGATAGCCGGTACTGAAGACGAGGGCTCGCTCTTTGCCAAGGTACGCGGCGAGCCTGCGCTCCAGCTCCACGTGCATAGCGAGCGTCCCGTTGAGAAAACGAGATCCAGTACAGCTCGTCCCGTACTCCCGAATCGCCTCGGCAGCGGCCTCACGAACCTTGGGATGCGTCGTCAGCCCGAGGTAGTTGTTGGACCCGATCATGATCAGCTGGCGCCCGTCGACGGTCACTGTGGTCCCTTCGGTTCCGTCCAACGGAATGAAGAACGGATACATACCCATCTCTCGGGCCGTGCGCGGGTTCGTCGGGAAGCCGATGCTTTGTGCGAAGCTCGGGTCCTCCGAGAACCGACGGCACCGCTCGAAGAGGTCGGACCCCGTTCCCTCGTTCGCGCCTCGGTCTGTCGTCTCGTCCGGCATCTCCACCTCGACAATCTACAGCACGTTGTAGTGCTTCATCACTTCCCGTTCAACGAGCCCCGCCGGTAAGAGCGGCTTCGCAATCGCCGATAGGCGCTGGGAAAGCGGGCCGACCGTGTACCGAAGCCTCGGCGATCGGCTGCGTAGGATCTTCAGGAGCAGACGGGCGACACGGACCGGCGGATGCCCACCCATCTCGTCGGCCTCCGCTGTCGCCAGCGCGCGCGCGAATCGGTCGGCATACGGACCCTCGTTGCCGGCCGCCACGCGCCGCCGACTCTCCGTGAACCCGGTGCAGAAGTCACCCGGCTCGATCAAGCTTACATCGATCCCGAACGGCCGCAACTCCATTCGAAGCGCCTCCGAGAAGCCTTCAATCGCGTACTTGGTCGCGCTGTACAGGCCCTGGTACGGCAGACCGATCCTTCCTGCGATCGACGAAACGTTGACGATCCGCCCGGCGCCCTGCTCTCTCAATGGGGGCAGGGCCGCGCGGCAGACGCGCAGGATGCCGAAGAAGTTCGTCTCGAACTGCCTTCTGGCCTCATCGAGCGAGGTATCCTCGATCGACCCGCCGATCCCAAACCCGGCACAGTTCACAACCGCATCGAGGCGGCCGGCACGCTTCAGAACGCTCTCAACCCCTCTGCGTACTGAATCCTCGTCGGTCACGTCCATGGTGGTCCCGTATAGGTGAGGCCGTTCGGCGAAAGAATCGTCAGTCAGGGAGCGTGCGGCCGCGTACGTCTCGAATCTGTGGTCCGCTAGATGCGATGCACAGGCCTCGCCGATTCCCGACGACCCGCCCGTGATGAGAACGACCTTCCCCTCACCCACCGTGACCCCCTTGTGTCACATGCCAAGCAATCGCCTGTGGCGTGTCCGCCAGCCTAAGGAAGAAAGGCAGGCAAGTCAAGCCAGATATGGATTGTGAGGGCATCGCACTCGGTCAGTGCCAAGCAAATGAACCCTACAGCGCGGGGCCGTCGGCTGCTGGCTCCCCGGGTAGGACTCGAACCTACAACCATTCGGTTAACAGCCGAGCGCTCTGCCAATTGAGCTACCGAGGAATGTGAGCCAAGTCTACTTCCCGTGTTGAAGGGCGTCAACCTCGCTTAGGCAAGGGATTCGAGTAGGTTCCGGAGAATGGCTGACGCCGTTTCGAGGTCGGCGACGGTGACGTGTTCGCTGGTCGCATGCGCATCGCGAACGCCGGTCCCGAGAACGACGGCGTCGATCCCCCGGTTGCACAGAATCAGCGCATCCGTTCCGCCGGTGATCGTCTTCGCGACAGGATCGAGGCCTACGGATCGAACGGCGGCCAGCGCGGCCTGAACGACGGCCGCACTCTCGTCAATTGCTCGTGCCTCATAGGCGATCGTCTCTTCAATCTCGACCTTCGCGCCGGCCTCCGACGCGGCCGCCTCGAACGCCTCGCGCATTGCCTTCGCCTGCGCGATCGCCTTGTCGTGATCGAGGCTGCGGCACTCGGCTCTGACGGTGCACCGCTCGGGAACGCCGTTTCGTATCATGCCCCCCTCGATGATGCCGACGTTCGCCGTCGTCTCATGGTCGATTCTGCCCTCGGGCATTCGGGACATCGCCGCGGCCGCAACACGGATTGCCGAGATTCCCTTCTCGGGCTCCATCCCTGCGTGAGCCGCACGCCCGACGACGGTGATGTCCAACAGGATGTGCGTCGGGCCGCCGATCACGACGTCATGAAGAAACTCGCCATCGATGACGAAGGCCGTCTTCGCACGTAGTCTGGCGAGATCGAGATTGCGCGCTCCGAGGAGTCCCACTTCCTCGCCCAGCGTCAGGACAACGTCAACTGCCGGACGTCGCTTGGCCGTTCGTATCGCCTCGATGATCTCGGCAAGCCCTGCCTTGTCATCGGCGGCGAGGATCGTCTCGCCCGCCGAACGCACGACGCCGTCCTCGATAACCGGCTCGATCCCGATCCCGGGCTTGACCGTATCGGCATGCGCGCATAGCGCGACCTGGTCGGCCGTCGACTCGATCGCTTCGACGTGTGCAATCAGGTTCCCGTAATCGTCGAGTTCGGACTCCGCACCCAGTTCAGCCCCGAGCAACTCACGCGCGTACTGCACGAAGCCCGCCTCGTTCCCCGATTCGCTGTCCACTCGCACCATGTCGCAGAACAGGTCCACTACGCTCTTCATCGGTCCTCCTCGCTTTCCAGGGCGGAGTATAGGTGACGGACATCGTCGATTCAGCCGCCCGTTGACCCGCGCTCCCGGGTCCCGTAACGTTCCAGCGGGGGAAGGATGAAACTCTGGGTGATAGGGACCGCAATCGTCGTTCTTGGCGTTGTTCTCCTCGTCGGAACGTGGGAGGTCTCCGTGGAACACGATGGCCCGCTCGAACTGACCTCTGAAGAGCAGTCGTACCTCCTCGGCTTGGCACGGGAGACGCTACGGGCCAGCCTGTCTGAGGATGGCGAGCCGGCGGTCGACACGGCCTCGCTGAGTGACGGGCTGAAAGCCGACGCCGCTTGCTTCGTGACGCTCAAAAAACGGGGGCTCCTGCGCGGCTGCATCCTCGACTCGTTCACGCCACACGAATCGGTTCACGAGAACGTCATGCGCAATGTCTTGCTCGCCGCGACGGACGATCCGCGATTCCCGCCGGTTGCGCTCGAGGAACTGGAAGAGATCACGATCGAGATCAGCGTCCTCGGCCGCTCGTATCCAATCGAGTTTGAGGGTCCTGAAGACCTTCTCTCGATGCTGCAGCCGAACGTCGACGGCGTGATCCTGACGACGACTTTCGGATCCTCGACGTATCTCCCCCAGGTCTGGGAACAGCTTCCCGATCCTGTGCAGTTCCTGACCGAGCTCTGCCGGAAACAGGGCGCGCCCGGCGACTGCTGGCGAACCGACGATCTCCTCCGCGTCGAGATCTACCAGGTCAACCACTTCGGGGAAGAAGCCGAATCCGGCCATTGACAACCGGTCCCGTCGCCACTACCCTGAGACGCTAGCATATGCTGGGGGAGCCATGGCGAGGAGAACCAAAGCGAGCCCGGAGAAGCTGTACGGCAGCACGTTGAGTTGGGAAGGGTGGACCTTCCGGATTCTCTCGTCGATCGACGGCCTGCGACGGATCGAACTCGCCCCGACACCGTTCGATCAGCTCTCTTCACGACTAAAGGCTCGCATCTTGCCCGACGATGAGCCGAACACCGCGACCCTCGATCAGCTTCACGCGTATCTGCGCGGAGAGCTACGCGATTTCTCGATCAACCTCGACATTCGCGGCACACCATTCCAGAAGCGCGTTTGGGATACGCTTGCGAGCATCCCCTACGGGCAGACGGTCGCCTACGTCGAGGTCGCAGAGAGGATCGACAATGTCAACGCGCTTCGCGCGGTCGGACAGGCCGTCGGAGCGAACCCGGTTCCGATCGTCATCCCGTGCCATCGCGTCGTCGGCAAGGACGGCCGCCTCGTCGGTTTCGGCGGCGGCCTTCCACTGAAGGAGAGGCTCCTCTTTCTCGAGCGCGGAAGCCTCAGCCTCTAGGTCGCCCCCTCGGCAGCCGCCTTCTCATCTGGTTCGACGTGCACGGTGACGTTCACCGGCCTCTTCCAGGCACGGTGGATCGCCTGTTCGACCTCAGATGAGATTCGATGCGCCTCAACAAGCGACAGCGCGGAGTCAACGAGGACATGCATGTCCACGAACGTCTCTCGACCGACGCGGCGCGTGCGAAGCCGGTGCCAACTGCGGATTCCCGGGACGTCGGAGATCGCCGCCTCGAGCACGGCCCGCTCCGCAGGGGAGACGCCTCCCTCTGTCACCTCATGCAAGACCCTGACCAACGTTCGCCCACCGGCGACGGCGACCATGAACCCGACCACCACGCCGGCCAGACTGTCCGCCTGGCCCCAGCCGACGAGACCTCCGATGCCACCAAGCAAGACGGCAATCGACGATAGCGCGTCCGAACGATGATGCCAGGCATTGGCGTGAAGCGCTGCGCTGTCAACATCTCGGGCGACCCGGGCCGTTCGCCGGTAGAGCCGCTCCTTGACGAGGATCGAGACAGAAGCGATTCCGATCACCGGTGCACCGGGGAAGGATGCGACGCCCACACGAAGGGCTCTGATTCCTTCCCAAGAGATGAAAAGCCCAACCAGGATCAGCGTGCCGGCCACGAGCCCGCCGGCCAGCGTTTCGTACCGGCCGTGCCCGTAGGGATGCTCGGCGTCAGCCTTTCGTCGCGCGAGATGCATTCCGCCGAGGACGGCAAGATCGGTCGCCATGTCCGACGCCGAGTGAACACCGTCAGCGATCAGTCCCGACGAGCCGGTAAGAAACCCGCCGAGGAGCTTGGCGGCCATTAGTAGCACGTTCCAGCAGATGCCGAGAAACGTTACTCGATCACCGGGGTCAGAGGAGAGTCTCAGGCGGCTTGCTGTCATCGCGAATAGAGTGTGTCGCCGGCTGCTCGAATAGACAAGAGCGCTTCGCCTCGAAACGGAAGAGCCCTCCTCACGATGTGAGGAGGGCCCGTATCAGGACCAGGCGGCGACCTACTCTCCCAGTCAGTTGCCCGACAAGTACCATCGGCGCTGGAGGGCTTAACTGCCGTGTTCGGGATGGGAACGGGTGTTGCCCCTCCGCCATCTGCCACCTGGAATCTCTCTGTCGTTCTCCTTGTTCTTGACAAGTGAACAGGGTGTGTGCCGCAGAAGCTATCGGCCTATTAGTACCACTCGGCTGAACGCATTGCTGCGCTTACACCTGTGGCCTATCAACCTCCTAGTCTCGAAGGGGCCTGATATGGAGACCTTGTCTTGAGGCCGGCTTCGTGCTTAGATGCCTTCAGCGCTTATCCGAACCAAACTTAGCTACCCAGCGATGCTCCTGGCGGAACAACTGGTACACCATCGGTTTGGCTGTCCCGGTCCTCTCGTACTAGGGACAGTCCCTCTCAAGTCTCCTACGCCCACGGCGGATAGAGACCGACCTGTCTCACGACGGTCTGAACCCAGCTCGCGTACCCTTTTAACCGGCGAACAGCCGGACCCTTGGGACCTGATTCAGCCCCAGGATAGGATGAGCCGACATCGAGGTGCCGAGCTCCGTCGTCGATGTGAACTCTTGGGCGGAACTAGCCTGTTATCCCCGGGGTAACTTTTATCCGTTGATCAGTGGCCCTTCCACAAAGTGCCACGGGGTCACTAGGACCTGCTTTCGCACCTGCTCGACTTGTAGGTCTCGCAGTCAAGCCTCCTTATACCCTTGCGCTCAATGGCTGATCACTAACCAGCCTGAGGAGACCTTTGTGCGCCTCCGTTACTCTTTAGGAGGCGACCGCCCCAGTCAAACTACCCACATAGCACTGTCCCGCGACCGCTGCAAACGGCCAACGGTTAGAGTTCCGACATCTGCAGGGTGGTATTCCAAGGACGGCTCCACCGAGGCTGGCGCCCCAGCTTCATAGCCTCCCACCTATCCTGCACAACACATGCCAAAACCCAGTACCATGCTGCAGTAAAGCTCCACGGGGTCTTTTTGTCCAGCCGCGGGTCACAGGCGTTTACACCTGTGCTTCAATTTCACCGAGCATCCGGTCAAGACAGCGCCCAAGTCGTTGGACCTTTCATGCGGGTCAGAACTTACCTGACAAGGAACTTCGCTACCTTAGGACGGTTATAGTTACCGCCGCCCTTCACTGGCGCTTCAGTTCGCCGCGCTAACGGCTCCCTTTAACGTTCCAGCAGTGGGCAGGTTTCAGACTCTATACATCCTCTTGCGAGTTAGCAGAGTCCTGTGTTTTTGCTAAACAGTCGCTCAGGCCGATTCTCTGCGGCCGCCCGAAGACGGCACCCCTTATCCCTAGGTTACGGGGTCATTTTGCCGAGTTCCTTAACCGGATTTCACTCGTCCACCTTAGGATTCTCTCCTTGCCTACCTGTGTCGGATTGTGGTACGGACTCTTTCTTGCTCGCTAGAGGCTTTTCTTGCCCGATGATTCTGTCTCCCTTCGCCCTGAAAGCGGGCTCGCCATCACACCTCGACGTAGCGGGGGAACGGATTTGCCTATCCCCCCTACCTTGGTGCTTGGACATGCTATTCCGTCAGCATGCGGAGGAGAACCTTCGGGGTCCCCCCTTCGCTCAGACGCAAGTGTAGAGGCGCAGGAATATTAACCTGCTGTCCATCGCCTATCCCTTTCGGGTTCAGCTTAGGTTCCGCCTAACCCTGGGCGGACGAACCTTCCCCAGGAAACCTTAGGCAATCGGTGGCAATGATTCTCACATTGCTCGCGCTACTCATGCCGGCATTCTCTCTTCCGTCTCGTCCACCAAACCTTACAGTTCAGCTTCAGCCGTAAACGGAATGCTCCCCTACCGCTGCCATCCGAAGATGACAACTCGCAGCTTCGGTACCAAGCTTAGCCCCGTTAAATTTTCGGCGCGTCGCCGTTAGACTGGTGAGCTATTACGCACTCTTTAAAGGGTGGCTGCTTCTAAGCCAACCTTCCAGCTGTCTCGACA